>Ga0075152_10000625_pt1 | contig 25818 bp, 24 predicted proteins | sample JI61114C2DNA_FD_70964 | JGI IMG/M metagenome (GOLD analysis project Ga0075152, IMG submission 70964) | Wastewater effluent complex algal communities from Wisconsin, to seasonally profile nutrient transformation and Carbon sequestration -... | ecosystem: Engineered > WWTP > Effluent > Algae...
AGCGATGCGCCAATGGCCCACCAGGTTAGAGACCCTTCTGCTAGAAAGAATTCCGTAGAACTATTACTGACTGATTTACTTTTTCTTTTATAGATATAATATCCATAACTACTTACAACAACAAAGTACAATAAGAAGACTATATAGTCTGCAGGCTGCAATCGATTCATTTAATTTGTTTTAGTGGGAAACAAACTGGCGAATCAATTTAGGTTTTTTATTTTAAAACTAAGAGACGAAACATGTTTCGTAATCAAACAGGGTCTTGTATTGTGGCTTAATTGTCTCCCAGCCAATCTTTAAATTCATTCACCCTTTCTCTGGAGACCACGGTTTCAACAGCCGTGCTTGGTAGGAGCTCTAGTTTTAATCTGCCACCCAACCAAGTATGTACTTTTTGTATGCTGTCTATATTCACTAGCAGGTTTCTATTGATGCGGAAAAACCTTTTGGGTTGGAGCTGTTCTTCTAATTGAGAGAGATTGCATTCTAACAAATGCTTGTTGCCACTGAGGTCTACGGCAAAACACAATTTACCATCGGCGTAGCCATAAGCCAGCTGCTCTGTTTTAATAAAACCCATTTGTTGCCCGCGCTTAATCAGGATCCGCTCTTTGAATTTTGTTTGATTCAGCTGTTCTACCAACTGCAGCACTTTATCTGAAATGCCTACACTGCTTGATTGGTGCAACTGCTGGTATTTGTCAAGGGCTTTCTCTAATTCTTTTTCATCAATGGGTTTGAGCAAATAATCAATGCTATTTACCTTAAATGCTTTGAGCGTGTATTGGTCAAATGCCGTTGTAAAAATGATAGGTGTATGAATTTGTACGGATTCAAAAATTTGAAAACTCAAACCATCGGCCAATTGAATATCCATGAAAATCAAATCTGCCTGCGGCGATGTTTTAAAATAGTTCACGGCAGCTTCCACACTGTCTAAGCGCTTGATAATCTCTACATCATCGCGCAGCGATTGAATGAGTTTAACCAATCTATTGGCTGCAGGAGCTTCGTCTTCTATGATGATGATCCGCATGGTTAAGCAATTAGGGGAATAGATACGGAAAAGGATTCTGCTTGTTCTATTACTTCTACCGTTTGGCTAGTGAGCATTTTATAACGGTTGCGAATATTGTTGAGACCAATGCCGGTAGATTCTATGAGTTGATTTTTCTTTTGCAAATTATTGGACACCATTAATTTTCCATCTTTTACTGTAACCAAGATATGTAGTGGTCGGTCTTGTGAGACTATATTGTGTTTAATGGCATTCTCCATTAATAGCTGTAAGGATAGCGGTACTACTTTGTCTTCCATATTGGCTGCAGGAACCTTGATCTCAATTTGCAGGTTCTCTCCAAAACGTGTCTGCAATAAAAAAGCATAGGCCTGCAGTACTTCCATCTCTTCTCTGAGTGGAATAGATGTCTCATCCTTTACTTCCAAAATATGCCGATAGACTTTTGATAACTCTTGTACAAATGCCACAGCTTGTTTGGGATTTTCTGGAATAATGGAACAAAGCGTATTTAAATTATTAAAGAGAAAATGCGGGTTCACTTGTGTTTTCAACGCATTCAACTGTGCCATCAGGCTTTCTCTTTTCAGCATTTCTTTTTCTTCTACACTATGCTTGAGTTCACTCATAAAATAATAACTCTCATAAATAGCCGCAACAGCCAATGTGCTAAACAGTGAGGCACTATTGCTGTTAAACAAAATATCACCCAAGGACCTTCCAGGAAAATTGGGGTCTTCAAAATCACAGTAACCTTTTAAGGACCATCCCAACATATTGGTAGAGAAAAAAGTAAAGAACAACATGATCACTGTTTGAAACTTGAGTCTTGTCATGGTTTCTTCATACAATGGATATTTTGTTCTTGACCAGATCATGATATATCTGTTGCCTATCCAAACTGCTGATGTAGTAATTAAAGTAGTGACATAGATTTTATAATTAAAATAGGGCTGTCTGTGTAAACGCAGTCCAAAGAATACAAAGGGAATCAATAAGGCCAATAAAGGAATCATCAATGCCATGAGCTTGCGGTCATCAAACCCAATTTTTGGGTTGTAAAAAATTACCTTATTCTGCATCTGTTAAATTGACACTTTAAATATAAGACAAGACCCGGACTTAGCCTTCCGGGTCTTGAATGGGGGGTTAAAAAGTAATTTGGTAATTGATATTGGGGAAGAATCCTATTTGATTAATCTCTTTGATTTGTCCCGTACTTGGGTTCAAGGTTCTAACAAAGATGTTTTTATGATTGGTCAGGTTTTGAAAATCTATATACCATTTCTGTGTGGCTTTTGGTCCGTTGCGGGTAAAGGAGAATTTTAAGTCCCAACGCAGATAGGTATCGTTTTGCAAACTAAAGGCTTTGTCTTCTTGATAGATCACAAACCCTGCAGCTTGAGATGCTGGAATATCAAATGGTGTATAGCGTTGTCCACCTGCAATAGCAAACTTGGTGTCTATTCCAAAACTATTGAGCTTAGACAACTTCCATTCTTTACCACCCAATAGATTGAATACATAATTACTATTGAAAGCCGTATTGCGCAATACTTGGTCTGAACCCTTGTACTTTGATTCAAACAAGGATCCTGTTACCAAATAATAGAATCCCTTGTTCAAGAATTTTTCTAAGGTAAATTCAACGCCATAATTGGTTCCTTTTCCTTGGTTTTGCAAATAGAATTTTTCTGGAAAGGCAAAACCTGCACCCGCATTCAACATGCTAAAAGAACTTGGTACGCTTTCAGTGGCGGCGTCATAGATATACTGTGCATACACTTCTGTTTTGAATCGGAGATTGCTACTAAAATTAATATCGTAGCCCATGACCCCGTGTAAACTTCTGACAAAACCCAGATCCTTATTGGATAGTACGGTTTGTCCTGCTCCATTGGTGCTCTGATAAAAATACACATCCAGTGGTTGGGTTTGGCTATGCATACCCGCACCCAATGAAAGAGATTGGTTGGGTTGGAATTGGTATTTCAAATTCCATCGCGGTTCTACCGCAACACTATTATTTAAACTAAACCATTGTGCGTACAAACCTAGGTTGGTGCTTAACTGATTGTTGAATCTATGCATCCAATTTCCAAAACCTCTGGTGAGTGTTGCGGTATTTTTGGCATTGGTGAGTGTAGTTAATACAGTTGAACCATTGGGTAAATACTCTTTTTGCAGATTGAGCAAATTCACATCGGTCAACAGACCCGCACTAATTTGATTTTGTGCATTGATCTTCTGGTTAAAATGATAACCAATTGAAATCTTGGTCTGTTTGTTCAAGACCACATAAGCGGGTTTATCGGGCTTGCCTGTTTCTATAATTTCTTCATTGTACTTAGACTGAAAAGCAGAAATGGCTAGCGTTAATTTTCCAGAAGTGCGAGGGTTAAAGAAATAAGTATGCGTAGCACCAATGACACCGGTTAAAGATTTGGTATTGCTATTGCGCAACTTGCCATCATTATTGGTGTACAAATTATCTGATGAGTCCGGTGGAAAATTAATATGACTCTCTCCTCCCAATCCAAAAATGTCAATGGTACCTGATTTCTTGGTTACAAAATGCAGTTTAAAAGAGGCGTCTTGGTAATAAGGCGTGGCTGAACCTGTGCCCACATTCAATCCCAATTTCTGTATGGCTGCTACCAAGGAATAACGATAATTGACCAAGAAACTTGATTTGCTGTTTTTGGTAAAGGGTCCCTCTGCGCCAAACTCAAATCCGTTGAATCCCATCTGTCCCAGATACTCGTATTTTTCATTGTTACCATTGCGCATTCTTAGGTCAAAAACCCCCGCCAATGCATTCCCATATTGTGCTGGAAAAGCACTGGTAATAAAGTCTGAGTTCTTGAGCATATTTGTATTCAGAATGGTTACAGGTCCGCCTGTAGAGCCCAGTGTTCCAAAGTGATTGGGGTTGGGAATATCAATCCCGTCCATGCGCCAAAGCACACCTGTGGGAGAGTTTCCGCGGATCACAATATCATTACGCGCGTCATTGGTACCACTCACGCCTGCAAAGTTCTGTGCCATACGGCTGGGGTCATTGCGCGTACCAGAATAACGAACAGCTTCATCCATACTCAACTGACGCGCACTCACCACCGCTGCTTCATTTAAAGCGCGATTCTTTTGTTTGCCACTGGTTACCACTACTTCTTTGAGCAGGCTAATCTTTTCTTTGAGTTTGATTTCTAGTACAACTTCTTTAGAAGATGTTACTTCTATATTGGCACTGCTGGCATTTTCATACCCCACCAATGTGGTGCGAATATTTTGCCTTCCAATGGGTACGCCCATAAGTTTAAAAACACCTTGGCTATCTGTATTACTACTAATAGCCGGAATGCTACCCTCTACTACTAGGGTTGCATTGCGCAATGGGTTGCCCGATTGTTGGTCTATGACCACCCCCTTAATAGTTTGGGTAAGGGTGGCTTTCTGAGCCTGGGTAAAGCTAAGCCCTAGGAATAAGGCTGCTATTAACATGATTGGTTGTTTCATATTGGATGATTGGATTACCCCTTCTTATTGGAAACGGGGATTAATTGGTTGGTATTGCTATCATATTGGAATTGGTCATCAATCTTGCCTAGGCTGCCAGCACTAATTACGGTTTCTACGCCGTTGAACATGGGCTTGCCAGAAACATCGCTGCATTTTTGTAACAAGATGGGTTGGCTATTGTTGAGTTGTTTAAAAAAATCGCCCTGAAGGCAGATCCATTTGTTCTCATTAATACTAATGCTATTCAGACTATTGGCGTCATAACTGGTTTTCTTTCCTGTGCTTGGATTAAAGAATTGAATGGATGCTTGCTTGCGCATTTGATCCTTGGCATATCCTTCAATGGTACTGCCATCACTTAGAATAATGCTGGCTTTTTCAAATCCTTTGGGAATGGCTGTTTGGGCTGCCACTTGCAGACCAATGGTCAGCAGCGCAATGTTTAGGAGCAGTGTTAGTTTTTTCATGTTGTTAGTTGTATGGGATAATGAATGTTTACAGAACAATGCTACAATGCACTTGCTGCTGCAACTATCAAAAAGGAGTGGATTGTAGAAAAAAATGCTTGAATTGAAGAAAATGAAGCAAAAGTTATAAATAAAGGCATGCATTTGATTTAACTTTATGAAGTTTCGTTAATCTAAGATTTCATGGCTTCAATAGAACGCGTTCCTCAGGTTCCACCAATGATTGCTCCTATACCGGAAGCCGTTCCAAGACCACTATGGTCTGTGATGATTCCCGTTTATAATAGCTTGCCTTATTTGGAACAAACCATTCGTTCTATATTGGCCCAAGATCCGGGCGAAGACCTGATGCAGATAGAAGTGGTAGATGATATTAGCAAGGATGGTGATGTTGCGGCTTTAGTAGAACGCGTGGGTAAGGGAAGAGTAAAGTTTTATCAGCAACCCGTGAATGTGGGTAATGTGCGAAATTTTGAAACCTGTATTAATCGTGCTCGTGGTCACTATGTTCATTTATTACATGGCGATGATTATGTAGAGCCTGGATATTATGCGGCCATACAACAACTGTTTGAAGATTTTCCAGAAGCCGGAGCTGCCTGCACTGATTGGCACTATGTAACCGATGACGGGAATAGACTTTGGAACAATGAGATGATTGATACCGAGCGTGGCATTCTCAAAAACTGGTTAAACCGTATTGCGGTTAGACAATATTTAGAACCACCAGCCATGGTGGTAAAGCGTAGCACTTATGAAGACCTAGGCGCTTTCTATGGCGTGCATTGTGCAGAAGATTGGGTCATGTGGGTACGCATTGCCAGTAAATATCCCGTGGCTTATATTCCTGAAGTCTTGGCTAAATATCGAGTACATCCGCAAAACATTACTTCTGCTTCTTTTAAAAATGGCAATAATTTCCGCGACCTCATGAAAGCCATTCAGATGAACATGTTGTTTTTGCCTGTTGGCGATAGAAAAAAAGCGGAGAAAGCATCGCGTAAAAACTTTGCTTTTTACTTTGCTAATTTGGCCCATAATAAATATCATCAAAATGGCGATACAGAGATGGCTAAAATTATAGCGAAAGATGCTTTGCAATTCCAAATGAGTGGATTTGCTATAAAGAAAGCTTTGTCTCTTTATCTAAAAATTCTTCTACGTTATAAGAATAAATAATGCAGTATGAACGCTACTGGTGTTAAAATAACTATTTGGAATAGCAAACAATTGCCAATCTTGTTTTTGTTTGCTTTGGTAACCAACCTAGGCATCGCGCAGCAAAAGACAACTATTGTAAAGACGCCAACCGCAGTGTTGCAAGATTTTATGGACCAACGTTTTGGCATGTTCATTCACTGGGGTCCAGTGAATTTGCGTGGCACTGAAATTGGTTGGAGCAGGGGTAATGGCGTTGATACGGCCGACTACGATAACTTGTACAAAGAGTTTAATCCTGTTTTATTTAATGCAGAAGCTTGGGTTTTGGCAGCCAAGAACGCGGGGATGAAATACTTGACCATAACGGCCAAACACCATGATGGCTTTTGTTTGTGGCCAAGTAAGTTTACGGATTATGATATCATGTCATCGCCTTACAAAAAAGATATTCTGGATGAGTTGAGTAAAGCCTGTTTGAAACACGGGATTAAATTCTGTGTGTATTTTACCCTTTTGGATTGGCATGATCCACTTTATCCTGTAAGTAATATTCCCAATGCTGGTCTCAAATCTACTGGCAATATGCGCAAAATGGTAGACAAGATCAAGGGTCAATTAACAGAGATTGTAAAAGGCTATCATCCGTATATGTTGTGGTTTGATGGTAATTGGGAAGCGCCTTGGACCTTGCCCATGGGTCAGGAAATATATGCGCATTTAAAACAGTTGGATCCCAATGTCATTGTGAACAATCGGCTTGGTAAGGGCACGCATAAAATCATGAATGATCAAACGGTGGGTGACTATGCCACGCCAGAGCAATTTATTGGTGAGATCAATATGAAAGACCCTTGGGAGTCTTGCATTACTATTTGCAATCAATGGGCATGGAAACCCAATGACAAAATGAAAACATTAAAAGAATCCTTGCAAACCCTTGCTGGTACTGCTGGTGGCAATGGTAATTTGTTATACAATGTTGGCCCAATGGCCGATGGAAGAATGGAGCAACGTCAAATTAAGATGCTCTCAGAAATGGGTAAATGGTTAACCCAATATGGCGCGTCAATTTATGGTACCCGCGGTGGTCCATACTTGCCTAGCAAGGATATAGTAGCCACTAGAAAGGGTAGTAAAGTATTCCTGCACTTACTCAAGACTAGCGCTACTAGCATTGCGCTTCCTAATCTTCCCACCAAACAGCGTCTGAGTTCTGTGCGCTATCTCAATGGACCTTTACTGGCATTTCAACAAGATGAATTTGGCATTAATATTCCGCTCACTGGTAAACTGCCAGATTTGAATAACACTGTCTTGGTCTTAGATTTTGTGGGTGATGTTTCAAATGTGGAATTGGTACGCTAGACTTTTACAACCCCGTGTTTTATGGCAAACATGGCTAGTCCTACACGGCTGCTAATATTGAGCTTTTGGAAAATATCGGCTCTATAGCCGTCAATGGTTTTTTCACTCTTGAACATTTCTTTGGCAATCTGTTGATAGGTTTTTTCTGAGCATGCCAATTTGATAAACGTAAGTTCATTTTCATTGAGATTCATAAAAGCGCTGAGCTCGCTTTTGTCATCTACCAATTGTGTCAGGCTTTGCATGACCTTTCTAGAAACAATATCATTGTAATAAAATCCCACACGCATTAGTTCTGAGAAAGCTAGCTTGAGTTCACTCAGGTCTGCGTCTTTGAGTACATAGCCTTTGGCGCCGCATTTAATCATTTTGATAATGGCCGTTTCTGCATCCATAGTACTCAATGCCAAAACTTTTACACTTGGGTGATTCTGCTTAAGCCACTCGCAGGTTGCAAAGCCATCCATCTCTGGCATGCTAATATCCATCAATACAATATCTGGTAATTTCTTAGGGTTGAGTTGGGCAATAAAATCCTTACCTGTACTGGCGTCAAACAATACTTTGTAATCTGGAAATACAGCAATTAAAGATGCAAGCCCTTTTCTAAAAAGGGTATGGTCATCTACAATGGCAATATATTTGGTATCAGGCATAAGGCAGTTTTATATGCACTTTGGTTCCTTGGCCAGGCTCGCTTTCAATTTTTACATGCCCGCCAATTAATTCCATGCGTTTGTACAAATTCATGAGTCCAAGTCCGTGGTGATGCAATTGTTCTTCCTGAAAATTAAATCCTTTTCCATTATCAGAAACTAGGATTCTCAAACAATGTTCTCGATAATTAAAATCTACTACCACAGCATTGGCATTGGCGTGTTTGATAATATTCTGAATACATTCCTGGATTACTCTATAAAGTATCAATTGTTTCTGAGCTTCTATTTCCCTTATTTGCCCATTGGTTTCAAATTGGATAGAGAGAATCCCTGCCTTATTAATTCTGGTTACTTCCTGTTGAATGGATTCGTCTAAACCCAAGACCCTAATCCTGTCTGAACTCAAACCCTTGGCCATATCACGCAGGTCTGTTAATGCCTTGCTGATATTCTCTTTGGCGCCAGAAACTAATTCCTGATTTACCGTTTCTCCCTCACCAATAATATTCAACTGCACTTTGGCCAAACTCAAGATCTGCCCTACATTGTCATGAATCTCTTGACTAATGCTATTAAAGGTTTGTTCTTGGATTTCTAGTTGGGATTGGAGTAGGGTTTGATTGAAATTGGCCTTCATCATTTCCTTTTCAATCAACAATTTATTTTTCCTGTTAAAGAATACCGTAAAGAATAGCAATAGAAATACCGATAGGGTGATGATGATCACGCTACCAAGAATGATTATGGATTGTGCTATTTGACCGGGGTTCTCCATTTATATAAGGATATGATGATACAAGGATACAAGACCATACACAATAGTCTTGGTATAGTATTGTATAATGGATTTCCCATAAGTGTGAGTTTGTATTTTAAAATGTAGGGGATTGAAAAAATGACAATGGAAATGCCTGCATTGAAAATTAAAACTCCGGCAGCAATATACAAACCAGAAAGCATTTGAGCAGGCTGATGTAAATCTTCCATTAATAAATTTTGATAAAAAACAAGACCAGAAGCAATGATCAAAAGAAAGGCAGCCCCTACCAAAGAATACTTGAATACAGTAGGGTTTAATCCAAATAAAATAATGGATATCACTAATGAAATCAAATAAATAGCAAGTGAGCCTATTAAAATTTGATGATGCTTATTGTTATGCAACAATTTCAAAATAATATAACTGTAAAAACCTAATGACAGTAGGTTTGAAGCTTCTGTAAGCCAAAAGGAAGAGAAATGATAACTGTTATATAAAAAGTTGGATAACAGTTCTAGCAATAGGTTTAATGCTAAATAGGGTACAAATAAAATCATAAAGGAACCCCTCAGTTGCTTGCGGAATAAGATAGCCGCAAGCAACCCAAGGAATTCAAAATAGTGGTGTATGTCTAAATCTAATTTCATGTTTAGTAGGGTGGGTGGATTTCGCCTAGGTTATATGGATCTGCTTCTTCCCCAACAGTTTTGGCTTTTGAAGTGATTGTAGCTTTCTTTCTGCCGTTATATGGCCATAAGAAAACTGTCATTCTATTTGGTTTAACTTTTGAAACATCAATACTTCCCAAAGTGCCTTGAGATATTTTTTGGGGATAAACACCTAAACGAATATTGATACTGTCACAGTTAGTAGAATCTCCTAAATTTATTAACCAAAATAAAAGTTCCCTTCTGTCAAACACAATTTCTTCTGTATTTGCATTTTTGATAATTGAATCCTTGGTTTTTCCATAAACGTTTTTGAACCTATCAATGCAAGAATCAACCCATTTACGATTTTGAATTCTTTCAAATATTTTTTTGTTATAGACCTCTTCAGGAGTCTTGTCTTTATGCAATTGTTTCCAGGCTATAAGTATAGCAGAATCTTCTTTACTAATTCCAGTGCTTGTTGGTGTTGGTTCGCTTTTACAAGACCAAACTAGAAAAGTTATCATCAGAAAAGATGATAATTGGAGAAATTTTTTCATTTTAGTGGGTTTAAATAAGTTTATTAAATATTTGATTAAGTTAATATATTATTTTTATAAGAAGTGTAAAATATAAGTACAAAATGTAAATCTTAGACCTGAAGAGTATTATTGGAATACAAAAAGCCTTTACATGGATTAAATGCCAAGACTTTTATTTATTTAATAATTAATTAATGGCTAAATGAGTATTTGTCTTGATAAGTAATTCCATTAAAAACTTCAGTATAGGTTATAATTAGTGAATTTGCAGTAAGTGTTTCAATGGTATAATTATCAACTTGTGTTGAATTTAAATTTTTAACTACTAGTATAGTTTCATTGTCAAAGAATGACCAGGTACCTGTATTAGTTACTTGAGGATCACTAGCATTACATTTTGTTGCACCCTCGTTAGATTCAATGTTTCCATTTGACTTAAAACTGGTACGGTCATCTTTTTCGCATGCAGTTAAACTTCCGTAAGTATCCTTCCAATCTGAAGCGGGACTCACTTTTTCTTGCTGTCCAATCAGAACCCAGTCTGATGCAGTGATTAATTGGGTTTTACTAGCGTTGGAGGTAATTATAGAAGCATCATCAGTTTTGCTGCATCCCATTAAGATGCAAATAATTAAAATGCTGATGGTGCTAAGTGTAGTTTGGTAAACTTTTTTCATGTTTTTAATTTAATTTTTTGCACCACTGTACGTTTTGAAAATTGTATTCTTAACAATACAAGAGTGAGATTTACTTTTCTCAGTAAAGTTCTTGTTAGATATCTTTCTATGGTATAGGGAATTGCCTCATTTAAGAAAGGGGAAATTCCCCCTTTTTTATCCTCCTTTCTCCTGTAGTCTATAGAAATATCTCTTATTAGGTTTGTTTATCAATTTGTTCATGTACTCAAACTCAATTTGGTACTGGAACAAAAAATGATCAAACCTTAATTAACTGTATGAAAAATCTAACCAAAAAGGAAATTGAAATTCTAAGGGAATTGTCAAGAGGGTCAACAGATTTTGAAGTAGCCCAGGTACTAAACATCTCTTTTGAAACTGTAAAGACGCATAATAAAAATATCTTCAAAAAATTAAGCGTAAGAAATAGATCAGAAGCAATTCGAGAATGGTTTACTGCTTTTTTGTCATAGGTACACCAAAGAGGTATTTATTTATAAAAAGCTTAGGTATACTTTAGTGCCTCAAATTTATTATTAGGAATTACTAATCTCTATTAATAGATACCTATCTCCACCCCAGAGTTTAATTTATTGAGCATTATTTTTTGAAAGTAAATATTTCAAGCAACAGAACTATGGATTTAAGTGAACAGCTGAGCGAAAGGGAACAACAGGTATTGTCTTATTTGTGTAAAGGTTTTTTAAATAAAGAAATCTGCTCTGAATTGAATATTTCAATTGACACAGTGAAAAAACACAACAGAAATATTTTTAGAAAAATAGGTGTAAGAAATAGGGCAGAAGTAATTGTACATATTGCAACCTATCATAAAAATCAATTTTTAAATCAACATCAATGAGATCAATTAGCGACAATTTTAAACTAAGTCTGTTTGTACTACTTATGGCATTTTCAATTTCCGTAAAGGCATCAGAGAAAGTAGTGATTACTACTTCACCACAAACAGCCAGAATCTATTTAAATGGTGTTCAAATGGGTACTGGTAAGGTTGAAATCAAAATTAGTAAGGGCGACTGTATTACTATAGAGGTAAAACAAGAAGGTTATATCTCGGAAAGTAGAACTTATTGTAATAAGAAAGGAGTAGCTGATCCACCATCTACTGATTATTTGCAATTGCAAGAAGACGAATCTTATACTTCTTCAATTGAATCAAATATTGCCAATACAGAAGTACAGATAAATGTAAATGCAAACAAAACTAGGGAAGAGGCTTGGAAACAGATTATGAGTACTGTTTTAGACAAATTTGATGTTTTAGAAAATAGTGATGAAAAAGCGGGTTATATCAGAACCTCTTGGGTAGGTATGTCTTTCAAGTCTAACACAGTTAGAATTCGATTAATTGTTAAACAGTCATCTGAAAAACCATTGGCCTATAAAGTAAAATTTGTTTCAGAAGCTTCTGGGCGTTCTTCAACCGCCTATAATGCTGATGAACAATTCAGACCCTATAATAGAATTCTTAAAAAGTATGATGGCTTTTTGGATGAATTGGTTACAAGGCTAAAGAATTAGACCCTATAAATAACAATAAATATTGTGTATGAAAAAACTAAACATGCTGCTTTTAATGCTAATGATAGTCTATGCAAATGCAAATGCTACCATTAGAAGGGTTGGTTTTACCGCCACTACACAACTTGTAGATGGCTTAGACTATTTAAATTTTCAAATTGCCCATGATCAATCTGCTGATGGTGATACCATTCAATTGTATCCGGGAGCTAATGGACCAATATATACAGGAACAATTAGCAAACGTTTAGTGGTAATGGGTCCTGGCTATTTAACCAATTCATATTATGCAACTACTGCAACGGAAATTATCAATCCTCAATTGCAAAATTTGCCGGGTTATATTAGTAGTTGCAATTTTACTATTGAAACAGGAAGTAGTGGATCAATCATTGAAGGGTTAAATAATGTGACAATAACTACTTCTAGTTTGTCTCCTGAGGAAAGGAGTAACATTACTATAAGACGCTGTAAAACTCCAAAAATTATTTTTAATAATTCCGGTCTTTGTAATAATTGGCGTATTTCTCAATGTTTTGACTTGTCTGTTGTGCAATTGGTCCCGAGTAATACTTTTACTGGTAATAGAAGTATCAGCAATTTAAAAATAGAGAATTCAGTATTGATTAATGAGGGTATTACACTAAGTACTTCTCCAACTGGAACATATTCAAACGATAGTATAGTTAACTGTATTTTTAAAACAAGTGCAGCATTAAGTTTGTCTGGAGCGCCGGTGCTTATTCAAAATTGCATATTTCAAGGACAAACATTTACTGCTGTTACCAATGCGGTATTTATCAAAAATATTACTACGCTAGCTGCTACAAGTAATCCCATATTTACTAATGCTGGTGCTAGTAATAACCAAGCAAATGCCAATCTAGCCTCCATCTTTCAAGGATATCCTATTACAACAGCCAATCAAAATACCTATTCACAAGACGCACGATTTATTTTAACAACTACCAATATTGCTAAAAATACTGGGCAGATTCCCGGAACTACAACAGCTACAGATTGCGGCATTTTTGGTGGTAATAATCCTTACCGCTTATCAGGAATTCCTGCAATACCTGTTTATTTGAAATTAGACGCACCAAACGTAATTGTACAAAATGGCGCAAGTACTTATACCCTAACATTTTCAATTAAATCCAATAATTAAACAACCATTCTTAAATAAGATTAGTATGAAAAATATTAAAATTTACCTTGCCTTTGTAGTTTTACTTGGATCTTTCATTTCTGTAAGTGCACAAACTTTAAAAAGAGTTGGTTTTACTGCTTCAACTGTAAGACTGACAAATATAGATTTTCCAACTTTACAAGCTGCCCACGATGCTGCTTCTGCAGGAGATACAATTCAAATATACCCAGGTACACAAACCTCATTGCCTACATATAGTGCAACATTTACAAAAAGAATTATATTGATTAGTTCAGGTTATTTATACAATACCTACAATACAGCTACAAATGAAATTTCCAATACAGGATTACAAAGTCTTTCTGGTGGTATATCAAGTGTTCAAATTATTCTTAGTAGTGGTAGTAGTGGCACATGTTTTTATGGTGTTAATTCACTTAATGTTAGTGTAAATACAGCCATTTCAGATTCCATTAATAATATTATTGTTTCAAGATCAAATGCAACTATTCAAGTTGGGGCTAACTCCAATGTATTAAATAACTGGTTAATTACTCAATGTTATGGTGTTTCAATCAATCAAGGCGCTCCATCTAATACAAGTTTTTCTGGAAATAGATCTTTAACCAATTGGCGTATTGAAAACTGTATTTTTCAATCAAGTTTTGGATATATAACTTTGTTTCAATCACCGGTTGGCATTTCAAGTTTACTTTTCCTGAATTGCAATTTTAATAATATTCAAACAGCCCTTTCAAATCAATCTGTTGTTTTTCAAAATTGCATATTAGAGTATCCTAGTAATACCTATTATTCTGGCACTGCAAATACCATTTACGTTAATAATATTACAAATACTAGCAAGTTAAACAATCCTATTTTTACCAATCCAGGTTCTGCCAATAATATATTTGATGTAAATATTGGAGGAACAGGAAACGTTGTATTCTTAGGCTATCCAAATAATACCAGTGGAACAACCATTTTAAATTCCCCTGATGCAAGATTTAAACTGTCTACGTCAGGCGTAAACCCGGCTAAAAATGCTGGGATTATTCCTGGAACCACTACACCCACAGATTGTGGCGCTTATGGGGGTACCAATCCATATAGAGAAAGTGGAATACCAGCTGTACCCGCATTCTATAGGTTCAACTCACCTTCACCAACAGCAACTGGAACTAGTTACCCTGTTACATTTAGTGTTAGAAGTAATAATTAAGAACCGTTTCCTTATTTAATCTTGATATATGAAATTATATTTCAGCAGAAATCTTATGGTTTCTTGTAAATGGTATCTCCTACCAATATTGTTTTTGTTTACTTGCTTTTTTACATTCAAAAGCAATGCACAGAATCCCATTAATTATGTTGAATATTATATGGATCAAGATCCTGGTATTGGAAAAGCGAATGCAGTTTCCATAACCTCAGGAGTAAATGTTACCAACGCAAGTTTTAATATTGATGTTACCAATATTAAAACCGGTATTCATATAGTTGGATCAAGAGCTAGAACATCGGCAGGTGTTTGGGGAATGACACATAATTGGTTTGTTTTTAAACCTTTCCCTGCCATCACACCTAGCAATATTGATAATATAGTTAAAGTGGAATATTATGTAGATAATGATCCTGGTTTTGGTAAAGGAACAGCCGCTACTATTACAGCTGGCACAAATCTTCAAAATATTGTTTTCAATATTAATCCTTCAGCTTATTCAAAAGGCACCCATATGATTGGTGTACGTGCTTTAACCTCTGCCAATATTTGGAGCCATACCAATTATTGGCTTTTTTATAATTCATTTGATGTAACACCCCCACCTTCTGCACTTAGTAATATTAATTATGTAGAATATTATGTGAATACAGATCCCGGTTTTGGTAAAGGGATCCCGGTTACTATTACCTCTTCTACAGATATCAGTAACACGGCATTTAATGCTGCTATTGATACTGTAAAATCAGGAACCAGTATGATTGGGGTTAGAGCCAAATCTGCAAATGGTGCATGGAGTTATACCAACTATTTATTATTTGTTAAACCATTTGCTATTACTCCTGCACCAGCAGCGCCAGGAAACATTACAAGTGTTGAATATTTTCTTGACTATGATCCGGGTATTGGCAATGCTACACCTGTAAGTATCACTGCTGCTACTAATTTAGCAGACCTTAGTTTTAATGTGGATTTAACCAATATTATTCCAGGTAACCATTTTGTCTCTGTCAGGGCTAGGGATGCCAATGGCAAATGGAGTTTAGTAAATAGCTGGCCATTTAGTATTCCAGGTACTGTACCCAATTTCACAACAACTTTTACGCCAACTAATATATGTGTGGGTGATTCAATTCAGGTTGGTTATTCAGCAAAAGGAATCATCTTTAATACTAAAAATAAATTCCTGGTTCAATTAAGTGACGAGAATGCAACAACTTTTAATAACCCTACCAACTTAGGTGAAATTGTAAGCACTAAAGATACTGACCTTATCAAAGTGTTTGTTCCAGCAAACCTTGCAGGTAAGAGCTATCGCATTAGAGTGGTTTCAACAAGTCAATCTATAATAGGAACTAGCAATGCAAGCTCTTTTGTCATAAACGCTTTACCCACGGCACCTGTAATTAGTCCATCAAAAGATACAGCCATTTGTACAGGAAAAACAATAACATTATCTTCTAATATTGGTGGAACACTAGAGTGGTTGTTAAATAGAAACATCATTGCCAATGAAACTACTTCTAGTTATACTGCAAATGCTGCTGGTAGATATAATGTTCGTTTTATTAATAGCGTAGGCTGTAAATCCGATACTTCAAAAGGGATTTCCATTAGTTTAACTGCACTGCCACCTGTGCCAACCATTTCAAGCAATAAAAACACTAGTTTCTGTGTTGGAGATAGTGTAGTATTAACTTCAAGTGCAATAACCGGAAATCAATGGTTTTTAAATGGAGCAGCAATAACTGCTTCGGTTCAAAATAGTATCACTGTAAAAGCGTCTGGTGTATATAGTGTGTCAGTAGTTAATGGATCTGGTTGTATCTCAAGTTCAATTAATACTACTGTAACAGCTAATGCCTTCCCATCAACACCTGTTATTAGCAACAATAGACCTTTGTCTTTCTTAGCAGGGGATAGTACTATCCTTAGTTCTTCTTCACCAACCGGAAATCAATGGTTGTTAAACGGGGTAAATATAGCTGGCGCTACAGGAGCAAGTATTACTGTTAAAGCAGCTGGAAATTATACTGTAATTGTGAGCAATGCTACAGGATGCTCAACTACTTCAGCAACAACTGTAGTAACTATTAATGCGGCTGCAATTATCCCTGTCATCAGTAATAATAGACCGTTAAGTTTCTGTACTGGAGATAGTACCGTATTAACTTCTTCTATTGCAACTGGTAATCAGTGGTATTTAAATGGAGCAGTTATATCTGGCTCTACTAGTTCTACTTATACCGCAAAAACAAGTGGATCATATACAGTGATAAATAATGCACAAACATCTGTAGCAGTTGTTGTAACAGCCAATAGTTTACCCGCAACACCAGTGATTAGCAATAGCCGTCCTTTAACTTTTAGTAATGGTGATAGTACCATATTAACATCGTCTTCAGGAACAGGTAATCAATGGTTGTTGAATGGTTCAAATATTACTGGAGCTACTGCAACTAGTATTATTGTTAAGGCTGCGGGAGTTTACGGTGTTAAAGTTACCAATGGTTCTGGATGCACCGCAACTTCCATAACAGTTACAGTAACAGTTAATGCAGCTACTGCAATACCAGTGATTAGTAATAGTAGACCCTTAAGTTTCTGTGTAGGCGATAGTACGGTATTAACTTCTTCTATTGCATCGGGTAACCAATGGTATTTAAATGGTACAGCTATATCTGGTTCTACAAGTGCTACTTATACTGCTAAAACAAGTGGATCATATACTGTTGCTAATAATGCACAAATTTCAGTAGCCTTGGTTGTAACGGCCAATAGTTTGCCTGCAACACCAGTGATTACCAATAGCCGCCCTCTAACCTTTAATACTGGAGATAGTACTATATTAACTTCCTCTTTAGGAACCGGTAATCAATGGTTATTGAATGGATCAAATATTGCCGGCGCAACTGCAACAACTATTACGGTTAAGACAGCTGGTAGTTATAGTGTAAAAGTTACCAATGGATCAGGATGTACGGCTATTTCTACAACAGTAACGGTTACTGTTAATGGGGCAATAGCAATTCCTGTAATCAGTAATAACAGACCGTTAAGTTTCTGTGTGGGAGATAGTACGGTATTAACTTCTTCTATTGCAACTGGTAACCAGTGGTATTTAAATGGAACTGCTATATCTGGATCTACAGGTGCTACATATACTGCTAAAACAAGCGGATCCTATACGGTTATGAATAATGCGCAACTTTCTACAGGTGTAATTGTAACTGCAAACGCAATACCGACTAAACCTACTATTTCAAGAGATGTTAATAATAATTTAGTTAGTAGTTCAAATAGTGGAAATCAGTGGTATAACGATACAAATACTGTGGTAGTTGGAGGTACCCAACAATTATTCAAGCCATTATCTGCAGGATACTATTCTGTAAAAGTTAGCCAGAATGGTTGTTCAAGTATATTTTCTGATAAATACTACTATCTAGTTACCGCTTTGCCAATATTAGCAACAAGTACAGAAATTAAATTGTATCCAAATCCAGCAAACAATTATTTAATTCTTTCTCATAAGTTACCTGGAGTAACCAATCTAAATATTGATATAGTAGATATAAATGGGAAAAAGTTATTGATGAAAAAAGCCCTGAGATCTGGAGATCAAATTGACATTTCTAATTTGCAAAGTGGCGTTTACTATATGAAATGTACCAATGGTTCACTTAAACAGGAATACGTATTGAAATTTGTAAAATTATAAAATACTAATCATGAAAAGAATTCAATTGATAGTCAAAATATTCATAATAGTTGCGCTCTTCTTTAATTCATGTAAATCAGAAGCACCCGCACCACCAACGCCAACACCACCTCCCGTTGAAGATAAATTGGCATTTACAATTAGTCCTGATCCTGGTTCTTCCATATTTGCCGTGTTAGGTGCAAGTCAAGATTTTACCATCACGGTAGGCTCAGCTTTACCTTCAGCAGGTATTACGGCTTCAATTGCAGTTGTAAAAGAGTTGGACGGTTCAACGGTATTTAGTCAGAATTTGAATTCAACTGTACCAAGTTTTATTAGCTCAATTCAAAATTTGCAAAATGGGGTGGTTTGTAATGTAACAATAACACTCACTTCAAAATCAACACTAACAAACACGGTTTCAAAAACTTTTAAAGTTGCAAGGAAATAATAATTAAATCAAAAATCAAAGCAAGATAATCCGGGGGGATTATGATTCACAGAAGGGGCCGCAAGGCCTCTTTTGTATTTTAAGCATTTAATAGTACTTAAGATGTTGTAAATTGTTGTAACTATTCAACTTATATGATGTCTTTACCCTTCCTCAATCGAAAAATTTCTTTGTCTATTGTTTGCTTGTTTTGTTTACTTTTTTTGAATAGCTGGCATCGGCCAGAGGCCAAAGAAAAGCCTTTAAACATTTTGTTTTTGTTAGCGGATGATTGGAGTTATCCTTATGGTGGTTTGTATGGCAAGCAAGAGGTACCAACTCCAAATTTAGACAAATTAGCCAAGCAAGGTGTATTGTTCAATAACGCTTATTGCTCAACTCCGTCTTGCACCGCTTCTAGAGCAAGTATGCTAACGGGTATGTATCCGCATAATTTGGGAGAGGGGGTGAATCTCTGTGGTAGATTAGATATTAGTATTCCAACCTATGTTCAGATTTTGCGTAAGCAGGGTTATGAAGTTGGTTTTGATAAAAAGGGCTGGGCCCCTGGAGATTTCAAGAAAATGGGTTATACGGAAAATCCAGTGGGTACCAAAACAGATTTTAGTCAAATGTTGAAAAACTTACCTGAAGACAAGCCCTTCTTTTTTTGGTTTGGTACCAATGATCCACACAGACCATTTGTAAAAGGTTCTGGGAAAAAAGCAGGTTTTGATATCAATAAAATTGATGTACCTCCTTTTCTGCCCAATGTTGCAGAAGTGCGAGAAGACTTGGCTGATTATTATAGCGAAATCATGCATTTTGATCAAGAGATAGGAGAACTATTGGCGCAGTTAAAAGCCTCGGGCAGGTTAGAAAATACCATTATTGTTGTTGCTTCTGATAATGGGATGCCCTTTCCTCATGCTAAGGCAAATTTGTATGATCAAGGAACCAGGGTTCCACTCTTGGTGGCAAGTTTTGGAGGTCAGATTCCTCAAGGAAAAATTCATTCCTCCTATGTGAACCTGATGGATCTAACACCCACTTTTTTAGACTGGGCAGCAGTACCCAAACAAGCTCAACCAAAGATGGATGGAAAAACACTGTTGCCAGTTTTGGCACATCCCGAGAAAACACATAGGTCAGAAGTGTATCTTGAACGTGAGCGCCATTGTTTGGCTCGCGCCGATTTTGAATATGGTGCCGGTTACCCCATTCGCGCTTTGCGCACTGGAGATTATTTGTACATCCGCAACCTACGACCTGATCGTAATCCTGCTGGTGACGAAAGCATACCAAATACACCTTCTGTTTATGGTGATGTTGATGGTGGTTATACCAAGAATTTTATGATGGACCATAGAGAGGAGCCTAATGTAAAACCTTTATTTGCATTGGGTTTTGGAAAAAGACCTGCAGAAGAATTATATAATACCAAAACTGATCCATACAATCTACATAACCTTGCTACATCACCTGCTCTTGCAAGTATAAAACAGCAACTCTCCAAACGCATGGATGCTATCATGATGCAAACCAAGGATCCAAGACGCAATGGTGGCGGTGATGAGATTGACCGTTACAGAACAACTAGCCGCGCATGGGTAACCAGAGATGGATTGGTATTATTAGATGAATAACAGACATTTGTTTCATTATTTTAACCTAGCTTTCTTACTCAAAAATTGATTATGGCAAGATCTCTGCTTGTTTTTGCTTTGCTGTTTTTAGCCCAGATTGGCTATGCTCAACGACGAATTTCTTTGTATGAGATGCGATATTATGTTGATAGAAGTTTTGCCATAGCTGAAAAAGAACTCAAGAACACGGGTTTTGTATTGGATGATGATGAAACGGATGACACTATTGGTGATTGGGGAATTGTAAAGCATTATATAGATGATACTGATACCAGACTTAGTCTTACTATAAACAAAAAACTTGGTCAAGTGAGGGCTGCAACAGTTTATTCAACAGATAAACTTCAGTATCAAAGAATGTTAAGCTATTTGGAATGGGGCAATTTTAAGAAAATCGTTGACCGGAAGAAAAATTCAGTTACACTTTCTGATAGGTTTGCCGATTTGTGGAAAGACGCCTCCACTAATTACAAAGTAATCATTAAGTACAAGGCTTCCGAAGATCAAGAGCCTTATGAAATTGAAATTTCAAAAGATATCACTTACACAAATCTTGAAAAATGATGAAATACCATTTTAAATACATTTTTATATTCATTAGTTTTTCTGTTTTTTCTAATACTATCAATGCACAAAACAGTGCCAATGCATTGAATATTTTGTCTAGAAAAATGGCGGATGTAAATGATGCCATATTAATCTACAAAACCAATGTTCGCACCTCCATTTCTGATCAGAAAATTACTTATCAAAACGGACAGGTTTTAATAACCTATACACTGAACAAAGAAACCTATTATGCCCAATTTCAGGCTGAAAACATTAGGCAGGCAACTAACTTTTCAGAAGCTATTTGTGCTCCTAATTCTCCAATTGGAATAATTAGATTGTATTTTGATAATCACTTAGTTAAATCTTGGAATACAACAAAAACCGGGGAGAATCCTATTTACAGGGATTATTTTGATTTTTATTTTTTACAAAAAGACACAGAAGCTTTTAAAATAATTGATAAACAAATTACGGAACTACAACCTACAAATAATCTAAATTATACAGATACAACATTGGATCATTTATACGGAAAGCATGTTAATACTGAATTTTGGGTGAAGGATAAAAATGCTTCTACCACTTATAACTTAGATGATATAGTTTACAACAATAATCAACTATTTATTTATTATAGAGAGGTTGTTGAAAGTATAAAGTCTACTTCTAAGAGAATGTATCTGATTGTGATTCCTTTGTCTAGTATGGAAAAAATTATACTTGACATGGAAACCAGTAAACCAGCCGGTATATACTTAGATTCAGATATTAAAGGACTTGAGCTTTATTGGTATATATCAAATGGAGACTTTTATTCCTACCTTAAAAATAAGGCCGAACAAATCCCTTTATTTTTAAAAATTGCAACACCGGGTGACAAGCAACATTTGCAAGACTTTTTAAATAGGATAATTAGAATTAATGGCGGAAAACAGACACTGAAAGCAAAAATCCTAGAATAATATTTAAACAGGTTTTAATGTTGGATTTGTTTTGTTAGATGATTAGTTGAAATTTGTTCCATGTTTGGACCACCGGTGTATTATACTGCAGATGAATCTGGTTTTAAGGGCCCCATGTTGGATACCCTTTTGGCCAATGGCTATTACCGTATGCAGCACCATGTATTCACCACCAACCATACCCAGTTTGATATTGACAGTTATATGATGCCCGTGTTTTGGCTTAGGCTGGAACTGGCCAAAGTGCAGGAATCCAAATCGGCTCAGAAGATTCGGAAAAAATGCAGCAAGCTACAAGTGATTGTAAAGCCGGCGGAGATCACTGATGAGATCAGACACCTGTATTCTCTCTATTGGGAGTTTGTTCCCTTTAGTACTTCGGAGCAATGCGATGACTATTTGCACGATGTTAACTTACCCAATCCCTTTGATTCTTGGATGATAGAACTGAGAGATCACGGACGTTTGGTGGCGGTAGGCTATTTTGACAAGGGCGATACTTCCATTGCGGGCATCCTCAATTTCTTTGACCCCGAATATCAGTCTTATAGTTTGGGCAAATACCTGATTCTTTGTAAAATGGATCACGCCAGGTCTCTTGGCTGCCGATTCTACTATACAGGTTATATCAGCACGGCCACAGAAAAATTTGACTACAAACTCTTTCCAGATATCAATGCCATTGAAGTCTTTCTTCCTCTAGAAAAGCATTGGGTGCCCTATACCCATTATGATAAGACCATGTTGGAGCAGTATTTTTTTAACGGCTTGGACTAGTTCATCGGCTGATTTTGTATCTTCCAAGTACAACCAGCTAACATGAAGCCAATCAGCACGCTTATTGCATTCTTCTTTTTGACCATCGGCGCGCAAGCGCAAACAAAAGCCTTTGTAGGTGGAACCCTGATTGATGGTTTTGGCGGCAAACCCATTTACAATAGTGTCATCATAGTAGAAAACCAGCGGATTAAAACGGTGGGTACTGTGGCAACAACGCCAATTCCAAAAGGAGCGGAAATTATTTCTACAGAAGGTATGAGTGTCTTGCCTGGGCTCTGGGATATGCACGTGCATTTGATGATCAATGGGCACAGTGATTATGACCATTGGGATAGTGCCTATATGAAAGATTTTGAGAAAGTGGTGATGCCGGCTTCGGCCCACCAGTTGCTGATGGCCGGGGTGACCAGCGCGCGTGACTTGGGCGGGCCGTTGGAGGCAAGCATTAATGTAAAAAAACGCATTGACAAGGGTGAATTGCCTGGGCCAACACTCTATGTGTCCGGACCCTTTATTCAACACAAACCATATCCGCATACAGAAGCTTATCGTTGGGGAGTGAATGGTGTGGAGGACGCAAAAGCAAAAGTGCGTAAACTTGCAGAAGCTGGTGTGAACGTGATTAAGTTGATAGACCAAGACGAAATGACTTTGGAAGAAGCACAGGCAGTAGTTGATGAAGCGCATAAATACAAATTACCTGTGGTGGGTCACTCACACAGACCCAATGAAATTAGGGTGGGCATGAAAATTGGTGTGGACTGTTTTGAGCACACGGGTTTGGCATCCGCACCAGAATATCCGGATGATATAATTCAGATGATCAAAGAGCGTACCGCACAAATGAGCAAGGGTCCCTTCTTTTGGACGCCTACTGTTGAAGGTTTGTACAATTATGAATACATCAGAGACAATCCAGAAAAATTGGATGATCCTTCTTGGCAACTAGACCTGCCAGACAATATTATCAAGGATATTAAAGAGTCATTGAAGTATCCTGGCAGGATGCCCTATTTTCAAATGACCCCTATTCGCCGCCCAACGCTGGAGAAGAAAGTAAATCAGTTGAAAAATGCAGGCGCCGTGTTGTTAATTGGAACTGATAGTGGGATCCCCATGAAATTCCATAGCCAGAGCACTTGGAATGAACTAGATGTATGGGTAAACAAATTTGGTTTTGACGCCATGTACGCTATCAAGGCTGCTACATATTGGCCTGCACTAGCCATGCGTGTAGACAAAGATTATGGCACTATTAGTGAAGGCAAGTATGCCGATATCATAGCTGTAAAAGGTGATGTCTTGCGATACATTGACCTCTTGCAAAAAGTAGATCTGGTGTACAAGCACGGTAAAAAAGTGAAGTAATGGACAATAGCGTAGTAGTTGTAACAGGCGCGGGTATTTCAGTAGACTCGGGCATTCAACCCTTCAGGGGAAAGAATGGGCTGTGGAATGAGAACCCAACTACCATGGCCACTTATGAAAAATTCAAAACCGATCCCGGACATTTTTTGTCTTGGTACTATCATAGATTTGTTAGCTGCCGCGATGCGCTTCCTAATGCTACCCATGAAATTCTAGCAGCCAATCAGATACGCGTGATTACTCAGAATGTAGACAACCTGCATATCAAAGCGGCACATTCAACTCAGCGATTAATTGAGATTCATGGAAACATCAATTTCAAAAGACGCATTCCAGCTTACTCAAAAGAAGAATTGGTTTTGGCAAATTGGGATTTTGTAAAAGAAGCGGAGGATCAAATTCCTGCACTATTTGAACTCTTTGAAATTGGTAAGAATGGAACCATTGATTTTGATAAATCCTATCGGCCACATATCCTGCTCTTTGATGAATATTATTCAGATCTCTATGAAACGGAAACAGCTATGGATTGGACTGCAGAAGCTGAGACCATCATCTTCATGGGCACTTCCAATTCAGTAGGGATAACCAATATGGTGTTGGAGTCAGCACTCAGGGGTGGCAAAGAAGTAATAGTGGTAGATCCTAATCCTGCTCCTTCTTTACGCTATCCAGGTATTCAAATTTTTGCAGAGTCTGCAATGGACTTTTCTAAAAGATATTTTTAGGTCAATGCACCAAGTCATACAACAAAACGGTTCTTGGATCAAGGGATACAAAAGCCGGTTTTGTTGCTGATGGAATTTTGAAATCAGCGGTCTTGGTATTTAATTGTTGTTTCACTAACTGTTGTTCAGCTATTCCGTTTTTCATAATGCCAAACTCTACAGGCACATCAAAAACAAATCCAGATGACTGATGCTGTTGCACATGAATCAAGATCTGTTTTGATGCTTCATCATAATCCCAGGTCCAACTCAATTTTAAATTATCGGGTTTGTTCAACCACTGATTAAAGAAGGGTTTCAAATTTTGGTTAGCAGCTTTTTCCATTTCTGCAATCAAATCATAGGTGGTAGCATTGGCATTAAAATACTTTTTATAATAAGCCTGTATGCCTTTTTTGAAATTTACTTCTCCTATTTTATCTCTGAGCATGTGCATGATCCAAGCACCTTTCTGATATGTAAGGCCACTGGTAACATCACCGGTTTCTGCAGAACGATTACTAACAATGCTAAACAGAGAATCTTTTTTGATATAATCGTAGACAGACTTTTTGGCGTTTTTAACACCGGCTAAATATTCATCGTGTCCATAAGCGTGTTCAATAAAAAGTAGTGTAAAAAAAGTAGTCAAACCCTCGCTAAGCCAAGCATCATCCCAAGTTGATTCTGTAACGGCATTTCCAAACCATTGGTGTGCAATCTCGTGAATTACTACATTTCTTAATCGTACTTCTTTTTTACCAGTGATTAATTTCTCTGCATAATAAATGGCAGAAGAAGTTTCCATACCACCACCAGAAACAGTAGACTGAACATTAGCTAGTTTTTCATAAGCAAAGGGTCCTACATAGTCACTGTAAAAAGCAAGTACTTGTTTGGTGGGTTCAGCAAAATCGGCAAAGCCAGCTTCG
>Ga0075152_10000626_pt1 | contig 25777 bp, 18 predicted proteins | sample JI61114C2DNA_FD_70964 | JGI IMG/M metagenome (GOLD analysis project Ga0075152, IMG submission 70964) | Wastewater effluent complex algal communities from Wisconsin, to seasonally profile nutrient transformation and Carbon sequestration -... | ecosystem: Engineered > WWTP > Effluent > Algae...
CATCCTCAATCATTTTCAGCGCCATCCTATCCTTAATCGAGTTCCCCGGATTAAACGTCTCCACCTTCGCCAGCACAGTCGCCGGAATATCTTTAACAATATTATTGAGCTTAATCAGCGGCGTATTGCCTATCGCTTCGAGTATATTATTTTTCCACATAATGCGGCAAAGGTAGGACTTTAGGAGCAAAACATTCAAGCTTCGGTTGGCAATCCGAACCCGCTTTCCGCTGCAACTCCGCGCTCGTTCCTCGCTTGCGGGGTTTACGCTGCAATCGGGGCTAAGAAAGCATTTTCGGCTACGATGGAAATTAGTTTAATGATAATGTTAGAATTTAAGGGCTTGCCCTGAAGTGGATCCGTTTGATTTTGAGCTATGCCATTGCTGGTGTAAATGTGAATTTACTCGTCATGCTTTGAATTGTAGGAAACAGGATTCTACTTCAGGGTTTTCGTATAATCGGCTTTTTTTGTGACAGGGTAAATTGGGGTGAAACTGGTAGTTAGTTTGGTGGGTGTATTGTTTTTGAATAAGTGTATTTGTTGTAGATTGTAGAATTTTTGGGGAAATGTGACAGGGTGGGGATTAACGGTTTACCGTGAATTTGAGTGGTGGTTAAGTTTTGTCAGGTTAAAATTTGTAAGTTTGAAAGTGAGTTTAGGTATTGATTATCAAGTTAGTTGGTATAGGCATTTGTTTTAACATATAAATGACAGTTGAAAACTTAAAATTTCTCCAATTAGGTATTTTATGCCTGGTTTGAGAATTTTTTTTGGGAAACCTGTTTAAATAATCTAGTTAGGTGCAAGCGTAGCGGACGACACAAAAGAAATCAAACTAACATTAAAAAGGGACAGACAACATGCCAACGCTTCGCAAAATTAAAAAGCTGCAAGCCAACGCACAAGCCGACCCACCACCCGATACAGTGGACGGCTGATATTTTAGGCGACTTTTTAGCTGGCAGACAGCTTTTAAAAGCTAACTTTGACCATTGAAAAATAATTAAAAGACGACATAAATGGCAGAAATAAAAGACTTAGAAAAAACACTTTGGGCTACGGCAGACAAGCTCCGTAGCAACATGGACGCAGCGGAATACAAGCATGTTGTTTTAGGACTGATTTTTCTAAAATATATTTCTGATGCTTTCAATGACTTACATTCTAAGTTGGAAAAAGGAGAAGGAGAATTTGAAGGGGCAAATCCCGAAGATGCTGACGAGTATGTGGCATACAATGTTTTTTTCGTGCCTGAAACGGCACGATGGAAATATTTGCAAGACAGAGCCAAGCAACCCGAAATTGGAAAGCTCATTGACAACGCAATGGATGAAATTGAAAAAATCAATGGAAATCTGAAAGGCGTTTTGCCGAAAATTTATGCTGACCCCGAACTAAACAAAACAAGGCTTGGTGAATTGATTGACTTGATTGGAACAATAGGCTTTAATCAAGACGGACATACAGCTAAAGATTTACTTGGACAGGTTTATGAATATTTCCTTGGACAATTTGCCGATGCCGAAGGCAAAAAAGGCGGACAATTCTACACTCCTTCAAGCATTGTAAAATTATTGGTTGAAATGCTTGAACCTTATGAAGGCAGAGTTTATGATGGTGCTTGTGGCAGCGGTGGAATGTTTGTGCAGAGTGAGAAATTTGTAAAGGAACATCAAGGCAACATTAAAAACCTTTCCATTTACGGACAGGAAAGCAACCCAACAACTTTGCGACTTGCAAAAATGAATTTGGCAATCCGTGGCATTGATGCAAAAATAGAATTGGGCGACACCTTTATGGACGACAGACATAAAGACTTGAAAGCCGATTTTATTATGGTTAATCCGCCATTTAATATCAGCGATTGGAGTGGTGAGCGATTAAGAGAAGACAGCAGATGGAAATATGGCGTTCCGCCAGTTGGCAACGCCAACTATGCTTGGCTGCAACACTTCATAAGTAAATTAAGCAATAGCGGAACAGCAGGAGTTGTGTTGGCCAACGGCAGTATGAATAGTAATACTGGAAACGAAGGAGAGATTAGGAAAAACATGATTGAAGCAGGTTTAATTGATTGCATGGTGAGTTTGCCTGCTCAGTTATTTTACAATACGGCAATACCTGCCTGTTTATGGTTCTTAGCTAAGAACAGAACGAATGGAAAATTTAGAAACAGAACAAACGAAATTCTTTTTATAGATGCAAGAAGTTTAGGAACACTAATCAACCGCAGAAATCGAGAATTCTCAGAGACCGACATAAGACAAATTGCAGATACTTATCACAACTGGCGTAATGTTAATGGCAACTATGAAGACATTGCAGGCTTTTGTAAGAATACAACAATTGAGGAAGTTAAAAATAACAACTGGGTTTTAATGCCTGGCAGATATGTTGGAACGGAAGAAATTGAAAATGATGGAATTCCTTTTGAAGAAAAAATGCAAACACTTACTTCAAAACTGTCTGAACAATTTGAACAAAATACTTCTTTAGAAAAATCTATTCGTGAAAATTTAAAAAGTATCGGATATGATTTCTAACAACTGGAAAAATTACAAGTTCAGTGAAATAGCCGAACTAAGGAAAGAACAGATTGCTCCTAATGGAAAGGAGCAGCCATATATTGGATTAGAACATATTGAACAACAAACTTTAAGACTAAATGGAATTGGAAATTCAACTGGATTAGCAAGTAACAAATTTAAATTTTATAAGGGAGATATTCTATATGGTAAATTACGACCTTATTTTAGAAAGGTTTATTATGCTGATTTTGATGGAGTATGTTCTACAGATATTTTTGTAATTAAGAATAAAAGTCGAATTGATAAACACTTTCTTTATTACCTAATTGCAACTGAAGAATTTACACGGATTGCAAATTCAGGTAGCACAGGAACCCATATGCCAAGGGCTGACTGGAACCAATTGGTTGAAACAGAATGGATATTACCAGAAGATGAACAAATTCAAAATCGAATTGGTAATATATTATTCAGCCTCGACACTAAAATTGATTTAAACCGCAAAATCAATCAAACATTAGAACAAATTGTTTCCGCATTATTTCAAGAAATGTGTGTATCAAAAAGTGTCGAGTTAGAAAAAGGTTGGCAATTACTAAAACTATCTGAGTTTATTGATTTGAAAAACGGTTACGCTTTTAAAGGAATGGATTTTATTGAAGAAGGTGTTCCAGTAATTAAAATTAAAAATGTAAAAACGGGGAAAGTAATCCTAAACCAACTTAGTTATGTTTCAAGAGAAATAGCAGACAAGGCACAAAGGTTTAGGATAAAGCAAAACGATTTACTTGTTACCATGTCAGGGAATAGGATTGACGGCACACCCGAAACTTGGGTTGGAAAGGTTGGCATTTTTCATAGAGATGGAGAGTATTTATTAAATCAACGAGTTAGCATTCTCAACATTATTGATGAAAGTAAAATGTCAAAATATTTTTTGAGCCAATTGCTTAGTTCAGAAGAATACCAATATTATTTTATTTCTAATGCAACAAGTTCAGGTGGCCAGGCAAATATTTCACCTGATTTAATTTACAATACTGAAATAGTTGTTCCACCTATTGAACAGTTACAACAGTTCAACAAACTGGCAAAGGATATTTACAATAAAATATTTGCCAACGAACTGGAAGTTGAAACACTTACGAATTTACGAGACAACCTATTGCCTAAATTAATGAAAGGTGAAATCAAAGTTTAAGCAATGGAAGAAGCCAACCCAATAAAATTTTTGGATAATCCCGAGTTTAACGATTGGTTAAATAACAATTTCCCAATTGTAATTGAGGAGTATGAATTCCATTCAGGTGAAGTGCTTTATAATCAAAATTACGAAGCATACATCGCAGCATTAGAACGATACAACAAAGACCCTCAAATAGTTTTGTGGCGTATTCTTGAAAATTTTCCTACTCCAATTGCTTACTACATTGACCAAGCAGAAAACAATTATCAAAACGAACATCACCGCCTTGATTTATTGAAGTCTTGTTGGGAAGCAATTATCTTTTTCATTTATGGCTTAGTAGTAGCAGAAGCAAGACACAGAAGTATTCCCTTAAAAGCAATCGGCTTATTCAAGTGGGACACATTCCGTTCGGATAGGGTTCACGATAAATTAAATATAGTTGAAAACATCCTTGACTATGTTACGAAAAACGCTATTCCGTTTGAGTGTTCTTCAAATATTCCAATTGCAACACTTGCGGACATCAGAAAATTAAATCAAGAAAGAAACGGTTTTGAACATGCTGCTGCAAAAACAGCACAGCAACAAAGAGAACTTTACAAAGAACTTTTTCCTTTGGTTACAAGTGTTCTAAATCAATTGTTAGGCTTGGAAAGAGTAAAACTATTTCGTTACCACGAAGCAGCACAACCTTTATTCCCAAGATGCGAAATATTCAACGGAAGTGATTTAGGTGGCAGAAAAGAAATTGTAACACTTCACCGTGATAATTATTTGGAAATTCTTGATGAATTCAACAACACAACCGTATTTGCCCAAATAAATACAACTGCATTTTGTCTTGCTCCATTCATACATTTCTTTCAAGAGGTGCATGAAACCAATGCTTTAATTTGCTTTTTCAAAAAGCATACAGGAGGGAAATACAAATTTGAAGTAGTTAGCAAATCACAAGACAAAGATTTTGAAATTACCGATTTTGATGCAGTAGAAACAAAGTTAAAATCGCTAATAATTTAACTGATGACAAAGTTTATAACAGAAAACGAAATAGAACAAATAGCATTAGATATTCTGAATAAAGATTTAGGATATAAAGTGTTGTATGGTCCTGATATTGCCGAAGGCGATACAAAGGAAAGATATTACAACGAAGTTGTTTTACAACAGCGTTTGAAAAATGCAATTGAAAAAATCAATCCCGATATACCTGCCGATGCAAAAGAAGAAGCATTTAAAAAGGCATTAAGAACTACCACGATAAGTTTATTTGAAAACAACCAAGCATTTCATCAAATACTTACAGAGGGCATTGATGTAAAGTTTAGCATCGGAGAAGGAAAAACAAAAACAGATAAAGTTTGGCTGATTGATTTCGCAAATCCTGAAAACAATGAATTCATTGCTATCAATCAATTCACAGTAATTGAAAACCACACCAACAAAAGACCCGACATAGTTTTATTTGTAAATGGTTTGCCGTTGGTGGTTATTGAATTAAAAAATGCCATTGACGAAAACGCAGATGTAAAAGCAGCTTTCAATCAATTGCAAACCTACAAACAACTTATCCCTTCCTTATTTACTTACAATGCTTTTTTAATTGTTAGTGATGGTTGGTTTGCTAAAGGCGGAACATTAAGCAGCGATTACAGTCGCTTCATGGAATGGAAAACAGCAGACGGTGTAAACATTGTGGACACACAAACGCAACCCGAAATGGAACCCATGATAAAGGGTTTGTTGAACAAAAAAACGTTGCTTGATGTGGTTCGCCATTTTATTGTTTACGAAAGGACAAAAGAAAAAACAATTAAGAAAATTGCAGCGTATCATCAATACTATGCTGTCAATCGAGCAATAGAATCTACAATAAGAGCTTCGTCTCCTTCTGAAAATATAGTTAATGAACCACCAGTCAATTTCGGACTGCGTGATGTATCTGACCAACCAAAGGGAGATAAACGGGCTGGTGTTGTTTGGCATACACAGGGAAGCGGCAAAAGCTTGAGTATGGTATTTTTTACAGGCAAATTGGTGTTGGCCGAGGAAATGAATAATCCAACCATCTTAGTTTTAACTGACCGAAATGATTTAGATCAGCAATTGTTTGAAACCTTTGGAAACTGTGAGCAATTAATAAGGCAAAAACCTAGACAAGCTGAAAGTCGTGATGATTTAAAGGAGAAGCTTTCTGTGGCATCTGGTGGCGTTGTTTTTACGACAATTCAAAAGTTCCTACCCGAACAAACAGGAGGGAAATATCCAGAATTATGTAGCAGGAGGAATATTGTAGTAATCGCTGACGAAGCGCATCGCAGCCAATACGATTTTATTGATGGTTTTGCTAAGCATATGAGAGATGCCCTGCCGAATGCTTCTTTTATTGGCTTCACAGGAACACCAATTGAAAAGGAAGACAAGAATACACAATCAGTTTTTGGAAATTATATTGATGTATATGACATTCAGCAAGCTGTTCTTGATGGTGCTACTGTTCGTATATATTATGAAAGTCGTTTAGCCAAAATTGAATTAAATGAAGATGACCAAAAGCTCCTAGATCAAAGAGTTGAAGAAGTAACAGAAGATGACGAGTTAACTGAAAGACAAAAACGCTTTGCAAAATGGGCAAGTAAAGAGGCTATTGTTGGCAGTGAGCAAAGATTAAAACAAATAGCTTTAGATTTAGTAACGCATTTTGAAAATAGAACATCAGCGGCCGAAGGAAAAGGAATGGTTGTTTGCATGAGCCGTAGAATTTGCGTTGCTCTACATAATGAGATTACAAAACTTCGACCTCATTGGCATGATAATTCAGACGATAAAGGAGCCATTAAAGTTATAATGACTGGTTCAGCAAGCGATCCATTGGACTGGCAAGAACATATCAGAAACAAACCAAGAAGAAAATCAATTGGCGACAGATTAAAAGACCCGAATGACCCATTAAAATTGGTTATTGTTCGTGATATGTGGTTGACAGGTTTTGATGCTCCTTGTTTGCACACACTTTATATTGACAAGCCAATGAATGGACACAATCTTATGCAGGCCATTGCAAGGGTTAATCGTGTGTTTGGCGACAAGCAAGGCGGTTTAGTTGTAGATTATATAGGCATTGCACAAGACTTAAAAAAGGCATTGGCAATTTACACCGAAGCAAAAGGAAAAGGACAATTAGCTTTTGACCAATCAGAAGCAGTTGCAAAAATGTTAGACTTCTATGAAATTGTGGTTGATATGTTTGGCAAGTTTGACTACAAAAAATATTTCAAAATTGACTTAAGAGAAAAACTGAATTACATTTTAGATGCAGCCAACTTTATTTTAGGATTGAAAGACGAAGATGGTGTAACAGGAAAGAAACGATTTACTTTCAATGTAACCCGCCTAAGCCAAGCATTCGGACTTGTTGGAACAACACCCGAAGCAAAAAGTGTAAGGGACGATTTGGCTTTCTTTCAGGCAATCAATGCAAGGTTTTCTAAATTTGACGAAAACAACAGAAAGAAAAGCAATGAAGAAATTGAAACTGCTATCCGACAAATAATAAATGATGCAATCATTTCAAAAGAGGTAGTTGATGTTTTTGATGCTGCTGGAATTGCAAAACCATCAATTGAAATTCTCAATGATGAATTTTTAGAGCAAATAAAAAACCTGCCAAGAAAAAATCTTGCTTTAGAATTATTGAAACGATTGTTGAATGAAGAAATAAAAATTCGTTCCAGCACAAACATAGTTCAGAGTAGAAAGTTTTCCGAAATGCTTGCGGAAGCTGTTAAGCGTTACCAAAGTGGACTGATAGAAGCAGCACAACTGATTGAAGAGTTAATCAAACTTTCACAAGACATTAGACAGGCGGACAAAAGAGGCGAAAAACTAAACTTACGACAAGACGAATTAGCCTTTTATGATGCATTAGCCGACAATCCGACTGCCGAGACAATTCTTGGTGACGACATTTTAAAAGCTATTGCTCACGAACTTGTGGACAGCGTAAGACGAAACACTTCTATTGACTGGCAACTAAAAGAAAGTGTTCAAGCAAAGTTGAGAGTTATGATAAAACGGATTTTGCGTAAATACAAATATCCACCAGACGACTTGACAACAGGAGAATACACGACATCAGTAACTAAAGTCTTAGACCAAGCAGAATTATTAGCGGACTTCTGGACAAAGGACAAATAAGCCAACGTATTTGGTGGCACATTTGCATTTTTTCCAACCGCACAAAGCCAAACAAAAAAATGCAAAAGAGCCACTAAGCCAACGCACAAAAACACGATAGACAATGAGCGAAACAACTACGAAAGACAGAAGGACAGCTTGTAACAACGGCGTAGCTAGAGCAGGCTTATTTGGTTCTAATAAAATTTCATAAATTAGCGGTGGTTCGCCGGGTAGTTGCATAAAGTAGTAATAAAAACATACTACTCAAAACTCCTGCCCTCGCCAAGCCGTGGAACGTTACCACACGACTGAAACCATTTAATAGAAAATAATTAACTGACAGTATAGATGAACTTAATTAAAGACAACCCATATAGGACAGTTGGTTTGCTTGTCGGGGCTACTGCAAAGGAGCAGACAAAACAAATAAGTAGGCTTAAAAAATATATTGAAGCAGAACAAGACCCGCAGGACGACTTTAGTTTTCCTGCTTTGGGAAATCTTCAGAGAACTATTGAAAGTGTTGAAGAAGCAGCATCTAAACTTAATCTTGACATTGACAAGATAAATGCAGCTTTATTCTGGTTTTGGAATGGAAACCCAATCACTGACGAAGTAGCATTTGAAGCATTAAAAAGTGGCGACATAGAAGCAGCAAATGAAATCTGGGATAAACTAATTACCAAAACTGATGAGGAAGGAAAAAGATTTTGGAAGCCAGTTACTGAAAAAAACTATTCTGCTTTTCATAACTGCTCTATCCTTAATTTAATCCGAGCCAAGAATTTACATTATGCTGTTGGAGCAAGCCTGAGTTTTCTTGGGAGTGATTTAGTTCACAAATTCGTTTCATCTGTTGCAGATGAAACCCACAAGACCGACAAAAAAGTGTTACAACTAAAATTTCTCAATAAACTTCATGCAGAACTTGAAGCCAATAAAAATTCAACGTTGCCTAGATTTCTTGAAATACTAAACAAACAAGAATTTGTAGCGAAGCAGGATTTTATGAAGGGTTTGGTTCAAAAGCCGATTGAACATATCGAGCATAATATTGAAACTGCAAAAAATAAGAGAAAAGCTGACAAAGCCAACGCTGCCAAAGTGGGACAAGAGTTGTTTACAACAACTGAAAGCGACTTAACACAACTTAAAAACATTGTTGGTACATTAGATTTAAAATACACTTCGATTTCCGATAAAGTTGCTAATGAAATTCTTCAGTGTAGCATAGACTATTTTAATGACAGTCAAGAGAAAGACAGTAGTTCTGATTATGCAGAAACTGCAATGAAATTAGCAAAACAAGCCGATTTACTTGCTGTGGGAAAACTTACAAAAGACAGAGTTAAAGACAGCATTGAAACGCTATCAGAAATGAAGGACTTAGAGCTTTCTCAAGCTATTGGTGTATTACAATCTATTAAAGACGCTTATGAAGAGGCGTGTCGACAAATTGACAAACAAGTTGATGAATTACAATACGAAACATTTGGAGGTTTTGGAGGTAGTCAACCTTTGAGAATTCACAAGCCCAATGTTTCTATAAATTGGAGTAAAGTAGAAGAAATGAAGAGAAACTGTCTTGCTTGGGACAAGGTTACTGAGGTTCTCCGTGAGACTATCCCTTTACAAAACATTGAAAAAATAAAAAACACAAAAAATACATCACAAATTGACGAATACAAAAAATTGGTTGATTTTGTAATTAGCAAACTTGGTCCAATTCAAATTAATCAAGTGAAATATCTATGCTATTGGAAAGATCTTAGAATGGCACAGGCAACTGCAACAGCTAAGAAAGTCGGTTCAACAATTAGCAGTGCAACAGGTAAAGGCGGTTGTTATATTGCAACAATGGCTTATGGAAGTTATGAACACCCACAAGTATTAGAATTGCGGAAGTTTAGGGATGAAACTTTAGCCAAAACTCTGGTAGGAAGAATGTTTATTAAGTTATACTATTTTATTTCACCCAAACTTGCGATGCTATTGAAAAACCAAAGGAGTTTAAATATCCTTATTAGAAAGTTTTTAAACCAATTTATCAAAATCATCAAATAATGAGAAGGATAGTAATATCAATTTTTATTTTGGCAAGCATAAACGCTTTTACCCAAACAGAAAACGCAACCAAGGAGGATTTGACTAAGGAACTTCAACCTTTAAAAATCATTATTCAAACCTTACAAAAGGAGAACGGCAGTTTAAAATCTGAAATAAGCAAGCTGAACACTAAACTTTCTAATGCGAACAAAAGCATTGACAGTTTAAGAGCTCTTACAAAAGAAAATAGCTCCGCTATTTCTCAAACTGCAAGCGAACTTGGCATTAAAATTTCAGCAACTGAAACTAATACCAATCAAAAAATCACAGAAGTTGACAAATCGCTAAGTAAAAATTCACTTTATGGAATTATCGGAGTGCTTTCAGCTATTTTACTTTCAGGGCTTCTATATTGGTTGTTGAGTAAGCGTCAAAAAACTGATAAAACGGAAGTTGTTGAACAACTGCAAAAGACTAAATCTTCAATCGAAGAAAGTTTGGTTAAGGAATTTGGCAAACAAACTAGTTTGATTGAAAGTGAATTGCAGTTATTGGCTCAACAAAAAACTGCAAGCCCAATAAGTGCTAATGCCGAACCCGACCATTCTCTGGCTTTAAAAGTGGCAAGTGAAATCAATTTGATTGAACGTAACATAAATCTGATGGACAAGGGAACAAAAGGCTTGAAACAGTTAGAGCGTTCCGTTGGCAAATTGAAAGATAATCTTTCAGCAAACGGTTATGAAATGCCTGAACTCCTAGGCAAACAATATCATCAAGGGATGAAAGTCATTGTAACTAGTTCCATTCCTGATGAAAATTTGGAAAAAGGTTCGGAAATCATAACTAAGGTGTTGATACCGCAAGTAAACTTTAACGACAAAATGATACAAACAGCACAGATTGAAGTATCAGTCGGTATGTAATTTTTAAACTAACAATAACAACACTAGAAAGTATGAGAAATAAAATTGACTATGGTATTGACTTGGGAACAACCAATTCAGCAATTGCAAGGATGGAAAACGGTGTTCCTACAATAAAAAAATCGGACACATTGAAAGATACTACTCCGTCTTGTGTTCATTTCAATAAACGACAAATAACATCTGTTGGCGATACGGCTTATAACGTCATGGTTAAGGACAACACAAAAGCACTAGAAACCTTTGAAGTTGGTAAGACAAATACGTTTATTGAGTTCAAACGAACTATGGGAACTACCCATACATACGAGAGCACCAATTTGGGCAAGGAACTCACATCAGAAGAATTGTCAGCGGAAGTTTTGAAAAAATTGAAATCCTACATTCAGGATGAAAACATTTATTCAATTGTTATTACTGTTCCTGCAAAATTTTTAAACCCGCAAAATGAGGCCACAATGAAAGCCGCAAAATTGGCGGGTTTCAAACACGTTCAACTTTTACAAGAACCAGTTGCAGCAGCAACTGCTTATGGCTTGACTGCAAAAAACAAAGACAGTTTTTGGTGTGTGTTTGACTTTGGAGGTGGAACATTTGATGCTGCTTTGGTAAAATCGGAAGAAGGCATTTTGTCTGTAAAAGATACTGATGGCGACAACTGGTTAGGAGGGAAAAATTTAGATGAAGCGATTGTCGACCAAATTATAATTCCTTATCTAAGAGAAAACTATGCTTTGGAGAGCATTTTGGAAAATAGTTCAAAGAAGGAAATTCTGAGAAATGCTCTTAAACCATCAGCTGAGAAAGTAAAAATTCAATTGTCGTTCAAAGAAGAGGAAACGATTTTCCCTGAATTAGATGAGACGCTACCATTTACTGATGATAATGGTGTTGAGCCGGAAATCGACATTTTGGTCACACAAAAGGATTTAGAGAATGCTTTATGCCCGATTTTCCAAAAGGCGATTGATATTACTAAAGAACTTCTGAAACGAAACAATTTAAAGGGTTCTGATTTGGGTGCTTTGATATTGGTTGGTGGTCCGACTTTTTCGCCAATCCTACGCAGAATGTTGAAAGAGCAAATCACTGATAAAGTTGATACATCCGTTGACCCAATGACCGTAGTGGCAAAAGGAGCAGCTTTGTTTGCCTCAACAATAACCGTTTCAGATGAAGTAAAAGAAGAAACCAGAGATAAAACAAAATTGCAGTTGGACATTAAGTATGAAGCCACAACGGTTGAGTTGGACGAAATGGTAAATATCAAAGTGCTGAAAGAAAAAACGGTTGGCACATTTCCCGAAAAAGTTTTTGTTGATGTAGTTCGTTCTGATGGCGCTTGGAGTAGCGGCAAAAAGCAAATTGGTGAAAAAGCATCAATCGTTGAAGTGGTATTAAATGAAGGTCAGTCCAACTCTTTTGATGTAAATGTTTATGATGAAGCGGGTAATAAATTAGAATGTCAGCCAAATCAATTCAGTATTTTACAAGGAATTGGAGGTTTGGATGGAATGCAAGTTTTACCTTATCATATTGGTATTGCAAAATATTTCCACGCAGAGGAAAAAGATTTATTTGAGCCAGTTAAAGGATTAGAGAAAAGCAAAAAAGTTCCAGCTATTGGTATTCGTAACGGCTTAAAAACAAGGTCAGCAATTAGACCCGGAATGGTAAGTGATTTTATTCGCATTCCAATTTATCAAGGCGACCACAATGCAGAGGGAACAAATCCAGTTCTGAATAATTTAATTACCGAAGTAATTATCACCGGTGAAACTTTACCAAAACTACTCCCTGAAGGAAGTGATGTAAACATCACAATCAAAGTGGATAGGTCTCAAATAATGCAGTTTATAGCGGAGTTCCCAACTATTGAACACACGGAAGATCTGAAAATTGAAATCAAACAAACCGAACCCCCAACAGAGGAATTTTTAACAAACGAAATTTCAAAAGCCAAACGCATAGCACGAAAAGTCAATGCTGATGATGTTGCCGAAAAACTGGACGCTTTTGAAGAACAATTGGAAAACGAAAAAGGAAGTGCAGACGGCAAAATGAAAATTTTGAATGGCTTGCGTAAAGAGTTATTGAAATTAGATGGTGCTGAAAAATCGGCAGAATATCCAAAAGTGGAAGAAGACCTAAAGGAGGCATTCTACGAATTAGAGGATTTGATTGGAAAAATCAAACGAAATGCAGATGACGGCAATTTGAACATCAAACAAATTGAAAGTCATTTGGAAGAATACAGAAGAAAGGTTGAACACATTATCAAAGAAAAAAACATCAAGGAAGCAAAAGAACTCACAAGAGAAATTGGGCAGTTGGATTTTGAATTGCGTAATGCCGTAACAGGCAATGCTATGGACGTTCAATTCTTACGTCATATAAATGACATGTTCAATTCATACCATTGGAAAGATGCCACTAAAGCAAGACAATTAGTAAATCAAGGCTTACAAATGGCTACGAATGGAAACACATCAGGTGTTCGTAATATTCTTATTCAAATAATTGGTCTAATGCCTGATAATGAAAAACCAACCAATACTCTAAGATAATGAGCAATAGCAAAGGCATATTACCAAAAGGTTTTTCCATAAATGATAAATACAGCGTTTTGCTTTTTATCAAGCAGGGAAGTAATGCCGAAACATATCGTGTTAAAGGAACTGACGGTAAGTTGTATTTCTTGAAATTATTCAACTACTCCAGACTGCATCGTTCAGCATTTAACAGCGACAATAATCTTTTGGAAATTGAACTTTTGAAAAAAGTAAAGCAAGAAAACATTGTTTCTTACAAGGATAGCGGTGAGGTTATTCACGAAAACAAGAAATTTGGATATTTGGTTTTAGACTTTATTGCTGGTGAAACATTATCGGAGAAAATAAGCCGTGAGATGTTTAACAACTTCTATGATATTCAAAGCATAATATCTGATGTTTTAAACGGTTTAAATTATCTGCATAGTCTACCCGAGCCGATAATTCATAATGAAATTACACCGCAGAATATTATGCTTGACTTGTCAAGTGATGTTCCCAAAGCAAAAATCATAGATTTTGGTTTTGCCCGTTCATTTCATCAATCAACAAAAGCATTCAATAAAGTTGGATTGAATTTGAATTATGTAGCTTCAGAATGTTTTAATGGTTTGTATTCCCCCCAAAGCGATATTTTTTCTGTTGGTGCTGTAATGTATCAAACACTCTTTGGCTTGCCGCCTTGGTTCAAAGATGTTTCTAAATTTCAAGCAGACAGAACAAATGCAGAAGAACTTTTCTTGCAAGAAAGAAGCAAACCTCTGTCATTTCCCAAGATTGCTAACGACTTTGTTGGATATGAGGAGCAAACAAATTTGCTTTTAAAAAAAGCATTAAGTCAGGATACAGAAAGCCGTTTTCAAAGTGCCAATGAGTTTCTTCAAGCATTGAAGGGAGAGATTGAAGTTGAAGACGTTGACAAGGTTCAGAAAATAAAATCAGACGACAAACCCGAAAAAAAAATTCAAAGCAAAAAAGCGAAAGGAAAAGGATTTGATGCTATTGCAGGAATGAATGAGTTGAAAGCACAATTGAAATTAGATGTCATTGATGCTCTACACAGTCCAGAAGAATACGCAAAGTATGGCGTTACAATTCCTAACGGAATGTTGTTATACGGTCCGCCAGGGTGCGGAAAAACATTCTTTGCAAAACACTTCGCAGAAGAGGTCGGCTTTAATTTTATGTTGGCTACGCCAAGCACATTAAAAAGCCGATACATAAACGCAACCCAAGAGAACATTGCTAAAATGTTTGAGGAAGCAGAAAAAAATGCTCCAACAATCATTTTCATTGATGAGATTAATGAACTATTGCCAAATCGTGATAGTGATGCTCACGAAATGGCAAAAAGTGCAGTAAATGAAATGTTGGCTCAAATGGACAGAACAGGCGAAAAAGGAATTTTCATAATCGGAGCTACTAACTACCCAGATATGATTGACCCTGCAATATTACGTGCAGGTCGATTAGATAAGAAATTTTATTTGCCCCCACCCGATTTTGAAGCTAGGAAATCAATGTTTGAAATGTATTTAAAAAACCGTCCGTTAGATTTTGGAATTGACTACGACTACCTTGCCAAAATAACAGAACATTATGTTTCAGCCGATATTGAATTATTAGTAAATGAAGCATCAAGGTTAGCATTGAGCACAAAATCAAGAATATCAATGAAGATTTTGGAAGAAGTGATTAAGAACACTAAACCGTCTGTTCCTTTACAGGAGTTAAAGAAATATGAACTAATAAAAGCCAAATTGGACGGAGTAAGCATTGAGCAAAAAAATGAAAGACCAAGAATTGGTTTTAATTCTAACAGAGATGAGAAATAAATTATAAAAATATGGACACAATAACTTTTGACAAACTTCTGCTTAAAACAGCATTTTGCTGTATGGCAGCAGACGGCAATATTGATGATCGGGAAATTACACTAATTAAATCAATGTGCGAAAAATTTCCATTGTTTGCAAACTTCAACTTTAAAAAAGAAATCAATTTGCTTGTAGGCAAAATAAACAGTGGTGGAAAATCCTTTATTCAGTATTATTTTGACTTACTTAAACAAACTCAACTTTCCGAACAAGAAGAATTGATTTTGATTGATTTTGCCATACAAACAATCAATGCAGACGAGCAAGTCGAATATACTGAAATCAAGTTTTTCAAAAACATTAGACACCGACTTAAAGTAAGCGATGAAAAGATTTTAGAACGATTTCCTTCCATTGAACTCTATTTGGAACAAGATATTATTGTGGAAGGATTTATTGACAAAATTACAAGCCAATACTTTGAGATGACAGAGTTGCCACAATTTGATTTAATCAGCAATGTTGACAATTCAGAAGACGAAAAAAAGTAGAATGAATAATGCGATCAACATAGGATTAGCGATTTTATTTTTTCTAGCTTGGCTGATATGCCATACGGATACTACCAGTTTGTAAGATTTGCTGGACTATTTGGATTTGTAATTTTAGCTAATCAAGTAAACGAAAAAGACAGACAAAGGGAGATGATTATTTACGGTGGACTTGCATTGCTATTTCAACCGTTTTTCAAAATCGCACTCGGAAGGCAAATGTGGAATATAGTTGACGTATTAGTTGGAATAGGTCTTTTAATATCAATGTTTATGAAACCAAAGGAAAGCCCACGCTAAAAGCAAGCACATTTGCAATTTTCACAAACCAACGCACAGACCAAAAATTGCAAATGAGCTTGCTTTGCCAACGCAGACAAAATTGTTTTTAAAAAATTTCCAACGATTCAAAAAAAAATAAAAATACACCAACACACAGCCCGACAAACACAGCAGACAATGACGCGAAAACTTAATACTGACAAGGCATACAGCAACACGGTGGACAGAAGGCCAGCAGGTAACTGTACCTACCCAAAAGGCCGGGTTTCGTGTTCCAAAGAAAGTTTTGTGGTTAATCAAACACTAGTTTTTCAAATCAAGTTTTGTGGCCACCCTTCGGGTAGCTGCAAAACTTTAGCTGCAACCTTAAGACAACGAACGATAACAAAATAAATGAACAAACTTGAAAAGCTAAAAGCTATTTTTAAAGGAAAATTAAAACCAATGGACGTGGTCGGTAAATCAGTTGACATATATGCAAAAGAAATTTTGAAATACACTCCACAGTTATACACTAAACAACCAAATGCGACAAGTAACATAATACCTGAAGCAAAAGCAAGTGGTGTCCTTATCGAAGTTAAGAATCAAAAGTTTTTAATTACAGCAGGACATTTTCTTTCATCAAACACACCTGAAGATATAGGAATTATGATTGAAAACACATTTTACATTCTGAATGGTATGGTAAAATATGTCAACCCAGATGAAAGCGAAGTTGCGGACAAGACAGACATTGCAGTCTGGAAATTAGACGATGAAGTTGTAAAAGAACTTTCAAGCAAATACTCGTTTTTACAATACGAAGACATTGACTTCAATCATTCAGTTTCCCCTGACCCGAAATATTTAATTGTAGGGTTTCCGTGGCGAAATACAGTCGTAAAAACAGCGACTAAAAAGCTCATTGTTTCACCTTTAGTTTTTTTGACTAAAACTTCTGAAAAAAGGTTTTATAAATCTTTGAAATTTGAAGAGCATTCCAATATTCTATTTGACTACAGACAGAAGAAAGTGAAAAATTTTGGCAATGGAATGGTTCAAGCCAACAAAAGTCCAGAAGGCGTAAGTGGTTGTGGAGTTTGGTATTTGCCGACATATTTAATCAACGGAACACCGAAACCAATGTTAGTAGGACAAATAATTGAACAGGACAATTCAAAAACAATCCTTATATCAACAAGAATTCATTTGGCGATGGAAGTATTGAGAACAAAATTTGGATTAGATATTCCTGCATCAAACATAACAAGACTTAAAAATGAGTAAAAGGCAGCTGCTTCAGCACATATGCAATAGGCGGGGATTCGTGCTCCGCAGACAGTTTTGTGGGAGCCGAAATTTCAGGTCACTGAACTAACTTTTGTGCTGAAAAATCCGCCCATAGCCAATCAGCAAAACGTTATCTGTTACTGATTTTGAGGTGTGATGAAATCCATTAATGCAATTTTTCGAATGGTAGTAATTCTTTTTAAGATTATTTGGTAGTTTTGAAAAGGTTAAAGTAAAGGGTGGTTTTTTCACACTCTCCCGTTAGCAGCAACCTTAAAACGCCACGACAACCTTCAACCGACAGCAAAAAATGATAAAAGTTCAAGCACAAGGCAACAATCCAACAACTAACTTTCTGGCGTCAGAGGAGCAGCTTTTGATTGCAGCTTGGGGATACGGACTTAAAGCAGGCGACAACATTCATAGATTTAGTTTGTATGCGTTCATTCAATCGCATTTAGCAAACAAGACAGAAGAAAACTTGCAAAAAAGTTTGGAAACAAATCGCCAGTACTGGACAGGAAAAGGAAACGGGATTTATACTTTAACAGACAATGGTTACAGACAGCTTTCAAAATTCGGAACACCAAATTTAATAATTCCTCTTGGTTCGCTATTTACTTTTAGCAGGACAATTGACAACTACATTATTAGTGTAACAGTTGACCCGACAAAACCAAAATATATTGCTAAGCAAAACGGAATTGCTGCAAAAGCCGACATCATCATTGAGAATATTGAAGATGTTACTTCCGACAGAATTGCAACAAATCAAACTTCCCTGCCAAGACAAATTATGAATTGGATTTTGAGGGACAACAACTATCAATGGACAATTGAAAATTTTTCCGCACTAAAAATCATTTTGCCTGCGACGACAGTTGAGGAAAATGATGATGAGAAAGAACAAAATGAAATCATCAAGGTAATTCGCCATGACAATATTTCCAAGCAGTCTATTATTGCCGAGTTGCAAAACTTAAAAGAAACCGACCCCGAGGTAATTATAATTAATAGCAAATCATATAAGCGGGACAACAAGACCGTAGCACAAATAAAATTCATCAGAGAATTTAAGTGTCAAATTTGCGGAACGGCAATCAAGAAAAAAGACGGAAGCAATTATGTGGAAGCGGCTCACATAAAACCCAAACATCAAAAAGGGAGAGAAACACCGGACAACATAATTTTGCTTTGCCCAAACCATCATAAAGAATTTGACATTGGAGACAGGAGTATTATTAGCCAAGACGAAAACCGAATTATTTTCACACTAAACGGACAACGACACGAAATAAATCTTTTAATAAAGTGAGTGCTAAAATTGAAACAACACAACTTCGGACCGAGAGAAAGGCGGCCGCTAACAAGGCATTTGTGAAAGCGGGAGTTTCGTGCTTCGCAGACACATTTGTGCAAGGTGGAAGTTTAGTTCTCCTAATGAAATTTAGTGCTATAACTCCCCGCCATCGCAAACCTCCGAAACGTTAAAGGAATGCGTTGAAGTGAACCCACTGATATTTGAACTATTTCATTGCACGCGCAAGTTTGAAAACACTCAGGTGGCTTTGATTTAAAAGAATTAGGTTTCAACTTTAAGTGGGCTAAGGGATGCTTTTTGTGAAACCAAGGCATTAGTTTTTCGTATAATTTGCTTTTTTTGTGTGACAGGGTATTTTGCGGTTAGATTGATGGTTGGCATTGTAGGAGGTTGATTTTAGATTAATTTGTTTGTAGGATGATGACGAATATTTAAGAAAATGTGACATGGCACAGTTAACGGTTTTTCGTGAATTTGATCAAGTTGGTAAGTTTTGTGTGGTCAAACTTTGTAAGTTTGAGAGTTAGTTTAAGCATTGATTATCAATGTAGATAGGTTAGGAATTTGTTTTAAACAACAAATAGGGAGTGGAAAAAACAAAAGGATCTAAAATTATGCTTTATAGCTTGGTTGGAGTATCTTTTTAGGAAATGCTCAAATAATCAAGTTAGCACCAATTGTAACGCAATGATTGAAACTGACTGCAAAACCTCAAATGACTTCTATTTAGACATCTATATTGACCTGACGAATTTAAACTAACACTAAAAAATATGTGGCAAAGAGTAACTTGGCATGAATGTGCTTCCGAATTGAAGTCTGTATCCGAACAGTTTCAAGATGCCTATTGGAACAGAAGATATGGCGGCTCTTATCCAAGACATCCAGAAGCCGAGAGAATGTTGGTTGATTCATCTCAAAGGGGAGTTGAAATTCTGCGTTCACTTGCATTGGCGATTCGTTCGGAACAAGACTTTGACATGATACCTGATAATGTGTCAACTGTAGGTTTACTGAAAACGGGTGAGTTTAGCATTGAAGATATTTTAGAAATAAAAATGAACGGCGGTTTCGATGGACACACAGATAAAGAAGGTTATGCCAATATTAGGCTTCGTGAATGTTTGAATAAAATAGCACATGCTAGCCCAAACTTATCAGGCTTTTATGTTGGCTCTGGAAAAAGTGGTCATGACATAATTTTGACCGGAGTAAATCGGCGAAAGAATTGGCTTGCTATTATTTCTTTGAACCGTTTAATTGATGCTGTAGTATCTTTAGAGGACTTTCCAATAAATGAATAGAGTATCGTATGAAAAGAACAACAACCGATAACAAGGACTTAAAAGAAATGGTGGAAGAAGTGGTGAATCAAGCATTTGTGCATATAATAAACGGATGTGGTAGGTTGAAAGTTAGTGCTTCAAATCCGCCACTTCTTTAAGCCCCAAAATTTTAGGCGCAAGTCAGTGAAACCGATACCTACAGAAAACAAATCAACAATATGACAGAACAAGAAATAAAAAAAGGGATTAACGAGGTTTGTGAAATTTCAACAGAAATAGCAACTCTTTATGCCGACAATAATGCTTTAGTAACAAAATTAAATTCGGTCCCGCAAAACGAGCTTCAAAAGGCATCAGACTATTACGCTTCTCGTTCTGGTGTTATTGTTGACTTAAGAAAAGACGTTCTAAAATATCTTAAAGAAGGTAATAAACTGGACTTGTCAACTCTCGAAGGCCTCATTGTAAAGCATAAAACAGGAAAAGAAAATCAGTATCGTGCTTACAAAAATTACTATTCAATATTTTTTCCGATTATCACTTTATACGGACACAATCCAATAAGACAATTTATTGAACAATTTATTTCTGAAATTATAAATCTACTTCAACTAAAGGATAAAGTAAAACATATATATTTCGACTTTCAAGGTGCGAGACAACAAGGCAGCGATAGACTTTGGTTTGCACTGTTTAATAAAAATCAAGCGTCACAATCTACCGGCTTACAAATTTTTGCTGACTTTCATCATGGCACAATCAAATACGGAATTTACAGACATTCAGATGCCTCATATATAAAAGGTCCTATTGAATTATCACCGGAAAATTTTGATTTTGAGGCAATGTTGAAATTTTATGAGGAAAACAAAAACTTGATTATTGATGACGAACCAATTAAAGACAAGCTTTTAACAATCCCACTGAACCAAAATCGACTTTATAAAATATCACATGGATCCTTTAAGACAAAAGCTAACGAAAGCATAAGAGACGTATTTAAAGAAAATCAATGGATAGTTATTCATGAATACACAAAAAAAGGACAAGCAGAAGCTTTTAAAAATGATTTAACAGAAGGCGACTTTGTTTACATAACAATCGGAGGAAATGAGTTATTTTCAATTGCAAAAGTTAAGGCAGGTTCATGGGGTTACGTACCTGAAGATATCACGGACGAAAATGGTTGGATATATAGAGAAGTGGAATATGTTAAATCAGCAATAAATACCGATCCTACGTCTTTAAAGTCATTTAAGGAGTTCATTTATCCTAGTGGCAACAGCACGTTTACTGAAATTACAATTGACAAAATTGAAGAAGCCAATAAAAATATATTCGAGCCTCATTTTGGAGTAGAATTTATCTCTGAAGGAGCAACAAAAATTAAGGAACAAGGAGAAATACAAAAACATCCCAACAATATTATTCTATTCGGCCCTCCAGGAACAGGAAAAACTTATAACAGCATAGACAAAGCCGTTGAAATCGTTGCTGGTATTAAAAGTAATCATGAAGACAGTAAAGTGATTTTTGACAAGCTAAAAAAAGAAGGTCAAATCGAATTTGTTACATTTCATCAAAACTACTCTTATGAAGACTTTATGGTTGGAATCCGACCCGATATTGAGTTCGAACATTTGCGTTTCAAACCATATAGAGGCATATTTTATGAAATATCAAAAAAAGCCAAAGAGAATTATTTAGCTTCAAGAGAACAAACTGCTTTGGCAAAATCCTTTGATGAAGTTTTCAATGAAATAATTAAACCTATCGAAGAAAAAAATGAAAGTGTTGAAATCACAATGGTTTCAGGACTAAAATATAAAATCACAGATGTAAGTGATACTACTATTCATTTTACAAAACCATCAGGTGGTACTCAACATACTTTAAGCATTCAAACACTTCAAGACGTAGTTGAAGGAATTAAAGAGGTAACGTCAGGACTTTCTGTTTACTATAATCCCTTAGCTAAACTAATACAAGCAAAAAGAAAACCATCAGGAAGTGAACAAAAGGAAAAACTAAAAAATTTTGTGTTAATCATAGATGAAATTAATCGAGCAAATATTTCAAAAGTGTTTGGTGAATTAATTACTCTTTTGGAAGAGGACAAAAGAATTGATGCTAAAAACGAAATGCGACTTACATTGCCAAACGGAGATAAAGAATTTGGCGTGCCGCCAAATCTTTATTTGGTTGGTACTATGAACACCGCTGACAAATCGATTGCCTTGATTGATATTGCTCTTAGGAGGCGTTTTGAATTTATTGGTTACTTTCCTGATTATACCAAATTGGAAGAAAGTAATGGAGACTTTCTAAAGCATATTAATAAGGAAATATATTCTCGTAAAAAATCTGCTGACTATTTAATCGGACACGCCTACTTTATGACAGGTCTCGACACTTTTAAAGTTATCAAGAACAAAATCATTCCGCTATTAATGGAGTATTTTTCAGGTAAAACGGAGGTTGTCGAAGAGATTTTTAGGAACAGTTCGTGGAGAGTAAAATATGATCTTGAAAAGTATGATTGGATTATTCAACCTGCAAGCTAATGTTTACTCTTTTTGAATATGGCCAGCAAATTTCTGTAAAAGACAGAATTGGTCTTGAAAGATACTTGCGTTTTCTATGGCAAGATTATAAAAACTTGTGGGTTGATGAAAATCAAGAAACGGAAGTTGAAAATAGCTCAAATTATCAACCCTTTATTGCTTTTGATGGCAATATAGCTAAAGCAAATAATTTTGTTGGCTTCATAAATTGCAATGATGATTCATTGGAAATTTACCCAAAAGTCTTTCAAAGCATGCAATATCCAAATAAGGATTTAATGCATAGGCATTTGTTCTTTTGGTTTAGCTATTGCAAGAAAATAAAATTCCCCTTTAATCAATCTTTCCTTGACAACTTTGAAATTGACCGTTTCCCTGAACTAATTATTTATTTAATCGGAAAGCAAATCAACGAAACTGTAAGTGCAAAACCATTCTGTGCATATGAGGAAGTAGAAGAAGCATTGTTGACTCCAAGAGGAAAGATTAACTTTAATAGATATACAACAAGCTTGTTGTATGGCAGACATCAATTTATTGATTGTGATTATGAGCCTTTCGTATACGACAATAAAGTCAATCGAATTATTAAACATTGCGTTCGACTGTTATTGACACAAACGACAATACCTGAATCGCAAAGAATACTCCATGAAATTATACATATACTTGATGAAGTTGAAGACCAAACGTGTACGTTAAACCAACTGAATCAAATAAGAGTCCCGACATTATTTGACGAGTATGATGATGTGATGCAATGTTGTAGGATGATTCTTGAGAATCAGATTTACTCGCACGCTGAATATGAAATGAAAAATTGGAGCTTACTATTTCCTATGGAATATGTTTTTGAAGATTTCATTTCAGGATTTTTAAAAGACCACTTTAGCAAGGACTTTGAAATTGAATTCCAAAAATCAGAACTTTATCTTCATCAAAATCCGAAAACCTTTAACTTACAACATGACATTTTATTGACAAATAAAAAAACTAAAGAGAAAATAATTATCGATACAAAGTATAAGCCTAGATGGGATTTGAAATCATCTGACAACAAAAAAGGCGTTTCACAGGCAGACATGTATCAAATGATCAGTTACGCATATCGAAGAGGAACAAACAAAGTAATTCTTATTTATCCTAACACCTCCGAAAAATTAGCAGAAGATTATGTTTTCAAAATTCAGAAATCAAATAAAAACGAGGAAATTAGAATCAAAATCGTTGACGTCCCATTTTGGTCTTCGGTTGACCATTCTGAAGTAGAAACAAATTTATTAATCAAGCTTGATAATGTATTGCGCACGGACTTTTAACCAAGTGGGACAAAAAGTTGTGTAAGCTCCCCCATTTTTAGCATATTGATAAAATAAACATTTTAGTTATTTGAAAATAATACAGTAAATTAAAGCGTTTAAAATGCAAATAAAAAAATCTTTTTTTAACTTGATAATATTTTTAGGTTATCAATTAAAATTATTATTTTCTACAAACTTTCGCAACTTAAATTTTAAACCTTTCTTTAAATCTTAACTTAGAGTTATCATTCCTGCACCCCACCCCGGGCAAGTGATTGCAGCGGAAAACCCGCAGCCCGCTTTTCAGCGGGAGAGGATTTGGAGCGAAAAGCACGGTGTCGCTTGAGGAGTGATATAACCCGTGACTGCATTTTTTTGTAAATTTCGGTGAATGTAACGAGAAAGGATCTTATTGACGAAAATTCAACTTTTATTATATTTTCGTCAATAAGGTGGATAGCTACCCTAAATATTTGCTTACTTTGGATTTTGATAATACGAGCATTGAAGGAATACAAAAATTGAACGTAATTGATTGGCTTTTAGGCTGATAATAATAATAGAACTAATTGCAACTAGATTTTAAGTTGTGTAAATTTCAAGAAATAAGTGCTGTTGCTAATAATTTTCTTTTGATTATAATTTAAAAAGGCCATACCTGCACCCCACCCCGGGCAAGTGATTGCAGCGGAAATAAACCAATTTGTTAATGTGTAAATGTGTCCGCCGCGGCGGATGCTAATTGAACAGCCGGTGTGGAGTAGGATGTTCCTATTTTATTAATAATGCATATTCGGAGTATTGGTTCATTCGGGGAAAATGTTGCGGACTTGGTTTTATTGGAACACGGTGCCGCAGCAGGATTGTGCAACGAAGGAAAATTGTGATGCGGCATGCCCCCAAAATAATATTATCTGTGCAAGGCAGGTTTCGGCTGCATTATAAATACAATACCGGTTTAACCCTGCGTCATTGCTATTACTGCTTTTAGGATTATTTAGTAGTTTTGAAGAGGTTAAAGGACGGAACAGAGTTTTCACATCCGATAGCTATCGGGTCTGCCGTTAGCGGTAATAGTAAATACAAGGTATCAAAACAAAACAAATAGACATAAAATGAAAGTAATAGTATTTGGTGGGACAGGGGATGTAGGACAATTAATTGTTCAAAAATTGGTTGACAAGAAGGAAAAAGTTTGTGTATTGACAAGACAATTTAAAGAAACGCAAACTAACCTAACTTATGAAGTTGGGAATGTACTTGAAATTGAAACAGTAGAAAAACTTATTGAACCAAATGACAAAGTAATTATTTCATTAGGTTTCAACAATAGCAGTTGGAATACAATGTCACAAGGGACTTCAAACATCATTGCAGCAATGAGTAAAAAAGGTGCCAAACGACTTATTTGTTTGAGTGCACAAGGTGCTGGCGACAGTTGGGAGTATATGCCTGGCGAGTTTAAAGTAATGGTTTTGAACAATGAAATATTAAGTGCTTCATTTAAAGATCATAGCATTCAAGAAGAATTTGTAAAACAATCAGACCTTGATTGGACAATTGTAAGACCGACAGAAATTATAAACGACAAGGAAAGCGGAACTTTTACAATTAACCGCCCAACAGAAAATTCAAGATTTCAAATAAGTAATTTGGACGTTGCTCAATTTATTGTTAATGAATTAACTGCAGAAAAATATATCCATAAAGTTGCAATGATAACAGACTAATAAAACAACGAACCGTTAATACAGGAATATGGAATCTCCCCATTTTTAGTATATTGATACAATACACTTTTTAATTATTTAATAATAAACCTATAAATTGGACTTTAACACAAAATCAAGGCTCCTAAATCATACTAAAACAGCTATGTGCCGAAAGTTTAGGTATTACAAAATAAATACATTATCTTAGAGGTAGTATCAGATTGCATCACATTTTTGATACTATATAC
>Ga0075152_10000628_pt1 | contig 25760 bp, 19 predicted proteins | sample JI61114C2DNA_FD_70964 | JGI IMG/M metagenome (GOLD analysis project Ga0075152, IMG submission 70964) | Wastewater effluent complex algal communities from Wisconsin, to seasonally profile nutrient transformation and Carbon sequestration -... | ecosystem: Engineered > WWTP > Effluent > Algae...
TGTGCGAGGGGTCGGCCTTGGTCGAGGTCAGGTGCGAGGCCAGCGACTCCTCGCGCACGAGGTCGAAGCGCTTGCGGCCGTGGTACGCCGTGTAGTCCTTGGTGATCAGGACCGGGATGGTCTCGAGGTCCGGGCTGACGCCGACCGACTGGATCGAGATGTCGCCTGGGGTCAGGTACTGGGCGATCGTCAGCTTGAGCGCGAGCTCCTTGTCACCGACCTTGCGGTCGTGCAGCACCTGCACGGAGCCCTTGCCGAAGGTGCGCCGGCCGACGAGCACCGCGCGGCCGAGGTTGCGCAGCGCGCCGGCGACGATCTCCGTCGCGCTGGCCGAGCCCTGGTCGATCAGCACCACCACCGGGAGGTTGGGGAAGTCGTAGCGGTCGTCGGCGGCGAGCTCCTCGCGCGGGGACGAGCTGCCGACCGTCGAGACGATCGTGCCGGTCTTGAGGAACGCGTCGGCGACCTCCACGGCCGCCGTCAGCAGGCCGCCGGGGTTGTCGCGCATGTCGAGGACCACGCCGCGTACGCCGGCCTTCTCGAACTCGGCGAGCTTGGCCCGCAGCTCCTTGCCGGTGGTCTGCGCGAAGTTGCGGTTGATCTGGACCAGGCCGACCTTGACGGGGTTGCCCTGGGAGTCAACGCCCGGCAGCACGTGGCCTTGCACGCTGTCGAGGGTGATCACGTCGCGGGTGATCGGCGTGCGCTTGACCTTGTCGCTGCCCTCGCGCCGGACGTACAGGGTCACCGTGGTGCCCGGCTCGCCGCGCATGCGGTCGACGGCCTCGGACAGGCCCATCGTCACCGTCGACTCCTCGTCGACCTGGACGATGCGATCACCGGCCTCGATGCCGGCCTTCGCCGCGGGGTTGCCGTCGATCACCCGGATGACGGTGATCTGGGTGTCGCGCATGCCGACCTCGATGCCCAGGCCGCCGAAGCTGCCCTTGGTGCTGGTCTTCATGGTCTCGAAGTCGTCGGGTCGCAGGAGGTTGGTGTGCGGGTCGAGGGTGCCGAGCACGCCCTCGACGATCGCGTACTCGGCGGTGCGCTGCTCCTCGTCGCTCAGGTTGGTGTGTCGGTTGATGAAGCGAAAGACCTCGCGCACGTGGGTGCCCACGGCCCACAGCGCCTCGACGTCGCCGATCTGGAACTCTTGCTCCGCGGTGCCGACGCGGACGCGGACACGCTCGGACTTCTTGCCTGCGACGCCCGCCACGGGCTCGACCAGGACCTGCGGGATCGCCTTCTCCAGACCCTCCAGGCCGGCGACCGCCATCCGATGCGGGTCGATGCGCTGGGGCTCGACGTAGTACTTGGCCACGTACCAGAGGGTCCAGTCGAGGATCCTCAAGTCGGTGGCGTCGTAGCCCTGGGCCACCCTTCCGCCAGGTGCGCGGCTTTCACCCTTTTGGGCCTGGGCCTCGGTGTCCTGGATGGTCGTCAGGGCGAGGGCGAGGGCCAGGGAGCCGAACACGATCGCCGGGGTGGAGGCCTTGGCGAAGCGCGGGCGAGACGATGTTTGTCCGGTCACAAGGGCAGTCTAACGGCCCGCGTGGGGCAGGGCCACCAGGCACGCGGGTGATTGTGGAGCGTCCGCCCGGTGAAACTGCCGCGGGCCTCGCCGTGTCGTCAGGGTCGCGGGCGCTGCGCATCGGCGGCCCGGAGAGATCGCTGTCGCGCACTATGCGGTCTGTCGTCGTCCTGGTACCCAAGCGGGGCGCTCGCGGCGTAGACTCCGCCGGCATGACGGATCGCAAGCGCAGCCCGGCGGGATCCGCCGGCGCGAACAAGCAGAAGGCCGTCGTCGACCTCGTTCCGGTCGCGGGCGGCGCGTCGGTGGAGCTCGTGGACCCGGAGCCCAAGGAGCCGGCCGAGGAGGAAGAGGAGGACGAGGCGGAGGAGGTGCTGGCGGACATCGAGCCGGCGACCGACGAGGAGCTCGATGTGATCGAGCGAGACATCGGTCGGCCGTCGCCGGCGATGGCCACCACGGCGCTGGCCCGGCGCGACCCGATGGGCCAGTACATGACCGAGGTGCGGCGCTACCCGCTGCTGACCCGCGAGGAGGAGCACGAGCTCGCGGTGCGATGGATCGAGAACGGGGACAAGGAGGCGGGGCGCCGGCTCGTGACCTCCAACTTGCGACTCGTGGTGAAGATCGCCCATGAGTACAAGCGGACCTATCAGAACCTGCTCGACCTCGTGCAAGAGGGCAACGTCGGCCTGATCCAGGCGGTCAAGAAGTTCGATCCCTACCGCGGGGTCAAGCTCTCGACCTACTCGGGCTGGTGGATCCGCGCGTACATCCTCAAGTTCATCCTCAACAACTGGCGCCTGGTGAAGATCGGCACCACCCAGAACCAGCGCAAGCTGTTCTTCAACCTCAGGAAGCAGCGCGAGAAGCTCAAGCAGGCCGGCGTCGACCCGACGCCCGAGCGCATCGCCAAGGAGCTCGACGTCAGCGAGGCCGAGGTCATCGAGATGGACCGCCGGCTGTCGGCGCCGGACATGTCGCTCAACGCCCCGCTCAACGACGACGACGGCGACGGCGGCCGCACGCGCCTCGACATCATCGAGGACTCGACCGAGGACCCCTCGGTGACGGTCGAGTCGGCGGAGTTCAAGGACCTGTTGCAGGCGAAGCTGCGCCGCTTCGGTTCGACGCTGGCCGGTCGCGAGCTCGAGATCTTCCGCGACCGCATCATCGCCGACGAGCCGGTGACGCTGCAGGACCTCGGCGACCGCTGGAACGTCAGCCGCGAGCGGGCGCGTCAGCTCGAGAAGCGGATGGTCCTGCGGCTGCGGGAGTTCTTGCAGGCCGAGCTCGGGGACGCCGTCCAGATCGCGCTGGGGCAGGAGTGAGCCGGTCGGGGGCGCGCTTGCGACATGGCCTATGGGACAGGATGCAGAGCGTGGCAACGTGAGCGAAGCGGAGCAGACGCGGGGTGTGCTGGTGCTGGTCGGCACGCCGCTCGGCAATCGTGGAGACCTGAGCCCGCGCGCGCGTGAGGCGATCGTCGGCGCCGACTTGCTGCTGTGCGAGGACACCCGCAGCCCGATCCGCCTGCTCGGCGAGGGCGTCGCGTTGCCGCCTCGCATCAGCTGCTTCGTCGCCAATGAGAACGAACGCGTGGCGCTCCTGCTCGAGCACCTCGCACGCGGGGCGCGGGTCGCCTACGTCTCCGAGGCCGGCTTGCCGGTGTGGAGCGACCCGGGCCTGCGCCTGGTGCAGGCGGCGGTCGCCGAAGGATACGAGGTCGATGTGGTGCCCGGGCCGACGGCGGCCGCGGTGGCGCTGTGCCTGAGCGGCCTCCCGGCCGAGGATGTGCGGTTCCTGGGCTTCTTGCCGCGCTCGGGGCCCGAGCGGGCGGCGCGGATGATGGAGCTCGCGCGCGAGACGGCGACGGTGCTCGTGTACGAGGCGGGCAACCGGACGCCGGCGTTGCTACGCGACCTGGCGGCTGCGCTGCCGGATGCGGCGACGCGCAGGGTCGCGGTGGGGCGCGAGCTGACGAAGCAGCACCAGGAGGTGCTGCGCGGCACGGTCGCGGGTCTGGCGGCGGATGTGAAGGAGGCGCTGCGCGGCGAGGTGACGGTGGTCCTCGAGGGCGCGGCGCGGGCCGAGCTGGTGGCGAGCGACCCGGTGCAGGCGGCGGCGCGGGCGGTGTGGGATCTGCTGTGGGACGCGGGGCTGCGGCCGCGCGAGAAGGCCAAGCAGATCGCCGCGCTCACCGGCCTCGAGCCGCGCGCGGTGTACGAGCGGATCGCCCGCGGTCGCGAAGCGTCGGACGAAGCGTCGGACTGACACCCCGGCAGACTGACGCCGCGTGGGGCTCCGGAGTCCAGAAACAACCGCGCCGCCCAGAGAGGCGGCGTGGAGTCTGCACGGAGGTTTCGGCGCGAACGCCTGACCGCGACGCTAGAAGGTCAGCAAGAACCGGAAGTAGCCGGTCACGTTGGTGACATCGCCGATGGCATAGCGACGGCCGACATTGTCGATCACGTCGCGGCGGACGGGGTTGACCTCGTTGCTGTTGGGCTCGACGAGGTTCGTGTCGCCGCCGAGGCTGGCCTTGCCGCGGCTCGCGCTCGAGATCCAGTGGCGCGTGTCGGTGCTGCCGTTCACGCCCAGCATCAACACCGCGTACTTGTTGAGCTGGAAGTTCAGGCCCAGGTTGAGCCCGAAGGTAGCGAAGTCCTGGATGTTGGTGATGCCGTTGAACTTCGAGCAGCCCGAGCCCGCGGGGATGTAGTTCGGGTTCTGCGGGTCCTGCTTGGCCGCGTCGTTGATCTCGCGGATGTCGCCCGGCGTACAGGTGGCGGTGCCCGGCTTGTTGCTGCCGACCAGGGCCGGGCTGTCGGCGAACAGCTCCCAGCCCTCGCTGTAGCCGCGGCCGTTGAACTTGAGCATCGCCAGGCCCTTCAGGACCACCGAGACCTTCTGGCCCTTGGCCTTGCGCTCGAAGGGGACGATCTCCGTGCCGAAGGTGACGCCCACCTGCGACTGCGGGTTGACCCGGTCCTGCGCGCCGCCCAGGTTCTTGAACAGCGTGTTGCCCGAGGGGATCGCTTGATACCACCAGGCGTTGAAGAACGGGTCGAGGTAGCGGTAGCGGCGCGACAGCGCCGTCCAGACGCCGAGCTCGTGCATGCCGCGACCGACCGTATGGTTGCCCTTCGGGTCCTCGTTCTGGATGTCGCGCGAGAAGGTCATCGGCTTGCCGACGGCGAAGCGACCCTCGAAGGCGATGACCCACTTCGGCATGTGCGAGAGGCGGTCCTGATTCAAGACCGCGTACTTGAGGCCGACGTGGATCTGGTCGACGCCACGACGGTTCGCGCCCTTGAACAGGGTCTGGTTGTCGGTGCCGCCGAAGTTGTCGTAGGGCTTGTCAGGGTTGGTCGCGTCGAAGCCGCCCTGCGGGACGATGTTGTCGCGGACCGTCGTGCTGTTGTTGGCCCGGTCGGCGCTCTGCTGGTCGGTGCAGGTCGCCGGGCTGTCCGGGGTGCGCATCCCGTCGTCGTACTTGCAGTCGCCGGCGCCCTGGTCGAACGAGTAGGTGCGCGTGTCGAGGGCGACGATCGGGACGTGGACGTAGACCGCGAGGTCCTTGTACAGGCCGATCTCCAGCGAGGGCGTCACGACGTGGCGCATCTGCTGGTAGAGCAAGTCGCGGACGACCTGGCTCTCCGGGTTGTTCGCGTCGCTCCACTCGCGAAGGAGCGCCGCTTTCTTGAAATTGAAGTCGTAGCCAACCCCGAAGTGCAGGTCGAACTTGTTGTCCTTGTCGAAGGAGCTGGCAACGCGAGTGATTTCCGCTGCCTGCGCCGACGCGCTAAGTCCGAAGTACAGGCCCAGTAGGGGCAGGAGGCCGCACAGTTTCCGCATAGGGAGCACCTCAGGGAGTCGGCCGACGATACCTGCGCAAGCTTGCCAGCGTCAACATTCCTGGGCCTGCGAAGTCGCCGCAGACTCGCCCCTGGGCAGGCGAATTCGCATCCCTGAGGGGTCTGGTACCCTCCCAGCGCGGCGATCTCGGGGGCGATCTGCGCCGTAAATCTCGCAGGCCACGCGGGGCGACTGCGAGGTCCCGGCCGGGGCCGGAGCGCGGGGAGGCCTGCCGAAGCTGGCGGTGGGGGTCGCGGGGCGCCCGGCTGCGGAGGCTCAGGAGGAGCCGCGGACCTCGCCCGGGGCCGGCGGTTTGTTGGGCTCCTCGGCGGGAGATTCGCGGAGGCCCAGCTCCTTCATCTTGGATTGCAGGCTGCGGCGGCTGATGCCGAGGGCGCGGGCCGAGCGGGTGACGTTGCCATCGGTCTTGGCGAGGGCCTCGCGGATCAGAGCCTCCTCGACGAGGCGAGATCCGGCGCGCACGGCCTCCTTGAGGTCCTGCCCGAGGCTCGAAAGCGGCAGGCGGATGTGGCGGGGATCGTCGCCCTCGGGGACGGTGGCCAGGCGGGTGCTCGACTCGGTGGGCGACGGGGCGATGTGCGGATCTCCGGCGTAGGCGTCGGGCAGATCGTCCTCGTCGACCCAGGGGCCCGAAGCGAACAGGACCATGCGCTCGACCAGGTTCTCCAGCTCGCGGATGTTGCCGGGCCAGGGGTAGCGCTCGAGCGCGGCCAGGGCCGCCGGGGTGACGCCGAGGACGGCCTTGCCGAGGCGCTCGTTGCAGCGCTGTACGAAGTGCGCGACCAGGAAGGGGAGGTCCTCGATGCGCTCGCGCAGCGCGGGCAGGTGGATCGGGACGACGTTGAGCCGGTAATAGAGGTCCTCGCGGAACTGGCCGTCCTTGATCAGGTCCTCGAGGTTGCGGTTGGTCGCGGCGATCAGGCGCACATGTACGCGCAAGGTCTTGACGCCGCCGACGCGCTCGAATTCCGACTCCTGAATGGCGCGCAGCAGCTTGACCTGGATCTCGCGCGGGATCTCGCTGACCTCGTCGAGGAACAAAGTGCCGCCATCGGCGAGCTCGAAGCGGCCCGGTCGGCTCGACACGGCGCCGGTGAAGGCGCCTCGCTCGTGACCGAAGAGCTCGCTTTCGACCAGGCCCGAGGGGATCGCGGCGCAGTTGACCTTGATGAAGGGCTGGTTGCGACGCGGCGAGCCGAGGTGCAGCGCGCGGGCGACCAGCTCCTTGCCGGTGCCGCTCTCCGCGGTGATGAGCACGGTCGAGGGGCTGGCCGCGACCGTGCTGACGATCTCCCGTATCGCCTGCATCTGCGGCGAGCGGCCGACCATGCCGGCGTGGGTGCAGGGATCGACCAGCTCCTCGGCGGGCGCCGCGGTGGTCGCCGAGGGGCCGGCGCGCTCGCGGGTGGCGATCGCCTTCTGGACGATCTGGTGGATCTGGTCGCGGTCGAAGGGCTTCTCCAGGTAGTCGAAGGCGCCGAGCTTCACGGCCTCGACCGCCGAGTCGACGCTGCCGTGCGCCGTCAACAGGATCACCGGGAGGTTGGGCTCGTGCAGGGTCAGCGCGCGCAGCAGGCCGATGCCGTCGAGGTTGGGCATCCGCAGGTCGGAGATCACGACGTCGAAGGTACGCTGCGGGGCCGAGCGCACGCGGGCCAGCGCGGCGGCGCCGTCGACCTCGGCGTGGACCTCGTAGCCCTGCTGGCGAAGCAGCGCCCCGAGGACCTTGCGCAGGTTGGGTTCGTCGTCGACGAGGAGGATGCGATGCTGGGTCGTCTGGGTCATGGCTGAGGGGCTGCGGCCCGCGGCTGGGGCTCGATCGGGAGGACGACGGTGAACTGGGCGCCGCCGCCCTCGGGGGCGCTGGCCTCGATGAGGCCGCGGTGATTCTCCACGATCCGCTGCGAGATGGGCAGGCCCAGTCCGGTGCCGCCGCTCTTGGTGGTGTGGAACGGAACAAACAGGTTGGCCAGGGCCTGCGGGGTGAAGCCGGGGCCGCTATCGCGGATGCTCAGGGTGACGGCGTCGCCGCTGGCGAGGCCGTGGCGGCGCAGGCCGAGGGTGATCCACACCCGACCAGGCGGCTGGACGGTGGCGATCGCGTCGAGCGCGTTACGCAGCAGGTTGAGCAGGACCTGGCGCAGCGCCTCGGCGTCGCCGCGGACCCGCGGGAGGCCCGCGGCGACGGTGACGGTGACGCGCTGACGGCTGTCCTCGTCGAGCAGACGCATGGTGGCGGCGACGACATCAGCGAGCAGGACCGCGGACATCTCGCCGGAGAAGGGTCGTGAGTAGCTGAGAAACTGGGTGACGACGCGGTTGAGGCGCTCGACCTCCTCGACGATGACGCCGAGGAACTCGCGGGTGGTGGCGTCGGCGCCCTGCATGGCGGGTTCGACGACCTGTACGGCGCCCTTGATCGCGCCGAGCGGGTTGCGGATCTCGTGGGCGAGGCCGGCGGCCATCTGACCGAGGGCGGCGAGGCGGTCGTGCTCCTTGCGGCGCTCGTAGACCTTCGAGTTCTCGATCATCACGGCCGCCTGGGCGACGACGCCGGCGAAGAGCTCGACCTCCTCGCGCGAGAACGGCTCGAGCAGCCGCTCGTCCTCGACGAAGAGCACGCCGAGCAGCTCGAAGCTGGCGCGGCCGTCGTCGGCGGTGGTGCGCCCGAGGACGGGTAGCGCCAGGCTGGCGCCGATCTCCGCGAGGGTCTGGAGGCTCTCGTCGAGCTCGGCCTGCATCTCGCTGCGGGCGCGCTCGCGCTGGCGCTGCAGCACGTCGCGCAGCTGCGGGCCCTGACGCAGGCGCTCGAGCAGCGGGCGACGGGTCGCGAGGTCGAGGCGAGCGAGGGTCGGCGAGCCGAGGTGGCCGCGCAGGGTCAGGGCGAGGCCCTGGCGGTCGACGAGGAAGAAGGCGGCGCGGGTGACCCGGTTGGACTCGCGCAGGGAGTCCATGACGGCCTGGACCATCTCGTCGGGGTCGATGACGTTGACGAGGCGCTGGCGCAGCGACACGAGGATCGCGCGGAGGGCCGAGCGCTCGCGAAACAGCCAGCCCTCGAGCCTGCGCTCGAGCTCGGTGCGCAGCGGGTCGACGAGCATCAGCACCGCGAAGGATGCGAGCAGGGTGTTGAAGACCAGCAGCATGGGCTCGTCGGCGAAGCGCCAGGGGACCCACAGCAGCAGGGCGGCGTAGACGGCGGTGACGGTGATGACGAGGAGCGTCATCACGGTGATGCGGCCGAGGATCTCCGGGAGGTCGAGCAGACGCTCGCGCACCAGGGTCTGGGCCATGAAGTAGAGGTAGACGGCGGTGAAGGTCGCGCCGACGACGGGGATGCCCGGCTGGCCGAAGGCGAGCGCCAACAGGCTGGCGTAGAACAGATAGCGCAGGCGCGGGGCGGCGGCGGTGCCCTCCGCGGCCCGGGCCGCCCGCCACATCCGCATCGCCGCGTAGAACAGTCCGCCGATGACGTAGATCTGGATCAGGGCGGGGACCACGACCCAGGCCGGGTCCTCGGGGAGAGCCGGGAACACCAGCGCGAGCGCCTGAGCGACCAGCAGGAGCCCGAGGAGCGGCGCCTGGACGACGTTCTTGGGCGGAGCGCCGGCGGCAGGGATGAAGCCGGAGAAGCAGCGGTCGGCGGTGTAAGGGAGGAAGAGCGAGACGGTCTGGGCGACCCAGATCGAGTGCGGCAGGCCGGGGAAACCGGCGAAGAAGCGGGCGAGGTGGAACAGGCCGAGGTTCAGGCAGAAGGCGGCGAACAGGCGAAACTGGTCGCGAGATCGGTCGCGCAGGAACACGCTGATGCCGATCGCAATCGCCACGGCAGCGGCCAGCAGCGAGCTCAGGCTGGCGTAGAGGTTCGAGCCGGACACCGGCCCGGATGGTAGCCCGGTTCGTGGCGGGCGGGAGATCTCTGCGGCCCCGAGGAGGCCCACGGGGGGCTCAAGCGGGCTCGAGAGGGCCCAAGTGGCGGGGCGGTGCGATCGGCGCCAAGGTGGTCGAGACGGTGAGGGGCGCGAGGGGACGGCTTTGCCGAGGTCTGGCGGCCGCGCGGACGACGTGGCATGCTGCCCGCCATGGCCGCCACGCCCATCGACAACGACGCCCGCGCACAGCAGCTCGCCCGGGCGATCGCCTCGGACATCCAGCTGTACAACAAGCAGAAGATCGAGGAGGCGCTGATCAACGACAACTTCTTCGAGGCGCTCGCCGAGGAGATCACCGAGGGTCGCGACCTGTTTCGCGGCCGCGTGACCCCGGAGCTGTTCCGTCGCAACTACTACGACCGGGCGATCGTCGACCGCGTGGTGAAGCCGATGGGCAGCCTCAAGACGCCGATCTGGTGAGCGCCCTGAAGGTCGCGCTCGGAGCCGAGGCGCTCGGTCTGCGCCTCGATGCGGCGCTGGTCGCCGCGCTGCAGCGGCAAGGACGGAGCTGCTCGCGCTCGCAGTTGGCGCGGGCCTTCGCGGCCGGTCACGTGCGTATCGGCGGTGTGTCGGCGGGCAAGCCCGCGCGTCTGGTCGACGCGGAGGTCGAGGTCGAGCTCGAGCTGAGCGACCCCGAGCCGATGCGGGCGGTCGCCGAGGATCTGCCGCTGCGGGTCGTCCACGAGGACGTGGACTTGCTGGTGATCGACAAGCCTGCGGGGATGGTCGTGCACGCCGGCCCGGGCCACGAGCGCGGGACCCTGGTGAACGCGGTGCTGCATTACCTCGGGAAGCGGGCCGCGGATCTGCCGGTGCTGCGAGGCAACGACGCGACGCGGCCTGGCATCGTCCACCGCCTCGACCGGGACACCAGCGGGCTGATCGTCGTGGCGCGGACCGAGCGGGCGCAGGAGGGGCTGGCGGCGATGTTTCGCGTGCACGACCTTCGGCGGCGCTACCTCGGGGTGGTGTGGGGCGTACCGGGATTCACCAAGAAGACGCTGCGGACGCGGCACGGGCGGGACCCGGGTGACCGCCGACGCTTCTCGCCGCACGTCGACGAGGGTCGCGAGGCGGTGACGCACATGCAGGTGCTTCGGCCGCTGAAAGATGCGGCGTTGCTCGAGTTCACGCTCGAGACCGGCCGCACTCACCAGATCCGGATGCACTGCCGGATGCTCGGGCATCCGATCGTCGCCGACGCGATGTACGGCGGAATGGGCGGGCCGCCGTCGCGGCGCGCGCTCGCGGCGGAGCTCGGGCGGCACGCGCTGCACGCCGCGCAGCTCGGCTTTCGCCACCCGGTCAGCGGCGTCGAGCTCGACTTCACGGCGCCGTTGCCACCTGACCTTTCGCACCTGCTCGAACAGCTAGGTATTTCGGGACAGGTGGCCTCGTGATCCAGCGGGCCTCGCTGTTCCCGGCCGGGCTCGTGCATGGCTTCACCGACCGGCTCGGCGGGGCCAGCGAGGGGCGGTATGCGACGCTCAACCTCGGCCGGCGCTGGGGCGACGACCCCTCGGCGGTGGCGGAGAACTACCGACGGGTCGCCGCGGCCGCGGGCTTCGTGGGTGAGGATCTGCGGTTGGCCCGTCAGGTCCATGGGACCGGGCTGCTGCGCGCGGGGCAATTCGAGGCCGAGGCCGAGGCGGACGCGGTATGGACGCACCACGGCGATGGCCTGGTCGCGGGGGTGCTGACGGCGGATTGTGTGCCGGTGTTGCTGGCGGATCGGGCGGGCACGGTCGCGGCCGCGGTGCACAGCGGATGGAAGGGCACCGCGAGCAACATCGTGGGCGCGACGATCCAGGAGCTGGCGCAGTGGGCCGCGACGGAGACGCTGGTCGCGGCGATCGGCCCGTGCATCGAGCTCGCGGCCTTCGAGGTCGGCGAGGAGGTCGCCGCGCGCTTCGACCCGGCCTTCGTGCGCCGTGAGGGTTTCGCGCGGCCGCATGTGGATCTGGTAGCGACGGTGCGGGCGCAGATGATCGCCGCGGGGGTGCCCGCTGGCTCGATCGAGCGCGTCGGCGGCTGCACATTCGCCGATCCTTCGCGCTACTTCTCGTATCGGCGGGACGGGGCGGGCATCGGGCAGATGCTGGCCTTCATCGGCTTCCCGCGGTCGTAGCCATAGAACGCAGAGAGCCGACCCGAGGGGGTCGGCTCTCCGAGGAACAGGCTGACAGGCGTGCCAGGCGCGGATGGGCGCGCCTGACCGACCGCGGAGACTACTTGGCCGGAGCTTCCGCGGCTTCGTTGGTCATCTTGCCGAAAGCTTCGGCGAGGCCGTCACGCCTCTCGCCGAAGATGCCCTGCAGCGAGCCCTTGAGCAGCCACACGAAGATGAACGCGAGGACCGCGATCATGATCAACTGGCTGATCGCCGTCACGGTGTAGATCGGCGGCTTTGCAGCCTGGGCTTCCCACTTGTTGTCGGCGATTTCGGCGTTGGACATGACCTTATGCTCCTCGAGCGCGCTGGAAACGAAGCTATCACGCCTCTGGTTTTATCGACAAGCCGAAGATCGGGTCACTTGTAACGGCCGGGGTCTGCGCCGCTCTGGTTGTCCTGTGCGATCCGCGCCGAGCGACTGGCGAGTTCGAGCCCGTACGACTGGAGCAGCTCGCCGGTCAGGGTCTGGAGCTCGACGGTGGCTCGCAGATAGTCTATCTGGGCGCTCAGGGCGTTGAACTCCGCCAACGCGAGCTCGTCCTGGCGAAACAGGATGTCGTAGCTGGTCGAGCGGCCGACCCGGTTGCGGGCCTCCTCGGCGCGCAGGTTCGACTGGGCCAGCCGGACCGCCTCGGCGGTCATGGTCATGCGGGCGGCCGCCGTGCGCTGGGAATTCACCGATCGGATGACCGACATGGCGACGTTCTGCTGGCTGCGCCGCAGCTGGGCGTCGGCGCGGCGCATCTCGAGGATGATGCGCTCGTGGGTGGCCTTGGGGGCCCGGTTCTGGATGTCCCAGCTGAAGTTGAGTTCACCGCGGACGGAGTAGTCGGCGAGCAGTCCCTTGTCGCGGATCTCTCCAGACTTGTTGAAGAACTTGCTGAAGGCGTCGCCCCAGCCGCCGGGCTGGGCGGGGAGGCCGTTGGTGGAGTCGGCCTTGGCGTCGATCGAGCGGCCCTGCGGGGTGAAGACGAAGCGGGCGTCGAGCTGCGGCAGGCGCTTGTTGGCGGCGACGAGCTCGTCGATGCGCTGGCTGGCGACGCTGATCTGCAGCTGGCGTAGCTGGGGGTGGTAGTCGAGGGCCTGCTTGAGCTTGGCGTTGAGGTCGACCTGCTGGAGGGCGATCGCCTGCGGGTCGGTCTGCGGGATGATGCCGAGGACCTTGCGGTCGATGAACTCCTGGCCCATCAAGGTGCGCAGGGTCAGGCTGCGGTCGAGCAGGGTGTTCTCGGCGAGGACGACGTCGTTCTCGCGGGCGACCATCGACTGGTAGATCGTGTCGAGGTCGAGCTGGGACTTGCGGCCGGCGCTGACCTCCGCCTGGGTGCGGCGGTACTGCTCGGCGGTGGTCGAGGCGCTGCGGCGCTTGTTGTCGAGGTCGCGGCTGGCGAACAGCAGGTCCCAGTAGGCGAGGATGAGGTCGTGGACGATCGTCTGCGCGCTGAGCATCTCACCGGCTTCGGCGCGGGTGGTGGCCAGGCGGGCGCGGTCGATGTCGGCGCGGTTGACCCGCAGGCCGGCGTTGCGCAGCAGCGGATGGCTCAGGGTCAGGGTCGGGGCGATGAGGTAGGTGCCGAGGTTGGTCGTGCCGGCCGCCGCGTTGAAGATGTTGAGCGGCTGCAGAGTAAGAATGCGCGAGGCCTGAACGGTGAGATTGATCGTACCGCCGGTCTCGAGCTTGCGCTCGAAGCCGAAGCTGCCACCGAGCCGCGTCTCACCGAGGTTGAAGGCGATCTGCGAGCCGCGCTGCGGGCTCTCGGCCTTCGAGGCGTACAGCTGCCCGGTCATGAACACGTCGTAGGCGCCGAGCGCCACCATGATGCTCTTCTCGGAGATCGCTACGTCGAAGGCCGTCGAGCGCAGGTCGAGGTTGTTGTCGAGGGCGGTCTTCAGCACCTGGCTCAGCTCGAGCGACTCGGTGGCGAAGGACAGCGGGTAGAGCTCGCCGGGGGTGCGCGTCTCCAGGCGCGGCGCGGTGCCGGGTGGCGCGACGGTGCCAGGCGGCGTCCCGGCTGGCGGCTCGGGGGACATCGGATCGACGCCCGGGCGCCGTAGTGGTGTGCGACCCGGAGTGCTGCTACCCGGCCGTGGTTGCGCGGGCGGGACCATGCCGGGCGGGGCGGTCGTCGACGGCGACTGGACCTCGGGTGAGGGTCGCGGCGTGACGGTCGGCGGCTCGATGCGCGTCTGGACGTCGCGCACGGTCCCGGTCTCGGGGTTTAGCGTCGGGTTTTGGCTCACCGTGAGGCCGGCGAGCAACATGACGAGAGAGAGCGGCACGGAGGGGCTCCAGGCTGATAGCGCTGGCGCCTGCCGGGGTCAAGCGCCGGCGCGGAGCCGGCGGCGGGCCGTTGGTGGCGGCAGGCGGCGAGATCGCGGGGTTTGGACCGAGAAACCGGTGAGGCAGGAATTGTTTCAGCCGCGAAAGCGGCCAGGCGCACGGCGGAGGGCGAGAGGTGGAGGGCGATGGTCTGATTCGCGCTCAAGGCGCGGTGTTCGGCGGGACCTCGACGGAGATCCACCACCAGGCGACGCCGAGCCGGGAGTCGCGCAGGACATAGTAGAGCGTGGCGCGGCCGTCCGGCGGGGTGTCTTGCTCGTCCTGGTTGCCCGGGAGGAGGGTCCACTCGTTGATGCTCATGACGTCGTCGCTGCCATTGGCGAGGAGGGTGCCCCAGGTGCGAAACCATGCGCCGTCGAGGCCCTCGGTCTGGGTCTGGCTGCCACCGGCGCCGCCGTTGACGGGGATTTGAAAGTCCTGGAGATCGGCCTCGGGGGTGCTGGTGGAGATCTTGAGGGTGTCGCCGAGCTCGAGCTGGACGACGGCGCCGAGCGGTAGGGGGCCGAGGTCGATGGGTTCGCCGTCGGCGGTGATGCGGGTGACCGTGAAGTCGAGGATCCGCGGGTTGCGATCGGCGTCGGGGATCTGGTCGGGCGGGGGCGGCTCGCCGAGCTCGGGCGGGAGCATCAGGCCGAAGCTGGCGGCGAGCGCGAGCAGCTGTTCGAGCGGGCCGACCGAGACCCGCTGGACCACATACAGGCAGTCGTCGGGCAATTGACTGTCGCCGGCCAGCAGCGGCGCCGCGCAGTCGGCCGTGCTCGGCGAGCCCGGGCTGCGGCTGATCAGGGTGATCTCGATGTCGCCGCCGATCAGGAGCGCCGAGGCGAGGGGGACCGTGAAGTCCTGCATGCCGTCGTCGCTGCCGTCCGGCGGGAGGATGCAGGGGCTCGGCGGCTCGGGCAGCTCGGCCGCCATCAGGTCGGCGAAGGAGGGGACGGGGCAGGTCGGGATGTCGGCGAGCTCGAGCGGCAGCGCGCCCTTGAGGCAGGCGAACAGGCCCTGACCCGGGCCGAGGTTGCAGGCGATCCACACCGGGTCGTAGTCGGGGCCGGTGAGGTCGAGCGGGCCCGTGGGGGTGGCGATCCACGGGGTCAGGCGCAGGCCCTCGAAGGGAAGGGCCTCGCAGCGCGAGCCGAGCTCGGGGTCATCGGGCAGCATCGGCAGCGGGACGACGACCTCGCTGCGCAGGGCGAGCACGCGGGTGCTGGCGATGCGCTCGGCGATCGGGAGGTCGCCGCCGCAGGCCGATGGACCTGTCCCTAAAGCCAGGGCCAGTCCCAGGGCGGATCCCGGGGCCAGGCGCGGGCGAGCAGGGCGGGGCGCGATCATGGGGGCAGGATATCGCTGATCGGGGGGACGCGCACCAGGGGGAGGCGGCCGCAAGCTCACCAGTCGAGGCGCAGGCCGATCGAGGGGAGGATCGGCAGCGAGGCGATCGGGGCGGTGGTCTGGAAGTTGAAGCTGTTTGCCAACCGCTCGGTGTTCTGGTGGTTGTAGACGTTGAGCACATCGAGGTAGGCGTTGATGCTCACTCGGCGGTAGATCCAGCGCTTGTCGACGCGCAGATCGAGCTGGTGGAAGGTCGGCAGGCGGTCGCCGTTGCGCGGGCCGTCGATGGCAGCGAAGTTGCCCTGGCTGGCGTCGTAGACCGCGCCGAGCACCCCCGTGGTCGGGTTGCCGGAGATCAGGCGGAAGCGCGCGCCGACCTGCCAATTTCGCGGCAGCTTGTAGCTGGCGATCGCGGTCAGGATGTGGGTCTGGTCGAAGTTGAACAGGTAGGCCGGCTCGCCCGCAGCGTCGCGCCGGATGCTGCGCATCAAGGTGTAGCTGAGCCACGCGAACACCTTGCGGGTCAGGGCCTTGCGTAGCAGCAGCTCGCCGCCGACCACGTAGCCGCGGCCGGTGCTCGCGGCGACCTCGGGGCGCAGACCGGCGGCGGTGAGCTGGGTGCCGCGCGAGGGGGCGGCGAGGTCCCAGAGGTTCTTGTAGAAGCCGGTGACCTCGAGGGTGATGTCTCGCGGCAAGCCCTGGGCGACGCCGAGGCTGGTGTGGAGGGCGTGCTCGAGGCCGACGCGCGGGTTGCCGAAGACCACGTCGAAGTCGCGGGGTTGGGGCGCCTGGACGTAGAGGCCGACGCCGGCCTTGAGGGTGGTGTTGTCGGCGAGGTCCCAGGCGAGGCGGAGTCGGGGCTCGAGCTGTGTGCGGGTGAAGGGGAGGCCGTAGTAGGTGAGGCGCGCGCCGGGGAACAGGGTGACGCGTTCGCCGAGGCGCAGGGTGGTGGTGAGGTAGAGGGCGGGGCGCAGGAGGGTGCCGCTGCTCGCGGAGGTCTGTTGACCGCCGCTCGCGGAAGGTGCGGTGAGGTTGAGGTCGAAGGCAGTGGCGACGAACTCGGTGCCGACGCGCAGTCCGAAGGCGCGCGAGAACTGGCGGCTGATCTCCGAACGGCCGGAGAAGGTGTCGCCGATGACGCGGAAGCGGAACGCGTCGAGGATCAGGAACGAGAGGTCGTCGCGGCGGTAGGAGGGGGTGACCAGGAGCTCCCAGGGGCCGAGCTGCTTGCGGTAGACGAGGTCGGCGCGGTGGAAGAAGGTCGTGGTCTGGATGCTGTTGTTGTTGGCCGGGTCGGTGTCGTTGCCGGAGGAGAACAGCAGCTTGCTGCGGTCGTCGGAGCCGAAGACGCGGGCGGAGAATTCGCCGCCGGAGATCGGGTAGTCGAAGAGGACCTGATAGTCGTAGTAGCGCGGCGCGAGGGTGAAGTTGAGGCCGGCGTCCTTGGGGACGACGACGGGGAGGATCGCGTCGATGTAGCTGCGGCGACCGGCGACGATCAGCGAGCCCTTGCCGATCGGTCCTTCGGCGAGGATGCCCGTGTCGAAGATGTCGCTCTTGATGTGGCCGTGAAAGCCGTCGCGTCGGCCCTTGCGCGGGGAGACGTTGAGCACCCCGCCGATCGCGTCTCCGAAGCGGCTGTCAAAGTTGCCGGGGATGAAGTCGATCTGGGTGAGGATGTCGGCGTTGAAGACGCTGGTCAGGCCGCCGAAGTGGAACAGCTGGGGGATCTCGTGGTAGCCGAGGAAGGTCGCGGAGTCGCCGGGGGCGGCGCCGCGGATGACGAGCAGACCGGCGCCGAAGGGCGCCCTGGCGACGCCGGGGAAGTTCTGGATCGCCTTCAGCGGGTCGCCCTGGGTCCCCGGCAGCTTGCTGATCTCCTCGGCGCTGATGCTGCGGCGGTCGACCTCGCCGCTGGTCTCGCGGCTCGTCTTCACGACCGTGCGGTACGGGTTGAACTCGAGTGGTTGGGGGTAATAGGCGAGCTCGAGCTGCTCGCCGTCGCCGAGGCGCTCGACCGCCTCGAGGCGCGCGTGGCCCTGGACCAGCACGACCACCCGGAGCTTGCCCGAGGGCACGCCGCGCAGGGCGAAGCGGCCGTCGGCGTCGGTGACGGCGCGCATGGTCCAGGCCGGGATGGGCTCGTTGTAGCTGCGCTTCTTCACGAGGCCGACCGTGTCGGCGGCGGCGGCGGGGACCACGAGCACGGAGGCGCCGGCGATCGGTGTGCGCTGGCCGGCGGACAGGACACGGCCAGTGAGCCGGAGCGGGGCGGCGAGGGGCGGGTCGTCGGCGGCGGTCGCGGCATCGGTCGCGGCATCGGTCGCGGCATCGGTCGCTGGTTTTGTTGCCTCGGCCGTTGATATGTCCTTGGGGACAGGTGATGCGGATCGCTCGGGAGCGGCGACGTCGATGGCGAGGGCGAGCACGACCTCGACCGGGCGGCCGCGGAGGAGGCCGGGCTGGTAGCGCAGGCGGGCGACGGCGTCGCGGGCGGCGGCATCGAGGATGGGGTCGAGGCCGCGGGTGACCTCGACCTCGCGGGGGACGCCGTCGACGCCGACGACGAAGCGCAGCTCGATGGTGCCGGCGGGTGGGCTCGGTTCTGTGAGCAGCGCGGCGGGGTAATCGAGGACGACGCTGCTCTGGAGGACCGGCGCCTCATAACCCGCGGGTGTCTGGGCGGCGGCGGAGCGCACACCGATCACGGGGAGGAGGCCGAGCAGGAGGCCGAGGACTGTGGGTGTCCGGATGGACATGGGGGGAGGCTGAGCGACCGGCGGTCACTCTTGCAGCTGGAACTCGTATTCGTAGCGGAGCTCGAAGTCGGCGGGTTGGCCGTTGGTGGCGACGGCGGGCTTGAAGCGGGCGCGGCGGAGGGCTTTCGCCGCGACCTTGCCGCAGCCGTGACCGATGTCCTTGTTGATCTTCACGTCCTTGATGGTGCCGTCGCGGCGGACCTGAACGGTGAGGATCACGATGCCCTCGATGCCGAGCTCTTGCACGGCCGGGCATTGCTCCTGCGGGACGTTCAGGACCTGCGGGAGGTCGCGGATGTAGAGCTCGCCGCGCGGCTCCCAGGGTGCCGAGCCCGCGTCGCCGACCGGCGCGTCCTTGGGGCGGCTACCCTTGCCCTTCGAGTTCGGATCTCCGGTGCTGCCCGGGGTGCCGCCGGAGGGGCCGGTGTTGACCGTCACCGCGCTGTTTCCGTCCTGGGTGGTCTGGCTCTGGTCGATGCGAAACGGTGGCGGTGGCTCGTCGGGTTCGGGATTGTCCGAGACGGGCGCGGGCTTGACGCTGCGCTCGGGCTTGGAGGTCTTGACCTTAGCCGGCTGGATCTCGGGCTTGACGATGGGCTCTGGCTCCGGCTCGGGCGGCTTCTCGGGTTCGGGCGGCTTCTCGGGTTCGGGCGGCGGCTCGGGCTCAGGCAGGTCGAACTCGACGAGGTCGTAGGTCTTGGCGATGCCCTTGCACGCGTCGTACTGGGCGCGGCAAACGTCAGGGTCCTCGTCGGACGCGAGACAGGCGGTCTCGGCGATGAGGCACTCGTCGCGGCTGAAGAAGGACATGAGCGCGGCGACCACCAGGTGGGTGGCCACGGAGCCGATCGCGCCGAGGCTCGGCCGCGCGTAGGGTCTCGCGGAGGGCATCACGACGCGGGCCCTTAACGGGTCAGGTACCCCGTGGGGCTTGTGGCTTCGGCTTCTCGGTGGCGATCGCGTACTTTTTTACGCCCGCTTCGCGCAGCAGGTCGATGAGGTGCACCATCGAACGGACGTTGGCTTCCTCGTCGCACTGGATGACCCCCTGGAGATCTCGGTCCTCCGCGAGCTTCGCGGTGATGGCGGCTTTGATGGCGGCGTCGTCGGCCACTGGCTTGCGGTCGACGGAGATCGTCCCGTCCTTGGTGCAGATCAGGAGGATCTGATGCTTGTTGGTCTCGAGCTTCTGGCCGGTGCTGGCGTCGGGCTTGTCGACGGCCATGGCCTCGCTCTCCTGGATCTTCGTGGTGGTCACCATGAAGATGATGAGCAGCACCAGCATGACGTCGACCAGCGGGGTGACGTTGATGTTGTTGATGCCCTCGTCCTCGTCGAGGTTTGCGTCGCCCGCCATGGTGCCTTTACGCGTGCCCGCGCTCGTCCGACTTGTGGTGGGAGAAGAGCGCGAGGACCATGTTCGTGAGCGCGTCGGACTCGCCCATCAGCGCCTTCACGCGGCGCGTGAAGAAGTTGTAGGCGATGACGGCCGGGATGGCGACGACCAGGCCGACGGCGGTGGCCACCAGGGCCTCGTAGATGCCGGACATGACCGCGTTCGAGTACTCCGCCGAGCCCGCGACGCCCTGGCGCTCGATGGCGCGGAAGGTCTCGATGATGCCGAGCACCGTGCCGAGCAGACCGATGAAGGGGGCGTTGGCGCCGACGGTGCCGAGGAAGTTCAGGCCTCGTTCGATGCGCAGCTTCTCGCCGGGGCGCAGGGCGGCCATGATCGCCGCCATCGAGTCGATGCCGCGGGAGCTGGTCTCCAGCATCTGGGTGGCGATCCGTCCGCCGGGCGCGGGGCAGTCCTTGACGAGGGCGCGGGCGCGGGCGAGGTCGTTGTCCGCGAGCGCCACGTGCAGGCCCTTGAGCAGGGCTTCATCGCGGCCACGAACGCTCTGATAGAAGATGACTCGCTCGATCATCATCGCCACGCTGAGGAGGCTGAGACCGACGAGGAGCCACAAGATCCACTCGGAGCCGACGGCCGCGAGCTCGAGGAATTTGTCCGAGAGCTTCATGAGTAAGCCGGCGAACCGTAACCGAGACGGCCTACTTCGGCCAGCGTGGATCGCCTACGTCGTTTCAGGGGCGCGTCTGCGCGATCGGTGCCGTCGGTCCTGCCGTCAGCGGGGGCCCTGGAGTTCTTGCAGCAACACGGTCGCGTAGCTGCCGGCCGGGAGCGAGAACTGAAGGCTCAGGCCTGGAGGTAGGGCATCGGTGGCCGGGACGAGGGCGAGCTCGAGGTCGACGAGCGGGAGCTGGAGGGGTCTACGGGTGCCCTCGACCTTGTTTCCGAAGGCCTTGAGGGCCGAGGAGGAGATCCCTGCGAGCTCGAGGATCTCCCGCTCGAGCGCGTCTGCCGCAGTTCCCGGGCTGGGTGCACGCATTTTGCTACCGAACATCGGTCCGGTGATCCCGAGCTCGCCCGAGTCGAGGCGGGCCTGGTCGGTTTCGGGCTCGCGGCACTCGAAAAGTCCACCGGTGGCGGACTTTTTAAGGATGTCGCCGGCCAGGATCGTGCGCATGAGGCCGCGGGCGCGTCGCTCGAGCAGATAGAGGTTGAAGAGCGCGGACTGCCCGGCGCTGAGCAGGAAGTCGGCGCGGCCGCGGCGCGCTCCGGCGGCGAGGGCTTCGAGGCCGCGGCGGAGGTTGCTGCCGCTGTCGCCGAGGCGCTGGTTGCCGTACAGGTTGGCGAGTCCGCCGAGTTCGGCCAGCCGACTGCGCTTGGCGATGATGCGCTCGGCGGCCTCTTCGCCGGAAACGGCAAGTTCGCGGACGACGATGTTGAAGTGGTTGCCGTGGAGGTGGCCGCGGCGCAGCTTGTTGCCGTGTGGATGTGCCGTGCCGAGGGTGATGGCCGGGTGGGAGAACTCGGCGAGGCGGGCTCCGGCCGCGAACGGGACCGAGATCCACTGTTCGGTGACGGCGTCCTTGTCCTTGAGGCCCGCGAGGCCGATCTCCGGGCGGGGGATGCCGGTCTGGCGGCTGATCTCGACGATCGCGTCCTCGCTGCCGAGGCCGCGCTTGTGCATGGTCAGCAGCAAATGGGCGCCGACGCGGCCATCAGGGCCGTAGGCGGGGATCTCTCGCACCGTGAAGTCCTCCGGGCACAGCCGGATCCGGCCGCCGATGCCAGGCAAGTCGGCCGTTTGTAGCGGAGGGTCGAGCAATCGCGCCTGGAACTCCGGGCCCGGGAAGCGGGGAGCCGACTCCGGGATGGACGCGGCCTCGGGGGCGGCTTGCTCGGTCACAGGGGCGCCTTTGCGGTGGCGGACGAGTGGAGCGCGGCGGTCGGCTTGTTCTTGCGGCGCATCTCGTCCTCGTCCTTGAGTTTGGGGCGCGGGGGGCTGATCGGGCGCGGAGGGCTGCGGTCCGGGCGCTTGCGGCTGGGGTCGGCGGGGCCGAAATTCTTGAGGATGTACTTGAGATAGAGCCCGGCCTGGCGACCATGGTGGTGTCGCGGATGCTGAGCTTGCAGCTCGCTGAAGGTGCTGCGCGCGAGCTCGATCTCGTTCATGCGCAGGTAGGTCAGGCCGAGCAAGAACAGCACCTCGGCGTCGAGGCCGATGCCCGGGTAGTTCTTGTGGGCGGACTCCAGGCGGCCGATGGCGGCCTCCGGAGCGTCGCGGTCGAGGTAGAAGCGGGCGACGTAGAGCTCGTGTTCGAGCAGGCGACGCTTGATCTCGTCGCGCAGTTTGAGGGCGTTGGCTTCGAGGGAGCTGCCCGCGTAGTGGTCGAAGAAGTAGGCCAGCTCGACGAGGGCCTCCTGCAGCTGGGCCTGGTCGCGCTGGTAGTGGGGGGGCAGCAGGGCGAAGCCCTCGGGGGCGTTCATGTAGGCGGAGACCGCGGCCATGTACGCGCACCAGCCGTTTAGCACGTGCTTGTGGGTCGGGTGCAGCTTGTAGAATTGCTTGAAGCCGTCCTGGGCGGTCAGATAGTTGCCCTGGGCGAATTCGGCGCGCGCGACCAGGAGCTCGGCCTCGACGGCATAGCGGCTGAATGGGAAACGGATCCGTACGAAGTCGGCGTAGGCGACGGCCTCGTCCCAGTCGCGGTCCTCGAACTCGCCGATCGCCAGCTCGTAGTTCTCACGGGCGGTCTGGCCGTAGTCGGTGCTGAGGTCCGGGCCGGTCTTGCAGGCGGCCGCGGCGAGCGCCGCGGCGAGCGTACAGGCCAGCCCGAGCCCAGAGGGGCCCTGCTGGCATGTCCACGTGCGCGAGCGAGGCATGAGTGCGCGCGAAGCTAGCCGCGGTCGCGGGCGCTGTCAAACGCGGAAATCTTCGAAAACTGCCCGCGGGCGGCGTCGTCGCGGGCTCGGGCGGGCGGCGCTTGCGTTAGGCTTGCGGGTCCATGGAGCCCGCGCCGCGCGAGCCAAGCGGCCGACTGGGTCGCTGGGCGGCCCAGTCGATCGTCACCGGGTCGATGCTCGGCATCGGCATCTTCATCGCTCCGCCGGTCGTCGCCCAGCACATCCACAGCTCGGGGTACTTCCTGCTGATGTGGCTGCTCGGCGGGCTCGCGGCGCTGTGCGGGGCGCTGTGCGTCGCGGAGCTGGGGGCGATGATGCCGCGGGCGGGCGGCGAGTACCCGTACTTGCGCCTGGCCTATGGGCCAGGTGTCGCGTTCTCGACCGGATGGCTGCAGATGCTGGCGACCTTCCCGGGCTCGCTGGCGGCGATGGCGGTGGGGACGGCGACGTATCAGTTGCCGATGTTGTTCGGCGAGTGGTTCGCGGGGCCGGTGGCGCTCGGTCCGCTGACCGTCGCGGGACCGACCTTCTGGGCGGTGGCGATCGTGCTGACCCTGACGGCGCTCAACCATGTCGGCGTGGTGTTGTCGGGGCGGGTGCAGATCGTGCTCACGCTGGTGCCGCTGGTGGTGCTGCTGGTGGTCAGCCTGTTCGTGGTCGGCGAGGTGGGGACCGTGGAGGTCGGGCAGTCGGGGCTGGAGCTGGGGTTGTGGCCGATACCCGCGCCGGCGGCGCTCGCGGCGGCGTATCTGCCGGTGTACTTCGCGTACTCGGGCTGGAACGCGGCGATCTATATCGGCGGGGAGATCGAGAACCCGGGGCGCAATCTTCCGCGCGCGGTGATCGGTGGGACGCTGGCGGTGCTCGTGCTGTACATGGTGCTGAGCGCGGGCTTCCTGTCGGTGTTCGGGGTCGCGGACCTCGCGGGCGTCGGGGAGGCCGGCACGGCCGCGGCCGGGCGGCTGTTCGGGGACGCGGGCGTCGTCGTCGTGACGACGATGATCTTGCTGGCGATGCTCGGCTCGATCAACGGCAGCGTGATGACCGGCTCGCGCATCGCCTACGCGATGGCCGAGCAGGGCCACTTCCCTGCCAGCGCCGGTCGGCTTCACGCCCGTTTCGGCACCCCCGTTGTCGCGCTGTGGACCCAGGCGGGGCTGGCGATCGGCCTGATCATGTTCCAAGGCTTCGAGCAGCTGATGAGCTACGCGTCGTGTGCGATGCTCATCTCCGGGTCGCTGACCGTGTACAGCGTCGTTCGACTCCGCAGGCGGATGCCGGACCGACCTCGGCCGTACAAGGTCGCCTTTTATCCCTGGGTGCCCTACGCGTACATCGCCTCGAGCTTGTTCGTGCTGGGGGTCCTGGTCGCGCACAGCGACGTGTCGGTGTTCATGGCGGCGGGCTGGTTCGCGCTGGCGCTGCTGCTGCACCACCTCGTCGCGCGCAGGCGGCTGCGGTAGGCTGCGACCCGCCATGACTGCGCCGTTCACCCTGCTGACCTGGAACATCAACGGGATCCGCGCGCGCCTCGACGGCGTGCTCACGTATCTGGCCGAGCGCGAGCCGGACGTGGTCTGCCTGCAGGAGATCAAGTGCGAGGAGAAGGTGTTCCCGCGGGTGCCATTTATGGAGCTCGGCTACCAGCTGCAGGTCCACGGCTCGAAGGGCTACGCCGGAGTCGTCACGCTGAGCAAGCAGAAGCCCGCCGAGGTGGTCAAGGGCTTCCGCGCCGAGCCGACCGACAGTCACTGCAGGATCCTCAACACCGTCATCGGCGGGGTGCGGATCTACAACCTGTATGTGCCCAATGGCACCGCGCTGGGCACCGAGGCCTTCGCCTACAAGCTGCAATGGCTCGAGCGTCTGCGCCTCGAGCTCGACGCGAGTGCCCGCGCCGACGAGCCGCTGCTGCTGTGCGGCGACTTCAACATCGCCCCCGACGCCCGCGATCTCGTCGACCCGGCGTCGATGGCCGGCTGCACGCACTTCTCGCCCGAGGAGCACGCTGCGCTGGCGCGGCTGCAGGAGTTCGGGCTGCGCGACTGCTTCCGCAAGTTCAACCAGGAGCCGGGGCAGTTCACCTGGTTTGACTACCGCGCCGGGGCGTTTCGCAAGCACCAGGGCATGCGCATCGACCATGTCTACGCGACAGCGCCGCTCTACGAGCGCTGCGTCGAGGTCGTACACGACGCGGCGCCGCGCAGCTGGGAGTCGCCGTCGGATCACATCCCGGTGCTGGCGAAGTTCGCGTAGGGACATGCGAACGCCCCCGCGCGGGCGGGGGCATGGTGAGCGCGGACCTGCGGGCTACTTCATCTCGCCGCGGGCGAAGATGGAGGCGACGTAGGTGAGCACGTCGGTCGCGGAGATCTCGTCGTAGCCGTAGTTGCGGATCAGCCGCTGCTTGACGACGTCGATCTTCTCCTGGGCCTCCTTGTCGACGACCTGGGAGACGAGGCTGGTGAGCTTGATGCTGTCCTTCTGGTCCTCGAAGAGCTTGAGCTCGAGGGCCTTGTAGAGGCGCTCGTTGGTGCGATAGTCGAACTGCTTGCCCTCGATCGCCAGAGCGCCGATGTAGTTCATGATCTCGCGGCGGAAGTCGTCCTTGCGCGACTCCGGGATGTCGATCTTGGTCTCGATCGAGCGCATGAGCCGCTCGTCGGGCTCCTCGTCCTGGCCGGTGTACGGGTTCTTGACCTTCTCCCGCTGGGTGTAGGCCTTGACGTTGTCGATGTAGTTGCCGCACAGCCGCGCGATGGCGTCGGCGTCGGCGCTGATGGCCCGCTGGACCTCGTTCTTGACGATGTCCTCGTACTCCTGCTTGACCACGGCGAGCAGCTCCGTATAGCGCTTGCGGTGCTCCTCGGAGGTCAGCAGCGAGTGGTTGCGCAGGCCCGACTCGAGCTCGTTGAGGACCATGAACGGGTTGATGCTCATCTGGCCGCGGTCGCTGACCAGGCAGTTGGCGATCTTGTCCTGGATGTAGCGCGGGGAGATGCCCTCCATGCCCTCGCGGTTGGCCTCCTTGCGCAGCTCCTTGACCGAGTCCTGGGTGAAGCCGGGCATGGTCTTGCCATCGAAGAGCTTGAGCTTCTGCAGCAGGGTGAGCTGATGCTTCTTGGGGTCCTCGAGGCGGGTGAGGATGGCCCACATCGAGGCCATCTCGAGGGTGTGGGGGGCGATGAACCGGCCGCGGACCTTGGCGGGGTTGTAGTCCTTGGCGTAGATCTTGATCTCCTCGGTCAACTTGGTGATGTAGGGGATGTCGATCTTGACGGTGCGGTCGCGCAGCGCCTCCATGAACTTGTTCTCGAGCAGGCGGTTGTACTCGGCCTCGTTCGTGTGGCCGATGATCACCTCGTCGATGTCGGTCTGGGCGAACTTCTTGGGCTTGACCTTCTGCTCCTGGGTCGCGCCGAGCAGGTCGTACAAGAAGGCGACGTCGAGCTTCAAGATCTCGACGAACTCGATCAGGCCGCGGTTGGCGACGTTGAACTCGCCGTCGAAGTTGAAGGCGCGCGGGTCGGTGTCGCTGCCGTACTCGGCGATGCGGCG
>Ga0075152_10000632_pt1 | contig 25645 bp, 20 predicted proteins | sample JI61114C2DNA_FD_70964 | JGI IMG/M metagenome (GOLD analysis project Ga0075152, IMG submission 70964) | Wastewater effluent complex algal communities from Wisconsin, to seasonally profile nutrient transformation and Carbon sequestration -... | ecosystem: Engineered > WWTP > Effluent > Algae...
GCCGGCGACCCCGACATTGAGACAAGTTTCAGCAATATCAAGGCTCTGGTAGATTCCGGGGTCGACATCATCGAGTTGGGCGCGCCGTTCACGGACCCGATGGCTGATGGTCCCGCGATCCAGAAGGCGGCCCTGCGCGCGCTGGCTGCTGGCGCCAGCCTTCATTCGACACTGGATATCGCCCGGCGCTTCCGTCTGATTAATCAGACAACGCCCCTGATCGTCATGGGCTATGCCAACCCGATCCACCGCATGGGCTATGCCGCGTTTGCGCGTGCTGCCGCCGAAGCCGGGGTCGATGGCGTGATCACCGTGGACCTGCCGCCGGAAGAAGACGCCCCGTTGCGCCAGGAACTGTCCGCGCATGGGATTGCCGTCATCCGTCTTGCGACCCCGACCACCACCGAACAGCGCATGACCCGGATCGCCGATGGCGCCTCCGGCTTCGTCTACTACGTGTCGGTTGCCGGGGTGACCGGCGCGGGAATAGGCGCCGAAGCCGACATTTCCGCGGGCGTCAACCAGGCCCGTCGACTCTCGAAACTGCCCGTGGCTGTTGGCTTTGGTGTGCGAACGCCGGAACAGGCCGCTGCTTTTGCACGTATTTCGGACGGGGTCGTGGTGGGGTCGGCGCTTGTTGAAGAAGTCCGCGCGGCGGTGGAGCAGGGTGATCCCGCCTCGTCTGTCAAGAGAATAAGTGTGGTTGCTAAGTCACTGTCAAACGCCATAGCCTCGGCGCGTATTCCACGGAGCGTTCATTGAATTGGCTGACAAACCTCCCCCCGGGCCTGAAGTCTATCTTCTCCAAGAGGGATGATTCCGAAGGCGACAGCCTCTGGGTCAAATGCCCGAAGACGGGCGAGCTGGTCTACCGGCAGGAGCTTGAGAGCGCCTATTGGGTGACGCCGTCGGGCGCACACATGCGCATCAGCCCGGAGCAGCGTTTCGAATACATGTTCGATGGCGGCCTGTGGACCGAGATCCCTATGCCGCCCGTCCAGAAGGACCCGCTGAAGTTCAAGGACGACAAGCGCTACACCGACCGCCTGAAGTCCGCGAAGGCCAAGACCGGCCGCGACGATTGCATGGCCGCCGCGCACGGCGAGATCAACGGACGCAAGGCCGTCATCCTGGTGCAGGACTTCGCCTTCATGGGCGGATCGCTCGGCATGGCGGCCGGCGAGGGCTTCATCAAGGCGGCGGAAGCTGCTGTCGCCCGCAAGGCGGCGTTCATCGTGGTCACCGCTTCGGGCGGCGCCCGCATGCAGGAATCTTCCTTCGCGCTCATGCAGATGCCGCGCACCGTGCTGGCCGTGCAGGACGTGAAGCGCGCGAAACTTCCCTACATCGTCGTCCTGTCAGACCCGACGTCTGGCGGCGTGCTGGCGTCCTACGCCATGCTGGGCGACGTGCAGATCGCCGAGCCGCAGGCGCAGTTGGCCTTCACCGGACCGCGCGTCATCGAGGCGACGATTCGCGAAAAGCTGCCGGAGGGCTTCCAGCGTTCGGAATTCCTGCGCGAGCGTGGGATGGTCGACATCGTCTGCCACCGCAAGGAACTGACGCCGACCATCGGCGCCATCCTTGGCATGCTGATGGCGCCGGCCCGTGGCCGCCGCTCGAAAGCGCAGCTCTCGGAAGAAGCAGCCGTAGCGGGGTAGGCTGTCTCACGACATCAATGCAGGACCGCCCAGCTGTCGCACCGGCCGCTGAACTTTGCCGTGGCGGCCGTGAGCTTGCGCTGGACCTCGATCACAAGGTCGTAGGTGAGGCGCGCAATCAGCTGGACGACAAAGTAGTTGTCCTCCTCGCCGATGCCTGCATCCGGATAGATCTCGAGCACAGCGCCGATTGCATCGAGCATGGCGGCGGGATCGTCGACGTCGACGTTGAAGTCGATGAGGATTTCGGCGGCAAAGTCGAAACCGGCCTGTTCGAGACTGCGAAAGACGTCGCCGTCTTCGTCCTGGGGCCAGCTCATCCCTGATGTCCCATCTCTGTTGCAGCCGGCAGGGGATATGGATTCTCGCCCGCTTCCAAACACGCGGATGTGACCTGGCCCCCCCCCCCGACTCTCCCGCGCCGTGAGTGTGGTTTGCGCGACGTGATAAACTGCCTAGATAGGAGCGGGGGTTGGGCGCCTTGGGCTGGAGAATCGGTTGGCTGACGCCGCCATCGTAAGCGCCGAACTCGACAGGTTCAGGCTGGCCTCCATGGGGCGCGTGTCGCCTGCGTTCGGCACGGCGCATATCCGCAAGGTGCTCGTAGCGCTGGGCGATCCGCAGGACCGGATCCCGCCGGCGATCCATATCACAGGCACCAACGGCAAGGGCTCCACCGGCGCATTCATAAGGGCCATGGCGGAAGCGGCGGGCCTCAAGGTTCACGTATTCACCTCTCCCCACCTTATGCGCGTCAACGAGCGCATCCGCGTCGCGGGTCGGCTGGTGGAGGATGGCGAACTGGCTGATGTGCTGGCGGATATCCGGCGGCGGACGGAGGGGCTCACCTATTTCGAGGCGCTGACGACGGCGGCCTTCTGTCTCTTCGCGCACCATCGCGCGGACCTGTCCATCATCGAGGTGGGAGCAGGCGGAGCGGCAGATGCAACCAATGTGATGACGCGGCCTGCGGCCTGTGTGGTGACGCCGATCAGCCGCGACCATGAGGCGATGTTCGGCATTTCAGGCGTAGCGGCGATCGCCAGGCTCAAGGCAGGCATTTTCCGCGAGGGCGTTCCCGCCGTCATCGCGGACCAGCCGGCCATTGCGCTGGGTGTCCTGCGCGAGGAAGCGCGGACAGCGGCGGCGCATGTGCTGGAATCAGGCGATGACTGGCGCGCGCGCTGGGAGGGCGATGCGTACGTCTACGAGGGGCGCAGGCTCACTGTGCGCTCGCCCTGGCTTGGCCTGCGCGGGCGTCACCAGGCGCAGAATGCTGGCGCGGCATGTGCGGCGCTGGAAGCTCTTGGTGATCCGCAGTTCCTGCCGGCAGCGATGGCGGCCGGTTTGCGTGAGGTGTCATGGCCCGCGCGGTTGCAGAAGCTGAAACCCGGGCCGCTGGTGGGGGATGGCGCGGTCTGGATCGACGCGGCGCACAATCCGGGTGGGGCGGCCACGTTGGCGGCGGCGATCCGCTCGTCGCGGCAGGTGGGCGAACGCGTGGCCGTCGTGTTTGCCGCACAGGCGGTGAAGGACATCGAGGGCGTGCTGGCTGAACTTGCGTCCGTCGCCGACGAAATCATTGTCTGTCCGCTGACAGATAGTGGCGGGCAGGAGGGCGGCCCGGGGGCCGATCCCAATCATGTCGCCGGTATCGCGCGCACGCTTGGCGCGAGCGCGAAAGTCGCACCGAGCCTCGAGGAAGCGGTCGCGGCGGGACTCTCACGCGCCCAGGGCTTGTATATCTGCGGATCGGTCTATCTCTGCGGTGCAGCGCTCGCCGCCAATGGCGAACGGGTGGAATAGCCGCCCGGGCATGTCAGCCGCCAATCGACAACGGCGCCCGTCTCTGCCCACACTGGGTTCACCGCCGAGAGGGGCCATGGTTCGCATTCTTGCCGTCCTGATTCTGTACTTCGCCGCGCTTGTCGCGCCGGCGTCAGCCCAGGTCGTGGCGCGTCCGTGGGCGCATGAGACGAGCGACATCGCGCCGGATCCTGCCGTGCGCTTCGGCGCGCTGCCCAACGGCATGCGCTATGCGCTTCGGCACAACGGACTTCCCGCGGCGGCCGTGTCGATCCGCTTCACGGTTGCATTCGGCTCGCTCTATGAAGCCGACGCCGAGCAGGGGCTTGCGCACTTCATCGAGCACATGGCGTTCAACGGATCGCGCAACGTGCCCGAAGGCGAGATGGTGAGGATACTCGAGCGCCTGGGTCTTGCCTTCGGCGCTGACACCAACGCCTCGACCGGGCAGGACTTCACGACATATAGCCTCGAACTTCCGAATGCGGCGGACGGGCTGGTGGACGAGAGCCTCTTCCTGCTGCGCGAGACGGCGAGCGAGTTGACCTTCAATGCCTCCGCCATTGATCGCGAACGCGGTGTGGTGCTGTCCGAATGGCGGCGTGGCGATAACTTCCAGCGCAGGCGCAGCCAGCAGCAGCTGGATTTCCTGCTGCCCGGTGCGCCTGTGGCGAGCCGTATGCCGATCGGTAAGCCCGAAGTGCTGGAGGCGGCCACGCGCGAGCAGATGGTGAGCCTCTATCAGAGTTACTACCGGCCAGAGCGCGCTACGCTGCTGGTCGTGGGCGACTTCGATCTCGATGCGATGGAGCAGAAGATCATTGCGCGTTTCGGCGACTGGGCGGGGCAGGGCGAGGCAGGCCGCGAACCTGATCGCAGCTATGAGCCTCCCTTGCGTGAGCCGGCGGCCTCGGTCTTCGTCCATCGCGATGGCGGGGATTCGATTGCGGTCTATTCGCTTTCGCCCTTCACGCCCGATATTGACACGGGTGCGCAGCGGCGTGCGGACAACGTGTTGATGTTCGGGATTGGCGCGGTGCAGCGGCGGCTTGCTCCGCTGGTCAACGCGGAAGCCCCGCCATTTCGCAGCGCGGGGATTTCGAGTGGCGATGTGCTTCGCGTCGCCGATATTGCTTCCGGCAGCGTGTCCTTCGCCCCGGGCGAGTGGGCGGCGGCCGTTGCGGCGCTGGAGCAGGAGTGGCGCCGCGCGCTGTTGCATGGCTTCACTGCGCCGGAGATTGAGGCGCAGGTCGAGTCGCTGCGCACCAGCCAGAAGAACCAGGCCGAGCGCGAGAACACGCGGACCACGGGTGCGCTGATGAACCAGCTCCTGTCCTCGGTGCAGAACGACACGGTGTTTGCCACCCCGTCTTCAGGCCTTGCGCGATTTGAAGCATGGGCGGCGGAAGTAACGCCCGAGGTCGTGCACAAGGCGTTCGTGCAGCACATGAGCATCGGCACGCCGTTGTTCTTCATCGCGTCGAGCGTCGAGGATGAGGGGTTGGGCGATGGCGTGATCGCCGCGTGGAGCGAATCCGCTGCGGTCGACGTGGCGCCGCCCGAGGCGCGCAAGCGCATCCCCTTCATCTACACCAATTTCGGCCGCCCCGGTCGCGTGGTCAGCGACACGCGTATCGAAGACATCGACACGCGGCTGGTGATGTTCGGGAACAATGTCCGCCTCAACATCAAGAGGACCGACTTCACTCACAATTCGGTGCAGGTGTCGGTGCGCCTGGGCCAGGGGCAGCTGGATTTTCCAGAAGAGCCGTTCGGGCTTGGCTCCCTCATGTCTGCATTCGCGGCGGGTGGGCTGGAGAAGCATTCTTCCGACGATCTGCGCGCCATCCTGCAGGGGCGAGTGGCGGCGGCGCGATTTGGCGCGGCCGGCAATTCCTTTGGCGGCACGTACGCGACGACGCCGGCAGATCTTGAGCTGCAGCTGCAGCTGCTTGCGGCCTATGTCACGCATCCCGGGTATCGCCCCGAGGCGGAGCGGCGCTGGCGGCAGAGCCTGGTGCTGAGCTGGCCGCGTGCAGATGCAACGGCGCAGGCAGTGTGGGCGGCGCGCGGCGTGCGCACACTTGTGGGCGGCGACAAGCGCGTCGGCAATGATCCTGATGACGGGGCGGCGTTCCGCTCTTTCGTGGAACTGCGCCATTATCTGGCGCCGGTGTTGAAGACAGGCGCCATCGAGATTGCGGTCGTCGGCGACGTCGACGAGGATGAGGTCATACGGCTGGTCGCGCGCACGTTTGGCGCGCTGCCGGATCGGGATGCGATGCCAGCGCGCTGGAAATCAGACCGCCCGGTAGCGTTCCGCGAGGACCGCTCGCCGCTGGTGCTGTCGCATGCGGGTGAGAAGAACCAGGCGCTGGTCAACGTGCTCTGGCCTGTGACTGGCGTTGATCCGGACGCGGATCCACAGGCTGCGCGCGTGCTGGCCGTACTGGCCGCAGTGATGCGGCTGAAGGTGACAGAGGCGTTGCGGGAGGAACTGGGCGCAGCCTATTCGCCGAGCGCGGGGGCGACGCTCTCCTCGATCTACCCGGGCTTTGGCTATGTCTCGGCCGGCGCGGACGTGAAGCCGGAGGATGCTGATCGCGTGATCGCCGCGCTGCTCGTGATCGCAGACGCTCTGCGGGCGGGTGAGATTTCGGACGATGAATTTGCGCGCGCGGTTACGCCTTCGCTGGAGGGGTTGTCGCAGAATGCAACGTCGAACAGCTACTGGCTGAGCCTGATCTCGCAGGCACAGACGCGGCCGGATCTCATGGCGCGCAACAGGCTGGACGCCATAGAGGCGAGTGTGCGTGCCGTCACGAAGGGTGACGTGATCGCTGCCGCCAAGGCGTGGCTGAGTCCCGAGGACGCGCGCATTGCGCGGGTCGTGCCGGCGGCGGCTGATTGATCAACGCAGCCGCGCAGCCTGATCCCGGATGAAGGTCTCGAACAGGGCAAGCGCGCGCTGCGTCGCTGCGGGGTCGTATGTGAACTCCGAACCGGGCACCTGGTCTTCCTCGTCGAAGGCATGGGTGTTGGGATAGTCCACCTGGGTGAAGCCATCGGAGCCGCCGCGAGCATGCATGATCGCGTCGGTGCATTCCTTCCCGGCGGCGGGGGCGTTTGTGCTGGCGTTGAGATAAAGGAGCGGGCCCTCGAAGTCCCACGTGCTGCGGCCTGTCGCATTGAGGAAGCCGCAATAGGGATAGAAGAGCGCGACAGCGTCCGGTGTCAGGGCGGGAGAGGCGTTGTCGACGCGGAAGCCGGCGACGCTCTTGGCGCGGGGTCCGGCGGAGAGCAGCTCCATCACCGTCCAGCCGCCGTGGCTCCAGCCGGCGAGGATGACGCCTGAGAACTCGGCGTTCCAGTGGCTGCGCGCCAGTGCTTCGGCGGCGATGATGTCGCCTGCGCGTTCGTTGCCATGCAGGCGCAGGCCGGAGCAGACGGTGCTGACCGCGTCGTCGAACGGAATGCCGCGCGAGGCGAAGCTGTCCATGACCACGGCATAGGTGCCGGCGCGCGTGGCGGCCCCGGCATAGTTCTTCATCACGGTCTTGGGGCCCTGCAGTCCGTTGAGCCCGCCACATCCCGAGACGAGGATCACCAGAGGCGCGCGGCCGCCGCCGGGATCGGGTGCGTAATACTCCAGCGTTGGCGCCAGGAGTGCGGTGCGTTCAGCGAGTGTGGGGAAGGCGGTGCACGCTGACGCGACCAGCGCGGCGACGGCCGCAGCGAGCAGGCGAAGGCGTTGCAATGTTGTGCTCAGGATGGCCTCCCCGCCTGCCTGCACACGATGGCGAGAGCCTGTGCGAAACGCAAGCGACCCGGCTCGAAGGAGCCGGGCCGTGATGCATACGCTAGGGTTACGCTACTCTACTGAACTTGGACCGTGCCCGCCTTAAACCGTAACGGCGTTAAGTGCTTCTTCGAGTTCGGCGAAGGAGGGCTGGCTGTCGGACGGAACCTGGCCGCGGCCGAGCTCGACGGAAACCTGGGCGGCGTTGCCATGCAGGTGGGCGACGAGCACGTCCTTGATGATCTTGTAGAACTGGCCTTCCTCGTCGATCACCTGGCCCATGCGGGCGGCGAACGGGCCGACGAAGCCATAGGCAAGGAACACGCCGAGGAACGTGCCGACGAGCGCCGAGCCGATCAGCGAACCGAGATACTCCGGCGGCTGAGAGATGGCTCCCATCGTCTTGATGATGCCGAGCACGGCGGCCACGATGCCCAGCGCGGGCAGGGCGTCGGCCATGTTCTGCATGGCGTGAGCCGCCTTGTGTGCCTCGTGGTGGTGTTTCTCGATCTGCTTGTCGATCGAATCCTCGACCTGGTGCGGGTCCTCGAGGTTCATCGTCATCATGCGCAGCGTGTCGCAGATGAGATCGGTGGCGAAGTGGTCCTTCAGGATCTTCGGGTAGTTCTGGAAGATCGTGGATTCCTTTGGGTTCTCGATGTGCTGTTCGATCGCCACCACGCCCTTCGTCTTCATGGTCTTGGTCAATACGAACAAGAGACTGAGCAGGTCAGTATAGTCCTTCGCCTTCCACTTGCAGCCACCCATGATCTTGCCGAAGCCGCCGAGCGAGGCCATCACGGTCTTGAACGAGTTGCCGATCAGGAAGGCGCCGACAGCAGCGCCACCGATCATCATCATCTCGAATGGCGCGGCCTTGATGATCACGTCGAAATGGCCGCCGGCGAGCATGAAGCCGCCGAAGACCATTACGAAGACGACCACAATCCCGATGATCTGGAACATAACTCGACCCTGCCGTGAGGCGCATTTTGCGTTGTCCGGTTTATGCACCATCAAGCTTAACGCGCCGTTTGAGGCCCAAACAAAAAAGGGTTCATGCGCGGTTAAGGTCGTGGCCGGCATGACGGCGATGGCTGCTGGGCACAGGCGTTCCGCTAACGCGCGTTTGCGTGAGCGAGCGAATTTTGCTAGCTGTTTCAGTTATGTGGGCAAGCTGAGGGGCAATCCATGAAGGGCAAAGTTCTGGGCTACGACGCCGCCACAGGAACGGGCGTCATCAACGGCGACGATGGCAATCGCTACAAGTTCAGCATTTCGGATAACAAGAGTCCCGCGCCGCCAAAGGCGGGCGACGAGGTCGACTACGTTGCTGACGCAGGCGCCGCCAAAGAAATCTTCATCGTCGCTGCAGCAGCGGCGGCTGCACCCCCGCCGGGCGCAAGCATCGACATGTCGAAGATCGCAGCTGATCCGACCGTCCAGAATATTCTGGCCAAGCCAAATGTGATCTGGGCCGGGATCATCCTGCTCGGCTCGCTGATGGCCGGCTACCTGTTCGGCGCGCTCGGCATGCTGGGCAAGATCGGCGGCAGCGTGAATGTCGGCTTCGGCTACAGCGTCAACACTGGCCTGGGCATCGGCGCGCTGGTGTTCTTCCTGCTGGTTGCGATCCCGGTTCTGGCTGGCCTCCTCATCTTCATGGAACTCACCAATCACAAGCTGACTCAGACCGTCCGTCTGGCGACTGGCGCCGCGGCCGTCGGCGGACCAATCATCCTTCCTATGCTGGGTGGCGCGATGTCCGGGGCAGGCGCCGGTGTTGGCTTCGACGGACTGATGATGGGCCTCATCATGGGCACGGGTGGCATCTACATGTTCGGCATGCTGGTCACCATCGCTGGCGGTGCGTTGATCCTGCTGACGCATTTCGGCGTGATCAAGAAGGTCGGCTAGCACAGGCTGACCGCAGCCCGCCGGGTTTCGGTCGATCCTCCGCCGCAATCGAATGGCCCCCTGATGTCGTGAGATGTCAGGGGGTCTTCATGTCTGGACTTATGCATCGCCGGTTGTTCCTCGCAGGCGCGGGGACATTGCTGTTTGCCCCACGCGGGATTGCACAGCCGGCAGGGCAGGACGTCGCTTTCCCCATCAAGGTCGCCATCGGCGGCGAGCTGCGGGCGCAGAAGGCGGAGGTCTATGACCCCGCCTATGTGAAACTCACCTATCCCGGCGGCGACGTGGCCGAGGACAGGGGTGTTTGCACCGACACGGTGATCCGCGCTTTCCGCCATGCTGGCGTCGATCTGCAGGTGGAAGTGCACGAGGACATGCGCGCCAATTTCAGCGCCTATCCGAAGAACTGGGGCCTGACCAAGCCCGATCGGAATATCGACCATCGCCGCGTACCCAATCTCGAGACTCTGTTCCGGCGCAAGGGCGGGGCGAAGACGATCAGCACCAGCGCCGCGGACTATCGCGCGGGCGACATCGTGAGCTGGCGGCTTTCGGGCGGAGGCTTGCCGCATGTCGGCGTCGTCACGCGCAAGAAGCAGGGCGCACAACCGCTGATCGCCCACAACATAGGGGCCGGCACGCAGGAAGAGCCTTGCCTGTTCAACTGGCCGATGAGCGGCTGGTTCCGCTTCGACAGTTGGGACTGAGCTTACTTCGTCGCCACCGGCAGGATTATACGCGAGGCCTTGGCTGGCCCGTGAACCAAAAGGTTGGTCGCGACTTGCATCTTCGTTGACGTGTACGGATCCTCAGCGGTGTTGAGGTTGCGGGCATAGGTCGGGAAGTTGCTCGACGAAATCTCCACGCGAATGGAATGACCCTTCTGGAATGTGTTGGCGACCAGCATGGGAGGTGGGGTGATGCGATAGGTCTCGCCAGTCTTCATGAATACGGTCTTGTCATCGCCATCGCGATAGCGCATGCGCTGGATAGTGTCGGAGATGTTCCACGCCGTGCCGTCGGGCGCCACATCGACGAGCTTCACTGTGAAGTCCGTATCAGGCGCGTCCGAACCCACAAACAGTTCGACCGTCACATAGCCGAACACCGGCAGATCGGCGGTCAGCGGTGATGTCGTGTAGACGAGCACGTCCGGGCGCGCCTCGATCTCGCGCTGGTCGAACGCGCCGTCTTTCTGGTCGGTTCCCATGCCCCCGATCTGTCCGCCGTGGCTGATCACGGGGTTGGCGGGATCGTAGACGAACTGGTCGGCTATGGGCTTTGTGGGCGCTTCGGGGGAGAGCAGGCCATCGCCCGCAGACAGCCGTGCGTTGCTCTTGCTGTCGAAGAACAGGGTGAGGTCAGTGGCGCTCGCTCCGGCGGTGGGCACGCTGGCGAAGTTGCGCCACGCATTTTCGCCGGCCATGTAGGCGCGGACCGGCGTGGCGGGAATTGCGACCTCTGCATCGCCCTTCAACCAGCGATCAAACCAGGCGAGCGCCATGGCGTCCCAATCGAACGTGGCCTCGCCCAGCGGGCGGTCGCCAATCGCCGTGCGCGGGCGAGCGAAAGAGCAGTGCTGGCCATTGGTGAGGACGATGGCCTGCGTTCCGGGCAGATTGTCAGTGCGCACTTTCTCGAAGCGCGCAGCACCGGGCGGGGCGGAGATATCGTACAGCGCCTCGGCATAGAGGCCAGGAACCTTGCTCACGTCCTTGTCGGTGACTCGATCCTCGGCCCAGGCAGCATCAGAAGGGCCGCGTGCGAGATATTCGTCAAGCTCCGTGTCGGGGGCGCCAGCGGCTTTCGCGATGTCGATCATCGGCAGATGCATGCGGGCAGTGTCGAGCGTCTTCACGGCGATCGGTTCAGGGCCTTCGACCGTCGTCGTGAGAGACAGCTTCTTGCGTTCCTCGTCCGACAAGCCGGCGGGAAGCTGTGGCCAGTCGAGATACATCTCGGCGAAGAAGTAATCCGCCCAGCCCATTTGCCAGACGCCGCCGCGCCAGAAATTGCCGCCTTCATTGTGCGGCCCGGCCTGCGCGATGCCGACGCCGGACGAGCCGGCGACCATCGCCTTGTGCGCCGGGTGGCCGAGGGTGGCGAGCTTCAGCTGGTTTTCCGCAGAGGAGGAACATCCATAGGTGCCGATGGCGCCGTTGGACCAGGGCTGGGCGACGATCCAGTCGAGGGTGTCCCAGCCGTCTTCATCCGCCATGCCGAGCATGCGCATTTCGCCTTCGGAGAGGAAGCGTCCGCGCTCGTGCTGCTGCACCACCGCGTAGCCAGCCTTGAGCAGCTCTGACTGGAAGGTCCACATCTCGGTCTTGTAGGGCGTACGGATCAGGACGACCGGGAACTTGCCATCCTTTGCGGGCAGCCAGACCGACGTGTCCAGGCGGACGCCATCGCGCATCTTCGCCTGCAGGTGCATCATCGCCACGGCGCCATCGGGCAGGGTGAAGCCAGGGCGGACATCGTCTGCTGCGCCAGACGGAGTGGCCGTCGGCGCCTGTTCCGAACATCCGGCAACAACCAGCACCAGGGCTGCGAGAGCGGAGCTGAAGCGAAGCGCGGCCATGGAGAGGCTCCGTTGGATGTGAAGCGATTGATGTTGCGCCTGATGCCATTGCGCGTCCAGCATGGCCTGCCCGATTCCGGGGAGGAATGCAGGATGATCAGGCTTGCGGCGGTGATGCTTGTCACCTTGGCGATGCTGGCCGGGACTGCGGTTTCGCAACCGCCGGCCGGGGCGCCGCGCGTGTGTGCGCCGACGAATTCCGAGAAGGCGACTGTCGCCGCCATTGCCGCCGATCCTGCAGCTTGGATGGGCAAGTGCGTCAGCGTCGAGGCTATCTACGCGGGCGAGCGGCTGAATGTGGATGCGGACGCAATCTATGGCGTGAACGGCAATTCCATCGGCGGCTATGTCGACGGGAAGGGCGATGTCGGCGGGGCATGGACGGGCACGTTCACCGGCCGCGTTGCCGATTGTGCGGTGGCGGAAGAGGATCTGCTGACAGGTCTGCTGCGCTCGCCGGGGATCAGCCTGCATGGACGCACGCTGGGATGCCTTGAGCCGAAGGGCCCGTTCCTGGTGTTCATGACTCACGCCGGGATGAAGCCGTCGGGGATCAAGCGGCGCTTGCCGGGGGCGAAGGGCGGGGATCTTGTGGCGCCGCCCGCTCACTGGCCGCATCGGGACGAGATCAGGGATCGTACCGTAGAAATCATGGCTGCCATGGAGGCGGGCTCTCTGCCCGATCTCAAGCGGCTGCTTGGCAATGCCTATCTGGCGGAACGCATCGTCGCCGGAGATATCGCTGTCTTCAGCAGGCGAAGCGCGCAGCCATCGGCCGCTACGCGGACCTGGATCGCCATATTCGTGGACAAGGATCTGACTGGCGATCGGATGGCGGCTGAGTCGTGCTGGACTTTCAACGACGATCAACGGGACGTTTGGCCGATCGATAGTCGCGACGCGGATAACCAGCCGTCGCGGCCGTATGCGTGTCTGCGGTTCGAGGGGTGGCGCGACGGTAGTCAGTGGCGGTATCGGGTGGATGCGAGTGAGGATCTCTATGGGTTGGATGAGCCGTAGAGACCCTTCTCCGTCGATGGCCCCCCCCTCCGTCTCGCTGACTGCGTCAGCGATCCACCTCCCCCACTTGCGTTGCAAGTGAGGGAGGCAAGAGGTTAGAGCCCGTAAGCCTTCGCCATGTCCGGGTCCTTCGCGGCGACCTGCTTCGCGAGGTCGACGATGACCTTGGCCTGCTTCCAGGTGGCGTCGTCCTGCATCTTGCCGTCGAGCATCACGACGCCGGTGCCGTTGGGCATGGCTTCGAGGATGCGCAGGGCGAACTTCACTTCGGCGGGCTCGGGCGAGAAGACGCGCTTGGCGATGTCGATCTGGCCAGGGTGGAGGCTCCATGCGCCCGCGCAGCCCATGAGGAAGGCGTTCTTGAATTGCTGCTCGCATGCAGCGAGGTCAGCGATGTCGCCGAAGGGGCCGTAGAAGGGCTTGATGCCTGCCTGCACGCAGGCATCCACCATCTTGCCGAGCGTGTAGTGCCACGGGTCCTGCTGGGCGGCGGCGCGGGGGGTGGCAGCGTCTGCGTGCGGATCCTCGATCACTTTATACATCGGGTGGCCGCCGCCGACGCGCGTGGTTTTCATCGCGCGGTTGGCGGCGAGGTCGGCCGGTCCAAGCGAGATGCCCTGCATGCGCGGGGAGGCGAGGCAGATGTCTTCGACGAGAGCGACGCCCTGTCCGGTTTCGAGGATGGCGTGGAAGAGGATGGGTCGGGTGACGCCAGCCTTCGCTTCAAGCTGGGCGACCAGCTGGTCGGCGTAGTGGATGTCCCACGGGCCTTCGACCTTGGGCAGCATGATGACGTCGAACACGTTGCCGGCCTTCGTGACGATCTCGGTGACGTCGTCCAGGAACCAGGGCGAGTTGAGCGGGTTCACGCGCGTCCAGAGGCCGGTGCCCTGGCCCTTCCAGTCGAGCATGTTCGCCATCTGGATCGCGCCGGCGCGGGCGGCGTCTTTCGCGTCCGAGGGGATGGCATCCTCAAGGTTCGCCAGAATGACGTCGACCTTTGCGGCCATCTCGGGAGTCTTGGAACGAACCTTCTCGTTATGGCCCGGCACGAAATGGATCATGCGCTCGAGCCGCACGGGCAGATCGCGCATCGGTTCCGGGGCACCAATCGCCAACGGCTTGAAGAACTGGCGCGGTGTTCTCGTGCTCATTGAAGTCCCCGGTGTTTCGCAGGCTGTCGATGCAAGTGCTGTGCTGCATCGCATCAAGGCGCGGGGTGTTCAAGGGTGTGGGAGCTCGTGAGCGCAGACCGTGCCTGCGGAAGGTGCGGTGTGATGGGAGGAAGTTGCCGGTTGGCTCGGCATAGAAAAACCCGCGCAGCTGGAGCCGCGCGGGCTTCGGTGTTGCAGGTCGGCGCGTTGAGGCGACTGCCGGTGATCCTAGGCGACCGACGGCGCCGTCTGCGCGATCCACTCGTAGAGTTTCGACTTGGTCATGGCGCCGGTCTTCATCGAGAGCAGTTTGCCGTTCTCGAAGATGAGCAGCGTGGGAAGACCGCGCACGCCGAACTGGCCCGGGGTCATCGGGTTTTCGTCGGCGTTGAACTTCACCAGCTTGGCCTTGCCCTCGAGCTCGCCGGCGAGCTGTTCGTAGGCGGGCATCATCTGTTTGCACGAGCCGCACCATTCGGCCCAAAGGTCCACCACCACGGGGCCGGTGGCCTTTAGGACTTCAGCCTCGAAAGTGTCGTCGGTCACTTCGGCGAGCGCCATGTCAGATCTTCCCTTGTTCTTCGTCCACGGAGGGCGCGGACTGTTTGAGCCATTCGATCATGCGCGCCTTGTTCATCGCGCCGAGGTGGGTGGCCGTGACCTGGCCGCCCTGGAAAACCATGAAGGTAGGCAGACCGCGCACGCCAAAGCGCTGGGCGGAGAGCGGATGATCGTCGATGTTCAGCTTCACGATCTTGACCTTGTCGCCAAGTTCTTCGGCCAGCGCCTCGAAGGTCGGGGCGACCTGTTTGCAGGGCCCGCACCATTCCGCCCAGAAGTCGACAACCACCGGCTTGTCGGCGGCCAGCACTTCGCTGTCGAAGGTGTCGTCTGTGATGGAAGCTACGGCCATGACGGCGGTTCCTGAACTGATCGTACCGCCTAGGTAGGCAGGGCCGATGCTTAATCCAACGGAGAGTCGCTAAACACTGGGTTGATCAGCGCAAGCGGCTGAGCGCCCCGTCCAGCATTTCCGAGGGTATTTCCATGAGTTGGGGCCCGTCTGTCCATACCAGCAGGCAACGTACCAGCCGGTTGGGCCAAAGCTGCGACAAAACATGCCGGTAGGCAGCCATCTGGGCGATGTAGGCCTCGCCGACGCCTTTGACCGCGGGAGGGGCCGGGCGGTCAGTCTTGTAGTCGATCACCAGGATTTCGGCGGGGGTGACCACCAGCCGGTCGACGCGGCCGTTGATCTCGTCGCCGGTGGGGAGCTTGCCGACCACGGGAGCTTCGGGGCGGCCGCCCTCGGCGAAGATCGCGGCGAAGCGCGGATCGTCCAGCACGCCGAAGGCGGCTTCGAGCATTTCCGTGCGCTGGGCGGGGACAAGGTCGAGCTGCTTCCTCAGGAAGGTCTCGGCGGCGCGCCAGCGGCTCTTGGGCGGCAGGTTGGGCAGCACCTCGAACAGGGTGTGGATCAGCGTTCCGCGCCGCAGCTTCTCCGCGCGGCCTTCGCCGAAGGGCGACATCACGGGCGGTTCGCAAGAAGCGGTGAGGCGCGAGGGGGACAGCATCTTGCGCGCAGTTTCGACGGGCGCGGCCGTGCGAAGCCAGGCGGGCAATGCCGATTCAGACGAGGCGATCGCGGCGGCCCGGCCGAGGGCGGGCGCTGGATCGCCGAGGCGGATGATGGGATGCGCGACGCCATCGAGCGTGTCTTCGATCTGCGCGGCTGAGCCGGCGGCGATCAGGCGCTGCATGCCGGCGTCGCAGAGCTGGTACCAGGAATCCTTGTCGCGGCCTTCCTTGCTGCGGCCATGCCACGCGCCGCAGACGATGAGGCGATCCTGCGCGCGGGTGAGCGCGACATAGAGCAGGCGGCGATGTTCGCGCAGCGCGCGCTCGTTGGAGTCGAGACGCAGCGCGGCGGTGGCGGGCGTGTCTCCGCCCTTGGGGCCGACCCAGACGGGGAGGCCTTCAGCGGTGAAGAACAGGCCGGACGTGTCGAGCTTCGGCGCGCTGGTGGTGTCGGGCAGGATGACGATGGGCGCCTGAAGGCCCTTGGCGCCGTGGACGGTCATCACGCGCACTTCGTCCTGCGGGCCGGAGAGCTCGCGTTTTACTTCGCCGCCTGTTGCTTCGATGGCGGCGAGGAAGAGTTCGAGGCTGGGCGGCTGGTCAGCGTCGAAGCCGGAGGCGCGGTCGATCAGGGCGCTGACGGGTTCGCGCGCGGGGCCGCCGAAGCGGGAGAGGATGAGATCCCAGCCGGGGCGGGGAAGACCGCGGCCAAGCTCCATCGCGCGGGTGATGAATTCGAACGGCGGCAGGTGGCGGCGGGCGAACAGGTCTTCGAGGAAGGTGCGAACCGGGGCGAGGCGTTTCGATTTCGCAGCGCGCAGCTGGTCCCAGAGGGAGCCCTTGCGGTCGATGGCGAGGTCAAACAGGTCGTTGTCGTCGAGCCAGGGAAAATCGCCGCTTTCGATGTGGGCGCCGAAAGGACCCTTGAGGATTTCGGCGAGCGTGAGGTCGTCGGTGGGCGTCAGCGCGAAGCGGACGAGGTTCAGCACGTCCTGCACCGGCGCGCTGTCGAGCAGGTGGATGCGGTCGGCGCCGGCGACGGGGATGTTGCGGGCTTTCAGTTGCTGCAGGATGGCGTCGAAGATGCCGCCGGTGCGGCGCTTGACGAGGATCAGGAAATCGCCCGGCTTGGCGGGGCGCTGCTTGCCTTTTTCCCAGACGCCGGCACCGGCTTCGATCTCGCGCGCGATGAAGGCTGCGATCTGTTTTGCGAGTTGGACAGGCGCATCGGTCTCGGTAACGCGATCGACGGGCGCGTCCCACGGATCGGGCTCTTCAATCTCGGCGGGTGCATCGAGCGGCCAGAGTTCGACGGAGCCCGGTTCCTCGCGGCGGCGGGCGGTGTGTGGCGCGTAGTCCGACTCGACTGGGACCTGCACCGAGAAAGGCGCGCCGCCGGAGAAGTGCTGCGGGTTGAAAACATCGTCGACGTAGCTCAGCACCTGGCGCACCGAACGGAACGACATGGCGAGGCTGGGCGTGTTGAACGGCGCGCCGGCCTCGTGCGCGGCGGCGTGGAGTTCGCGCGCCTGCATCAGGAAGTGTTCCGGGTCTGCGCCCTGGAAGGAGTAGATTGACTGCTTCTGGTCGCCGACGATGAACAGCGTGCGCTGCGCGGGCCGCACCGCGCCGGCGCCGGCGAAGATTTCGGCGGTGAGATGGCGCAGGATGCGCCATTGCGCGGGGCTGGTGTCCTGCGCTTCGTCGAGCAGGACGTGGGCGATGCCGCCGTCGAGCTTCCACAGCACCCATTCGGCGGCGTGGCTGCGGTCGAACAGGCGGAAGACGCTGTCGATGAGGTCATCAAAGTCGAGGCCCGCGCGGGCGCGCTTGCGGCGTTCGAAATCACTGAGCAGCGGACCGGCGAGGTGGAGCAGGGCGGCGGAGCGTTCGAAGATGCGGCGGGCGGATAGGAGGCGGGAGACTTCGGCAATCCGCGTGACTTCGCTGCCTTCGGGCGTGGCTGCCGTCTGGAAGAGATCGGCGAGTGCGGGCGCGGCCTTTGCGGCTTCGGCGGTGTAGGGGTTTTTCTTGCGGACCTCGCCTGCGCCGGTGAAGGCGATTGCGGAATAAGTCTCGAAGCGGATCGCTGCATCCATGCCGGACAGCGCGGCTGACAGCTTGTCGACGAGTTTGGCGTCGGTGGGCTTGGTTGTCGGGATCGCGGTGGCGAGGGCGGCGAGTTTTCCGCGCGGGAGATCGACGTTCATCGCGACGTCGAGCAGCTGGGCGACGGTGGCGGTCGGCGCGCCGATGATGATGCGCAGGCGCTCGATGGCGGCATGCACGCCATCGGGGCGAGCTAGCAGGGCATCTATCTGGCCGCGATGTGAGTCGAGACGCTTGAGCACATCGAAGCCGGCGCCGCCTGCCTCCGCAACTGTGCGCGCGGCGGCGACCAGTTCGGCATTGCCGCGCACCACGCGGGCGCCAAGCGCGAGGAAGGCTTCGTCCCAGAGTTCTTCTGAGTCCTGATCGTCGAGTTCGTGGAAGCCCGGTGCAATGCCGGCTTCCAGCGGGAAGCGGCGCAGCAGGCGACCGCAGAAGGCGTGAATGGTTTCGATGCGCAGGCCGCCGGGCGTTTCCAGCGCGCGTGCGAACAGTTCGCGTGCGCGGCCGAGATAGGCGTCGGTGAAGTCCTCGCGGCCTTCGAGCAGGGACAGGTCCTGCCTCAGTTGCGCATCGTTGGCGACGCACCATTCGCCGAGACGGTCGAACAGGCGGTCCTGCATCTCGCTGGCGGCGGCCTTGGTGTAGGTGACGCACAGGATCGAGTCGGGTTCCGCGCCACTGAGCAAGAGCCGCGCGACGCGGTCGATCAGCACTTTCGTTTTGCCCGAACCGGCATTGGCGGCGACCCAGGCGTTGGCGCGCGGCTCTGCGGCGGCGGCCTGGCCGGCGAGGGCGGCTTCCCATTCGGGCCAAGTGGCGGGCCAGCCTGTCGTGCTCATTCCTCGCCCTCTCCAATGGTCCACTCGGCACGGCGGGCGAGGCGGTCGTAGTCGGTGAACATCTTAACGGAGAAGACGCGCGGGCGTGACAGGTAGGGCTGGTCCGGTTTGGCGTAGGACGCAATCATCTTCACCAGACCAGCTAGCGCGGTTTCGGCGTTGGTGGCGGTGGGTTCCTTGAGATCGAGCGGTTCGCCGTTCGAATCCTTCATCACGGCGGCGCTGGTGGAGAACTGGAAGTAGATCAGCTCCGAGACGGGAAGCGGCGGGAGATCGCCGAAGCGGGATCGGGCGGCGATGGCGGCTTCGAGTGGGAGCTGGGGTTCGATGCCAGATTTCACCTGCTTGGCGGATTTCGGCGTGCCGGTCTTGAAGTCGATGATGGCGAGCGTGTCGCCCTTCAGCAGTTCCACGCGGTCGGCGGTGGCGCGGATCTTTGTCTTGCCGCCGGGCGCCGCGCTGTCGAACTCGATCTCGGCTTTCTTCTCCAGCACGGCGCGAATGACGCGGTCGCCGCGGTCCTTCATCCAGTCGTGATAGACGGCGGCGGCGCGCAGCCAGAGCGGGCGTTCGAGTTCGGCAAGCTCGGGGGCGGCGCCTGCATCGAGCAGGCGTTCGAAGATGAGTTCGCCAAGCTCGCGCATGTTGCCGGGTGTTTCGAACAGCTCGATCGCCTTGTGGACGGCCGTGCCGCGCTCGCGCGCATCGATGGGCTCGCCGGCGCGGCGAAGGCGTTCGAGGTTGAGAATGCGCTGTGCGTAGTCGGCGTAAGGGTCGCGGATCAGTGTGGTGACGCGCGTGGGTGAGAAGCGGGTCAGCTTGCGCTTTTCCACCGGCGGACGCGGCGCAGGTGGCTTGGCCGATGTGACCCGATCCGCATAGCGCAGCGCGCGCCCCCATAACAGCGGATCGTGATCGGGAGCGGCGCGCAGCGCGGCTTCTGCTTCCTTCCGCCCGCGGAGGCCGCCGGCGGCAAGCGTCCGCAGGCGCCAGAGCCAGCGCGAGGCGACGGCGGGCTTGTCGTCGACGCGACGGGCGCGCAGCAGGATGACTTCGGGCGCATTGGCGAGCTGCGCGAAGTCGTGCGCGGAGAGGCCAATGCGCTCGTCGGGATCGGGCAGGCCGAGATCGCTGCGCAGCTTGCGATTGAGGAAGGCGTCGGCGGCGACGGGCTTGGGCCACGAGCCTTCGTTGAGGCTGGCGAGGATCATGCGGTCGCGGCGCTGCAGGCGCGCTTCGAGCGGGCCCCAGATGACGATCCGCGGATGTTCGGGCGTATCGGGCGCGCTGGTGAGACCGCGAATGGCGGCGGCGACGAAGTCGGGGAAGTCCTGCGCTGTCATGTCGGCGATGGCGCCGGAGAGATCGCGCAACTGTCCGATGAAGCGTGCCGCCATCTCGCCGGGCTTGCCCGACCAGATGCGGTTGCCAGAATGGCCGGGGGCCTCGGCCAGAGCTTCGGCCAGTTGCGCGACGCCATCGGCGGCGGCGGGGCCGTTGAAGTCCTGCGCCGGGAAGGCGTGAGCGACGCCGTTGAACAGGATGGCGAGGTCGCGGATCAGGGCCGCGCCTTCGGGATCGGGCTTCTGGCCGTGGCGGTCCGGATCGTCGGGCTGGGGCGGATTGGCGATGAAGGAAGCGAGCGCTTCAAGCGTGCGATGCTTGCGCGGGCCGCGCAGGCTGTGGTGATCGATGCGGGTGACGATGCCGGAGAGCGCCTCCTGATCCCTGCCGACGCGCACATGCGGGTGCTTCAGCACGGCGAGCAGGTGGACCGGGTCGGACGGATCGAACACCCAACGCGACAACAGGGAGATGAGGCTTCCGGTTTCCGAATGGGCCAGCGGCGCGCCGGAGGATGGCGCGATGTCGATGCCCCAGCGCTCGAGGATCGCGGCGACGCGGCGGGCGAGTGAGGATTCCGGCGTGACGAGGGCGGCGGTCTTGCCCGGCGTCTCCAGCATTTCGCGCAGGAGGAGGGCGGCGGCGAGGGCTTCCTCGTTCTCGTCTTCCGCTTCGATGAGGCGGAGATCTTCGAGCGCCGAGGCGACGAACGCGGCGGGGCTTTCCGGATGCGCGAGCTCGGCGAGGCGCTTGGTCCAGTCGCTGGTTCTGGTGGCGGGGGCAAGCGCCTGGTTGAGCAGGCGGCGGCGTGCGGTTGCCGACGGCGCTTCGGCATCTGCGGGCCATGGGCGCACAGCGCCGGGCGCGATGCGCAGCCATTGCAGCGTTGCGTGCAGGACATATTGCGGATGGCTGGCGGATTCCGAGATCGCCTTCCAGTCTTCGCTTGCCGAGTCCGGATCGAGGCCCGGCAGCACGATGACGCCTTTGGGAAGGTCGAGCACGGCCTGCATCAGGATGCGCGTTGCGGCGCCAGCGCCGGTCGAGCCCACGACGAGCACGGGATGGGCGGGCGGCGTGCGCGCCCAGCGGGTGGCCAGCGCTTCGGCGGCGCCGAGGCGGCGCATCTGCGCATCGCACAGGCCCTGCTCCTTGAGATGCTTCGGCCAGGCGCGCATCACGATGTCGAGGAAGTCGGCCGACGAGCGCCAGTGCGCGGCGAGTTGCGGGGCGAGTTCTTCGGCGAGGCCGTCGAGCTTCTTCCAGTCGACGCCGCCCGCCATCCATGACTGGTCGATCAGTGCGGCGAGTTCGTCTGCAGCCGAGAGAAGCGCACCGGGGGGCAGGGCGTCGCCGCCGGCTGCGGTGCGCCAGTGCTGGATGAGGCGCGAGAGGGCGCCGCGACGCTGGGCGGGGGTGATGGCCGGGGGAAGATCGAGCGCGTCGGGTCCGAAGGCGGCGAGGCCATCCTCCTCCTCGATGTCGCCGAGCGTGCGGATTTCGGGCGTCAGCAGCGTGCCGCCGACGGCGCGATAGAGCGCAACGCTGAGTTCGCGTGCGGCGCGCTGGTTGGGCGTGAAGATCAGTGCATCGGCGAGCGCTTCGGCATTGGCTTTGGCGCCTGTGGCGTCGACGAGGCCGCGTGCGACTTCGTCGAGATAGGCTGTCGAGGGCGGCAGCGAGAAGATGCGCGGCGTGGCGGAGAAGATGTCTGTCATCGTGCGCCCCCCACCATCAGCATCGCGCCATCAGGCCCCGGGCCCCATGGTGCGCAGGCGCGCTTCGGCTTCATCGCGCCCTTGCGGGTCGCCGACATGCAGCCAGAACGGCTTCATCACCGTGCCGAACAGGCGGCCGGCGCGGCCCATCGCGTTCCAGTAGATGTTGGCGGAGAAGGGCTTCACTTCGTAGCCGCGCAGCAGGTCGGCGTGCGTGATGTGCGTGCCCGCGAACACGTAAGGTGCGGTTGGCTTGTCGCCGCGCCGCATGAGTTGGCCTTCGGGGCCGAGGAAGAAATCGCCTGGGCCGCGGAAGCCCATCGTGGCGCCCATCTCGGCGAGCAGCAGCAGGGCGTCCATCTCGTCGGGATCGTAGGCCTCGGCCAGGCGTGCGAATGTGTCGTCGCCCGCGGTGGCCCAGGTGACGTCAGTGTTGACGACGAAGAAGGGGTCCTGCCCGAGATAGGGCAGCGCCTTGATCACGCCGCCGCCGGTTTCCAGCAGCACGTCGCGCTCGTCGGAGATGATGATCTCGATGTCCTTGCGCGATTTCAGGTGCGCTTCGATCTGGTCGGCGAGGTAGTGAACGTTGACGACGGCGCGCGTGACGCCTTGTGCGACCAACTTGTCGAGCACGCGATCAAGCAAAGTGCGGCCGGCGACTTCGATCAGCGGCTTGGGCAGCGTGTTCGTCAGCGGCTTCATGCGCGTGCCGAGACCGGCCGCGAGCAGCATGGCGGTGTTGATGCGCGTCATGCCGGAACCAGCAGATGCGGGGCGACGGCGTTCACGAAGTCGCGCGTTTCGGCGAGGGCGGGGTGGCCCAGTGTTTCGTTGAGCAGACTGCGCAGGCGCGGCTGGAACTTGTCGTAGCGGGGCTTTTTATCGCGCGTCACGAGGCGCGCGAAGATTCCCATGATGCGCATGACGTTCATCGCGCCCAGCACGGCGAGGCGTTCCTCGAAATCGGCGCTGCTGTGGCCGGTGCCTTCCAGATAGGCGCGCGTCGCCGAAGCGCGCGCGGCTGGCGACACGTCACGGCGAGCATCGTGCAGCAGCATCGACATGTCCCACTCGCCCCAGCCGAGTACGGCGTCCTGGAAGTCGAGCAGGCCGACGCGCTTGAGGCCGGCGCGTTGTGGCAGCCAGATCAGGTTTTCCGCATGCGTGTCGCGCAGGATCAGGGCGCGCGGATAATCCTCGGCGCGGCCGATCATGTTCTCGCGCACACGCTCCCAGCGCAGGCGGGTCTGTTCGCTAATGCGCATGGAGAGATCGCGCTGCGGCATCCATTCGACGAACAGGTCGAGATTGGCCGACAAGGCGAGATGGTCGTAGCTCAGTATGGGCCATTCGCCGCCTCGATAGGGCAGTGTCGACGGCGCAGGCGCGCGATGCACGGCGGCCAGCACGTCGCCGGCAGCGGCATAGAGCGCGACCTCGTCGCCGCCCGTGCGGATGACTTCGGCAAAGAGATCGTCGCCAAGATCTTCAAGCAGGGCGAGGCCGCGCCCGAAGTCAGCGTCTAGAACGGTTGGCGCCGAGAGGCCAAGATTTTCGAGATGGCCGGCCACCGCTGCAAATGCCTCGACACGCGAAGCGGCGAGGCGCGCGATGGCGTTCCAGCCGAGCCTGATGCGCTCCTCCTCATCCGCTTCCGGCGGGCAGGGTAGCGATTCCAGGGGCGGAGCATCCATCAGCATCGCCGTTTCGGTCTTGCGGCGCAGGCGCTCGTACCGGCGCGTGGAGGCGTCAGCGTTGAGGGGCGTGCGCGCAGCCTCGCCCCAACCTGCGTGGGCGAGGAATTCCTTCAGCTCGGTCGATCTCAGATTGTTACTCATGAGCCAGACTCAGGTGTTGGGCGCCAGTCGCCATGAAGCCGTGTGCTCCAGTCATCGAAATCTCTCAGCCGGGCGATTCGCCCGTCGCCATCCATGGATAGCTGAACTTCCAGCCGCCGTGACGGAAGATGGCGCCCTAATCTTTCCGGCCATTCGATCAGGCAGAGACCATCCACAGCTTCCTCGAGGCCAAGCTCGCGCGCCTCGTCGGGATGGTCCAGCCGGTAGAGGTCGAAATGCCAGATCACAAACAGCGGCCCGGGATAGGTCTGCACCAGCGTGAAGGTGGGGCTCGGCGCCTCGGTCTCGGGGCCGAGCTGCGAGCGTATGAGGCCGCGAGCGAGCGTGCTCTTGCCCGCTCCAAGATCACCATGCAGCGCGATTACGTCGCCCGCGTGCGCTGCCGCGCCGAGGCGGGCGCCAAGCAGGGTGGTTGCGGCCTCGTCAGGCAGCGCGATTGTCAGCACGGGTTGCGCCATGGGGCTGGTTTGAAGGGGGCCGACCGCCCTGACAAGTGGGGCGCTGACGCGGCCACGTTAAGCTGTGTTCAGGGACAAGTTGCGCGGCAATCCGACTTCATTGCGCGACCGGCCTGTTCGGTGGGAACCGTCATGGTAAGAGGCGGCAGGAACAGAGGAAAATCGCATGTCCACCTCGCCCGCGCGCATCGTCATCATCGGCGCCGGCCAGGCTGGCGGACAGGCGGCCTATTCGTTGCGGCTGGGCGGCTTTGTGGGCGCCATCACGATCATCGGCGACGAGCCTCAGCCGCCCTATCAACGGCCGCCGCTGTCGAAGGCCTATCTCAAGGGTGAGCTGGACGCTGACCGGCTGTTCCTGAAGCCGGTCGAATACTATCCCGAGCACGGGGTCGATCTTCTGACAGGCGTCGCCGCCACGCGGATCGATCTTGATGCGCACACGGTTGAGCTTTCTTCCGGCGCCGCCGTCGGATGGGACAAGCTGGTGATCGCAACGGGCTCGCGGCCGCGCAGGTTGTCGTTGGAGGGCGCGGGCCTTGCCGGCATCCTGGAATTACGAACCCTTGATGATGTTGATCGGCTGAAGGCGGTCGCCCACCCCGATGCGCGGCTGGTGGTGGTAGGCGCGGGCTATATCGGTCTTGAGGCGGCGGCGGTCGCAACGCAGCTCGGCCTCAAGGTGACCGTGCTCGAAGCTATGCCGCAGGTCCTGTCCCGCGTGGCGGGGCCAGAGATCGGCCATTTCTACAACCGAATCCATCGAAGCGCCGGCGTCGATGTCCGCACAGGCGCGCGGCTTGTCGGCTTCGAAGGCGCGGGCCACGTGACCGGCGTGAAGCTGGAAGACGGGGAGGTGATCCCGGCGGACGCCGTGCTGGTGGGCGTAGGCGTGCTGCCCAATATGGAGCTGGCGTCGGACGCCGGCCTCATTTGCGGCAATGGCGTTGTCGTCGACGACCAGATGCGCACCAGCCAGCCGGACGTCTACGCCATCGGCGACGTCGCCTGGCGCCCACTGGTGCATTACGGACGGGAAGGCCGGCTGGAGTCGGTCCACAACGCCATCGAGGGCGGAAAGATCGTCGCAGCCTCTATCCTCGGCGCGCCGCCACCCGCCCTCGACGTCCCCTGGTTCTGGTCGGACCAGTACGACCTCAAGCTGCAGACCGCCGGGCTATGGACCGGCGCGGACGAGCGGATCATGCGCGGCGACCCGCAATCGCGCAGTTTTGCTGTGTTTTACCTGAAGGAAGGTAGGGTCATAGCGGTCGACTCGGTCAACTCAGCGCCCGAGTTTCTGGTCGGAAAGAAGATGGTTGCGGCGCAGGCGACAGTTGCGCCCGGCGAACTAGCCGATAAATCCATATCCATGAAGGATATCGGCGCTCGTGCGCTGAGCTAGAGTTCGGACGACAAGGATACCCATGCCGAAGATCACCTACATCGATGCCTCCGGGACCGAGCGGACCGTTGAGGGCAAGAACGGCATGACCGTCATGGAAACAGCCATCAAGCACAACATCCCGGGCATCGATGCCGATTGCGGGGGGGCGTGCGCTTGTGCGACCTGCCACGTCTATGTGGACGCGGCCTTTGCCGAGAAGGTGGGCAAGCCCTCGGCGATGGAACAGTCGATGCTCGATTTCGCGGAGAACGTGAAAGAGAGCTCGCGGCTGAGCTGCCAGATCAAGATCAGGGAAGATCTTGATGGGCTGAAAGTGACAACGCCGGAAAGCCAGCACTAGTCACCCCGACAAGTGGGGGTCGGCGATTTGAGGCCGGGCGTAGCTGCG
>Ga0075152_10000634_pt1 | contig 25528 bp, 19 predicted proteins | sample JI61114C2DNA_FD_70964 | JGI IMG/M metagenome (GOLD analysis project Ga0075152, IMG submission 70964) | Wastewater effluent complex algal communities from Wisconsin, to seasonally profile nutrient transformation and Carbon sequestration -... | ecosystem: Engineered > WWTP > Effluent > Algae...
CAGCGAGTACGGCGCCCTCATCCTCGCCATCCGCCAGGTCCCCGACCTGGGCGGCGCGCTGGCCCACATCGAGGCCCATGGTTCGCGCCACACCGAGGCGATCGTCACCGCCGACGCCGCCGCCGCCGACCGCTTCCTCGCCGAAGTAGACGCCGCCGATGTCTTTTTGAATGTCAGCACCCGCTTCGCCGATGGCTACCGCTTCGGCCTCGGCGCCGAGGTCGGCATCTCGACCGGCAAGCTCCACGCCCGCGGCCCGGTCGGCGCCAGCGGCCTGCTCACCTACCGCTGGCTGCTCCGCGGCCACGGCCACATCACCCGCGACTACGGCCCCGGCAAGCGCCGCTTCACCCACCGCGACCTCCCCTGAGCCCCGACCCCATCACGAGTTCCAGCCCGGCCAGCCAGCCGGCCAGCCGAGTCGCGGCGGTTGACGGGACTGCAGAGATCGACGACGATGCGCAGATGTACTCAGGGTTAGTAGCAGGGACGAAGATCGAGGCGAAGGATACGGCGCTCAATCGCTCGTGCGGGGTCACCCCGGGCGCACGGGGATGGATCCGCTGCGTCGCCAACGGGCGGGTATCTATCTATATCGAGCGCGGTGTTCCCGGCGCTGGCTCAATCGAGGGCGTGTGCTTACCCGAGGTCATCGCCCATAACTTCTTGGTGTTCGAGAACCACACCAACGCAGGGTACAAGCGCAGCTATCATTACACGAAGCGCTACCCCCAGGACTTCATTGGCTGAGTTCAGGCTCCCGCAGGTCACCAGCCCCCTATTCGCGGCCGCCTGAACGCACCCACGCCTCGAACTCGGAGGGGCGCAGGCCGTAGCGGGCATAGTTGCCGTCATGAAGGGCGCGCAGCTCGGCCTCGATGACTGCGATGAAGCGGGGCCGATCGGCCGCGGCGAGCCGCGCCGCGAAGGGCCCGCTCACCTCGACGGCATCATCGGCGAGGTGGCCGGCGCGGACGAGCGCGGCGAGCGTCTCCTTGATCAGCGCGCGGTGGATGAGGCGGAAGGGGTCGGGCTCGCCGAGGCTCTTCTGGACCGCCGCATAGCGCGCGCACGAGCGCTCGTAGGCCCAGACGAACACGTCCTGCAGGAGCTCGACCCGGCGCAGCTCGTAGACCGCCAGGACCGCCTCGATATAGGCCGCCTGCGGGACATCGACGAAGGTCAGCGGGCGCAGGTTGTCGCGGATGAACGGCAGGTTCGCGGCCAGGCGCGCCGTCCGCTTGTTGCCGTCGATGAAGGGCTGGAGATAGGGGATATGGACCAGCAGGAAGAACGACTGCTCAAAAGCATCGTCGATCGCCGCGGCGGTCAGGGCGATCTGGGTGAGGCACTCCTCGACCTGTGGCGGGACATCGAGGGGCACGAAGGTCGAGCCGTGAATGTGGACGGTGCGGGTCCGGACCCGACCCTCGTCGGAGGGATCGCCGAGCAGGTTGTGGGCGAGCAGCGCGTGGAGGTTTCGCAGCGTCGACGCGTGGAGTCGGCGCGGCGCGGCCTCGCTGGCCTCCTCGACCATCCACTCGATCGCGGCCTTGTGGTTCACGATCATCTGCCGCTCCGTGAGCGCCTTCCCCTCCGCCTCGCGGCCTTCGAGGACGAGCCGCTCGGTGTCGAGGAGCGAGTAGGTGTTCCCCTCGAGCCGGCTCGAGTTCCACGAGAGGTCGATGAGGAGGCGCTGGAGCACCTGGCGGGCATAGGTGCCACCGGGCTGCCCGGCGTCGTCCGTCCGGCCGATCGCGGCGAGGCGCTGGCGGAGCACGAGCGGGAGGTAATACGTCTCACCGGGGCGATACGCGTCGAGGAAGGCCCGCTCAAAAGCTGCGGGCGGCCGCTGCCCGAGCGGCAGACGCACTGCACGGCGGAGCCGCTCCGCCTCGCGGGCGAGCGGCAGCATGGGCTCACTCGGAGCATCGCGACCCTCGGTCGGTGAGCCTGCCCGTCGAGCGAGGGCCGGGTCCTCGTCGCCATATCGCTGACTGCGATCGCCCTCACTCTGTAGATGCGGTAAGAAATAGCGGCGCGCCCTGGTTTCGCCGTGCGCCTCGACCCTGCCCTCCGCGATCAAGCGATTCAGCCAGCGCAGCGCCGCCGTTGGGCTGACCCCCTGGAGTCCAGCGCGCCGCTGGAGTTCGGCGCGCGTGAGTCCCTCCGCCGGGGCGGAACCGAGCGCGCCGAGGAGCGCGGAGAGCGCTTCTGCCTCTGCGGGGTGTGGCGGCCTGGGAAGCACCGACAAACTCTAGCGCTTGATTCCCGATTATTCAATCAGATTGAATCAAATTCAATCTGATTGAATCTTTTTCATCTGGAAATAAGTAAAATTTAGGACACGAGCCAGAGCTCCGCTTCACCACCGCGACCTCCCTGGGGTCGCTCCGCGTGCCCCGATCAGGTCGCTTTCGGCAGGTCCGGGCGGGCCCCCCACTCATTCCACGACCCGTCGTACAAGCGCACGTCCGGGTAGCCGAGCGCCTGCAGGACCACGAAGGTCAGCGACGCCCGCATCCCGCTCTTGCAATAGGCCACCACCGTCGCCTCGCGGTCGATCTCCGCGTATAGCGCCGCCAGCTCGCTCGTGGCACGCAGGGCGCCGCCCGCGACGTTCTCGTGCCAGTCGATCCCGAGCGCACCGGGGATGTGGCCGGCCGCGAACTCCTCCGGCGACCGGGCGTCGACCAGCACGACCGCCGGGTCATCGAGGTGCGCGAGCACCCATTCCGCGTCCACCCGCAGAGACGGCACCGAAGCTCCCACCGTGATGTCGCCCTGCGTCGGCGCGGCTGCGCCGGTCTCCCGCGCCCCGGTCCACGCCGCATAGCCGCCCTGCAGCAGTTGCGCTCGCTGGTGCCCGAAGTATTGCAGCGTCCAGACGACGCGGGCCGATTCGGGCTGCATCTCCTCCGCGAGCGCGACCAGCCGGGCGCCCGCACGCACGCCCGCGCCCCGCAGCGCCGCCTCGACCGCTGCGGGTGCAGCGAGTTGCCCGTCGATCCCGGCGTCCACGGCCCGCAGCGCCTCGACATCGAGCGTGAGCGCCCCCGGCACATGACCGGCCGCGAACATCTCGGGCGGGCGGACATCGATGACTTGCACGTCCTCGCCAGCCGCCAGCGCCTCGCGCAACCACGCGTCGTCGACCAGCACCTCGGCGCCGTTGCAGGACAGCCGGGCCTCCGCGCACTGCGACGGCGAGTCGCCGCAGCCCGCGACGACGAGGGACCCCAGCGCAATGATCGTGAGGGCGATGGAACGCGGCGCAATGTGCATGGGTAGGCCCTTGTTGCCGACGACGATCGCATACCTCTCGCTGCCGGTCTCCGATTTTTGCGCCGAATCGGCGCTGTGCGGGCCGATTCGCGCCGCGACGCCGGGCGCACCATCGGCTTGATCGGCTTGCTCGGCTTGATCGGCTTGCTCGGCTCGATCGGCTTGATCGGCTTGATCGGCTCGATGAGCCCGTGGCACACTGGCGAGGTGCAGGTTGGGTCCCACCGGGGCAGCGCCGCGCTGCTGCTGCTCGCGCTCGGCTGCGCGGAGGCGGGCGACGAGCCCGCCGAGCTCGAGCTCGGCGACGACCCGTACGCGTACATGACCAGCCGGGCCTACCGCCGGGCGATCCTCGAGCGGGACCTGGTCACGCCGGAGCCGATCTACGCGCAGGTGCGGCTCGGCCACTACGCCTCGACCGACGATCCCGAGGGGTGGGACGAGCTGCCGGTGGTCGCGCGACCGACCTCACCGCTGACGCTCGCGGACGCCGCGGAGCTGGCCGCGACCCAGGAGCTCCCCGCGCTGACCTTCGGCCCGGCGCTCGGCGAGGGGCTCGGGCCCGAGGCGATGCCGACGACCCGCGCCGGGTGGGTCGCGCTCGGCGAGCGGGTGTTCTTCGAATTCCCCATGTCGCTCGCGCCGTCGATCGCCTGGGCGCTGCGGGACGGGGCCGATCTGCGCGACTACGGGCTCCTCGTCCACGACGACGCGTACATCGGGGTCCGCTTCGTCGAGCAGGACGGGCAGGCGGCGATCGCGGTGACCTGCGCGAGCTGCCACGCGTCGCTCGGCGCGGACGGGCGGCCGAGCGGGGTCCGGTCCAATCGCGCCTTCGACCTCGGGCGCCTGCGCCTCGACTTCGGCCAGGCCCTCGAGCACCACGCGGTCGACGAGACCGCGGCGGAGAAGCTCGGCGAGCTCGGGCCCGGCCGCAGCGACGTCCAGGCCGACGGGCAGTTCAACCCCTACGCATTCCCGGACTTCGGCGGGATCGCGGATATTCCATATCTGCATCACACCGCCAATTGGCACAACCGCGGGGTCGCTACATTGGCGATCCGCGTGGAGACCGTGTTCATATCGACCGGGGCGGACCCCGGCCGGCCGCCGCGGGTGTTGATGTGGGCGCTGGCCGAGTATCTGCGCTCGCTCCCGGCGCCGCCGCCGGTCGCCCCGCCCGGCCCGGCGAGCGCGCGCGGACGCGAGGTGTTCGCGACCAGCGGCTGCGATGGCTGCCACGCGCCGCCGCTCTATACCTCGAGCGAGCGGGTCGCGGTCGACGAGCTCGGCACCGATCCGGCCGCGGGCACGAGCCCGGCGCGGGGCACCGGATACTGGCGGATCCCGAGCCTGCGCGGGGTCGGCGGCAACGCGCCGTACCTCCACCACGGCGCGTTCACGACGCTCGAGGCGATGTTCGACCCCGGGCGCGCCGAGCCGGGCCACACCTTCGGCCTCGACCTCGACGCGGACGCGCGCGCCGACTTGATCGCGTTTCTCCGGACGATCTGAGCGCTCAGAACACGAAGGGCACCAGCAGCCAGCTGCGCCGCTTCCACGCCGCGAAGCCCGGATAACGCGCCAGCGAGCGGTCCTTGCGCAGCATGTTCGGCAGCCAGATCCCGAACAGGGCGGTCCCGAGCACCAGCATCGGCGCCCAGTGCATCCCGAGCAGGCAAAACGGCAGATATACCAGCAGCTCGCCGAGATAGTTGGGGTTACGGCACCGGCTCCACAGGCCCTCGGTCAGCAGGGTGCCCGGCGCGAGCTTGAGGTGCATGTGCTTTTGCATGTCGCTGACGAAGTGCAGCCAGATGCCGGCGCCCCACATCGCCACGCACAGCCCGAGCAGCCACGGCGCCGCGTGCAGGTCGCGGCTGGTGATCAGGTACGGCGACACCCAGTACAGCGTGAGGAACGCCCAGGTCTGCAGGCCCAGCGCCCAGGACACGGGCCGCTCCCACTGCTTGTCCGGGAACACCGCGCTCTTGGCGATCCACAGCAGGCCGTAGGTGCCGTGCAGCGCGAGGTACACCCAGGCCGTCTCGTTGTGCCACGCGTCGAAGTGGGCCATCAACGCGACGATCGCCACCGCGTTGCTGCCCTTGTGGGTGTCGATGAAGAACTTGTGGGGGAGCTGCATGCGGACCTCCGGGTCGGCGCATGGTGCCACGACGCGTCGGCGCTGACACCGGCAAAGACGCCCCGCTACAGGCACATGGGCTGCGCCGAGGCGCCCGCGCCGGGCAGGAACGGGCGGATCTGCTTGATCTTCAGCTTGCCCGCGCTGTCGAACTTGAACTCGAGGTCGAGCAGGACCTCCTCGGGGGCGTGCTCGCCGGGGTCGACCGGATAGACCGCCGCGACGGAGCCGAGCAGCGCCCCGAGCTCGCGCAGCTGGGCGTCGCTGAGCACGTGCTCGCCCGCCGGCACCAGCGACGAGGCCGCCGCCCGCTCGATCGCCGTCACCACGCCGTCCTCGATCGTCAGGCGGTCGAGCTCGGCGGTCACGCCCGCGGGCGGGCTGACGACGTCGACCTCGCCGGCCTGCACGTTGATGGTATAGCGCTTATCCTTCGCGTCGGTCGGGTTGCCGGTGAACGCGACCCCGTTGGCCTGCTCGTCCTCGTGGCGCAGGCTGACCAGCACCCCCATCGCCGTGCTGGCGTGGTCGATCTGATAGTATTCGCGCTCCTCGAAGGCGCCGAGGTTCCACAGGCTGGCCCACACCTCCTTGATCGCCGCGTCGATGCTGCGCCGGCTCTTGTCGGGGTCGCAGGCCGAGGCCCCGTCCACGCCGGGCTCGTCGAGGGCGCAGGCGCTGACCGAGGTATAGAGGCCCGCGCCGTTGAATTCGACGCCGTCCTCGACGTTCGACGACGAGCGAAACCGGACCATCACCGCGGGGTCGCCGAGGCTCGCCTCGATCTGCGCGGCGAGGGCGGCGCGCAGGGCCGGGTCGACGGCGCCCTGGTGCAGCATCGCGGCCGCCAGCGCCGCGAGGTAGGCCCGGCGCAGCGCCGAGTCGGAGCGAAACTTCGGGTCCGCCAGCCACAGGGTGATCGTGTCGGCGAAGCTGATCACCTGCGGCGCGCCGTCGACCGCGATCTCCCAGCTGTTGTCGGCCATGAACCGGAGATAGTGGGCGACCGGGATGCCAAAGCCGGGCGTCTGATAGATCGGATCGAGGGTGGTGTAGAGCGTGGCGAGGCCGGTGACCTTGCCGCCGAAGCGGCCGATCGCCGCGCCGCGCTCGCTGGCGGTCGCGGTCGGGATGTCGTGCAGGTCCACCAATTCGACGAACGCGGGATCCGGCGGATGCTCGATCGCCACGCTCGGCCGGTGCTCGGCCCAGAACGCCGCCGCCTCCTCGGCGCTCGCCGGGACCACGCTGTATGTGTCGCTGTTGGCCCGCAGCCGCACCAGCGCGCCGTCGAAGGGCGCGAAGGCGGCCAGCGGATCGGCGACGAACAGGTTCGGCGTGCCGCGCCGGGCCGCCAGCACGTTCAGGTGGCTGAGCACGTCCTGGCGGCTGCCGGTGACCACCCCGGCCATCACCCCGAACAGGTCGCTCGGCGCCGTCTCGAGCACGAGGATATCCTGCCAGCCGAAGCTGCCGCTCGCGCTCGCGGCCTGCTCGGTCGTATAGCGGCGCACGCGGCCGTAGGCGGTGCCCGCCGAGTAGGCCTCGTAGCTTATCATCTGCTCGCCGCCGATCACCACCGGGACCCGCGGCTCGACCCAGCCGAGCGCCTTGCCCTGCTGGGCCGCCGTCATCGGCACGAAGCCCAGCGACCCGACCGCGAAGCGCTCGCGCAGCAGGTGGCTGACCGCGTAGACCTCGGGCTCGTCCGGCAGCTCGCTCTGCTCGTCCGGGGTCTCGACCGTGAAGCCATGCGTCACCGGCAGGCCGTCGCCGCTGAACTCGTAGACGCTGCCGGCGATCATCGAGCGCGTCGCCCGGCGATAGACCATCGCCTGATAATTCAAGAAGCCGAAGTTCGGGAACAGCGGCGCGAAGGCGTCGCGCAGCAGACAGAAGTGCAGCGGATAATAGTTGGTGTCGACGAACAGCGTCGGCAGCGGCGCGTCGGCCCGCGTCGGCGCCAGGTACTTGCCGACCCGCCGCACGTCCTGGCGCTTGCCCGAGCCGACCGAGATCCCGCTCCAGACGGCGACATCGGGCACATCGAGCACACACGCGCGGTGACCGACCCGCCCGGCCGCCTCCTCGCAGACCGCTCCGTGCGGCTCGCAGCCGGCCGCGGGGTCGCCCATGGTCCCCGGCTCGCAGTAGCAGGCGCCGTCCAGCGGGTCGCAGGCCGCGTTCGCGCCGCAGACCACCGCGTCGCGCACGCACAGGTCCGCCGGGTCGGCCCCGGGCGCGGCGCAGGCGAGCAGCAGGCCCGCGAGCACGGCGAACGCGGGGGATGCCGCGGCGAGCGTCATCGTCGGCGGCGCCTCCGGCGGGCCAGTCCGACCAGGCCGACCAGCGCGAGCAGGCTGGCGTCGCCGGTCGAGCGGGCGTTGCAGCCGCAGCCCTTGTCGCCTTCGCCCTCGCCGGCGGTGTCGGAGCCCGAGCCCGAGCTGTCGTCCCCGCTGTCGTCGCTCTCCGAGGTGGTCGGATGGTCGGGGTCGAAGGGCGTGCACATCATCGGGTCCCAGCTGCCGTTCTCGTTCGCGCAGTTCTCGAGGGCGCACTGCAGCGTCGCCTTGGGGTCGAGCGCCTGGGGTCCGAGCATGTCGGCGACGGCGTCGCCGAAGCAGTGCTTCTGGCCCTGGCTGACCGCGCCGCTGGCGAGGTCGGTCGCCTCGATCACCGCGCAGAACGGCGCGTCGGTGAAGACGCTGAACTGCGGGGATAGGCTGATCGAGTGGAACGCATCGTCGACCTTGAGCGTGTACAAGATCTGCGCCGCCGCGGGGCCGGACGTCGCCGGCTGGCCCTCGATCTGCACCGACAGGTAGCCGGTCGCCTGGGTCGGCGCGCACTCGTTCGGGTCCCAGTAGACGCCAGACCCGCCGCAGCCGCTATAGCCGCTGTACGGCGTGGCGCCCTCGCAGCAGGCCAGCGTCGCCAGGGAGACATTCGACGAGTTCTGGACCTCGGACTCGCCGGTGAAGTCGACGGCGCCGAGCGCCGCGCCCGGCGCGACGTCGATGTTCAACATCGCCTCGATCGCGACCATCATCGGGGCGCAGTCCGCGGACTCCGGGGGATTGGTCACGGTGCCGGCGAGGGCATAGGTGGCGCCCGCCTCCCAGGCCTCGCTCGGCCGCCACACCAGCACGCCGTGCAGCGAGGTCGCCTCGAGCGCGCCGGCGATCGGCTGCCCGTCCCTCGTCACCTGCAGATCGATCGAGGGCAGCGAGGCGGCGTCATCCCCCTTGTGGTTGCCCTGCAGCACCAGCACGCCGTCGCTGGGGATCTTCGCGGCGTTGATCGGCGCGAGGTCTTGCCAGGACTCGGTGAACTCGCAGGGGTCGTAGTAACACCCGGCGGAGTCGGCCCGCGCCACCCCCGGCGTCGCGGTCGCGGCAAGGATCGGGAAGGCGAGCGCCAGCGCAGCGAGCTTGTCGAAGTCCATGGCCCACCTTACACGCCCGACCCGGCCCCGTCACCGACCGCGCGCGCCCGGGGCCGAACTTCCCTGACACGCAAGGCCAGACCCGAGCACGTCGGCGAGCAGGATCTGCGGGGAGACCTGGACCTCGGCCTCGCCGGTGAAGTCGACGGACCCGAGCGCGCCGCCCGGCGCGACGGCGATGTTCAACGTCGCCTCGAGCTCGAGCACCAACGGCGCACAGGACCCCGACTCCGTCGCCCTCATCGGGATCGGGCGCGGCGGCGTCGGGCCAGGCCCAGCGCGCCGACGAGGCCGAGCAGGCCCGCAGCAGCGCCGCCGGGGCCGTCGCCGCTGCGGCAGCCGCAGCCCTTGTCGCCGTCGTCGTCGCTGCCGGCGGTGCCGGAGTCGGGGTCGACCGAGAAGCAGCTGTCGAGGTTCCAGGCGTCGCCGTCCACCGAGCACTTTCGCAGCGCGCAGGTCAGGGTCTCGGGCACGGCGATGTCCTGCGGCCCGAGCTGATGGGCGACCTGGTCGCCGAAGCACAGCGAGGCGCTGGTCGTGACCGCGCCGCTGGCGAGGTCGAGGGCCTCGATCGCGGCGCAGAACGGCGCCTCGGCGGACCAGCTGAACGCGGGCTCGAGGCTCATGACCGCCGGGGTGCCGGCGATCCGCCGGGTGTACACGATCTGCCGCGCCGCGGGCCCCGCGGCGGCGGGTGTGCCGTTGAGCTCGACCGAGAGGTGGCCGACGCCGCTGATCGGCGCGCACACGGCCGGGTCGTAGTCGATGTACGAGCCGCTGCAGGAGCCGCTCTGGCGCATCGGCGACGCGCCGTCGCAGCAGGCGATGGTCGAGAGGCTGACGGTCGGCTGGGTCGTCACGCTCGGCGTGCCGCTGAGCCCGGGCTCACCGAGCGGCCCGCCCGGCTCGCCCGCGATCACGATGTCGCTGGCGATCGGCAGCGTCGAGTCCGCGCAGACGACCCCGTCCGGGTTGTCGTTGCTGACGCTGCCGCTCAGCTCGTAGGTCGCCCCCGGCGCCCACGCCGCCTCGGGGCGCCAGACCAGCACGCCCGGCATGGGGCTGCGCTCGAGCGCGCCGGCGACCGGCTGACCATCGAGCGTGACGGCGAGCTCGACGGTGGCGGTCGCGCCGTCGTCCCAGGTGCCGTGGTGAGCGCCCTGCAGCACGAGGACCCCGTCGCTGGGGATCTGCGCGGCGTTGTGGGGCGTCAGCTCGGTCCAGAACTCGGCGGCCTCGCAGGGGTCGTAGTAGTAACCCGGGCAGCCGAGCTCCGTCGCCGGGATGGGAAACGAGAGGGCCAGCGCGGCGAGTAAGTCAGGGACCATCGAGACAGCGTAGAGCATCGCCGTGGCCGCGTCATCCGCCGAGGGACCCGCACATGGCCGCGCGGCCCCGGCGACGGCCCTGCTCGCTGCTTGCGGGCGCCGGGCCGCCGTGGCAGCCTGCCCGCGCATGCCCTTGACCGACCTGATCGCCGAGCTGCGCCGTCCGGAGGTCTTCGGCTACCCCGCGGGCACGCCGGTCGCGGTCGTGCAGACCCACGTCTCCGTGGTCTTCCTGGTCGGCGAGGACGTATACAAGCTCAAGAAGCCGCTCGACCTCGACTTCCTGGATTACTCCACGCTCGAGCGTCGCCGCCACTTCTGCGGGCTCGAGGTCCAGCTCAACCGCCGCCTCGCGCCGGAGGTCTACCTCGGCGTGGTCGAGCTCCGGCGCGCCGCCGACGGCCAGCTGCGGGTCGGCGGCCCCGGCGAGCTGGTCGAATATGCGGTGCACATGCGCCGCCTGCCCGACGAGGCGACTCTGGGCAGCCGGCTCGCCCGCGGCGAGGTCGACCGCGCGACGATGCGGCGCATCGGCGGCAAGGTGCTCGGCTTTCACCGCGCGGCCCGCCGCGGCGCCGACGTGTCGGCCTGGGCGAGCTTCACCGCCGTGGCCGCCAACGCCCGCCAGAACTTCGCGCAGCTGGCCGGGCTCGGGGTGATCGGCGACAAGCTGCTGACCCGGCTCGAGCAATGGACGGAGGAGGCCCTGAACCGCCACGACGATATGATCGAGGGCCGCGCGCGTAAGCGGGTCGCCTGCGACACCCACGGCGACCTGCGCCTCGACCACCTGTACCTGTTCCCCGAGCGCCCGCCGCCGCGCGATCTGGTGATATTGGATTGCATCGAGTTCAGCGACCAGTTCCGCTGCGCCGACCCGATCGCCGACCTCGCGTTCCTGGTCATGGACCTCCGCCGCGTCGGCCGCCCCGACCTCGCCGACGCCCTGGTCGACGGCTACTTCTCCGCCTACGAGCGGCCCCTCGCCGAGCGCCCCGCCCCTGGCGCGCTCGAGGACGAGCGCGCCGAGGGCCGCGCGCTCCTCCCGTTCTACACCGCCTATCGTGCCACCGTGCGCGGCAAGGTCGAGGCCATGACGGCCATCGAGGCCGAGGTCGAGCCCGAGGCCGCCGCGGCCGCCCTGCGCTCCGCCCACCGCCACCTCCTGCTCGCGCTGCGCGAGCTCCAGCCGCCCGGGCTGCGCCCCTGCGTCGTGCTCGTCGCCGGCCTCCCGGGCACCGGCAAGTCGACCCTCGCCCGCGCGCTCGCGGCCGAGGGCTTCGTGTGGGTCCGCTCCGACGCGGTGCGCAAGCAGCTCGCCGGCCTGGCCCCGGACAGCCCGGCGAGCGCGCCGCCCGGCGAGGGCATCTACAGCGCGGCCTGGACCGAGCGCACCTATCAGCGCTGCCTGGACCTCGCGCGCGCGGCCCTCCTGGACGGCGAGCGCGTGGTGGTGGACGCCAACTTCAAGACCGCGGCCCTGCGCGCCCCCTTCGTCGGGCTGGCGCGCGAGCTGGGCCTGCCGCTGCAGCTGCTGGAGTGCACGAGCGATCCGGGGCTGGTCGAGGAGCGCCTGTCCCGAAGGACAGGCGACGCCTCCGACGCCGGCGTCGAGATCTACCGCCGGTCCAGCGCGCAGTGGGAGCCGATCGCCGACGACCTCGAGACCAGCGTGATCGACACCAGCGGCCTCCCCGAGGCCGCCGTCTCCGCGGCGTTCAGCGCCCTCGCCCGCCACGGCCTCGGCCCCGGGCACCCGCACTGAAGCTCTTCGGGGCTTGTGTCGGCGCCGCGCGGGCGCCGTCACACGGGCCGCGCAGCCTGGCGCAGCCGGATGGCCCCGAGCTCGTCTCGACGGATATGCCCGAATGTCGCGCGAGGAACGGCTCGCTGCTGGCCCGAGGCCGGGCCAGCATCCCCGCCGCGCCCGTGAAGCGGCACCAATTGGTCGCTAAGGGGTTGTCGCAGCCCGCGGCCCCGTTGACGTTGTTGACGTTGCGGTTGGCGTCGCTGAGCACCGCGTAGTTCTGGCACTCCGTCGGCAGCGGCGTCGGCGTGCAGTTCGCCTCGCAGCCGTCGCCGTTGACCAGGTTGCCGTCGTCGCACTGCTCCACCCCGGCGCGCAGGAAGCCGTCGCCGCAGACCGCGTTCTTGCAGCCCGTCACGCAGGCGTCGGTGTTGACGTTGTTGCCGTTGTCAGCGACGTCGCCCGCAAACGGGGCCAATTCGTGGGAATTCGGGGCTTTGGTTCGGTGGGTCGGGAAAACGAACCAGAATTGAACCAATTTTGAACCGCCGGGGGAGATCGCGTCTCCGCGCAATCCACCACGTGGCACCGGTAACCATAACCCGGGTCGGCGGCCAATCGGCCGAGAAGAGACCGAAGGCCCCGGGGCTTGTCGATCCCCAAGCGACCCCAGGAAGCACCAGTGACAACGCGCGCGCAGACGCTCACCTGTCCCATGGGACCTGACCGACAGGACAGCACCCGCCAGCGGTGATCGATCATGTCGCATAGCCTCGGTGTCGGGGACTGGTGGGCGTCCATGTCGGCGTGGGCGGTGCCGCTGCGCCAGGGCGCCTTGAAGGAGACACGGACGTGGTCGCCGGGGAGCACCGTGACGGCGTCGTGGGCGAAGGGCGGGCGCAGGAGGTAGCGGCAGATTCGCTCGAGCTGTTTGCGGTCGCGGCCGTCGGCGGTGGTCGCGGCGTGGAGATTCATGCCGAAGGCAGAGAGCGTCATCGGCGGCGGCGCGGACGGTGAGTCGGGCGCGGGGCGCGGGCCGGCGAGCGAGAGCTGCAGGCAGGCGGCCAGCGCGGGGTCGATGTCGAGGTCGTCGTCGGCGGCGCGGATGACCTCGTGGACCTGCGCCGTCGCGGCCGTCGTGCTGGCGCTGCTCGTCAACGTCGTTGAGCTGGCGTGCACTGCCGGACTCCCCGCGATCTACACCCAGGTGCTGACCGCACATCACCTGCCCGCGTGGAGTTACTATGGGTATTTGCTGCTCTATATCGCGGCATACATGCTGGACGACGCCCTGATGGTGGGGATCGCGGTCGTCACGCTCAGCCGCACCAAGCTGCAAGAGCGCGGCGGACGGGCGCTCAAGCTGCTCAACGGGCTGGTGATGCTGGTCCTCGGGCTCGCGCTGGTCGCCCGCCCGCAGTGGCTCGTGTGGTGAGCGCGGCCCGCCACGCGTGGGTCAGAACACCTGGACATCGCCGGCGACCTCGGGGTGCTCGTTGTCGCCGATCCACAGCGTGTTGGCGTAGCCGAGCCGGCCGCCGTCACCGTAGCCCCAGCAACGGACCTGGCCGGTGGCCATCAGGGCGCAGGTGTGCTGGTTGCCGGCGCTGACCCGGACCGCGGGGCCGCCGAGCTTGACCGGCGGGACGGCGGTCGGGAGCTCGTCGTCGCCGATGTCCATCGTGTGGCCGAGGCCGAGCTGGCCGCGGTTATTGTCGCCCCAGCAGCGGACGGCGCCACCCTGCAAGACGGCGCAGGTGTGGTGGCCGCCGGCGTCGACGTCGATCGCCGGGGCGCCGAGCATGATGGGGCCGACGTCGGGGCTCTCGCTGTCGCCGATGTCGATCGTGTGGCCGAGGCCGAGCTGGCCCGCGGGGTTGCCGCCGAAGCAGTGCACGGCGCCGCCGGGGCGGAGGAAGCAGTTGTGGAGCGCGCCGGCGGAGAGGTCCTCGACGTCGGTGAAGACGACCGGCGGGAAGGCGGCCGGGTGGTTGGTGGAGCCGATCTGCATGGCGTTGCCGAGGCCGAGCTGGCCGTCGCCGGCGAGGCCCCAACAGCGCAGCTGCTTGTTCGAGAGGAGGGCGCAAGAGTGGAAGGTGCCGGTCGCGGTGGCGATCGCGGTGGCGCCGAGCATGACCGGCGCCTGGCTGTCGGGGTGCTCGTTGTCGCCGATGTTCATCGTGTGGCCGAGGCCGAGCTGGCCGCTGTTGTTGAGGCCCCAGCAGCGCACAAGGCCGCCCATGAGGGTGGCGCAGGTGTGAGCGTCGAAGGAGGTGACCTCGAGGGCGGCGCCGCCGAGCTTGAGCGGGGGGAAGGTGTCGGGATGTTCGTTGTCGCCGACGTGCTGGTTGGTAGCGAGGCCGGTGCGGCCGTACTGGGGCGAGCCCCAGCAGCGCACGTCGCCGCCCTGCAGGACGGCGCAGGTCTGGTTGCCGCCGGCGCCGATGTCGATGGCGGGTCCGCCGATCTGGATCGGGGGGATGGACTTCGGGTGCTCGTTGTCGCCGATCGCCTGGCCGAGGTTCGGGATGCCGAGCTGCGAATAGGTCCCGGTGCCCCAGCAGCGCACGGCGCCGCCGCTGAGCAGCGCGCAGGTGGTGAAGTAGGACGCCTCGATGGCGAGCACCCCGCCCGCCTTGCACGTCTGGGTGCAGCCGTCGTCCTCGACGGCGTTGCCGTCGTCGCACTGCTCCACGCCCATCTGCACGAATCCGTCGCCGCACGCGGCGCTCTTGCAGGCCGTCACACATGCGTCGGTGTTCAGGTCGTTGCCGTCGTCACACGCCTCCGCGGGGCTTTTGTCGCCGTCACCGCACACGTTGAGCGCGCACTTCGCGTTACACGGCTTCCCGGGGCCATTCTGAACGCCGTCGTCGCAGGCCTCGGTCCCGCCGCCGGTGTCGAACAGCTTGCCGTCGCCGCACACGTTGGCGGTGCAGCTGGCGGTGCACGCCGCGTTGTCGGCGTTCTCGACACCGTCGTCGCACTCCTCCATGTTGCCCGGCTGGACGAAGCCGTCGCTGCAGGCCGCGCTGGTGCACGCGTTGGTGCACGCGTCCTCGTTCACGGCATTTGCGTCGTCGCACGCCTCGATGGGCGCGACCACGCCGTCGCCGCAGCTGGTCAGCGCGCACGCGTTCGTGCAGTCGTCGGTGTCGTCCTGGTTGCCGTCGTCACAGCCCTCGCCGGGCCCGACCAGGCCGTCGCCGCAGACCGCATGCAGGCAGTTTGCCGTGCACGAGTTCGCGTCGCCGTTGTCCGCGCCGTCGTCGCACTGCTCGCCGAGATCCAGGATACCGTCGCCGCAGCCACCCGGGAGCGGCGGGGCGCAGGTGTCGTCGATGCATGCGAGCTCACCGTCGCACTGGCTGCCAGGGGCGCACGGGCAGCCCTCGCTGCCGGGAGGGCACGGGCTGCCGGTACTGCTGTCCGTGTCGGGTCCGGTCGACCCGGTCGACCCGGTCGACCCGGTCGAGGACTCTGTGTCGGTGACCGCGGAGGTCGTGGTCGGCCTCGTCGGGGATCCGGAGGACGAACTCACGGTCGGATCCGTCGTCGGAGGCGTCCCCGTCGAGGTGCCCGCGCCCGTCTCGGAGCCTCCGCTAGCCCCTGCAGTCCCGGCAGGGGGGTCGCCGCACGCGAACAGGGACGCGACGACGAGCAATCGAAGCCTGGTGAACGAGCTCGCGGGGCGCATTGTCGCAGCCTGACAGCTCGGCCGACGCCTGCCAACGCCGAAGTGATGGCCCGGGTCGGCCGGAGCGCGGTGCGACCTTGCCCCGCGCCGCTACAGTATCCTCCTGTGCCCGCCATAATTCCGACAAAAAGAGATGCTGATGGAGTCATTCGCGAGGCCGTGGAGCTCGTGCAGGACCTCATCGCGGAGGGCCTGGGCATCGTCGAGGACGATGATGGGGACGACGCCGCGTTCGTCGACGAGCGTCACGAGTGCGCGCTTGATGTCGCCGACGATCTGGGCGCACCGGGCGGCTGGAGCCGCAGACGCTCGGCGCGCGCAGCAGGCAAGGCGCTCCAGGCTGACCAGCGAGTAGCGCGAGTTACCCAGCTCCCAAAGTGCGAGCCGGCGAAATGATTATCGAGACGAAGCTCGGGAAGAAGCGGTGCTCGATCAGCTCAAGCGCAGGGCGCCCGCCATGCGCCGCGCATCCGATCCGAGGGGGCAACGGCAGGCGATCACACACGGGCGGGTTCGGGCACCCACCCGGCAGCGCGATCGTCCTGGGCGCGGCTGCTCACCTATGACTGTTGGTCGGCGCCGGCGCACGACGGCGCCGAGGAGGCGCGGGGGTGTTGGCCGCCGCGCGGGGGTGTTGGCCGCCGCCACGCCCTTGGTCCGCTCCGTACGACGGCGCCGAGGAGGCGCCGGGTGTTGGCCGTCGCGCGGAGCTGTTGACCGGCGCCGCCGCGATGTCGAGCCAGCGGGCGGGCCACCCTGGCCTGCCCGCAGGACGGCGCCACCGTGAGATGAGGATGAGCGATAGCCGGGCCCAAACCACGATGGACGCGCCACGCCCCAATTGGGCGCGGTTGCGATACACTGCACGCGATGTCGAGCCGCGCCGCGACCTCCCTCGCCCTCCTCGCCGGGGCTCTGGCGTGCAACGAGCCCGCGGCCGACACGGGCTTCGCTTCCAGCCAGCCCGGCCCCACCTCGACGCCGGCCGGCAGCTCGACGGGCCCCAGCGAGGCCAGCAGCAACAGCAACAACTCCACGACCAGTACCGAGGACAGCGGAGCGGCCAGCACCGAGCCCCTGCGGGACCTTGGCGGGGAGCCCGACTTCGGCCCGGACAAGCCCCTCGGCTGCAAGGGCAAGATCGACTTCCTGTTCCTGATCTCCCGCTTCGGCAACATGGTGACCGAGCAACAGCAGCTCCTCGCCAGCTTCCCGGCCTTCATCGACACGATCGAGACCATGTTCCCCGAGTTCGACACGCACATCATGGTCGCCAACCCGGACGGTACCTGGCCCGGATGGGGCTGCGAAAACTACCTCTGCAAGAACGACGCACCCTACTGCGGCGACGAGGGCGAGGACTACGTCTGCGGCCCCGCGTCCTACGAGCTCGTCACCGATTGCGACGAGATCCTCGGCGCGGGCCTGCTCTTCAACGCGGGCCCCTTCGCCACCAACACCCCGTGCGCGCTGGCCGGCGGCCACCGCTACATCGTCACGCGCGATGAGCCAGACCCACTGGCCGCCTTCGAGTGCATCGCCCGGGTCGGGACCTACGGTCTCGACCCTCCGACCGGCGACGCGCTGATCGCCGCGCTCTCGCCCTACCTCTCCGTGGGCGAGTGCAACAAGGGCTTTCTCCGCGACGACGCGCTGCTCTTCCTCACCTTCATCAGCGACAGCGAGGATGACAACTCGAAGACCTACGTCAGCGACTGGTACAAGGCGATCGTGAAGGCCAAGCACGGCGACCCCGGCGCCGTCGTCACCCTCCTCGTGACGCCGCAGTATGCGCCCGTCGAGACACCAGGCTGCACTTCCGCTAGCAGCCACGAGAACAAGCTGCGCGACCTGATCACCATGTTCCCCTTCCATGTCGAGGGCGACACCTGCGCGCCCAGCTATGCGCCCTACTTCAACCACGCGGCCAAGTTGATCGGCGAAGCCTGCGCGAGCTTCGTCCCGCAGTGATCACGGGCTGAGCTGCACGAGCCACGTTTGCGGCGAGCCGCCAACGGTGACGTAGCCGCCGATGAAGATCCGGTCGTACTCGTCGCGCGCGGCCCCCAGCGCCTCCGAGGCCTCCTTGCTGAACGGGAACCAGTGCGCCCACAGGGGCTCCAGCTCGACCTTGCCGATCGTGCGGGCGAGCGCTTGGCCGCGGAGCACACCGCCCTGCTTGCTCGCCCCCGCGATGATGGCCCGGCCCTGCGAGTCGACCACGACGTCGCTCCCGTACGCGCCCTCGGCCGGGGCCTCGGGCTGATGCCAGGTGCGCACGCCCGCGAGCGTGTAGCCCGAGGTCTCGATGCGCTGCACGCCGCCGCAGGCGTCCTGGCAGCCGGTGCCCGTGACCACCACCCCCCCCGGATGCAACGCCAGGCCGAAGAACATGCTGTTCCACCATGGCTTCGCCGCCGGCGCGATGATCACGGGCCCGACCACCGCGCCGGTGTGGATGTCGATCGGCGCGAGCATCCCGCGCGTGTGCGTGTTGAGCCCGTCGTGCTTGCCCGCGCTCAGGCCGGCCACCCACGCGACGTCGCCGTCAATGACGACGTCCATTCCAACGTCCGCGAAGCTGTGCGGGAAGTGATTCGGGGGCTGATAGTCCCAGGGGTCCGTGACCGTGCCCTGATGGGCCGCGTTGATCCCCTGGTACACCACATCGAGATCGCCGCCCACCGCGACCGCGAAGCCCACCGCGAAGCACCCGCCATCCTCGTCGGCCGCGACGGCGCGCAACGTGGAGCCGAGCGCGCCGGGGCGGTCGACGCCGGTCAGCGCGCCATCCGGGGTCAACAACAGGATGTGCGGGCGCCATTTCTGGCCGATCTCCTTCACGTTCATCGCCACCCAGATCCCGCCGTCCGGGGCGATCGCCACGTCCGCGACGTGGCCCTCGAAGTCGCTGAGGAGCACCTTCTTGGGCCACAGGGCGGTGCCGTCGAAGCCGGACCGCTTGAACACGCTCGGCCGCTCGATGCCAGCGCCGATGCGCAGGCCGCCCTCGATCACGTCGCCCTCGGGCGTGAGCGCGATGCGGTTGCTGCGGCTCCCGAGCGGGCCAGGCATCGACCAGGCCGGCTTACCGGCCTCGGGCACCTTGACCTCGAAGGTCGCCTCGCCGCTGGCCTCGTACTCGCCGAGCGTCGCTATGACCTCGACCTTGCGGGTTCCGTTATCGACCGCGCCCTTCACCGCGAGCTGGCCCACGAACACGTCTTTTCCAGCGCCCGCGAGCTCGCCCATGTCGACACCGTCCAGCTTCACGCGCACCGATGCGGCCTTGGCCTGCACAGTGATCGGCACCGGCCCGGCGGCGTTGACCTGCTCCGGAAGCTCGATCGCCAGCACCTCCGGCAACATGACCTCACCGCCCTCACCGCCGCCGGTAGAGCTCGCCGCCCCGGTCTCACCCACACCGCCCAGGTCCAGGCTGCTCGTGACCGAGCTGCCCGTGGTGCTGTCCGCGGCCCCGCTCTGGCCCTCATCGCCCGTGCTGGCATGCCCGCCGCCGGTCGATGTGGGCGCAGTGCTCGTCTCACTGCCGGTGCTCTCCGTGACACGCGGAAAGCCGTCGATCTCGTCGAGGATCGCCTCAAGGTCCCGGGCGCAGGCCGGGAGCAGCAAAAGAGCCGGCAGGAGGACGCGCAGCATGGCCCATCCTAGCACGCGCGCTGCCGCTCCTGGTCGCTAGAATCGGCCTTGCAGCAACAATCCAGCCCCCTGGGGCCCAGCATGGGGCAGGACCTCGAGGCCGCGGGCCTGCTTTCGGACCCCGACGACGACCAGCGCCAGGCCCAGAGCCCCAACCGCCGCGGCCGACACCGCGAGCCCAACCGTTGCGGCCCGCGTGCGGTCGGCAGCACGGCGGATCTCCGCGCTCCGCTGCAGATCCGCGTCGGTCGTCGTGCCCATCACCTCGTCTCGCAATTGATCGGCCTCGCCGCGCAGTCGCAGACGCGAAGCCTGCACCGGCGCCTGCCCCACGACGAGCCCGCCAGCGACCGCGAGCAGGACGCCGCCCGCGATCGTCGCAGGCGAGACTTTTTTCGACTCGGAGGCAGATCTCGATGGCCGCGGCGCAATCAATGTTTCTGCCGGGACCAGGGCCGTGGGCGCCGGGCTGGCCACCGCCACCGGGGTTTCGCCTGGTTGCTCGCAGACGTGGCCCGCATGTTGTTGGGCGAGGGTGCCGCGGCCCGCGGCCTCGAGGCGCTTCACCCGGTCAGCGCTCGACTTATCGAGGTCTGTGCGGCGCAGCAGCCCGGCCAAAACGTCGATCTCGGCGCACAGATGGACCACGTCGCCGCCCGAGAGCCGATAGGCGAGCCCGCGAGCATCATGCAGCAGGGACAGCAACTCGTAGACCTCGGCCGGCGTCGCCCTGGCGAGCTCAACCGCGGTGAGCTCGGCCGCCTCGACCAGCTCCGCCAGCGGCCGGGGTGTTCGCGGCGGCGTCATCTCCTCCGGGTCGCTCTCCTTGATCACCATGAAGATGTGGCCCCGGGTCGCCTCGCTCGCGCTCGCGGGCGCCGCCGGCGGGGCGGCCAGACCGGGGGCGGCAAGCAACAGCGACAACCAGGCGGCGCAGACCTGCATCGGCCCCTTGTACCACGCGCAGCAACGCGGCGAGACTCCCATCATGTCCATCTCCAGCGGAGAGAACCGGGTGGCCCCGGCAACCTGGCAGAACGGCCTCGACACCGGCTGCCTGCTCAAGGACCGCTACGCGCTGCGCGAGGTCCGGGGCGCGGGTGGATTTGCGACGGTGTACCGGGCGAAGGACACCGCGTTCACCGTGCTCGAGATCTCCGTCGCGGTGAAGCTGGCGCACGACCGCTTGAGCGTGAAAAATCGCCGAAGATTCGAGCGCGAGGCCAACGTCGCCGCGCAGATCAATCATCCCAACATTGTCCGCGTGCTCGACTACGGCGTGCTCGACGGCCGCCCCTGGTTCGTCATGCCCCTGCTCACCGGCCATTCCCTGCAATTGCGCCGGGGCGGGCACTGGCTCGACATGTCGCGCCTCATGCAGCAGCTGTGCTCCGCGGTCCATGCGATGCACCTCGGGACCTCGCTCTCGGAGCCGGGCCTGCGCACCCAGGTCCTGCACCGCGACATCAAGCCGCTCAATTGTTTCGTCACCGAGCGCGAGCACTGCGAGCCGCACCTCACCCTGCTCGACCTCGGCCTGTGCAAGCTCCCCGGCGTCCAGCGCCTCACCAGCGTGGGCGCGACGGTCGGCACCAGCGCGTACATGGCCCCGGAGTGCCTCGTCGGGGCTACACCCTCGACGATCCGCTCCGAGATCTATGCGCTCGGCGTGACATTCTTCGAGCTCCTCACCGGCGAGCTCCCCGACCCCGCGCATCGCATCCGCGGGCTCACCGACGACACCGTCGAGGCCCCCGATCCGCGGTCGCTACGCCCTGAACTCCCGGCCGACCTCGCGGCGATCGTCATGCGGGCCATGGCGCCGCAGCTCTCGCGCCGCTTCCCCGAGGTCGGGGCGATGATGACCGCGATCGCGGCCGTGCTCGGCCGCGTGGGTGTGCGCCGGGCCCCGCTGGCGCAGCGCCAGGGCCTCGCGCCGGTCATCCCGCTGCATCCTGTGCCCCACGTCGAGCTCGCGTCCGAAAACACCGTGCTCAGGGCCGACACGGACCCCGAGCCCGCTGCAGCGACCCCAGGGGTCCAGCCAGACCCACCCGCCGAGGTCCAGCCCGCCGCCATCACGCCCGCCACCCCCAAGTGCTCAATCATTTTTGACGCAAGCGCGCCGGTCGACCCCGACCTCTCGGCTCCAAAAGAGCTCCCGGCACCGCTCGTCGGCAGGCCAAGACCCCGCCGAGGACTCGTCATGGCCGCTGTCGTGGTGCTGTTCACCGCCGCGGGTGCACTCGCGCTCGCGCTTCGACCTGCACCACCGCCAGACCTCCACGTGAAGCCCTCGCTACCCCCCGCTGCGGCCGTTCCCCCGCGGGCAACCTTGCCTGCGACGCTGCCCGCATCCTTGCCCGCATTGTCTCCGCCGCCCAGCAGCGCGAGCACGCCCATCACGAAAATATCGCGGCGACAAAATCCCGTCGCCGCCGAGGACACCGCCGCGAAGATCGCGGCGATCCAGACCAGCGCCGAAGCAGCCGCACCCGCGCTCCGCGGCTGCCCCGACGCCCCGAATAACCTCTCCGCACAGCTACAAGTCCATCATCGGCGCGGGACCGTGCTCATGGTCGACGGCGAAACATTCGACGACGAGAACCCCTGGCACACCTGCGTGCGCCGGGAGCTGGGCCACCTTGAATTCCCATCCACCCGCACGCCGGTGAAGGCCAGGATCCGCTTCTCCCTGCGTTAACAGGCCGAGATTCTGGCCCGTTCTATCAGAACATCTCAGAAATCGAGGTCCTCGAGCGGATCAGACTATCGCCCCGGTGCGGTCAAAAAGGCAGACCTGCTCGACCTCGGGGAAGCCGGCGCTGATGGCCGCGCGCGCTGAAGGTGAGGCACTTCCAGCGACATGGACGACTTCGTGCTGCTCGGCGACGACGCCAACGCGCTGCGCTCAGCTTGCTGGCTGAGCGGGCGGCCATCCGTGGCCGCGGCGGTCCTACGTGTCGAGCACCTCGACGTCGAGGTCGACCTCGACCCCGCTGACGGCGAGTTCGGCGATGTCGCCGAACAGCCGCGCCCGGTCCAGCCGGTAGCCCCTGGGGGCCGCGGGGTCCGGCTGGAAGATGCTCATGCGGCCGGGCACGGGGTCGATGCCCCCGCCGCCCATGGCGTGGACGCCGGGCACGTCGAGGACGACGCGGCGACCGTCGACCATCTCAAGCAGGATGCGGTAGCAAGGGGGCCCCTGGGCCCCCATTTCGGTGGGGTGAGAAGTTGTCATGCACAAACTGTCTCACATGTGAGACAGTTTCGCAAGCCGCTTTTCGATCGCCGCCAGCGTGAAGCCCTCCTCGAGCAGGGCGCGGATCTCCTGGATCCGGGTGAGCGCCAGGGGCGGGTACACCGCCAGGGGCCCGCGCTGGCCCGGCTCGTAGCCCTCCGGCGCCGGGACGAGGCCTCGCTCGGTCCAGCGGTAGAGCGTCGCGCGGGAGATGCCACCTGCTGCGAGCAGATCCGCGACCGTTACTTTCTTGTCTCGCACGCGAGACATCATACCCAGTCGCGCTAGAGTGCGCCCGCGTCCGGGGGGCCTGCGAGGCGATCATGCAGCGCGGGGGCTGAGAAGTTGTCACCCCCTGGACGCCCTTTTTCGCCGACTGGCCAGCGCACCGTCCCGGACGATGTCCGCCGCTTGCTCAAGCGCGCGCAGCTCGAGCAGGCCGATCGGTCGCGCTCGCGGTGTTCCCGTCACCGCGCTCGCACCTCGGCCAACAGTTTCACCTCGGCCTTCCCATCGACGCCCCGTCCGATGAGGCGATCGGCTGCTGACCGGGCGCTCACGAGTCGTCCCCGAGCGCGGCACCCAGCTTGAGCAACACGATCTGGCGTTCCGTATACACGCGCACCGTCATCCAGATGGTAAAGGCGCTCCAGAGGTCTCCGCCGCGATCGCACTCCCGGAGCGCGGGTTCGCGCACAAGCACCCAGGACGTGGGCGAGGAGATAAGGGCAGTCGAGGCACCACATGGTCATGGCAGGTCTGGCTCCGTAGGAATTACGCGACTAATTAAAAACGCCCGTTCAAGGCTTTTATCCAGGCGCTCTGCTAAATTGTCGGCTGAATCTGAGCTCGCTATCAGCGCGTCCATCCACGACAAATCGATAAATAGGGTCTCCCGCAGTCTCGTATTCATTCCCAAGGGTCCCAGGTCCTTCAAGTGTTGTTGAATCTCGGCCTGATGATTTGTGAGCGAAACGCCAAGCCGCGGGGAAGGCTCAGTTGCCATCTTCACATTGCAAAAGTGTGACAGAATCGCTCCCGAGTAGCCCGGACGATGTAGGGCCCCGAACGTCCGCATTGACGTCGATACGCGGAACACTCTCGCGCCGGCAAGCGTAAGGGGCTTGCGCTGCCCGTCCTGGAAGACTTCAAGCGTGCCTTCCTTTTGCAGATGCTTTTCGAGCCGGAGCAATTGCTCCTGGCTTTTCAGGAATACTCTGCGTAGATATTCGAGAGTGGCGTGATATCCACCCGACCACTCCAGCGGCAGTTCAGCCATCGCCTTGCACTCGAAAACAATAATCGCGCTCCCATCGCTTGTTGGAAGCAGAGCATCAATGTCGCCTAGTTTCGTCTTTTGGCCAACGCGGAAATAGTCGCCATGCACTACCGGGCCGAGTCGCGAGAGTTTTTCGCGGAGAAAATGCTCGAAGTCAGTAGCGAGAACGTGGGGACTCAAGCTCAATCGCCGTTGTACCTCGCCCGTATAGTCTGTGACCGTCGTGCGGGGCGCGACGAGGCGGCGCCCAAGTTTTTCAACCACGGGGCGGGAGTTTAGGTTGCCGCCAAGCGCGCTACGAAGCGAGTCGCCGTAGCCTGAGTTTGGATCCGGCTTGGCATGGATCCAGTCGCTCGGGATGTCGATGTGACTGACATCGGTCCCTGGAGTCTTTTCAAACATTGTCTTTGCCACGTCCCACCCGACGACCGCGCCGTGCCTCCGGATTAAGAAATCGGCAAGCGCGAGATCTGCGGAAGGGCGCCAGTGACGAACGTCGCAAAGACGAGTAGCAAGAATGTTTCTGGCTATCTCCTCGACGATGAACGCTGGCTCTGCCCACAGGGCTCCCATGTTAGCTGGTTGGTCGAACCGCATCAGGCAGTGGAACTGAGTGACGAGCGTCTCTAGTCGCGTCAGCGCGTTTGCGTTCGAGTTCTGAAGGCGGCGGAGGTGTTTTGCCCCGTAGTTCGCCAGCATGTCGTATGGTAGCTTACGATCTTCGCTGCGACGGGTGTACCTCCAGGTGAGAATGGCGCTGCCGCCGACTTGGTGGCAGACCGAATCGATCTCTCTAAATATGGCGTCTAGTGTATTTAGATCGGGATATACGACACCGTGTACGTCCTTGAGTTTGAGCGACGTTGTGATGCCGGAGAAGTACAGCACAGCTTTGTAGAACGCCGTCGCCGGTGTGTACATGCGAAGAGGCGGTTGTCCCCAGGATCGCCGAATAATGTCGATCGCCTCTAGAAGCCAGGCGTCATCAATCTCGCGGTCGCCGCTGGAGCCCTGCCGGGCGTAGTTCGCCAATTCCTCCGCAATAGCAAGGGACTGATGTACGTCCACGCCCGCCAAGATGCGGAGCCCGATCAAAGCCTCCGGGAGACCAAGAATTGCGAGTTGCGACTCGACAGTCAAGGTGCCTAGATGCCGATCGACGACTGTTCCCCGAACTTCGTCTGCATTTCCCGGCGAGGGACCAGGTGGTTGTGCTTGAACGAGCGCCACAAAGTGGTGTGCCCGTTCAAAGGCCATTAGGGTCAAAGTGTTACTAAGCCAATCTCGTTGCTGCTTGGTCTTCATGTGCCCGATTCGGCTCGATCTGGTGTATGAGGCTAGGATGCTACACCATTCCAGCCGGTCGTGAAGACTCCAAGTGGGTTTTCGCGGGCGGGGGCGCGGGAGGTCGTCGCGCGAAGCGCAGCGAGCTGGGCCAGGCCGCGGCGCGGACTCACGGCCGGCGACCCGCGGGGCCAACACAGCGACCGCTTGCCGCGAGCCGGTGAAAGCATGACTCGATGATCGCCAGGCACGGCAAGCGGACCATCGAGGTCGACGGTCACTCGCTGCTGTGGTGGGTGCGTCGGCGCGGCCTCCGGGGCTGCCAGTGCTGCGACGAATGCTCGGTGATGCTGGCGGGCGCGTCGCGGACCGGGTCGGTCGTCCGGGTGTACCTGCCCGACCCATGGCGCCTGGAG
>Ga0075152_10000639_pt1 | contig 25377 bp, 21 predicted proteins | sample JI61114C2DNA_FD_70964 | JGI IMG/M metagenome (GOLD analysis project Ga0075152, IMG submission 70964) | Wastewater effluent complex algal communities from Wisconsin, to seasonally profile nutrient transformation and Carbon sequestration -... | ecosystem: Engineered > WWTP > Effluent > Algae...
TTCACGCCGCACCTCAAGTACTACGCGCACCTGATGTTCGCGCCGAAGGACCTGGGGCTCAAAGACGGGGCGCCGACGCGCGCGCCGATCTTCCAGTGGTACTTCACGCTGACGCGGCTGGCGAACGCGCAGCTGCAGGCGGGCTTCTTCTTCGTGCCCTACGCGCGGCAGCGGCTGACTCCGCTGCCGCGGGTGCAATTCGCCGACAACTCGACGGCGAGCTACGAGTTCACGCTCGACCAGGACATGGGCCTGCAGGTGGCGTCGCCGGACGTCGCGGGGCTGGGGCTGCTGCGCTACTACGCGGGCGTGTTCATGGGCGATGGTTACGACTGGTACAAGCCGGGCGACCTCGGCTTCACGTACATGGGCCGCATCGAGCTGCTGCCGCTGGGGATGTTCGAGGACTTCAACGAGCCGGACTTCGAGCGCGCGCTGCGGCCCAAGTTGAGCCTGGGGGCGGCGTACGCGTTCAGCGATCGCGACCACCGCACGCGCTCGATCGCGGGGGCCGGCTTCGTCGACGGCGGGACGATGTCGGCGCACAACCTCACCGGCGACCTGATGTTCAAGTGGGCGGGGCTGTCCGTGCTGGCCGACGTGTACTGGCGGCGCGGCTGGCGGCAGTCGGGCGGGCTGCGCGACGAGCAGGGGCTGCCCCTCGCCGTGCAGGCGGCCCGCAACGGGCTCGGCTGGACGGCGCAGATGGGAATTTTTGTGCCGCGCACGCGCCTCGAGGCGACGGCGCGAACGGCCGGCGTGCGAGCGCCGAGGACCGGGGCGAGCAGCCTGGCGCGGCTCGACGAGCTCGGCGCGGGGCTCAACTACTACTTCTTTCGCCACGCGGTGAAGCTGCAGGCGGACTACATCCATACCCGGGGCCCGGCGCTGCCGACCGGGCGCAGCGAACAGGTGCGGGTGCAGATGCAGCTGATGTTCTAGTACCTCGCCACAGGGGATCTGACCGATCGGCGGTAGGCGCGAACGACGTCGCGCGGGCCGGCGCGGGTCCGGCTGGACGCCCGCACAACCTGACGCAGCCGGGTTCCCGAAGGGGGGTCCGGCCTCAGACAGGGCGCGCTCGTGCTCTGGCAGGCGTTGCGAGAACGATTGAGCTCGCGCTGGACCCGGCCGGACCCCCCTTCGGGACCCCGGCACCCAGGTTTTCGCGAGGGGACGATGCGGTCCGCTGCGCGGAGAGCCGGACCCACGAAGCGCCGCTTGACACGATAAACCGTGGAAGTCGCGCGGCGGAGGGCCGGGGGCGCCAGACTCCGGGTTTGGTGTGGGCCCGTGTAATCGGTTCGGGGCTCGCGTTACTGATGATGGAGGCCCCCGTGCGGGGCCGAGATTGGGCTTGGGGCGCGACCGCGCCGAAGGGACATCTGTGCCATGGAAGCCAAGATCCTCCTCATCGACGGAGATCGCTGGATGCAGCGCGTCGTCATCTCTGCGCTGCAGGGCCAGGATTATCGCATCACCACCGCGAGCGACGGATTCGGCGGGCTGGCGCGGGCGCTGGCGGATCCGCCGAATCTCATCATCTCCGACATCATGATGCCCGGTATGAGCGGCTGGCGATTGGCGCGTAAGCTCCGGGCGTCGCGGCAGCTCGCGTCGACGCCGTTCATGTTCCTCACCAGCCTCGCCTGCGCCGAGAGCCGGCGTCACAGCTTTCGCCTCGGGGCGGACGACTATGTGCGCAAGCCCTGCCACCCGCGGGAGCTGGCGGTGCGGGTCGCCAACGTGCTGCAGCGGACCCGGCTGCCGTCGCCGGCGGCGCGCGCGAGCGGGGCCCGGCTCGCGCAGGCCTACGGGCGCGGGCTCAACGGGGCGATCGAGGACATCAGCCTCGCGTCGCTGCTGGTGCTGCTCGACATGGAGCGCAAGACCGGCATGCTGATCCTCAGTAACCCGGGCACGGGCCGCCGCTGCCGGGTGTTCCTGCGCGAGGGCCGGATCGTCGGCGCGTTCCTCGACGGGGACGACGGCCTACGCCACGCCGAGTTGCTGTACCGCGTATTGCACTGGTCGGTCGGGACCTTCGAGTTCAAGTCGGTGCCGGTCGAGATGCGCGACGACGTCGAGACGTCGACGACCCACCTGCTGATCGAGGCGTCGCGCCGCCTCGACGAGGCGGGCCGCGGCGAGAGCGACTGCTCGCTCGTCGACGCGCCGCGCTGAAGGGGCGCGCCGCTCAGGCGGCGGGGGACATGATCGCCGCGAGCAGCATGCGGGTCAGCTCGTCGGGGGCCTCGATCTGGGGGTAGTGGCCGACGCCTTCGAGCAGCTGCAGGCGCGCGCCGGGGATCTTGTCGACGACGGCCTGCTGCAGGAAGGGCGGCGGGAGCACGGTCTCGGCGGCGCCGCCGATGACGAGCGTGGGGGTCGTGATCGCGCCGATGCGGTCGCCGAAGTTGGCGTTGCGAAACGCGTCGAGGCCGCCGAGCAGGGACTCGAGCGCGACCGAGGCCGTCGAGTCGACGAGGCGCTCGAGCAGGGCCGGATCGGGGGTCTTCGCGCACACCATCGAGACGAGCTGGGCCAGGCCCTCGCGCGGGCCGCAGAGCGAGCGGAAGAAGCCGACGGTGGGCTCGTCGAGGGGGATGCCGGAGGCGGGCACGGGGCAGACCAGGATCAGCTGGCGCAGCAGGGCGGGGCGCTCGAGCGCGATGCGCTGGGCGATCGCGCCGCCCTTCGAGTGACCGACGACCACGAGGTCGTTGAGGCCCAGGTCGTCGATGAGGGCGAGCATGTCGGCGACGTCGTCCTCGAGGGCGTAGCCCTCGCGGGGCTTCGAGCTGAAGCCGGTGCCGCGGAGGTCGGGGGCGAGGACGCGGCCGGCGCCCGCGGGCCAGCGCGCGATCACGGGCTCCCACACGGTGCCGGGCACCGCCCAGCCGTGGATCAGCAGCGTGGTCGGCGAGCCTTCGCCACCCTCACGCAGATGCAATGAAGTCCCGTTAGTGAGGTTGATGCGGCGACTCGACGTGTCCATGGCCGCGAGGCTATCACGAAGGTCGCGCGGCTCGCCACGGTCCATCGCGGTCCATCGCGGTCAGTGTGATACCGTCGATGCGGAGACCAGCGCGGCGGCGAGGGTCGAGTGGACCTTCACGCCGCGCAGGCCTCCGGCGTCCTCGACGATGATGCGCGCGACGGCCGCGCTGACGCCGGCGAGCACGACGCGGGTGCCGAGCAGGCGGGCAGCCGAGGTCGTCCGCTGCAGGTGCGCAGGCAGGGTGTCGTCGGCGTCAGTGATGCCGGTGATGTCGAGGATCACGGTGTGGGCGCCGTGCTGGGAGATCCCCGCGAGCAGCACATCGACGATCTGCTGGGCCCTGGCCGCCGAGATCGCGCCGACGATCGGCAGGACCAGCACCCCGGGCAGCGCGGGTAAGATCGGCGCCGAGAACTGTCGGGCGAGCCGCTCGACGTCGCCGCGGGCATCGAGGTGGGCCCGCTGAAAGCCCTCGAGGATGACCTGGCGGGCGCCGTCGCAGATCCTTCGGGCGATGATCGCCCCGAGCACCAGCTCCTCCATCCCGTTCAGGCACTCCGCGGCGAGCCTGCCGACGAAGTCCTCGCTGAAGTCGACGACGCCGAACAGCGACTGCGGCTGCATGCCCTGCTTGGCGCGCAGGTAGGCGACATCCCGCAGCGTCGCCCCGAATTGGTCGTAGTCGGCACCCTCGAAGGTCGCCAGGATCGCCAGCATCGCCCTGCGGGTATTCGGTCGCACCTCGTCGATGTGCCGCTGCTCGTAGCCGGGCACGCTCATGGTCTCGACCGCGGCCGCCTCGGTGTATGCGTCGAAGTCGCCGTGAAACCGGCGGCCCATCGTGGCTCGCGCCCGATCCAGGCGCTCCTCCGTGATGCCAGCGATGCGAAAGAGCGATTCCATGCGCACCGAGCCTCCGTCGACGGCATGCTCTCACGCCCCGGTGACGCGCGCCAGAGCGGCCCGCGGTCGGCGGTGTACCTACAGCGGCGTCGGGGTGCGCGGGCGGTCACCGGGCGGTGCTCTTCAGCGCCCGTCGACGCGTTGCGAGCTTTGCACGTCACGATCGCCGACGCGAGGCATCTCAAGTACGAGGATATCTCGCCGTCCGGGCGGCGGAGGATGATGGTGGCGAGCTTGACGCCCGCGCTCGCGTCCACGACGATGACGCCATGCCGATCATGCCGATCATGCCGATCATGCCCATCACATTGCGCGTCCATCGCGCGGGATTCACGAGATCCGCCGGAATCCTCCTCGCGTCGCTCGCGGCGGGTTGCCAGGGGAGCGGCGGCGGTGAGACCGGGGCCGGGACCGCGACCGCGACCGACACGAGCACCGGGAGCACCGGGGGCACCGGGACCACGGCGATGGCCTCGAGCACGGACGACACGCCGACCACGTCGCTCCCGACCTCGACCTCGACCTCGACCGCGACCGACGGGACCGGCGACACCGGGAGCAGCGGCGCGACGGGCTCCTCGTCGACCAGCCAGGCCGACACCACCCAGGGCGTCGAGACCGTGGGGACGACGCAGGCCAGCGAGGGCAGCACGGCGGCGGAGACCGGGACGGGCGAGACGATGATGAGCACCGGGGGCGAGAGCTCGGGCGGGGACAGCTCGACCGGGGAGCCGCCGCCGCCGAGCGACATCGAGGTCGTGATCACGGCCGACAACGCGTACTCCTTCGCCTACGGGACGGACAGCGACATCTCGAAGTTCTTCGGCGGCATCGAGAACAAGACGGCCGGGCAGATCTTCAATTGTGGCGAGGGCCCCGAGCTCTACACCGTGCCGGCCGCCGACGCGGCCGCCGCGAGCTTTCTGTACATCATCGCCTGGGACGACTCCGCGGTGAGCAACGGCGTGCTCGCCCGGTTCCGCCGCAAGGACGGGGGCGGCGGCTTCGGCGAGGACGTGTTCACGGGCACCAAGGGCTGGCAGGCGTGCGCCACCGGCCTCAAGTACCAGATCGGCAGCGGCGGCCCCGACCTCGCCACCATCAACACGTACATCGACAAGTGCAACGAGGGCAAGCTCGACCCCAACACCACGAGCGGCGGCTGGGTCGACGAGGTCGGGACACCGATCGGCGCGGTCGCCTTCGGCGAGGACAACACCACGCCTTACGACGGCGGTCCCAAGGCCGGCAACGAGTTCCCGCTGGTCTGCCCGAAGGACATGCCGGCCGAGGCCCGCTGGATGTGGTTCAACTGGGACCCCGCCAAGGTGGTGCCGCCGCAGAGCGCGTTCCTGTTCCCCGGCGGGCAGAACCCGTACCACCAATTCTTGCTGTTTCGCTTCGCGGCCGAGCTCGTGCCCGAGCCGCAGTGATCGGGCTATTGGTCGCGGGCGCTCGCGGCGGCCGCGGCCGGGGCCTGGCGCAGCTCGAGGGTCTGGGCCGCGCCGCGAGCGGGTAGGACGAGCAGATAGAGGCGATCGTAGGCGTCGTCGGGGAGCTGCGGGCCGGTGGGGCTGGCGAGGGTCTCGCGGGCCTCACCGCCGAGCGCGATGAGCAGGGCGGGCACGGTGTTGGAGTGGCCCGCGACGACGGCGACGGAGCCGGCGGGCAGCGCCTGGATCGCGGCGACGAGCGCGGGCCGGTCGGCTGCGGGGAGGACGACGATCTCGCGGCCGGTGGCGGTCGCCAGCGGGCGCAGCGTCGCCTGGGTGCGCTTGAACTCGCTGGCGAAGAGGTGCGTGACGCCGGCGCGAGCGAGCAGCTCGGCGATCGCGCGGGCCCGGGCCGCGCCCGCGGGGCTGAGGCTCGGGTCGCGCGGGTCGTCGACGGCCTTCTCGGCGTGACGCACGACGATCACCGTGCGCGGGCGGGCCGCGACGGCGTCGGCGGCGGGCTCGGGCCGGGTCGTGGCGGCGGCGGGGAGCGCAGCGGCGGGCTTGCAGGCGAGGAGGAGGAGGGGCAAGGCGAGGGGCACGACGCGTCGCAAGGCGAAGATCATACACCTGGCCGGCGTCGGCCGCGGCACGCCAGGTATAGTGCCGGTGTGACAGACGAGGGCGGACAGGAATTAGGGCAGGCCGCGGGCTTGACCTGGGGCGACCTGCTGGCGGCGCTTATCGAGGAGCACGGGACGCTCTCCGCGGTCGCGTGGCGCCTCATCGAGCAGGCGCAGGGCGACGACGTCGCGTCGATCGAGCGGGCGCTGCGTCGGCTGCGGCGCCGCGGTCAGCTCGACGGCGGCGTATGGGGGCAGCGCCTCTTGCGAGTGTTCGGGGTGCCGGCGACCGTCGAATCGCGGGTGCGCTGGATGGGCCTCTATCACAGCCCCTTCTGCGACCTGCCGCTGCCGCTCTGCGTCGACCAGCTGCGCCTGTGGGACCGACCGCCGGTGTCGACCTCACGGGCCCGGGTGTGGCTGCACCTCGCGCACGCGAGCTGCGCGCTGCGTGGGCGCGCGCTGGCCGACTCGTCCGCGCACCTCACACGGGCGACGGCCGCGCTCGCCGGTCAGGTCGGTCATGATGACGCGCGCATCGAGGCCGCGCTGGTCGGCGCGTTCGCGGCGAGTCAGCGCGGCGAGTCGGCGCAGTCGGGCCTCGACGCGGCCGAAGGTCTGCTGGCCACGGCCACGCTGGCGGTCGGGGATGCGGCCTGCTTCCGGGCGCGCCTGGTCGATCAGCGGGCTTATCAGCGCAATCGCGCGGGCGAGCACGCCGCGGCGCTGGCGCTCTACGAGTCGCTGCCGGCCGCCGATGTCCACCCCTTCGCCAGCTACCGCCGGGACGCCGGCCGCGCCTTCGGCTGCCTGCGCGTCGGTCGCGGCGACGAGGCGCTGGCGCTGGCCTGGCGAGCCTGCGAGCACGCGGGCGACGGCGGTTACACCCGCCTGCGCGCGATGGGGCTGCTGCTCGTCGCCCGGATCCAGGGCAGTCCCGAGGGCGAGGGCGCCCGCGCCCGCGCCCGCGCCATCGCGCAGCGCCTCGACGACGGCGAGCTGCTCGCGCGGGTCGAACGCCAGGAGCGGCGGGTCGTCGCGGGCGACGGAGCCTGAGGCGAGCGCGGCGGAGCGGGCGCCTATCACAACATCATAATATATCGTCCGTGCGAATCGACGGGCGCGCCGCTCGACCGCAGATGTGCCGGAGACCCGGCTAATTCTTGCAGGTGAAGAGATTCAGCCCGTCGAACTTGCAGGCGAGGCCGCCGCCGCAGCAGGGCAGCTTCGGGTCGGGCCCGAGCACGCCGCAGGTGCCGTTGAGGCCGACGCAGCAGTCGCTGTCGTCGAGGCTCAGGCATTCGTTGCAGATCAGCGAGCCGCCGCCCCATTTGCCGGGGCCCACGGTCTCGCAGGTCTTGTCCTTGAAGTCCTTGGTGTCGCAGACCTCGTCGCCCTCGGCCTTGTTGTCGCCGCAGACCGGGCCGCTCATCGTCGTGCCGGCGGTGGTGTCGCTGGTGCTGCTGGTGTCGGTGGTGCTGGTGGTGCTGGTGGTGCTGGTGCTGGTGCCCGGGTCGCTGGTGCTGGTGCTGCTCGTGTCGGGCGCGCCGGTGCTGGCCAGGGTGGTCGCGTCGGGGCCGCTCGTCGTGGTGCTGGTCGGCGGGTCGACCGTGGATGTCGGGGCGGAGGTGGTCGCGGGGGTGGTGTGCGCGAGGCAGTCGGCGGGCGGCGGGGCGGCGAGGCAGCCGTTGTTGTCGGCGACGCAGACGCTGCAGTGGGGCCTGGCGGGGTCGCGCAGGCGGCAGGTCGCGTCGCCGTCGTTGTTGCCGCAGTGGTCGTTGTTGACGACGCTGCAGGCGCTGGACAGCGCGAGCAGGGCCGCGGACCACAGCGAGCGCGTGAAGCGGAGGGGAGTGGCGAGGACCATCTTTTTAGAAGTGTCCCACGAGCTGGAGGCCGGCCACACCGGGGGAGAGCAGCGGCGCGGCGTGGGTCAGGGGGCGCGGCGTACGGCGATCGAGGACGAGGAGCACCGCGCCGCTGACGAGCGCCGCGGCGCCGACCCCGAGCAGCGCGTAGCCGGGGGGTCGGGTGTTGATCTCGCGCAGGGGATCGTCGGGGTCCGGGCGGGGCTGGGCGAGGGCCAGGCCGAGGCCTGTCCCAAAGACCAGGGTGCCACCCGCCAGCAGGCCGACGCCGAGCTTGCCGCGGGTGCCGAGCTTGCGGCCCTGGGTCGGGGCGGGGTCGGGCGAAGCAGGCGGCGGCGCGGTGCGGGCCCGGAAGCGGGCGCGCACGAAGGGGACGAGGCGCAGGAGCTCGCTGCGGGCGCGCTCGACGGCCTCGCTCTCGGTGCACAGCGAGCACACGATCTCGCGCAGGCTGCCCTCGACGGTGGCGCCGCGGACGGCGAGCTCGCTGAAGATCGCGTAGGTGTCGCCCTCATCGCCGCGGACCTCGATGCGGACGCGGATCACCGGATCTTCGCCGGTCCGGCGCGGCAGGATCTCCGCGCGGCGCAGCTCGAGGTTGCCGAGCTCATCGAGACGCGACATCAACACCGGACCCGCAGGGCCGGCCGCGGAGGCGTCGATCTCGAGGCCCGCGCGGGCGATCATCGCGGCGCGCGTGTCGAGGTCGGCCTCGCTGCCAGCGCCGAGTTCATCGGCCTCCTGCGTGGTCTCCGGGGCCGCCGGCCCGGCCGCGAGGGCCTCGCCGCGCAAGCTCCAGCCGAGCGCGAGCGCGAGGCACCCGCTCAGCCGGCGCGTCGCTGACATAACTTGCGCCACTGCACCACCTCCTTGTCGTCGAGACCCTGACCCGCCGCGATGCAGCCCGTGAAGTCCCCGAGCTCCATCAAAGCCTTGGTCTGGAGCTTGCGCGCCGCGGCATCGGTGGGCCAGCAGCTGCGTCGGCGGGACAGCTCGCGCAGGAGGCTCCACGACTGATTGCGGCGGGCCTCGTCGGCGCGGCCCCGGATGCGCGTGCACTCGCCGCTGGCGAACTCGCGCTTGCCGGGGCCGGGTCGGGCGGTCGCGGGCGTCGCGACCGTCGGCGCTGCGATGATCGGTGGATCGGGCGCGAGGACCGGAGGATCGGGCGCGTTTGGGACCGATCCGGCGAGGTCGGGCGGGCGCGCAGGTGGGGTCGATTCGGGTGGCACGGGCTCGGGGAGCGAGCGCGGAGCGTCGGGGGTCGCGGTCTCGACGAGCCGCGGCGGCGCGGCGCGATCGGGGCGTGAGAGCAGCAGCCATGCGCCGAGCCCGAGGGTGAGGACGCCGAGACCGAGGCCGAGCCACATCCGGCGCGAGGCCCCTGCCGCGCCGGAGAGCGCCGGGAGCGTGGGCGGGCCGGGCAGCGGGCGGCGCGGGGCGAAGAATTCCGGGTCGCTCTCGGGGTCGAGGGTCGAGGTCCTCGTGGCGAGCGCGGCCGCCGAGACCGCGGTGAAGGACCGGGCGGGCCGCTCGTCGGCGGGCAGGGCGGCGATGAAGGCGTCGAGGCGCTCGAGGAATTCGCTGGCGTCGAGCGGCCGGTGTGCGGGCAGGATCTGCAGGCAATCGTCGATGAGCGCGACGAACTCGGCGGCGATGTGCGGCGCCAGGGTGGCGAGCGAGGGCGAGGGCTGCTGGCGCTTGCGGACCAGCAGCTCGTGGGCGTCGTCGGCGGTGAGCGGCGGCCGGCCGGAGAGCATCTCGAAGGCCATCACGCCGAGCGCGTAGATGTCGAAGCGGGGGGTCGGCTCGGCGCTGGTGGACTGCTCCGGCGCCATGTAATCCGGCGTGCCCATGACCGAGCCGGGGAGGGTCAGCCGCTGGCCCTCGCGGGCGGTGGCGCGTGGGCTGCACGCGATGCCGAAGTCGAGGATCTTGACGACCTCGCCGTCGGCGCGGCGGGCGATCATCACGTTGCCGGGCTTGAGGTCGCGGTGGATGACGCCGAGCTTGTGCGCGGCGGCGAGGCCGAGCGCGACCTGGCGAAGGACCTCCGCGGTGCGCAGCTGCGAGAACCGGCCGCCGCGGAGGAGCTCCTCGGCGAGGTCGTGGCCCTCGAGGTGCTCCATCACCAGGAACAGCCGGTCGTCGGGCAGCTGCCCGGCGTCGAAGACCTCGACGATGTTGGGATGGCCGATCGCGCTGGCGATCCGCGCCTCGGCCTGGAAGCGGCGGGCGACGAAGCTCTGCGCGCTCCACTCGCCGCTCAGCACCTTGATGGCGACCCGACGGCCGACCGTCAGGTGCTCGCCGAGGTAGACGGTGCCCATGCCGCCGGCGCCGAGGGTCGCGAGGACGCGGTAGCGGTCGACGATGATCGTACCCGCAGGAATTGCATCGTCGACACCCTCCGGGACGGGGAAGTCGAGGTGCGGGCCGCGGTCGCCGTCCGCCGCGGAGGTTCGAGCCGCTTCGGGCATTGCTGCAGCCGACGGTACCAGCTTGGCCAGGGATGCGATCGTGGCTGGTCGCAGGGTCGGGAGGACACGCGAGGTTCGCCGATCTGGGGCCCGCAACCCGGGGTTCGCACCCCGCATTGGCGGAGCTGCGCGCGGAATCACGAGTCGACGGCGACGCCCGGCCGGTGGTGCCACGGCCGTCGGGCGGAGCCGCCGGCCCGTCGGGGTCAGGGCCGGGTCACCGGCTCACCCGCTGATGTCGTAGCAATCGCTGCTGTCCGCCGCGTGGATATGGTCGGTGGGCGCCTCGAATGCTGCACCGTCGGGTACGATGCGCGCGCCGTGCCGGCCACGATCGTATGAAGGTCCTTTTCATCAGCCCCCACTTCCCCGCGGAGATGCAGCGCTTCACTCGCGGCCTCGCGGAGGTCGGGGCGCAGGTCTACGGGGTGTCCGACGTGCCGCCCGGGCAGCTGCCGGCGCAGGTGCGTGAGCAGCTGCACGACTACTTGCAGGTGCCGAGCCTGCTCGACGAGGACGACGCGACGCGGCGGATCGTCGAGGCGGCGCGGCGCATCGCGCCCGATCGGGTCGAGTGCCTGTGGGAGCCGTGCGTGGTGCTGGCCGCGCGCGTGCGCGAGGCGCTCGGCGTGTCCGGCATGGGCCCGCAGGCGGCGATCGGGTTTCGTGACAAGCCGATCATGAAGCAGCGGGTGCTGGCCGCCGGGCTGCGGGTCCCGCGGTTCTCGCGGATCCGGACGAGACACGAGGCGTATGTGGCGGCGGAGGAGATCGGGTATCCGGTGTGCGTCAAGCCGATCGCCGGCGCCGGGTCGACCGACACGCACCGCGTCGCCGACGCCGGGGAGCTGGGCGCGGTGCTCTCGGCGGTCGACCACCTCGCGGAGATCAACCTCGAGGAGTTCGTCGAGGGCGAGGAGTTCACCTACGACGCGATCTGCGTCGACGGGGAGCCGGTGTTCGAGAGCGTGGCGCAGTACCACCCGCGGCCGCTCGAGAGCCGCCGCTTCGGCTGGATCTCGCCGACGCAGATCGTGATCCGCGACCCGTACCAGCCGGCGCTGATGCCGGGCATCCTGCTCGGCCGCCAGGTCCTGCGCGCGCTCGGGATGACGACCGGCTTCAGCCACATGGAGTGGTACAAGCGCCCCGACGGCGAGGTGGTGTTCGGAGAGATCGCCGCGCGCGCGCCGGGCGGGAAGCTGGTCGACCAGATGTGCTGGGCCAACGACATCGACCTGTATCGCGAGTGGGCGCGCGCGGTCTGCTGGCACAGCTTCGCGGCCACGCCGCGGCGGCGCTACCACGTCGGCGCGCTGTTCAAGCGCGCCGAGGGCGAGGGCCGCATCGTCCGCGTCGACGGCCTGGAGGAGCTGCGCGCGCGGCTCGGCCCGGCGCTGCTGGAGGCGGAGGCGCTGCCGCTCGGCCAGCCGCGTCACGACTGGCGGGTCTCGCGGCGGTCCGACGGCCACGTCGTCGTCCGCGACCCGGACCACGAGGCGTGCATGGAGATGCTGCGCTTCGCGATCAAGACGCTGCGGATCCACGCGAGCCCGCCGTGAGCGGCGGTGTCGTCGATCGCGGCCTGCGACGCGCGCGGCTCAGCCCGGGGGCGGCACCGGCATCGCGTCGCCGGGGATCGGCACCTCGACGTCGCCGTAGACGGTCTTGTCCTGCTGCGTGACCTCGTGGTCGAGGTCGATGATCGTGCTGGTCTCGACGCCGCCGCCGCCGTAGGGCGTGCCCTGCAGGCCGTACGCGACGTCGGGCGTGTAGAAGTCGAGCGCGTCGCCGGTCATCCACACGTAGCCGTTGGGGCCGAAGTCGTGGTCGACCCCGCCCGCGGCGCTGTACGGCAGGAGCTCGCCGACGATGTAGGTCGTGCCCAGGAACACCCAGGTGCCGTTCTGGTAGTCGTACTCGAAGGTCGTCGACTGGTGCGCGCCGGTCTGGTTGTCGTTGGACATGGTCCGCTGGGCGACCAGCATCCACCCGGTCTGGGCGAAGCTGATGTCGGACACGGGGGTCGAGCCGCCGCCCCCGAGGGTCGGCAGCGAGAACTCGAGCTTGGCGGTGGCGGGGTCCGGGGTGCCGCCCTCGTCGACGTAGCCGACCGACCACACCTCGTTGTCGCGGGCAGGGTCGGTGACCTGCGAGTGTTCGACCCAGACGCTGTAGTAGAGGCGGCCGGCGTTGGACTGGACGGCCCAGGGTCGCTGGCCGAGGGGCGCGAATTGACCGTCGGGCTCGCCGGGGTCGGCGGGCGGCCCGAGCGTGACGTTGCCGGTCCCATGGTGGTAGGTGCTGACGACCGCGCCCTTCATGTCGAGCTGATAGATCCGGCCGTCCTCGTGGTTGCTGACGTAGATGGTCTGGCTGACGCAGTCGTAGTTGAGGTTGCCCATCGCGGGGCCGTTGTTCGGCAGGGTGGCGAATGGGGTGATCTCGCCGGTCACGCCGTCGATCCGCTTGATCGTCGCCGGATTCGGGTTGGCCCCGTAGACGGTGGTCGGGGCGACGTAGAGGTTGCCGTCGGAGTCGAGCGTCAGCCCGAAGATCTTCCCGAGGTTGTCGAGGGTCCAGGTCGGGTGATGGTACAGCGGCGCGAGGTAGTTCATGTTGGGCGGCGGTGGAGCGCCCGAGATGTCCACGATCGTCATCGAGAAGTTGTTGGGCGGCGGGTCGTAGTTGGTGTGCGTGACGATCGCCACGGCCCGGTCGAGGAAGGGGGCGTAGGCCGGGTCCTTGAAGGCCGGGAAGCCGCCGGCCGCGCCATAGATCTCGGAGGGCCGGCACGAGCCCGGACCGCCCTGGCTGCCGCCGATGTCGGTGCGCTCCCCGCCGACGTCGAACTTGACCCCGCCATCATCCGACGACGAGGCGCCCGCGCTGGACTCGGACCCGGACCCGCCGCCGGTGACCGAGCTCCCGCTGGTCGTCGGCGCCGAGCTGGTCGAGCCGCCGCCGCCGGTTTCGCTCGAGCTGGTGCCGACGGGGCCGGTCTCGGTGTTGGTCATGCCGTTGCTCAGGCCGGAGCCGCCGCTGGAGTCGCTGCACGCGACGACCACCAGGGCGAGAGAAGCGAGGACGGGCCGAACCGAGTCACGGGCGTTAATCATCCCGCGAGCCTAACACGCTTCGATTCGCTCGTATCAGGCGGAGATCGGCGGGCCGGGTGCGGGGATACCCGTATGTGCAGGTCGCTGAGGTCCGCGGTTCAGAGGGTATCGGGGAGGGGGAAGCGGACCAGCACGCCGGGGTCGATGTACTTCACGGGCGCGAAGTAGAGCCCGCCGCCGGGGCTGACGGCGACGCGGCCCTTGCCGGGCATGGTGTCGAAGCTGGCGACGTCGCCGGTGAAGGGGTCGAAGCTGACGATCTCCAGCGTGCGGAGGCCGGCGTAGACGCGGCCGCTGAAGCTGTCGTGGCTGAAGCTGGTGATGTCTGCGTCGAGGTCGACGACCAGCACGGCCTGCTTGGTGACGACGTTGAAGCGGTGGACCTCGCCGCCGATCAGGCCGACGACGAGGTGGACCGGGCTGACGGGCGCGGAGGCGGTGACGCGCGCGGCGAAGCCGAACTCGACGGCCTGGCTGGCCGCGTCGAGGTCGGCGCTGTTGAACTCGCCGTTCGCGCTGCTGTTGCCGACGTAGAGCACGCGGTCGACGCCCCAGGTCAGGCCCTGGGGGCCGGCGTCCGCGACCACGGCGCCGAAGGGGCCGGTGCCCTGGGTGATCTTGGCGACGATCACCAGGGGCAGCGGGGTCTGCATGTCCTCCTCGACGAGCCGCGCGACGCCCTGCGGAGGGTCGGCCGCGCAGCCGCAGTTCGCACAGCAGGTGTAGGTCAGCGCGACCTCGCCGAGGCCCATGACGGGCTCGGGCGGCGGCGCGGGCTCGCTGGTGAGCCCGAGGGGCCTCGTCAGCTGCGGGACCGTCAGGCTGCGCAGGACCTTGACCTCGCCCATGTCGAGGTTCGACACGCCCGGCCACTCGGTGAGGGTGCCGTTCGGCTCGAGGCGGCGCAGATAGTCGGTGCCGCTGCGCAGGGTGACCATCCAGGCGGTGCAGTCGTCGGCGAAGTCGAGGGCGGTGATCTCGGTCGAGAAGGGGCCGTTGAACAGCTCGAGGGCCGGCTCCGTGCAGCTCTTGGGCCGCTCGCAGGTGCAGAGCGTGCCCCAGCAGGTGCCGTCGTCCTTGCAGGCGACGTCGGCGCAGGGGGCGATCGGGAGGCAGACGCCCTGGTCGTCGCAGGCGCTGCCGGGGCCGCACTTGCTCGCGCCGCAGGCGACGTCGGGGCCGGCGAGCAAGCAGGCGTCGGCCGGGTCCTTGCAGGTGCCGCCGATCACGTCGCAGACCTGCCCCGGCGGGCAGGCGTCGGGGCCCTCGCCCTGACAGCTGGTCACGCATTCGCCGAGGATGCACTGCTGATTCGGCTGATCGCAGCCGACGCAGAGCTCGCCGCCGGTGGTGGTGGTGCCGGTGGTTGTTGTGCCGGTGGTGCCGGTGGTGGTGTCGCTGCCGCTCGTCGTGGGGTCCGTGGTGGTGTCGCTGGTGGTGCCGCTGGCCGACTCGCTGGAGGTCGGCGGCCCCTCGCTGGTGGAGCTGCTCACGCCCGACTCGCCGCTGGCATCGCCGCTGCTCGAGCCGGCGCCGGTCGACGCGGTGGGCTGGGGATCGGTGTCGCTGGTCCGGGCACCGTCGCCGCCACAGGCGACGAACAGGGCGGACGCGAGGAGGGCGCGGGGGGTCGTTCGGAGCATCGAGCCGCGAGGCTACCGCGGACGCGCGCGCGAGAGCGGCCGCGCCGGCATGGACGCGGCCGATCAGCGATAGAAGTCGATGCGCAGGCGGACCTCGCCGATGGGCTCGATCGAGTGCGGGATCTCGGGGGGGACGACGCCGGGGGCGCCGGGCGTCAGCAGCAGCTCGCGCGCGAGCGGGGCGGCGATGCGGTAGCGCAGCTGCCCGGAGAGCACGACGATCTGGGCCCAGGTGCCGGCCTTGAGCGTGTGGTCCTTGAGCAGGCCGGGCGGGATGGTCGCGGCCGAGAACTCGCCGAGCTGCTTGTAACAGGCGGCGCCCGCCGGCAGCTCGAGCCGCTCGCAGCGGCCGCACTCGATGCGCTGACCGACGCGAGCGGCGCGCTCGGCCGGATCGAGGATCCACGGGTGGCGCTCGAGCGGGGGGCGGTGGCGAATGTGCCGGCGATGGCCGCAGTCGAGCGCGGCGACGCAGCTGTCCGCGGACTCGGCTTCGATGTCGAGGATCCGGCGATCGATCATTGAGATGGGGGGTCAGCGGGCGCGCCGGCAGACCAGCAAGGTGTGGCTGACGCCGAGGTTGTCGTGCTGCTGCTCGATCTCCAGGCCGGCCTCGCGCACGCAGGCGAGGAAGGTGTCGGAGCGGTACATCTGGCTGGTGCCGTTGGCGATCGCGGTGAAATACAGGGAGGTCATCTGCAGGCAGAAGCTCGCGGCGGGGAAGCGCTGGCGGTCCCAGAAGGCCTCGAGGATGTAGATCGCGGCGTCGGGGGCCAGGGCCGCGGCGCAGCGGCGCAGGATGGAGACGATCTCGGACTCGGAGAAGCAGTCGAGGAACTGACTCATCCAGATCACGTCGTGGCCGCCGGGGACCTCGCAGGCGGGGTCGAGCAGGTTCGCCTCGTGGAAGCGGACGCGCCCCAGCAGGCCGGCGTCGCGCAGGCTGTCCTCGGCGTTGCGCAGCTGGCCGGGGAGGTCCATCAGCGTCACCTCGACGTCGGGGTCGTGGCGCAGGCACAGGGTCGCCCACTTGCCGGTGTTGCCGCCGATGTCGAGGATGCGGCGCGGACGGCCGCGAAACACCAGCGGCAGCGCGGCCCCGAAGGCGCCGTCGGAGTAGTGGTGGTCGAAGTTGAACCACGACTCGCGGACGAACTCCGGGAGGTGGGCGAGGGCCTCGTAGACGGTGTTCCACTCGCCGAAGACCTTGAGGCCGGCGGGCTTGCCGGTGGCGACGGCCTCGCCGAGGCCGGCGAGGCCGGCGTAGTTGACGTCGCGCGTGAAGTCCATGTTGGCGCGGGTCATCGGGTCGTGCTGCAGGAAGGTGGCGGTCTTGGTCAGGCGGTAGCGGCGCTCGACCTCGACGACGATGCCGATGCCGAGGCCGGCCTCGAGCAGGACCCGGGTGCCGTAGATCGGGAGGTCGACGGCGGCGGCGACCTGCTCGAGGGTGAGGCCGTCCGGGCTCTGCTCGATCGCGGCGAGGATCCCCCGGTCGCGCATGACGCAGGCGGCCTGAAAGATGAAGGGGGCGAAGGCGATGCGCTGGGCGTTTGCCATCGCCTCGAGGGCGCTCTGGGGTTGTGGGGTCCGAGGGGTCCGTTGGTTCATGGCGGTCCGGGGCCGTGGGCTGTCCTTTGCGACAGGTCGCTCGAACAGCCGCAGCAGGTTGGCGCGGGTCAGCTTGCCGCTGGCCTCGCGGGGGAGGGTGGTGACCACGCGGATGCGGCGCGGCACGACGACGGGGTCGAACCATTGCAGCAGGCCGTGGCGGACGCGGGCGATCAGCTCGACGGCGTCGAGGGCGGGGTCGGTGGGCACGAGCGCGGCGACGATCTCGTGGCCACGCGGCTCGCCGACGGCGACCATGGCTACGGCGACATCGGCGACCTCGGGCAAGGCGAGCGCGCGCTGCTCGACCTCGGCGAGGGCGACCCGCTTGCCGCCGATCTTCAGGATGTCGTCGCGGCGGCCGAGCAGGCGGAAGCGACCGTCGGCGGCGAGCTCGATCTGGTCGGCGCAGGCCAGCGGGGTGGCGGCGTCGGGCGCCAGGAACGGCGAGGTCAGCAGCAGGCCGCCGTCGCCGTCGGCGGCGACGCTCACCCCGGGCAGCGGCTCCCAGGGCAGGTCGTCGGCGGGCTTGCCGGGGGCGTGGCGACGCCAGGCGACGCCGCCGGTCTCCGAGGCGCCGTAGATCTCGGTGACCCAGAGGCCGAGGCGGGTGCCGAGCAGGCGCGCGGTCTCGGCCGGGAGCGCCGCGCCCGAGGAGAAGACGCGGGCCAGCGGCGGCAGCTCGCCGGGGCTCAGCAAGGTCAGGCTGCGCAGGTGCACCGGCGCGCTGACCAGCATGTCGGCGGCGAAGCGGCGGGCGACGGCGGCGACGGTCTCGGTGTGCAGCGGGGTCTCGCGGATGAAGCTGGCGCCGGCGCACAGCGGGACCAGCACGCCGAACAGCAGGCCGTAGAGGTGGTGCGGCGGGACGGTGGAGAGGACCCGCTGCGCGGGGCCGACGGCGAAGCGCTCGGCCAGCGTGGCGGCCTCGCCGAGCAGCTGGCGGGCGGTCTTGGGGCAGGCCTGATGGGCGCCGGTGCTGCCCGAGGTGTAGACGGTGGCGATCACGCGGTGGCTGGCGATCGGGCGCAGCTGCGCGGGGTCGACGGTGTCACGGGCGGTGGAGGCGTCGAGCCAGGGGCGCAGGTCGTCGGTGTCGTCGGCGTCGGTGTCGTGGAGCAGCGCGACGACGCCGGGGCGGCGTCGCAGCGCGCGCACGGTCTCCGATGCGGCGTTGGGCGGGAGGGCCGCGGCGTGTCCGGCTTGCCAGGCGGCGAGCACGGCGACGGCGACGCGGTAACGGTCGCCGCAGACGATCAGGATCTCGCTGCCGGGGCTGGCGGGCGGGAGCTTCGCGGCGACGGTGAGCACGTCGCGCGCGAGCATGCCGGCGGTGCGCGGGGCTTCATCGCCGAGCGCGACGATCGCGTCGGCCCGATGGGCCACCGGGCGGTAGCTGTCGACGGGGCTGCGCATCGCCGGTCGGCCCGCCTACCAGACCACGCCGAGGCCGCCGAAGACGTCCCAGTTGATCGCGAAGCCGGCGAGGCCGTTGGCCTCGATCTCGGGGTTGACCGGGCGGAAGGTCAGCAGCACGCGCTCGGCGACGATCGCCGAGATACCCCAGCCGACCGAGGCCACGCCGCCGTGATAGCCGTAGAGCAGCGCGCCGAGGCCGTAGCCGCTATAGGAGGTCAATCGATAGCCGAGGGTCGCCGTGGTGGTCAGGTAGATCGCGTGGTCGGGCACGATCTGCTTGTCCCACTGCAGACGCGGCGCGAGCGTGAAGGAGCTGAAGGGCGCGCCGGTGCGGTACTGGACCACCGCGGCGCCGGCCAGCGACTTGCGCTTCTTGCCGTGCCCGCCGATCGCGCCCTCGAGCTTGAAGTCCATGCCGCCGCCGCCGTACGAGCTGTAGCCGCCGAGCAGGGTCTTCGCGCCGCCGACGAACAGCTGGAAGAAGAAGCGCTTCTCGGTCGGTCGCAGCAGGTGCGTCCGCGGCGGCGCGACCGGCATGGCCTTCGGCCAGGTGGTGATCACCGGCGCGGGCGGGTTGATCGGCCGCTCGGGCTGCGCAGGGGACGGGGCCGCGGCGGTGGGTGCGGCGGTGGGTGCGGCGATGTCCGGGGCCGGCGGTGGTTCGGGGAGCTCCGGGACTATGGCGTCGGGGGTCACCGGCTCGGCGATCGGCTGGGCGCCCGTGAAGCTGAGGGCGAGGGAGCCAGCGACGCAGGAGAGCGGCGGGAGGGGGGGCGGCGCCATTGCCGGGACGTTATCACAGCCGCGCGGGCTTTGGCTGGCGCGCGAGATTGGGTTAGGGTCGGGCGGTGCTGGTCGTGACCGGAACGCGGCGCTCGGGGACCTCGATGTGGATGCAGATCCTCGCGGCGGCGCGGCTGCCGATCATCGGCGAGGCGTTCCCGGGCGACTGGAGCGAGACGCTGCGGGAGGCCAACCCGCATGGCTTCTATGAGTCGCTGCTGCGCCACGGCGTGTACTACCGGACCAACCCGCATCCGCTGACGGGCGAGTTCGTGCTCCCGGAGCAGGTGCGCGGCCACGTGGTCAAGGTGTTCATTCCCGGGGTGATCCGCACGGATCGGGTCTACCTCGATCGCGTGCTGGTGACGGTGCGACCGTGGCGAGAGTACGAGGCGTCGATCCTGCGGCTCTACGCGCTCGAGGACCACAATCGGGCGCTGGCGGGCGGCGGCGAGGCGCCCGCGCGCATGCCCCCGGCGCTCGAGTGGTGGGACGAGAACTTCGCGCTGATCCGCGACATCGCGGTCCGCGGTTATGCGTGCCACGTGCAGTCCTATGACGGGGTGCTGGCGGAGCCGCGGCGGGTGGTCGCGGCGACGCTGGCGTGGCTCGGTCAAGGCGGCGACGTCGAGGCGGCGCTGCGAGCGGTGCGCCCCGAGGTGCGGACCCAGCGGGCCCCGAGCTCGAGCAGCGTCGCGCCGGAGCACGCCGAGGTCTTCGACGAGTTCTACGCGGCGGTCGAGCGCGGCGAGGGCCTGGACCGCGGGCTGATCGCCAGGATGAACCGGATCCACCTGGCGCTGGGCCCGGAGATCCAGGAGCATCACGAGCGCATCGCGGCGACCCACGGCCTGCTGTATCGCAGCGCCGAGGAGCGGACCGACGACGGTCCCTTCATGCGGCTGTCGGGCGAGTGGGCGTGAAGCTCAGCCCGGGCGCCGCTGCGGCATGCCGGCGGGGGGCTGGCCCTTCTTGGCGAACTTGTCGATGCACAGCTGCATCATCTTGCCGACCTCGTCCTTGAGCTCGGGGCCGGCGCCGTCGAGGGCGTTCTTCTGACAGGCGGCGGTCTTGACGCTGTCGGCCTGGGTGCAGCGGACGACGGTCATCGGCAGGGCCTTCTCGCTGCCGCCGCCGTCCCAGGCGGCGATCGCCGCCGGGTCGCCGATGCGCCGGACGTAGGCGTCATGGGCCTTGCCGACGGCCTCGCAGGCGGCGACCGGGTCCTTCGGGAGCTTCTCCGGGAGCACGCACAGGCGCTCGAGCTCGGCGCTGAGCTTGGCCTCGGCCTCGGCCTTGGCCTTCTCCTCGGCCTCGCGCTTGGCCTTGCGCTTGGCGATCGCGGCCTCGTCCTCGGCGGCCTTCACCTTGGCGGCGGCGTCGGCCTCGGCGGCCTTCTGGTCGGGGCCGGGGCCGGCGGGCTTCGAGCCGCCGCAGGCCGTCAGGATCAGGGCGGCGCAGAGCGTGAGGAGGCGGGGCGATGCGGACATGCGCGGCGAGCGTGCCACGCGCGGATCGACGCCGCAAGCGGCGCGGCGAGTGGTGTTAGCATCCCGGTCTGGTCGACCGCGATGCAGCGCTGTCCGCGGGTCGCGAGCGCTTCGATCGCGGGGAGCACTTCGCGGCGCACGAGGTCTGGGAGGCGCGCTGGCGGGTCAGCGCCGACGTCGACGAGCGCTCGCTGCTGCAGGGGCTGATCCAGGTCGCGGCCGGCTATTACAAGGCGCTCGAGCAGCGGCGACCCGCGAGCGCGGCGCGGCTGCTGGGGCGCGGGCTGGCGAAGCTCGAGGGCGGCGCGGCGACGGCGGGTGGGATCGAGCTCGCGGGCTTCTGCGCGGCCGTGCGCGCGAGCCTCGAGGCGGTCGAGGCGGGCACGCTGACGGCGGCGCAGGTGCCCCGACTCGGTCGGGACGGTCCGGCTCAGGCGTCGGGGCCGAACACGACGCGCAGGCCGAGCACGGACAGGTAGGCGAAGGCGGCGCTCATCGGGAGGGTGAGGACCCAGGCGAGCACGATGTTGCCCGCGACGCCCCAGCGGACCGCGGACAGGCGCTTGCTGGCGCCGACGCCCATGATGCAGGCGCTGATGCAGTGGGTGGTGGAGACGGGGACGCCCATGTAGCTGGCGGAGAGGATGGTCGCGGTGCCGGCGGTCTCGGCGGCGAAGCCCTGGAGCGGGGAGATGCGGATGATCTTCGCGCCCATGGTCTTGATGATGCGCTTGCCGCCGGCCATGGTGCCGACGCCGATCGCGGTGGCGCAGGCGATGACGACCCAGGTCGGGACCTTGTCGCCGACCGGGAGCATCGTCTCCGGGAAGCCGCTGTAGCCGGCGGCCACGAACGAGACCAGCGCGAGGGTGATGATGCCCATCGCCTTCTGGGCGTCGTTGGAGCCGTGGGAGAAGGCCATCATGCAGGCCGAGACCAGCTGCAGGCGCCGCGAGCCGCGCTGCACGGTGGCGGGGCGCATGCGGCGGACCAGCCACAGCAGGCCGACCATCAGCAGCAGGGCGACGGTGAAGCCGATCAGCGGGGAGGCGACCAGGGGGACCAGGACCTTGTCGACGAGGTTGGACCAGTGGAACGCGGAGAAGCCGGCGTGGGCGACGACGGCCCCGGCGAGGCCGCCGATCAGCGCGTGCGAGGAGCTCGAGGGGATGCCGTACCACCAGGTCAGCAGGTTCCAGATGCACGCGCCGATCAGCGCGCCGAGCACGACGACCTGGGTGACGATCGCCGGGTCGGCGAAGCCGGAGGCGATGGTCTTGGCGACGGCGGTGCCGGCCCAGGCGCCGGCGAAGTTGAGGATGCCGGCCAGGATCACCGCGGTGCGGACCGGCAGCACGCCGGTCGAGACGACGGTGGCGATCGCGTTGGCGGCGTCGTGGAAGCCGTTGATGTAGTCAAAGATCAGCGCGACGACGATCACCAAGATCAGCAGCGTCAGCATGCTAACCATGCTTCACCGCCAGGTTCTTGAGCCGCTCGGCGACCGTCTCGCAGCGGTCGATGGCGCTCTCGAGGTCCTCGAGCACCTCCTTGTCGCGCAGCAGGACCTTGGCGTCGATGTCGGGGTCGTGGAAGAGGGCGCTGACGGCGTTGCGAAACACCTGGTCGGCCTCCTTCTCGTTGGCTTTGATCACCCGCCCGAGGGCGATCAGCTTGCCGTACTCGTGGCGACGCAGGGCCGGCAGCTCGGCGTGCAGCACCGCGGCGGTCTTGACGAGGATCTGCATCAGCTCGGCCATCGGCGGGGTCGGGCTCGGCACCCCGAACAGCACGAAGGTGCGGGCGGTCAGGTTGATCAGATCGACGATATCGTCGATCGAAGACGCGAGCAGCTGGATGTCCTCGCGGTCGATCGGCGTGACGAAGACCTTGGCGAGCTGCTCCTCGATCTCGTAGACGATCGCGTCCGCCTCGTGCTCGAGCTTCTGCACGGTCTCGCGGATCTGCTCGGCAGGCACGCCGTTCGAGAACTCCGCGAGCGCGCGAGCCGCCGCCTCCAGCAGCTCACTCTGGCGCTCGAGCAGGCCGTAGAACACGTCCTCTCGCGGAAGCAGCCAGCGAATCATGTCCTGCATGCCCATGGGGAGTCTCCGCGCGGACCCTAACCGACCGCGCCCTGGGCTGTCCATGGCCGCGCGCGAGTTTTCCGTGACGTCTGGGTGACGTCGGCGGGCTGCCGCCTCGACGGCTCACTCGTCGCTGGCGAGGCCGACGCGGCCGATGATGCGCAGGTAGTCGGGCGACCTGGCGTCGAGCTCGACCACGCCGATCGTGCTCGCCAGGGTGTGGACCACGTAGAGCTTGCGGCGCGCGTGGTCGACGACGAGCTCGTTCGGCCCGGCCTCGACGTCGAGGGTCGCCACCGCGGTGAATGTGGCCAGCGCGACGACGGCGACCTGCGAGTCCGAGTAACAGCTGACGAGGGCCAGCGACTCCTCGCCGGGCGGCTGGTGGAGCGCGAGCAGGTTGGGATTACGGCACAGCGGGATGGTCGCGACCTCGACGTCGAGGGGGTCGCCGTCGGGGCCGAGGCTGGTGTCGATCCGCGAGAGCGCGGGCGGGGTGGTGTGGACCACGAGCAGGCGCTCGCCCGCGGGGTCCTCGAAGGCCAGATCGCCGGTCACCGGGCGATCGCCGATCAGCGCCTTCTCGACGTCCTGGAGCTGCGTGGAGCCCAGGCCGGTGGCGAAGGCGACGATCTGCTTGAGCCCCGGGTTGACGGAGAGCGTGCGGAGGCCCGGCCAGAAGCGCTGCGTCACGTAGATGAGCGGGCGGGTGCATTCCAGCGTGCTCCGCGGCGCGGCCGCGGGGTCGCAGGGGCGCACGGCCGCGGCGAAGCCCCCGAAGAATTGCGTGTTCGTGCTCTCGGTGAGCACGTTCTCTCGCACCGCGGCGAGCGCGGGGCCGAAGTCGCCGTCGAGATCGATGAGCGTGAAGGCGCCGCCCAGCAGGTGCGGGAGGTAGGCGACGCGGGCGCCCAGCGGATCGACGGTGAGCCGCGACGTGTCCGGGAGGAGATTGGCGACTTGATATTCGGTCGCGCATTGCGCCGCCGCGTCCTGCCCGCAATCCATGATGATACCGGCCCGCTCGGATCGGACGTCGATCCAGGAGACCATGCCCGTGGGGGTGCCGGTGAGCCGCTCGAGGCTGGAGGGGACCAGCAGCCGCCACGGGCCCTCCGCGCCGGCAGGGAGGTCGAGCGCGATGTTTCCGGCGCCGCTCGGGATCTGCACGGAGTGCTCGCGGGCGATCAATCGCGCCGGATCACATTCGACGATCGTCCGATCCTCGGCGTCGGGCTCCGACCAGCGGCACGGCGCGCTGGCCTCGAGGGCCGCGCCGGCGGGCCGCGGCGCGGCGAGGCCGGCGTGCAGGTCCTCCAGCGAGACCGCCACCAAGGTGCTGTTCTGTTCCTGAAGGTCGAGGTTGCTGTTGGCGACGAACAGCCAGGCGCCGTCGGGCGCCAGCTTCGCGCCGGTCGGCAGGCGGATCGCCTGCAGCTCCGGCGGCTGTGGTTCACCCGAGTTGCAGGCCGCGGTCATGCCCGCGATCATGCACGCTGCCAGCGCGACGGAGCTCGGGCGCATCGTCACATCACCAGCGACATCTCGTAGGGGCCGACCCAGAAGCTGTCGTCGGGGGCGAGCTCGGCGGAGCGGTGGATCGGCGAGTCGCCGATCTTCACCGAGCCGTCGCCGATGATCGGCCGCAGGTACGGGCGGTTGGGGATCCCGCTCCACTCGAGCACGGCGTGCACGCGGCGGATGTGCGTCGCGTGGTGATCGGGCAGCATGATCTCGCAGCGCTCGCCGCTGCCGATCCGGTAGCTGCCGGGGAGGAACAGCCGCTCCTCGACGCCGCCCTCGGGCCAGCGCAGCTTGAGGGTCGCGGCGATCGGGATGCCGAGGTCGCGGTGCAAGACCTCGCCGAGGATGTTGGCGAAGACGCTGGCGTCGGGCGGGCGCCGCTCCGGCTCCTTGTCGAGCGCGAGGGTGATGCCGTCGACCAGCGCGGTCGGCAGGTGCTCGCAGCCGGGCAGCGAGTCGAGCGCGATGACCGGCATGTTCGCGTGCGCGTGCAGCCAGCGGACCGGCTTCTCGCGGTACTCCTCGCGCACGGAGTTGAGCGCGCGGTCGGGGTGAAACGGCGAGTGCGCGCTCAACAGCTCGTAGAGGATCGTCGCCAGCGAGTAGACGTCGCTGGCGGGGGTGAGGACGCGGGTCTTCAGCTGCTCGGGCTGGCTGTAGTGCGGGGTGCCGACGACCATGTGCACCTGGGTCGCGTTGGCGCCGATCACCGGCGAGCCGTCCCAGGAGCGGGCGAGGCCGAAGTCGAGGACCTTGATCTGCCCGTTGTCCTGGACAAAGATGTTCTCCGGCTTGACGTCGCGGTGGACGATGCCCTGCGCGTGCGGCTCGGCGAGGCCGAGGCAGGCCTGATGCACGATCGTCACCGCCTGCGCCGGATGCAGCGGGTCGTCGAAGGAGTGCCAGGCGTTGAGCGTGGTGCCCTCGAGGTAGTCCATCAACATGTAGACGTGGCCGTCGGGGCGCAGGCCGCAGTCGAAGGTGCGGACCACGTGCGGGTTGGTCAGCGAGCGCAGGATGGTGATCTCCCGCAGCGCGCGCTGGGCGGCGTCGCTGGTGGTCACCGGCTCGCGGGTCAGCTTAAGCGCCAGAGGCCGGTCGTAACCGCGGACCTCGACCTTGTAGACGTTGGCGAAGGCACCCGAGCCGAGCACGCTCAGCACCTTGATGTTGCCGGCGTAAAGGTCTCCAGGGTGAAGTACAACGGCCATGTCGCAGGTCTCGCGAACAAGCTATCACGAGGCCGCGTCGCGCGAGCAAGCGCCTTTGCGACAATTTATTCGCGGGGGCGCGCCCTCCACGTCGCGCCTCGGCCCCGAACCCCGGGCCGTACACCCGTGGCCGCAAGCTTGAACATGCAGGGGCTTTCCCCGGGCGCAGCGGTCTGCGCTCC
>Ga0075152_10000640_pt1 | contig 25320 bp, 23 predicted proteins | sample JI61114C2DNA_FD_70964 | JGI IMG/M metagenome (GOLD analysis project Ga0075152, IMG submission 70964) | Wastewater effluent complex algal communities from Wisconsin, to seasonally profile nutrient transformation and Carbon sequestration -... | ecosystem: Engineered > WWTP > Effluent > Algae...
CCAGGACTGCTGCCGGGAACGGGACGTGCATGGTACCTGACACTCGCGGCCGAGTTCTGAGCAGTCGCTCAGGAACGAACAAGGCGCACCGATCAGCCTGTTGCGACAATACTGTCCACAGGTGATCCAGTGGCCTGGTCCGAGCGGAGGATACCACGGCACACCTCCCCCTTGCCGCCTTCACCGCGGTGCATGACGATGTGCCTGGGCCTATCCGGCGCGTCCCATCCTCCGGCGTGCCTGAGCCCTGGGTCGCTTGGACACCCCCCGATCACCGTTCGTCACAGCCCCTGCTGCCCCGCACATTCCGCTTCCCCCGCGCAAGTCGGCTGTCCACATTTGACCATTCTTGGCCGCCGGACCCTCACAGGTCCGGTCGCACAGCCACATCATGGACCGCGCGATCGACCCTCGCCCCGCCCGCCGCAAGCGCATGATCGCCTTGGGCTGCGTGGGTGGGATCGCGCTCATCGCCATCGCGTTCTGGAGCAGTTCGTTCGCCACCAGTCGCGTGCGCGTGGAAAAGGGAAAGGTCTCCATCGGTACTGTAGAGAAGGGCGTGTTCCGCGAGTTCATCCCCGTGACCGGCACCGTTCAGCCGATCCAAACGGTCTTTCTCGATGCCTTGGAGGGCGGCACGGTGAAACAGCGCTTCGTGGAGGACGGGCACATGGTGAAGACGGGCGAGCCGATCATCGAGCTGAGCAATCCGCAGCTGCACATGGACGCGATCAACCGCGAGGCACAACTACTGGACCAGCAGAACAACCTGCGCAATACGCGCTTGGCGATGGACCAGCAAACCACTCGCCTGAAGGACGAACTGCTGAACCTCGACAAGGACCTGAAACGTTTGGAACGCGATGCCATGGTGGATGAGCGACTGGTCAAGGACTCGCTGCTGGCACGGAACACCTTCATGAGCAACAAGGAGAACCTGCACTACATGCGTGAAAAACGCAAGCTTGTAGCGGCCAACGTGCGGAGTGATTCATTGTTCCGGTCGAGCCAAGTGGGGTCGATCACCAACAACCTCTCGCTTATAGACCAGAACCTGGAGTTCCTGCGGGAGAACCTGCAGAACCTGGTGATCAAAGCCCCGATCGATGGGCAGCTGAGCGGATTGAGCGTGGAGATCGGCCAAACGAAACAGCGCGGCGAGCGGATCGCGCAGATCGATGTACTGGAGAGCTTCAAGGTGCGGGCACGCATCCCTGAGCACTACGTGAGCCGTGTGGGCGCCGGGTTGCGAGGCACCTTCACGCATGCCGGTAAGGAACACGCGATCGAGGTCTTCAAAATATACCCCGAGGTGAGCAACGGCGAGTTCGACGTGGATCTGCGCTTCACCGGAGAGAAGCCCGAGGTACGCCGTGGCCAGACCTTCCAAGTGCGCGTGCAACTGAGCGATGATCTGCAAGCCGTCATGCTGCCGCGTGGTCCCTTCTTCCAGGACACCGGCGGGCAATGGGTCTATGTGATCGACGCGGAAGGCAAAGCCACCAAGCGCGAGGTGAAGCTCGGCCGACAGAACCCGGACATGTACGAAGTGCTCGAAGGCCTCACCCCTGGCGACCGCGTGGTGACGAGCCGCTACGTGGCCTTCAACAACGCTGATGAACTCGTGATACAGTGATGCCGTTGATGAACGCCCGGATGTCGGTCGTCTGTCCGCCGACACTCGCCACGACACTGGCTCCGCCCAGCCGGACAACCAACAACCGACAACCGACAACCCTCCACCATGAGCCTCTTGAAAACTACCGCCCTCTCCAAAGTCTACCGCACGGATACCGTGGAGACCACCGCATTGAACGCCGTTGACATTAGCATCGCGCAAGGCGAGTTCGTAGCCATCATGGGCCCGAGCGGCTGCGGCAAGTCAACGTTGCTGAACATCATCGGCCTGCTCGATTCGCCCAGCAGCGGCAACTACTCCGTAGCCGGTGAGGATGTGAGCGGCTACAACGAGCGCAAGCGCGCCGAGGTGCGCAAGAACACGATCGGCTTCGTGTTCCAGAGCTTCAACCTGATCGATGAGCTCACCGTGGAGGAGAACATCGAGTTGCCGTTGATCTACACGAACATGGGCAAGGCCGATCGCAGGAAACGGGTGCAGGAAGCGATGGACCGCATGGGCATCGCGCACCGGGCCAAGCACTTCCCGCAACAGTTGAGCGGCGGTCAGCAGCAACGCGTGGCCATCGCGCGCGCGGTGGTCAACAACCCCAAGCTGATCCTAGCGGATGAACCGACCGGCAACCTGGACAGCGCCATGGGCGAAGAGGTGATGAACCTGCTGACCGAGTTGAACAAGGCGGGGACAACGATCATCATCGTCACGCACAGCCTCCGGGATGCGGGCTATGCGCAGCGCACGATCAACCTGTTGGACGGGAAAGTGGTGGCCGGTGATGTTCCGGCGCGCGCGTTGCGCTGACGGAACGGACTACACGAGCGCCACGGCCAAGAAGACCAGGCTCACGTAAGTCCAGAGGGACGAGAACACGATGTGGACGATCGTCTCGAAGGGCTTGCCCTTCCACAGCTCCGTTGAGTAGACGAAGAGCTGGACGAACAACCGCAACGTCCAGAAAATACCCAACAGCAAGCAGATGCGCCGGCCGAGCGGGGTGCTCACAAGATCGATAGCGGACGTCAGGCACAATAGCCCCATGAGCAGGACGGTCAACGCGATGAAGGCCGTATGCACCTGCATCATCTGCCGGTGGAGCAAGCTCAACGGAGCCAGCTCCTCCCGCCACTTGAAATAGCGCGGGAATCCAACGTGCAGCAACGCCAATGCGGTGAAGAGCGAACCGACGATGTGCAGATGGAAGATCACAGCGGTTCCAAGATGAAGGTGGTGATGAACGGGGTGGTACGCGGGGCCGAAAGAACGCGGAAACCGGCTTCATCGAATGCCCGCAGCCAGGTGCAGCGCGTATGGAAGTGGAAGAAGCCGAAGTTGAACGCGCAGAGATTGGCCGCATCACGCAGGTGCTCCGTTACCATCAATCGCCCGGTGGGCACCAGCACTCTTCGCAGTTCCGCGAGCGCACGGACACGCTCGCGCTCATCGCGGATCTCATGCAGTGCAAGGAATGCCACGGCGATATCGATCGACCTGTCGGGGAATGGCAAGCGCTCGATCCCCACCACCCGTGTTCCCGGAAATGAGGGTTGGACCTCCCTGGCGCGCTCGATGGACCGCTCGGTGTGTTCGCGCGCGTCGTAAAAATCGACCACCTGCAGGTCGGACTTCGGGAACCGCCGCTGGAGCAAGGGGCTGATCTCATCGAAGCCCGCGTTGATGTTCAAGAGCGCCCCGTTCCAGTCCTGTCCAAGATCGGCCAACCACGGTAGGGCGTACAGGTCTGAACGATCATAGATGGAATGCGACACGATCAAGGGCAACAACAGACCAAGCGCGGACAGGATCGTGAGCACAGAGAAAACGAATGACCACGTACCCGATGCGACGATCATCGCGATCGTTACCACAAGAAGTACCGCACAACCGACCGCGTACTTCGGCCAGTTGAAGCGCACCACGTTCCACATGCCATGATATCGGCCTCTCTTCATGGCAGTGGCTCCAGTATACCGCGTTTCCAGTGGTAAGGCACGCTGTCTATCACGAACGCGTTCGAGAGACGGAGTTCGCCAAGGCCCAAGCCCTCCAGAAAGGTGAACGCATGGCTCTCGACGCTCACAGGCCGAGGCTCCCAATCGGTGCGCACGCCTTCCACGATGAGCACGCTCTTGCCGGATTCGTCATGGCTGAAGGTGAACGGCAGAGGTCCGACGAACCGCCGGGCCTCGCTCCAGTCCTTGAACACGGAAGTGGTGGGGAGCGGCACATCACCCACGACCTCGCTGACAACAACGGACGTCGAACCGTCAGTCGATACGACGGTCGTCCGCGCGCCCACGGTCATTTCGTCCAACGCCTTCAACGTGTAGTTGTAGCGCGTGAAGAGCCCACCGAGGAATGTCATCTTGCGTTTGTCGGTCTCTGAGCCGAGAATGTACAACCCGCGTAAGCGTTTGCCCTTGGTGTTCGTGTAGCGAACGAAAACCCGATAGCCGATCAACAGGAAGTCATTGCCCATCCATTCGGGGAACCCGACAGGCCGCAGATGCCTGGTACGCACGATGGCCACGGCCACGAATCCCCATTCATCGTGGAAGGTGTCCAGCGCCAAGAACGGCGGGATCAGGCGCTGCAACTCTTGACGCGGCACCGCGAAGGAGAGCACCACCGTGCGTTCCAGCGTGGCCAGAACGCCGAACGGATGGTTCTTCAGGGAGGCCAGCATCCGGATCAATGGAGCTTTCCGGGTCCGAAAGCGTTCACGTAGATGAGGACGACGAGCATCGCAGCGAAGACCGCGTTGAAGTGGCCCCACAACAACAATTGAGGAACCATGAGGAACTCTATCGTGTTCATGGTCGCGATGACAGCGATCTGCGTACCCGCACAAATAGGATAGCTCCAACGACTGAGGATCCAAGCGGCCATCAGTACTTCCGAGATGCCGATCGCGATGGTGAAGGCTCCCGCATGCTCTTCACCCAGTATCACAGCTACGATCCGCTCATGCCTTGGTACCAGCCCCAAGACTTTGCAGAACAGTCCGTTCACGAGCCAGATGCCCGCGAATGCAAAGCGCAGCGAACGGTGGGCAAGGAAAGTCGGGATCCACAACATGGTTTGACAAAGCAATGCTACGGTTCATTGCGCACGACAAGTTCTCCGGGACGGGATCCGCGAACCCCCGCACTCGAACGGGTACTTTCGACAACTGATGAAGCTCGTCATCCGCAACATGGTCTGCGACCGCTGCAAGGCGGCGGTGAGGCGCGTGCTCGACACACAGCATCTGCCGGTCACGCACATCGCACTCGGCGAGGTGGAGCTGGAACGTGCGCCGCGCCCGGAGGAGCTTGATGCCCTGCGCGGTGCGCTGCGGGCAGAAGGCTTCGGGCTGGTAGACGATCGCGACGCCACCACCATCGCCCGCATCAAGGCGGCCATCGTGACGCTCGTACACCACGAGGGCGACCTGCAAGGCCGGGTGAAGTTGGGCGACCACCTCTGCGGCCTCCTGCACAAGGAGTATTCGGGGCTTACCGCACTGTTCACCCGAGTGGAAGGCATCACCATCGAGCAGTTCTTCCTGCTGCAACGCCTCGAACGCGTGAAGGAGCTGATCAAGTACGGAGAGTTGACGATGAGCGGGATCGCCGACCGCACCGGCTACAGCAGCGTGGCGCATTTGAGCGCGCAGTTCAAGAAGCTCACGGGCATGACGCCTTCGGCCTTCAAGGCGATGGGCGCAGGGCGCACGCCGCTCGACCACGTAGGCAGCTGATGCAAACCTTTCCGATGAGGATGTAACGCGCCAGGCCCGGGGTGAGGGGACTTTTGCGTCGTCGAACAACAAAAACAAACGACGCCATGAATACTCCGATGAAGTCGGCCGAAAAGGCCCAAGCCAACTGCAGCAACGCGAGCTGCTCCTGCACCACATGCACCTGCGGCATCACCTGCCCGGGCGAAGGTTGTGATCGCGGATGCGCCTGCTGCAAGTGAATCGACCAGCGGGGGCGGGATCATCCGCCCCCGCCTTGGGGTACCAACCGCTCATCACTGGCTGAACGCCAACGCACATCCCGCTTCGCTCCGGAACCGGCACGCCGCACCTTGCCGGCATGTGGAAGAACTATCTCCTCATCGCGTGGCGCACACTGAAGCGCGACAAGCTCTTCGCGGTGCTGAACATCATGGGTCTCGCCCTGGGCATCGTGGCGTGCATGCTCATCTACATCTATGTGCAGGATGAGCTGAGCTTCGATGCGCACCACGCGAAGGCTGACCGCATCTTCCGCGTGCAAGGTCACTTCGACTTCGGCGACACGCAGGATGATTTCGGCATCACGCAGTTCCCGATGGTGCCGACCCTGCTGAAGGAATACCCGGAGATCGAGGGCGGCACGCTGCTCTACATCCTCAACCAATGCCAGTTCACCTACAAGGGCCAGAGCTTCCGTGTGGATGACGGCTACTACGCCGACACGGCCTATTTCCGCACGTTCGACTACCGATGGATCTCGGGCGGCCCGCACGCGCTGGACGAGCCGGACAACCTGGTGGTCACCCTGCGCTTCGCCGAGGAGCTCTTCGGTAGCGAAGACCCCATGGGCAAGCTGGTGGAACGCAACGGCCGCACATTGAAGGTAGCTGGCGTGGTCGACGAACGGGCGTACAATACGCACATACCGGTAGGCTGCTTCCTCAGCCTGCTCGGCATGCCCCCGCAAGCGAAGGAGCAGTTGATGACCACCTGGGGCCAAGTGAGCAGTTACAACTACGTGGTGCTCGCTCCTGGTGTGGACGAGACCTCCTTCCAACCGAAGATGGACGCGTTCACGGCCAAGTTCATCTTGCCCTTCTGGGAACAGATCGGCTTCGACGGCACCATGCGGTTCAACCTGGAACCCCTGCGCGATGTCCACTTCAACAATGAACTGATCTATGACGCGCCGAACAAGGGCAACCGGGCGTACGTCACCTTGTTCGCCATCGTGGCCGGGCTCATCCTCGCGATCGCGTGCATCAACTACGTCAATATGAGCACGGCGGACGCGACGCGACGCGCCAAGGAGGTGGCTCTTCGGAAAGTCAGCGGAGCACAGTGGGGGCAGCTCGTGGCACAGTTCATCGGCGGCAGCTTGCTCATCGCGCTGATCGCGATCGGCGTGGCACTGGTGCTTTTGAAGCTGGCGTTGCCGATATTCAATGAACTGAGCGGAAAAGAGATCGGTATGCGCTACGTCCTCGGCGGCGGCTTCATCGGCGTATTGGTGCTCATCCTGCTGGCGATCGGGGTGCTCGCTGGCAGCTACCCCGCATTCTTCCTCGCGCGCTTCTCCCCACAACTGCTCTTGAAGGAGGGCGTTGCGAGCGGCGCGGGCAAACAACGGGTACGCAAAGTCCTCATGGGCGCGCAGTTCGGGATCGCGCTTTTCATGGTCACCGGCACCCTCGCCGTATTCGCCCAGCTCCAGTGGCTCCGGAGCAACAATATGGGCCTGCACAAGGAGGACGTGCTGGTGGTGAAAATGCCCCAACCGCAACCGGAAGACACGCTCGCATGGGATGCGCTCCGCCCACTGAAGGCCGAGCTGGCGCGGGAGAGCTTCGTCCTGGGAGCGGCTTTCACGGACTTCACACCGGGCGGTGGCACCCAGCGCTGGGTGCTGCGGGCGAAAACGAAGGACGGCGTTGTCGACAAGCCACTGCCCGCCATGAGCTGCGATGCGGATTACCCCGCGCTCATCGGCATGGAGCTCTCACAGGGACGTGTGTTCGACCCGAACATCACCACGGACCGCTCAGGTGCCATCATGGTCAACGAGAGCCTCGTGCGGACATTCGGCTTCACCGATCCCCTGAGCAGCGTACTGTATGTACCCGGCGATGCACAGGCCACGCCACCGCAACCGGACCAGGAATTCCGGATCATCGGCGTGGTGAAGGACTTCCACTATGCCAGTTTGCACACACCGATCGAACCCCTCGCCATCTTCCAGGGCGACCCGCGCTACGGCGTGAACAACCTGGTGTTGCGCCTGGCTCCCGGCCGAACGCAGAGCCAACTCACCGCTCTACAAGCGCGCTTCAAGCGTCTGCAACCCAACGCGCAATGGGAGGCCACTTTCCTTACCGACAGCATCGCGCAGCTCTACCGGGCCGAAGACAAGCTTTTCAGGGTATTCACCGCATTCGCCGTGTTGACGATCATCCTCACGGTGATGGGTCTCTATGGTCTGGCGTACTTCACCGCGAAGCAACGCACCCGCGATATCGGCATCCGCCGCGTGTTGGGCGCTCCGGTGCTCGACATCGTACGCCACATGAACAAGGAATTCGTCGTGCTGCTCGGCCTCGCGTTGCTGGTCGCTTTCCCCCTGGCCTTCTACGCCATCGGTCGTTGGCTGGAGACGTTCGCCTACCACACCGATATTCCCCCGGTGCTCTACGTGACGGCGCTAGCACTTACACTGAGCGTTACCGTGCTCACTGTTACTGTGCAAGCGTACCAGGCCGCTGTGGCGGATCCGGTGAAGGCGCTGCGGTACGAGTAACCCGTCAACAACGCTGAACGCGGATCATCGGATGAAAGGCCCATTGGGCGCATCCGCGATCCAACTGACGAGCAGAACAGGGCGAAAGGATCCTGCTCACTGGCGGAACACGCGGAAGACTACGACTTGAGCGGCTGGGCCGCGGCGTAGGTCTGAACGTCGCTGTCCCAGTGCTCCCAAATGATCCGGTCTTTGACCTCCTTGGGAGTCAGCGTGGCCGAGATCCAATTACCATGTGCGCTCCCCAGAACGACCACCGGGCCGAAGAAGGGGCGGTCGATGGTTTTGCCCATGAACCGGAAGCGGGCGGGGTGTTCCATCTCATGGGTACCGTCGTCCAGAACCAGGCAATGCTCCCCGGAATACTCAACCGTACTTGTGCGCTCAGTGCCGATCAGCGCAGGAACAGCCCCTGGTTCCACCATGACGGATTCAACAGTGCAACGTTGTGGGTCGATGAGCAAGGCGTTCAAGGAGGAAATGTCGGTCATCGGGTCAAGGTAGGTCCTCCCCGAAGGATCCGCATGGCAAGCGTAAAATAAAGGTGGGCCAAGGGTTGCGCGGCCAGAAATCCGGCGGGCTCGTCGGCTGCGAGCGATCGTTGGCGTACATTGCGCCCATTCCCCGGTGCTTTTGCCGGGATCAACAAGCCCCGGTTTCGGCCGGGACACAATTCAAGCAGTACGATGTCAAGCGGTACAGTGAAGTTCTTCAACACGGAGAAAGGTTTCGGTTTCATCACCCCGGATGAGGGTGGAAAAGACGTCTTCGTGCACAAGTCCGGGACCCGGGCGGCGCTCTACGAAGGTGACAAAGTCACGTTCGAAGTGGAGCAGAGCCCGAAAGGCCTCAACGCGGTGAACGTGGAGAAGGCCTGAGGACAACCTTCAGGAAACAACGAAGCCCTGGCGAAAGCCGGGGCTTTGTCGTTCATAGCCGTTTGCGCAACCGTTCATCACGGGCACAACGCCAGCGCACGAAAGCCTTCGACCACGGCGGAGAGGAAAGCACCTTGCGGTCCCTTGTCGCCCACATGCTGAAGAACGTCGTCCTCACGAGCTTGCGCAATCTGGCGCGCAACAAGCTCTACACGCTGATCAACCTGCTGGGCCTGGCCACAGGCATCGCCTGCTTCGTGCTCATCGGCTTGTACGTGCGGCACCAGCGCGGTTATGACCACTTCGTACCGAACGCTGAACGCGTGTACCGCGTGGTGGGCGAGATCGAGATGGAAGGACAAGGCGAGCACAGCAGCAGCATGGTGTTCGGCCTCGGCCCCACCCTGCTGCACGACCATCCGGAACTGGTCGAGCGCCAATGCCGCTGGTTCGATTTCCAGGATCCGCAGCACACCCTGAAGGTGGGCGACAGCCTGAGCACCGACAAGACGTTCACCGAGAGCGGCCTCTACTTGGTGGACAGTACGGTGTTCGACATCTTCGACTACCCGCTCATCCAGGGCGATCCGAAGACGGCGCTCACCAAACGCGGCAGCATCGTGCTCAGCCAAGATCTGGCGAAGAAGTACTTCGGCGATGCCGATCCGATGGGACAGCTGATGAAGTGGGACAACTCGATGGACGTGCAGGTGACGGGCATCCTCGGCGAGATCCCGCAGAACTCGCACATCAGGTTCACGGGACTGGTCTCGTTCTACACGATCACGCGGTTCTGGCAGAACATCGAGAAGAACAACTGGGTATGGAACCCGTGCTGGACGTATGTGCGGCTGAAGGAGGGCATCAGCAAGGCGGAAGTTGACCGGATCTTCCCCGACTTCATCCAGAAGTACTACCCCGACTTCCTCAAGAACCAGATCGGCCACGAGTTGCAGCCGCTCAACGACATCCACCTCACGAGCAAGCTCGACTTCGAGATGCACCAGAACGGTGACAAGGGCAGCGTGAACATCCTGTGGGCGATCGGCTTCTTCATCATCGTGCTGGCGGGCGTGAACTTCATGAACCTTGCCACGGCGCGCAGCGCGTATCGCGCACGCGAAGTGGGCGTGCGCAAGACGAACGGTGCCACACGTGGGCAACTCATCGGTCAGTTCCTGGCGGAGAGCGTACTGATGAGCTTGATCGCGGCGATGATCGCGTTGGTGCTGATCAAGGTGCTGATGCCTGCGTTCGATCAGCTGGCGGGTGAAACGATCCCATTGCCATCGATGCTCTTGCCGGGCGTCCTCGGCATCGCCGTGATCGTCGGCTTGTTGAGCGGGATCTATCCGGCATTCTTCCTGTCGGGCTTCCACCCGGCCGTAGTGCTGAAGGCCAATACAACTGGCACTTCCAAAGGGCAAGCGCTGCGGAAATCGCTCGTTGTGGTGCAGTTCGCCATCGCGCTGGTGCTGATCATCGGCACCGTGTTCGTGAAGAAGCAGCACGACTACTTGCAGAGCGTGGACCTCGGCTTCAACAAGGAGCAGGTGATCCTGATCCCGGTGCGCGCACCCATGAGCGACGTGTATCTGGCTGTCTTTCCCGAGCTGAAGAAGATCCGCGGCGTGAAGGCCGTGAGCTGGGCCAACGACATCATCGGCAAGAAGCACAACACGCATGAGTTCAATTGGGGCACCATGGAACAGGGCAAGTGGACCTATCTGCCTTGCCTCTACGTGAACCCGGAGTTCCAACAGGCCATGGACATCGAACTCCTCGCTGGCCGGTGGTTCTCGCGCGAGTTCCCCGGTGATGATTCCCTCAGTGTGATCGTCAACGAAACGTTCGCGCGCCAAACGCATCCGGACGATCCCACCAAAGCGATCGGTGACCGGATGGACACACCGCACGGCGACGAGCGCATCATCGCCGTCACGAAGGACTTCGCGTTCGATCCGCTCTTCAAATCCGTCCAACCCTTCGTGTTCGACATGACCACCGACATCGGGCAATGGCTACGCTACATCTACATCCGCACCGAGGGCGGTGATCCCACGCCGGTGATCGAGGCCGCACGCACCGAGTGGAACAGCCGCACCACCCAATTCCCCTTCGAGTACCAGTTCCTCGATGACCAGCTGAACAAGCAGTACGAAGCGCAAGGCCGCCTGGCGAAACTCGTCGGCATCTTCTCGCTGCTGGCGGTGTTCATCGCCTGCCTTGGGCTTTTCGCGCTCGCCAGTTGGACCGCCGAGAAACGCACGCGGGAGATCGGCATCCGCAAGGTGATGGGCGCCGATACGATGCGCATCTCATACCTGGTCACCCGTGACTTCCTTATGCTCGTGCTGATCGGCGCGGTGGTGGCCATCCCGCTCGCACGGTTCGCTGTGGGCCGCTGGCTGGAGAACTTCGCATTCCGCACGGCGATCGAGCCGGTGGTGTTCGTGCTGGCGGCGCTGGTGGTTCTCCTTATCGCCACGGTGACGGTGAGTTTCCGGGCGATCAAGGCGGCACAGACGGATCCGGTGCGGGCGTTGAGGCATGAGTGATCAGATGATCAGTGAATGAGATGATCCGATGCCCGACCATGGACAGTCCTGGACTGGCCTTGACCTGCTGCAGAGCCCAGATCCGGCCTTCCCCGTTCCATTCCCTGGAGACCTGATCGATTGATCGACATACCCATGAACCGCCGCTACTTCCTAGCCTCCACAGGTCTCAGCATTCCACTCCTGGGCAGCGGCGCCCTCTTACTGCCGATGCAGACGGGGGCTCAGGACACCATGAAACCCGCCAAGCCCGTGCAGTTGCCACCAAAGCTGGTGAAGGAATCCGCGCGTGTTGGGCACAACAACCTGCCGGAAGTCCAGCGCATGCTGAAGGAGCAGCCGGGTTTACTGAACGCGAGTTGGGACGTGGGCGGCGGCGAACTCGAAACGGCTTTGGAAGGCGCGGGACATGTCGGTAACCGCGAGATCGCCGAATCCCTGATCCGCCAAGGTGCGCGAGCGAACATCTTCGTGCTCACCATGCTCGGACATACGGCGATCATGAAGGAACTGCTCTCGTTGTACACGCATCTGCTGCGATCGAAAGGTCCGCATGGGCTCACGCTTATGCATCACGCGACCCGTGGGGTCGAGCCGGCGATGGAGTTGTTGGAGCACTTCCAAGGCTTGGGGCTCACCGAGATGAAGTTGGCGATGCCGTGAGCCGAACGATCTTCGGGGCATGAGCACCCCCGGCGCCGCATTGCGCATGGCCCTTGAACATGCCCTCCCCTTGCTTGAACTCATGTCAGACGAGTTGGCTTCCGCATCACCCGCCCCAGGCAAGTGGTGCCCCAAAGAGATCATCGGCCACTTGCTCGATTCGGCCAACAACAACCTCGCACGTTTCATCCGTTTGCAGCACACGGAGTACTTGCTCTTCGCACCATACGCACAAGAGGAATGGGTGCGCACCCAAGCTTATGCTGAGACGGACTGGTCGAGCCTGGTGGAGCTGTGGTCACGCTACAACCTGCACATCGCGCGCGTGATGGAGCTGGTGCCTAACGACGTCCGCTTCCGTCCACGCAAGGAGCATCGGCATCCGGGTTCAACCTATGCACCGCTCCCTGCTGACGGCATCCCTACCTTGGACTGGCTGATGCGCGACTACGTGGAGCACCTGAAGCACCACCTGCGGCAGATCGATCCGCGACTGGCGGTGTAGATCGATCCACTTCAGCGGAAGCCTCACTTCATCGCTTCGCCCAGCTCCTTTTCCAACTCGGCTATGATAGACGTGGCATTGGGGTTTTGCGGCTGCATGGACAGAGTGCGCTTGTAGAATTCGAGCGCGTGTTCCTTGTCGCCGAGCTTCAGGCACGCCTCCGCATAGCTGTCATACACGTTCGCGCTCATGGGGTAGAGCAACAGATTCACCTGAAAGATGTCCTGAGCTTGCTTCAGCTCGCCCCTGTTCATGAGTTCGTAGCCGAGCAAGTTCAACCGCTCCTCGCTCACCATTTCGTCCGAAGGATCCGCGGCCTTCAGGGCCGTGTAGGCCTGCACGGCAGCGTCACGGTCGCCGCGTTGCACGAGTTCGAAGGGGATGTGCTCGTCCTCCTTCATGCGTGGCAGGGAGGAGAACTCCGTCGCGTCGATCGAATCCATCACCTGCACGGTCATTGCGCCGGTGGGGTCTTTCGCGAACTTCCGGAAGCGCTCGTCCATGCGGCTCACGAACACGTTGTCGCCGATATGCACCAAGGCATTGGCCTCTTGGCGCAGCGGTTGCCGGATGAGCTTGTTGCCGGAACGCGTGATCGTTACCAGGTCATCGCTGCCCACACGGTAACGTCCGGTGAACGCATCCAGCGCGGCGCCGTCCAGCGGCTGCTCCTTGTATTGCGGAACGAACCCCGGCCAGTCGTAAGCGCGCGCGATGGAGCGCACCACTTCACCCATGAACTCCGTATGGTTGGCGTTGATGAGGATCACCGCGCCTTTGCCGTTCTTCACGTGGCCGACGATCCAACCGCAGAAGCCTTCGTTCCAGCCGCCGTGATCGAAGTACCGCTGGCCTTTCTTGTCCTCGATCGTAAGGCCCACGGCGGCGAACGGCATCACGAAGGGCTCGACCATCAGCATGGCCGAAGCACGGCTAAGCACTTTTCCGCTGTCGGTCGCAACGGTCCGCTGCAGATCGATCACGAAGTGCGCGAGGTCGGTGGCGGTGCTCCAGAGGCCATCCGGCGAAAGTTCCGGGTAAACATGCCACTTGCTCTTCACCGGGGACCGGTCGGGCAAGTACCCACTGGCTGCGTTGTGGGCCCATGCTTGCGGAAGCGGCTGTTGATAGGTACTGCGCGTCATGCCCAGCGGTTTCAGCACGAGTTCGTCCATGTGCTGCGGGATGGTGCCACCCTTCGCATCGAGGACCACTTGTGAAGCAACGCAGTAGCCGCCGCCGGAGTAGCGCCACGTGCTTCCGGGTGTCTGGTCCACCACGATCGGCGGCGAGTTCGAAGGCGCTTCTCCGTTCAGGATCCGGTTCAACGTTGGCAATGGTTCACCTGGAACATAGCCTTGGAAGCCGTGCACAGTGGTCCCGGCAACATGGCCAAGCAGTCGCTTCAACGTAACCTTCTCTGTGGATGTGAATTCGTTCTCAGGGACCTTCCAGGGGCCGAGTTGTGCGTTCACATCCTCATCGAGCTTCACTGCACCCAGCTCCGCGAGCTTCAACACGGCCATGGTGAACACCGGCTTGCTTATGGACGCGGTCTGGAACAAAGTGCTGTCCGTGACCGGGCGCGAACTGGTGCTGTCCATCACGCCATAGCTTCTGGTCCACGCGATCCTGAAGTCATCGACAATGGCGATGCTCATGCCCGGTACGCCGTAGTGCTTCATGCGCTCCTCGATCGTCCACGTGCTGTCACCCTCGATGAATACCGGGTTGCATAGTCCCGTCTCGACATGGCCGCGGATGAACGCGGTGGGATCGTCCGAGCGTGTGGGGTTGTGGCAGGCAGCGGCGAAGAGTGCCAAGAGAAGGAACAGGGAATACTTCATGTTACCAGGATGGGGTGGTGAAGGTCGGTCGTACGATCCATCGGTGCGTGCCGGGTTGACAAGCAGTTGAGGTCTTCCGGTCCAAGGATGCCTGTGCACGGGACCTGCCGTTCAAGAGGATGTCGACCAAGTGCTCGACGGTGTTGTGCACATCGGTGCTGAAAGCCAGGATATACTGGGGCATGGATACACGACACAACGGCATTCTCCGCCCTGACCAGACGCTCGGAGGCAGCCGGTCGAACAACAGCTTCAAGGCTCTGCCGCGGGTGTTGAACGGCGATCGCTAAGCGATTTGCGGCGACGATGGCTGTGAGAAGAGCGGGCCTTCGCATCGGCCTGCAATCAAAAGGGTCGCGCATCAGTGAAATCCAACGACCGCTACCTTGCCCGCATGAGACCGTTGCTTCGTTCGGCATTTCTGGTCCTGTGTGTTCAAACCGCGCTGTCAAGTTTGGGGCAATGGGATCGCGGCGAGGAAGAGGACCTGCTGGAGATCGATCGCTATGACCTGTTGGACCGCGCCACGGAAGTGCCGGGGATCGGGAGCGAAGTGCCCGGCATCGACCTTATCGAGAAGGGTGAACCACGATACACTTCCGGCGAGGACAGCCTATACGCAGCGCGTGAATTCGCGGACAAGTCGTGGGCCGAAGCGGAAACGAAAGCGGACAGCGCGCTCCCACCGGCAAGGATCCATTGGGTACGCGTGCATGTGCGGGTGGATCCCGAGTTGAAAGAGGAAGCGCTCTACCTGTCCGTATCCTGCAAGGCTGACCTGGAGGTGTTCGTGAACGGCGAGCAGGTCCTGAACTCGAGCAGCCGCGCGGCGAAACGGCCGACGGACGGGACATTGGACGGGGCACTGCCGCGCTTTGCCGTGCCCGTGGCCTTCGCTGGCGACGAAAGCAACGAGGTGGTCGCCGTGCGCATGGACCTCGGTGAAGGGAACAGCGGGCCAAGACCGGAACTGCGCCTCACGCTGCATGACCACCGGATCGACGGTATCGTACAACAGGGCAACCTGCACGCCGGGGCGTTCATCGGCATCAACGTCATCATCTTCTTGTTGGCCGTCATACTCTGGTCATTCGACCGCAGCGACACGAACTGGTTGTTGTTGGCATGCATCACGCTGATAACCGCGTTCATCTCCTTCACGTTCGCGGCCTCCTCATGGGACATCGGCATGGGGCGCACGACACACGACGTACTGTCCATCGCCGCTGGATCCCTGCGTTTCTGGCCATCCTACCTGCTCATCCTTCTGCTCCGTCGTTTGCTCGGCATGGAACGATGGAGACGCGCACGATTCTACGCGGCGGCGATGGTACTGGTCACCCTTGGGATGATCGTCGGTGGTATCCTCGGTGGGCTCGAGATCGATACGGAGGAAATGAAGACCTCGGTCCTATCGGTCTTCGTCCTCGTGCTGATCGGCATCGGTGCTGTCATCGTGGGGGTGGCACTGGTCGGGCTCTTCATACAGGTCGTACGTCTCGGTACAAGGCTGTTGCGATCGCAGGGCTACGTGCGTTGGATAGGTGCCGGGGCGCTTTTCAGCAGCTTGTCCTCCGTATTCTTCAAGGTGATCATCAGCTTGACGCATCTGCCGCAAGCATCCTGGCTGAGCACCGTTTCGGACTACTTCAACTACGTTGGGTTGACGGTGTCCGCGGCCGTGTTCTTGGCGATCCGCTCCGCCCACCAGAACAAAGCAGTGGCCCGCCAGCGGGATGATCTGGACCGAGAAGTGCATGAACGCACCGATGAGCTGAGGAAAGAACGCGACCGGTCGGATGAACTGCTGCTGAACATCCTGCCGCACGAAGTAGCTGAAGAACTGAAACGGACCGGTGCCGCTGCGGCGAAACATTTCGACCAGGCCTCCGTGCTCTTCACGGACTTCAAGGGCTTCACCACGATGAGCGAGAAAGTGGGCGCGGCTGAATTGCTGGAAGAGCTCAATACCTGTTTCAAGGCCTTCGACGACATCATCGGCACGCACGGCGTGGAGAAGATCAAGACCATCGGCGATGCTTACATGTGCGCCGGCGGGCTGCCGGACCCGAAGACCTCCTCCCCCGCCGATGTGGTGTTCGCCGCGCTGGAAATGCAGGCATTCATGGAGAAGCGCCGCATCGAACGGGAGGCGCAGGGCAAGCTCGCATTCGTCATGCGCGTCGGGATCCACACCGGTCCCGTGGTGGCTGGAATCGTTGGCGTGAAGAAATTCCAGTACGACATCTGGGGCGATACCGTGAATACGGCAAGCCGCATGGAATCCTCCGGGGAGGTCGGACAGGTGAACATCAGTAGCGCGACCTACGAACTCGTGAAGGGAGTACCGGGGTTGGTGTTCACACCGCGCGGGAAAGTGAACGCGAAAGGAAAAGGTGAAATGGAGATGTTCTTCGTGCGCCGAAACTGAACACGACTACCGGCTTCCATCGTCAACGATCGAAGCGATGAACTGGACTGTCGGCGGGATCCACAGAAGTCCCATCTCTTGCGAACGTTTATCCCTGCAACACCCGCACGCGCTCACCAGAGGGCCGTGTACCCGCCCGGAGGCAACGATCACCTGAACAGTTGGATCACCTCACCGGGCCAAGGCATCAGCACTTTGCATCGTTCGCAAGGCACGGACATCTCACCGCCACCTTCACCGCTCGGCAGGTGGTAGACGACCACCATCCTCGCGTCGATGGCACGTCCGGCCTTCTCGATCGCCGAACAGAGCGCGGGGTTCACGAAAGCCAGGTCGATCTCGGTGGCTGCGAGCAATGCCGTGGGATCCTCGGTGAGACCGGAGAACCAGATGCGACGACCGTTCCACTGCACCAGATAGGAGGAGTGCGGTGCGTCCTTGTACGGTGTGGCCGAAGGATGTACATAAATGGCGGTCTTCTCGCCCAGACGTTCGGAACGGCGTTCGAGCACTTCGCCTTCGATGGACGGCATGAAGGTGCGGCCGCCGACCACAGGTGCCGTGGGTTCAACCGTGTAGAGGGCGATATCGTCAGGACCGATGACCACATCCGAGCCATGCGGGGGAGCGTCCGCGAAGAGCTTGAAGCCGTCCAGGTCCAGCCGTAATAAGCTGTTGTTGAGAAGGGTGGCCGTAGGGCGTTGCGCCATAGTGACCGTGGCGCACACCAGAGCGGCGATGCTGAAAAGGCTGGAACGGAACATCGGGCTGTTGAAAGTCAGTGGGCGAAAGATGCGAAGGGATCCGCCATGCGTTAGACTTGCGGTGAACGCGGTCCTTACCAACCCCCGAAACGCATGGCAACGCAGGTAACCCATGACATCCGGATCAGTGTGAAGGCGAAGTATTCTGAAGAGCAGAGCGACCCGAAGGTGGGGCGGTTCCTCTTCAGCTACCGCATCCGCATCGAGAACCGGAGCGCGCGCACGGTGCAATTGCTCCGTCGGCACTGGCACATCGTGGACAGCCTGTTCGAACACCGCGAGGTGAAAGGGCCCGGGGTGGTGGGTGAAACACCCGTGCTCGCCCCCGGAGAACATTTCACCTACGGCAGTTTCTGCGATCTGCGTAGCGGCTTCGGGCGGATGTTCGGCAGCTACCGCATGATCCACACGGAGGATGGTATACCGTTCGATGTGGCCATTCCCTCGTTCGAACTCCTCTATCCCATCGCAGCGAACTGAAACCAGTGTTGCGGCAACGTTAAATGGTGTTTCTCCACCGTTCTTGTCGCCCACCACGCTACTTTCACCGCTTCCGGCAGGATCCACTCGTCAGATAGATGCGGCTTATGCGCAAGAGGAAGCAACCTTGGTCTTTGACCATGCGGATCTGTGCGATCTGGATGGCCATGAACCTCTTCATGCTGCCTCAGCTTATAATGGGCAGGACCATCAGTGCGTTGTGCGAAGAGACGGTCACGTCCCTTCCGGGCATGTCGGAGGAAGATGTCATCAAACATGCGTGCCATTTCCGCAAGGACGTTCGCCCCGTCGTGAAAGCCGCAGGGGAAGAGGTCCTTCTCCATCAGTTCGAGCAGCGCATGTTGGAGCACCCCTTGCTGGAGGTACCCCACCAACCACCGAAATAATACCTGCCTGCTTTCCCGTATCCATCCGGTGCTCCGGGCGGTGCGGTATGGTGGTCCCCCATCGCGGCCGCAGTTGTTCCCACGTTCAATCCATATCGAATGAATCCTGATCGCCTGCTGAAGAACTGGCGCAGTGATGTACCCGCATCACTCGTCGTATTCCTCGTGGCCCTGCCGTTGTGTTTGGGCATCGCCATCGCCTCGGGCGCTCCACCGGTCGCGGGCCTCATCGCCGGAGTGATCGGCGGTATCGTCGTCGGCAAGGCGAGTGGATCCTCACTGGGTGTTTCGGGCCCTGCGGCCGGCCTCACGGCGATCGTGGGCATGGGAGTAGCTGAGCTGGGCAGCTTTGAAGCACTGCTTGCGGCCATCCTCGTTGCGGGCATCATTCAGGTGGGCCTCAGCTTCGCCAAGGCGGGCATCATCGCCTACTATTTTCCGAGTTCGGTGATCAAAGGCATGCTCGCCGGGATCGGGATCATCATCATCCTGAAGCAGATCCCCCATGCCTTGGGGGATGACAAGGACTACTTGGGGGATGAGAGTTTCGACCAGCCGGACAAGACGAACACCTTCCAAGAGCTCTGGTACGCCCTTCAGGACCCGAACATGGGCCCGGTCCTCATCACGTTGGCCTGCTTGGCACTGATGCTGCTCTGGGAGCGCCCGTTCATCCAAAGGAATAATTGGCTCAAGTACATCCCTGGGCCCTTGCTGGCCGTAGTGCTGGGGATAGTACTGGCGATCGGCTTCGGCAACATACCGGCGCTGGTGGTAGGTGCGGGCCATTACGTGCAACTGCCGGACCTCACGGAGGCTTCAAGCTACGCACTGCCCACCTTCAATGCGCTCAACAGCGCTGCGTTCTGGCGTATCGCCTTCACACTCGCAATCGTTGCGAGCATAGAGACGCTGCTCTGTGTGGAGGCCACCGATAAACTGGACCCGCACAAGCGCATCACACCGGCAAATCGTGAACTGCTGGCGCAAGGCGCAGGTAATATCATCAGCGGACTGCTTGGTGGCCTCCCGATCACCCAGGTGATCGTGCGCAGTTCGGCCAATATCCAAAGTGGCGGGCAGACGAAGGTCTCGGCTATGCTCCATGGGGTGTGGCTGCTGATCTCCGTGTTCGCCATCGCCCCCTTGCTGCGCATGGTGCCGCTGGCCAGCCTGGCCGCCATACTGCTGCTGGTAGGGTACAAATTGGCAAAACCATCCCTGTTCAAGCTCATGTGGAAGCAGGGACTGCCGCAGTTCGTTCCTTTCGTCGCTACAGTGGGCTTCATGGCGGTGACCAACGACTTGCTGAAAGGGGTAGCGCTCGGTCTGGTGCTGGCTTTCATCCATATCCTTTGGAAGAACTACAAGGTGCCGTTCCATTTCCACAAAGCGCGTCAGAAACCTGGTCTACCCATTTACATCGAGCTCAGCGAAGACGTCACTTTCCTCAACAAGGCCGGCATCAAACGGACGTTGAGCGAACTGGCCGATGGGTCGCGCGTGGTGATAGATGCCGCCCGCACGGTAGACCTCGATCCGGACGTCCTGGAGATCATCACTGACTTCACGGAGGTCGCCGCCGAGCGCAACATCCGTTATGAGCTCATCGGGTTCAAGGGCGATCTTGCACCCAAGCCCATCGCAGCCTCTGCGGCCCCTTGGCCTTCCCGCGCAACCTCCGTTCAATAACCCTCTCCGCAACGAACAACCGATCACAAACATGGAATCGTATAAGCGTCTCCTGTTGAACAACAAGGCTTGGGCCGAGGATACCGTTGGGCGCGACCCCGAGTTCTTCCACCGCTTGGAAAACGTGCAGCGCCCGGAGTTCCTCTGGATCGGGTGCAGCGATAGCCGCGTGCCGGCCAACGAGATCACGGGCACACAACCGGGCGAGATCTTCGTGCACCGCAACATCGCCAACATGGTGGTGCATACCGACCTCAACCTCTTGAGCGTACTGCAATACGCGGTGGAGTTCCTCAAGGTGAAGCATGTGATCGTCTGCGGGCATTACGGCTGTGGCGGAGTTCAAGCGGCCATGACCCACCAGTCCTTGGGCATCATCAACAAATGGTTGCGCAACATCAAAGACGTCTACCGCCTGCACGAGGAAGAGGTGAATGCTCTGCCCACTGAACAGGAACGCTTCGACCGCATGGTGGAATTGAACGTGCAGGAACAGGTACTGGACCTGGCCAAGACCAGCATCATCCAGCGGGCATGGGGCGAACGTGGAGGTCCGCACTTGCATGGATGGGTGTACCGCCTTAGCGATGGCCTCATCAAGACCGTGTTCGAGATGGAGGCGGGATCCGAACTGGACCCGATCTATCGCTTCGACAACCTCTGATCAGGGTGTATAATGAACGTGGTACCGGGGTGACTACCGGTGAGGGCGTGCGCGCGGTCTGTTGCTCTCAACTGGTATGACGTTCCCGCGATGTATCGTGGCCATTCCGAGGGGGAGATCTGCAAAGCGATCCTGCCCCAAAGCTCGTTCCAGCCACCATTCACCGTATGGCTCATTCGCCTTGCCCCAGTGAGAATCCGCGCACCCCGTCGAAGAGATAGAGGTTCTCCGTCTTGATCACCTCGATGCCGTTCTCGCCCAAGAGGTGCAGAAGCTGGGCCACCTGCTTTCGGCCGATCGGCATGTAGGTCGCCTTGACATCATCGATCGCCACCTCAGGACCCACGAAGCGGCAGCGCCAGTGATCGGTGCAGAAAGTCTCGGGGAATCCCTCGGGCCAAACCTTCACGCCGCGGTTGGTGATGAGCTTCAGCTTCAACATGCCATGCGAGGCCTTGTCCAAGCGGGCTGCCAGTTCATCGGGCGTGCTGGTAGCATCGCACACGAACATGTCCACGCCGCAGAGCTCACGCTTCACCACCGGTCGTTCGTAGTGGAACTTGGGTACCGCACCGCCCCTCATCTCCACGCTCTTCAACTGCGAAGGCTTCTGACCAAGACGCTCGATCACGGCATCGGCGAATTCGATGGTACCGGCGCGCTTCGCGGAAAGGCCTTCCTGGAAGATGTCCCCCGGATGTATGCCATCCTCCAAGGTCTTGAGCCATGCGTTCTGGATGGTCTCTGCCTTCCCGGGCAGACCTAAGTGGACCAGCATCATGCAGACCGCGTTGAGCATGGCGCTGGGGTTGGCGATGCCCTGCCCGGCGATGTCGGGCGCGCTGCCGTGGATGGCCTCGAACATGCTGATGCGGTCGCCGATGTTGGCACTGCCCGCCATGCCCACGCTGCCGGTGAGCTCGGCCGTGACGTCGCTGATGATATCGCCGTAAAGGTTGAGCGTGACGATGACATCGTAGCGACTGGGCTGGGTGGCCACACGAGCAGTGCCGATGTCGATGATCTGCACCTCCTGCTGGATGCCGGGGTACTCCTTCCCCACCCTGCGGAACATGTCGGAGAACATGCCATCAGAGAGCTTCATGATGTTGTCCTTCACCAGGCAGGTCACCTTCTTGCGGCCGTTGCTGTGGGCGTACTCGAAGGCGTAGCGGATGATCTTCTCGGTACCGGGCAGGCTCAGGATCTTCAGGCACTGGTAAACATCGGTGGTCTGCCGGTGCTCGATACCCGCGTAGAGGTCCTCCTCGTTCTCGCGCACCACCACCACGTCCATGTCGGGGTGCATCGTCCTCACGAAGGGATGCAGGCTGCGGCAGGGGCGCACGTTGGCGAAGAGACCAAGGGTCTTGCGGATGGTGACGTTCAGGCTCTTGTAGCCACTGCCCTGCGGAGTGGTGATGGGCCCTTTGAGGAAGACCGGATTCCGTCGGAGCGTGGCCCACGCCTCGTTGGGGATGCCGCTGCTGTTGCCGCTGAGGTAGACCTTCTCCCCCACGTCGATGTGGTCGTAGGTGAGGCCGCAGTCGGCGGCGTCGAGGATCCGGAGTACGGCATCGGTGATCTCGGGTCCGATGCCATCGCCCTTGGCGACAGTGATGGTGTACTTCATTTCAACTTCATGGGTTGGGCATGGTCCAGGTAAGTGACCGTGCGGTGATAGAGGTGCGCGGAAAGGTGTTTGAGGTCCTTCTTGTTGGACAGTTCGGTGAGCGAGGGCAGGTGCTCCATGGCGAAGGGGAGCGAGTGGGCCATCTCGATGATGGTGGTGGCGAAGCTGCGCGGCATGGGTACGTCCTTGCGGTAGGCGACCAGGCATTCGGCGATGAAGGCGCTCAGGGCCTTGTAGGGCAGGAAAAGCCGCCGGGCATTGTCGGCATCCACGTTCTTGTGGAGGTAGCTCTTCATGCCTTCCTCGATCACCAGCAGGCGCAGCGCATGCGGGTCCAACTGGGCCGTCGGTACATCCTTGGGCCACACGCCACAAAGGGCGTCAACCGCGGAACGCACCGTGCCGCGCGGGTCCACGGAACGCTCCGCATGGCGCCCACAGACCTGCCGAAGCCACAGCCAGTAGAGCTGGAAGTAGTACTGGAGCAGTCGCTGCTTGTTCGGGAAGTACTTGTAGAGGCTGACCTCCGTACTGTCGATCCGTGCCGCGAGTTTCTTGAAAGTGAAGGCCTCCAAGCCAAGCTCGTTCATCAGCACCAGACCTTCGGAAAGGATGGACTGCCCCAACCGTGTGCCCTCGGGATCGCGCAGGTACAGTGCCGGATCGGGCTTGAGGTGGACGTGGGCGCTCCCTTCCATGCCGCGAAGATAGTGTTACAAAACATATAACATAGTATTACTTAACTTATTCACCAGATACATCGCCAACGGACCCGTGAGCTTCATCTGACAAACCCTTTGACGGCCACCACCGATGAACATGATGCGCCTCGACCCGCACTTTGGCTTCAACCTGGTGGCAGCGACCTGCTCCCTGAGCCGCACGGCCATTGGCCGCGATCCTTGGTGGCCGCAACACCCCTCTGCCCCTGTTGGTCCGCGGCCGGAAAGATGTCTCGGTCAATGCCTCCAGTGACCCGCACCCGCTCCGAGGGTGCGGCATAGAGTGAGCTGACGGCGTTAAGCACGAGGTATCCAAACCCAACGTGTTCCACCCACCAAGTTGACCCTACAAGCAAGCATAGCGTCTTGAACGCCTTTTCGGACCTCTCCCAAGGGACACTCCGCCTTTGTCGGCGAGCGCGGAACGAAGAGGCTCGCCATCGGCGGACCAGGCCACTTCCCGGGCCAGCACCCGGCCCATCGCATCCGGTCTCCGTTAGTAACGTCACAACGTTCTGCGGCATGCTGATAGCCGCCTCACACCAATGGCCGATACCTTAGCTGCCACTAGTGACCCATGAGCAACGCCACCTTCACCGTACCGGCCCCGAAGAACGAACCCGTCCTCACTTACGCGCCGAACACGCCGGAACGCACGGCGCTGCAGGCCGAGGTGGACCGTCGACTGCGTGCGCGCATCGACGCACCGATGTGGATCGCTGGCCATGCGATCCAGACGAAGGACCTGCGGAAGATGAGCCCGCCGCACAAGCACGCGCACAACCTCGGCTCCGCGCACTTCGGTGAGGCCAAGCATGTGCGTGCCGCCATCGATGCCGCCTTGAAGGCGAAAAAGGACTGGGAGAACATGCCGTTCGAGGAGCGGGCGGCGATCTTTCTGAAAGCAGCGGACCTGCTGGCCGGCCCCTACCGCCAGCAGATCAACGCGGCCACGATGCTCGGCCAAGGAAAGAATTGCTACCAAGCTGAGATCGACAGCGCGTGCGAGCTGATCGATTTCCTGCGCTTCAATGTCGCATACGCACAGCAGATCTACCGCGACCAACCCGTCAGCTCACCGGGCGTATGGAACCGCTTGGAATACCGTGCGCTCGAAGGCTTCGTCTTCGCGCTCACGCCGTTCAATTTCACGGCCATCGCCGGGAATTTGCCGAGCAGTTGCGCACTGATGGGCAACACCGTGGTGTGGAAGTGCGCGGACACGCAGTGCTACAGCGCGCAAGTGTTGATGGAAGTGTTCATGGCGGCGGGACTTCCCGCAGGTGTGATCAACCTCATCCATGTTGACGGCGCGGTAGCGGGCGACGTGATCTTCAAGCACAAGGACTTCGCAGGCATCCACTTCACTGGCAGCACCAAGGTGTTCCGCCACATCTGGCAGACGATCGGCAACAATCTGCCGCTGTACCGCAGCTATCCGCGCATCGTGGGGGAGACCGGCGGCAAGGACTTCGTGCTCGCGCATCCGAGCGCTGACGCGAAGGTGGTGGCCACCGCATTGAGCCGGGGCGCGTTCGAGTACCAAGGGCAGAAGTGCAGCGCGGCGAGCCGTGCGTACATACCTGCCAACCTGTGGCCCGATGTGAAGAAGGAACTGCTCGCCGACCTCGCCGACATGAAGATGGGCGACCCGCGCGACTTCAAGAATTTCATCGGGGCGGTGATCGATGAGAAGAGCTTCGACAAGATCAGCGGCTACATCACTGGCCTGAAGCAGGACAAGAAGAACGTCCAGATCATCGCTGGCGGCAAGTGCGACAAGTCGACGGGCTGGTTCGTTCAGCCCACCGTGGCCGTAACGAAGGACCCGAAGAGCACCACGATGTGCGAGGAGATCTTCGGGCCGGTGCTCACCATCTACGTCTATGGCGAGAACCGCTGGATGGACACGCTGAAGTTGG
>Ga0075152_10000641_pt1 | contig 25317 bp, 20 predicted proteins | sample JI61114C2DNA_FD_70964 | JGI IMG/M metagenome (GOLD analysis project Ga0075152, IMG submission 70964) | Wastewater effluent complex algal communities from Wisconsin, to seasonally profile nutrient transformation and Carbon sequestration -... | ecosystem: Engineered > WWTP > Effluent > Algae...
TTTAGTATAATAGTATGAAAATAACCAAATATTTTTGACCCAATTATCTGAATAACATTACTTATATTTTTGCAAAGATGTTGGTATAATATTTTTTTCCGTCGGCACTTATTCTGATTGCAAGTCCAAAATGTGTAAAGTTACCTTCGATGTTAGCTTTGTGAGATGGGCTTTTTAGCCAAGCATCAACAGCAGCTTGAGGAGAATTATAATTGTAAGCAATATTTTCACCAACGTTTTTTGCTCCTAATACTTTCATTATATTTTCTGAACGTGTAACAAAATCATCGTGATTAACTACATTATTAGTTATCATATAATTGTCGTGCTCTTCTGATTTGTATGAAATGTGATTGATTTCTTTTAGTTCATTTAAACCAATACTTACTCTATAGGCATTGATTATTGCCATGGTTTCAATTTCAGTTGAATTATAAGTATATGTCATTGCTTTTTGTGCTGAAGCACTAGAAGTATCTGTAGCTGTTTCTGAACTATCAGATGAACAAGAATTCATAGTGAATACTATTGCAACCAGCAATAATACACGAAGTAATTTTGCTTTCATAATAAAAAGTAGATTAGGTTTAAAGTAGATTGTGGGGCAAACTTCTTTAGGATTATTTTTTCTTGATATTGTAAGAACTTGTTTAATTATAGTATAAATATAAGAGTAAAATCGTTTAAATGCCAAATAATATCGATGAAATACACAAAGTATTTTTTTAATTATATATTTTTCTTACTAAATTAATTAAAAACAAAATAATTTCTTGTCCGAAACAAATTTGATTACAAACAGAATTAATAACATAAAAAAAGCCCCGCATATCTACGAGGCTTAAATAAATTTTAAAGTCAATATATCTCTAAATCTTGATCAATTGTAAAACTTTTTCAAATTGCTCCTGCTTGGTAACATTAGAATTATCAAATTCGATAGCGTCATTTGCTTTGACAAGCGGAGAATCTTCACGATGGGTATCAATATAATCTCGCTCTTCAACGTTTTTCAAAACTTCGTCAAAAGTAACATTATCCCCTTTTTTTTGTAATTCCTTAAATCTTCTCTCGGCACGAGTCATTGGACTTGCGGTCATAAATATCTTCAAGTCGGCATCAGGAAAAACTATGGTTCCAATATCCCTTCCGTCCATTACAATACCTTTGTTTTTACCCATTTCTTGTTGCTGTTCGACTAGTTTGGAACGCACTTCCGAAATTTCGGCAACTAAACTAACAAAATTAGAAACTTCGATTGTTCGAATTTCTTTTTCGATATTGATTCCATTCAAATACATTTCGGCAAAACCCAAATCAGAGTTGAATTTGAAAACCAATTTTATATCTGGCAAACTTTTTATAAGAGATGCTGTATCGAAAAAATCTTTTCTAATAAATCCCTTTTGCATTGCAAAATAGGCCACTGCACGATACATTGCTCCTGTGTCAACATAAACATATCCTAGATGTTTGGCTAATTCCTTGGCCAAAGTACTTTTCCCCGTTGATGAAAATCCATCGATTGCAATGGTGATTTTTTTATTCATATGTACATGCTTATTGATTTTTATTGGTCATATGTAATTCGCATATATCTTTATCAGTATTTGCATCGCAATTCCGTTATGCTCATTTCAAAATAATATTATTGAAAATTAATGGTCAAGCCAAATAAACTAGTATTGCCAGCTAAGGTATATCTAGAATAGGAATAATTGAATTTTAATTTGTTAAATTTCAGTCCAAAACCAACAGAAATTCCAGAGAAATTTCGAATATCTTCGACTTTTAATTCTTCGGCTCGTCTAAAATTATATCCTAATCTCAAATTTACAGCTTTTTTTGGAAAAAGCTCTACTCCAAATACAGTATGTCTCAAAGCATTTCCTAAAAATGAGGTTTTCTTTTCGGTTGTACTACCATCGAGTGAGGTTTGGGCTTGATTTGGATTGGTAAACGATATGTTCCACTGTTGCAAATTATCTAAGGTTAAGTGCCAACGGATAGGAACATTTTCTAGTTCTTGCGAAACGCCAAGCATTATATCTAATGGTAATTTTTCGTTTACACCGTTATATGTTGTGAATTGTGTACCAAGATTTCGAATGACAAACGCCCAATTGACATCGTTGGCTTCGTCAATAAAAATCGCACCTAAATCGACAGCTCCGCCAATGGAACTATAGGTTTCTAATGTGGAAGAAATGAGTTTTCCATTCGCTCCTAAATATAAATTGGAATTGGGAACATTAAAAGCATAACCAAAAGAAAGTGCTACTTCGCTACCTGTAAATTGTGAAGTTTCCTGACCATTTTCGTCATAACCATCAAATTTTCCATAATTTACATAATTTACACCGACTTGAAAAGTTTGCAAATGACGGTCATAAGTATAAGCATAAGAAGCTGTTCCATAAGTCACTTCGCCAAAATAACTTCCATAATTAAGTGCTAAATGGTTGTCCATATCTGGGTTTATCGTCGCCGGATTATAATGTGCCTGATTGACATCTTCATCATAAATCGTAATCGTTTTACCTCCCATAGCTGCTTGCCTTGGCGAAGTAACCAAGTTCAAAAACTGATAGGTGTATTTCCCTCCTATCTGCCCGTTTGAGACGGTACTAACTAAAAACAAAAGGAAAATTAAAAGTTTTTTTGGCATATTTGAAAAAGCTATTCTGTATTGTAAAACGCAAATGCGAAGATAAAATTATAATGGTAAAAAAATCTCTTTTTTGATGAAGTTTCATGACAAAATAAAAATTCCATCCTGAAGATACAGAATGGAATTATTGTAAGTCAAAAAGCAACTGATTACAATACTTTTGCGTTTTTTACAGTTTGATCGGTAATGGCAATTTTCAAGACTTCGCTCATTTCCTTCACATAATGAAAAGTCAAGCCTTCGATATATTTTGGTTTTATTTCGTCAATATCGCTTTTGTTTTCGTGGCACAAAATAATTTCTTTGATATTGGCTCTTTTGGCAGCCAAAATCTTTTCTTTTATTCCGCCCACGGGCAAAACTTTTCCACGCAAAGTTATTTCGCCAGTCATGGCTAATCCTTTCTTAATTTTCTTTTGTGTAAGCACCGAAACTAATGAAGTCAACATCGCAATTCCAGCACTTGGACCATCTTTTGGAGTTGCTCCTTCTGGAACGTGCAAATGGATGTTATATTTGGTCAATATCTCCGGTTTTAAACCTAAAAATTCCGCATTGGCTTTGATGTATTCTAAAGCTATCGTCGCTGATTCTTTCATCACATTTCCTAAATTTCCTGTAATTGTCATTGCCCCTTTTCCAGGAGAAATCAAGGATTCTATAAAAAGAATATCACCCCCAACACTCGTCCAAGCGAGTCCTGTTACAACTCCAGCCACATCGTTGCTTTCGTATTTGTCTCTTTCTAATCTTGGAATCCCAAGAACTTGTACAATATCTTCGTTGGTCACTTTCTTATTGTATTCTTCTTCCATTGCAATGGATTTGGCAGCATTACGAATTACTTGCGCAATTTTTGCTTCCAAACCACGAACGCCAGATTCACGTGTGTAACCTTCGACAATTTTCTCTAATTGTTTCACTCCAATAGACAAATCCTTGGTGGCTAATCCGTGTTCTTTCAATTGTCTTGGAAACAAATGCTGACGAGCAATTTCTACCTTTTCTTCAATTGTATAGCCCGACATTTTGATGATTTCCATTCGGTCTCTCAACGCAGGTTGAATTTCAGCCATATTGTTTGAAGTAGCAATAAACATCACTTTCGATAAATCGTATCCCATTTCTAGAAAATTATCATAAAATGAATTGTTTTGCTCTGGATCTAAAACTTCCAACAATGCCGATGATGGATCACCTTGATGGCTATTGGATAATTTATCGATTTCATCTAAAACAAAAACTGGATTGGATGTGCCTGCTTTTTTCAAACTTTGAATAATTCGTCCTGGCATTGCGCCAATGTAGGTTTTGCGATGTCCCCGAATTTCAGCTTCGTCACGCAAACCACCAAGAGATATTCTCACATATTCTCTTCCCAAAGCTTCGGCAACAGATTTTCCTATAGAGGTTTTACCCACTCCCGGAGGTCCTGTCAAACAAATAATGGGTGATTTCATATCCTTTCGCAATTTCAAAACGGCCAAATGTTCGATCATTCTTTTCTTGACATCTTCTAATCCAAAATGGTCTCTGTCTAGAATTTTTTGAGCACGTTTCAAATCGAAATTATCTTTAGAATATTCACCCCAAGGCAAATCCAAAAACAACTCTAAATAGTTTCTTTGAATACCAAAATCAGGCGCTTGAGGATTCATTCGGCGCATTTTAGACAATTCTTTTTCGAAATGTTTTTGCGTTTTTTCGTCCCATTTTTTGGTTTTAGCTTTGGCACTCATTTCGTCCATTTCCTCTTCTTGCGAAACGCCACCCAATTCTTCCTGAATGGTTTTCATTTGCTGATGAAGGAAATATTCGCGTTGCTGTTGGTCTAAATCAAAACGAACTTTAGATTGAATATCGTTTTTCAATTCGAGTTTTTGCAACTCGGTATTCATATATCGAAGCGTTTCAAGTGCTCTATCTTTCAAAGAATTAATTGACAAAAGATTTTGTTTCTCTTCGACAGACAAACTCATATTAGAAGTCACAAAATTGATTAAAAACGATTGACTTTCAATATTTTTAATGGCAAATGTGGCTTCGCTTGGAATGTTCGGATTTTCTTTGATAATTTGAATTGCCAATTCTCTAACTGAATCCAGAATGGCTAAAAATTCGGTGTCTTTTTTAGTTGGTCGTTTCTCAGCAACATCTTTGATATTGGCTGTAAAATAAGGCATTTCGGTAACAATAGATTCTATTTTGAAACGCTTTTTTCCTTGAAGAATGACGGTAACATTGCCATCAGGCATTTTTAGGACACGCAAAATACGTGCTACAGTTCCTATTTGATGAATATCATTTTTGGTTGGATCTTCAACTTCTTCGTTCTTTTGGGCAACAACTCCAATAATTTTTCCTGCCGCATAAGCGTCATTGATTAAATTAATAGATTTATCGCGACCCGCTGTAATTGGGATTACAACTCCCGGAAATAAAACCATATTTCGCAAAGGCAAAATAGGTAAAGTATCTGGTAAATCTTCGTTGTTCATTTCCTCCTCGTCTTCAGGAGTCAATAAGGGAATTAATTCGGTATCGGTATCAAATTCTTGAAGTGACAGATTGTCAAGTGTGCGTATTTTATGATTTGACATAGTAGTTTTAAGTCTTTTTGTCATTAAATGGGGAAATCATTTAAAAACAAAGTTAGTATTATTTTAATATACGTTGCTGAAAATCAATTAACAACAAATATAATCTAATTTATATAACAATATAATTCAATCTTTGTGCCATAAAAAAACCTGAACTTTGTTCAGGTTCATTTTGCTTAAAAAAAATTCTCTTATTTTACAATATAGGAATCTAGCTCTTGAACAACTGTTTGACCTCCAGTTTCAGAAGTCATTTTAATTGGACCCACATTTTTTGAATACCAATAATAGCTAGTAATGGTCGTAGTTTGACCAACCATAGTTACCTTTTGAATATATTTAATTTTTATAACATCTGTATAATTATGGCCCGCAATAGTAATTGAACTATTCTTCTCCATAACTGTTGCTAAAATATCAAAATCTAAAGCGATAACTGGAAAAATTGGATCTGTATAAGTAGTTGTTTGAGAATATTTATCAGTCCAAGTTCCTCCAACAGGTAAATAATCTTTTAGCATAATCGTCTCATATCCAGTCATAGTGAAACCTGGTATTGGGCCTTGTGCAGGAGAACTTAAACTTTCCATCTTTATATAATAATCTCCATTCAATTTTCTTAATCGCTGTATTCCAGAAACTGCAAAACCTAGTCCAGTTCCTGCTATTTCATTAAAAGTATAATATGTATTTGCATTTATTGTATTTATGGAAATCATTTTCATTGGGCTTTGTAATACGCCGTCCATTTTGAAAACCCACTGATTATTAATTGCTGTTGGCCAATAATCCCCGGTTGAAGTTCCTCCTCCATTTTCTGGAGGTATGCTACTGTCAACAGGTTCGATTTCACAAGAAGTAAGTAAAACTGATGCAAAGAAAAATACGGTAATAAATTTTATGAATTTCATGTTTTTATTTTTTTATCACATCAAATGTAGTATTTTTTTTAAATATATGAACCCTTTGTTCTAGGAATTTAAAAAAAATTATTCTTACAAAAAACAATGCTATAAAAATCAAAAACAAGTTTTTGGACTACCTGTGATTTTATACATATTTACCTAACTATTATTGATTGAAATTTATTTAACTGCTTCAATTTTTTTCATAAAACTAAGTACAATATACCCCAGCAAAAAGAAAACAGAAAGAATAAAAATAGAATTCCGCATCGAATTAGACAAAGCTCCTACAAAACCAAAAATAAAAGTTCCTAAAACAATCGCAATTTTCTCAGTCACATCAAAGAAACTGAAGTAAGTAGTATGATCTTCGGTATCAGGCAATAATTTAGAATATGTGGAACGCGACAAAGACTGAATTGCACCCAACACCATTCCAATCATACCTCCAAGAGCATAAAATTGTATATCAATATACTTGTTATCTTTATCCAATAAATAAGCTGCAAAACAAATAAATCCCCAAATGGCGATGGTTAATTTTAAAGTTTTTATATTTCCAATGTTTTCGGAAATTCTAGAAAAAAGAAAAGCGCCAAAAATAGCTACTATTTGAATTAACAAAATAGTAATTATCAATTGACTAGTTTCAATGCCTAATTCTACTTTTCCATAAATACCTGCCAATAGAATAATTGTTTGAACACCAATACTATAAAGAAAGAAAGCTATTAAAAACTGTTTCAAAGAAGTCAATTCTTTCAAACTTAATAGAACTACTTTTAACTCTTTTATTCCTTTGAAAATAAAATCTTTCTTCAGTTTTTTGTTATAAATATTAGAAGGTAAAAAATGAAATGTTACTTGTGCAAATCCCATCCACCAAATTCCAACGGATAGAAAAGATATTCTAGCTGGCAAAGTTGGGTCTGTAATACCAAACCAATCTGGTTTCATAACCATAGCCAAATTAAAAGCCAATAACATTACCGAGCCAGTATAGCCAAACATAAATCCTTTGGCACTCACTCTATCGTGCTGTTCAGGAAAGGCAATTTCAGGTAAATAGGAATTATAAAAAACGATACTTCCCCAAAAACCAATACTGGCCAGAATGGTTGCCAAAATCCCAATCCACAAAGTATCCTGCCCTTTAAAGAAAAACAAACTCATTACTGACAATGAACCCATGTAGCAAAAAAACTTCATAAAACTCTTTTTGTTTCCCGAATAATCGGCAATACCTGATAATATTGGAGATAAAAAAGCCACAATTAAGAAAGAAAATGACAAAGAATAAGACAAAAGGGAACTATTAGGCAACGAAGCTCCCAGAAAATGTACCATTCCTTCATTATCACTAGTTACAGATTCATAATATATAGGAAAAACAGCCGTAGCTATTACTAATGAATAAACTGAATTTGCCCAATCATAAAATGCCCATGCATTGATCAGTTTAGGACTTCCTTTAGGTAAATTTTCCATTTGCAGTTTTTGTGGTTTCAAATATAGTTAAAAAACTTTTGCACCAAAGTCGATTTTGCTTAACTATTATTAAGAAATTGCCAAGAATTACAACTATAACTCTTGGCAATTTTTGAATTCCTTTTTATTTAAAGTTTATGCTTTTTGAAAATTCAATTTACTGTTTTTACGGCTAAATCCAAAGTAAATCGTAAGTCCTATTATTAGCCAAATAGTAAAATAAATCCAGTTCCAAACGCTCAATTCTGCCATCATATACAAACAACAAATCAAACCCAATAAAGGAATAAGAGATAGATTTTCTTTGTAAGACCAAATCGTTAATCCAACTAAAACAATCAAGAAAATCCACATTGGGATTTTGTGTTTAAAAAGGTTAAAACCACTTTCATATTTATGAGCATCATCAACTGGCAAACCTTTAATTACTGCGGCATATTGAGCATCATCTTGCTGATATTGACTCAACAGTAACTCTAAATCTGGAGTTTCGTTCGTATTGTTTTTTGCATCCAAACCCACTAAATAATCCGATACTTTTGCATAGTGTTCTTTATCTAAAGAAGTGATAATATCAGCCGAACTTTTTATTTGAGTTTCGTTGGTCAAAAAATCCATTGTTGCTTTTTGGTTGTAACCAAAAGAAAAAACAAGTCCAATTACAATCAAAAATGGCATTATAAATTTAGAATTAACATAAGGTGTTTTGAATTTTCCACGAGGAATATCCTTTTTATTTTGCAAAACCAAAACTCCGGCACAAACCAATACAAAGGCAAATAAAGTTCCAATACTACACAAATCAGTCACCATTGTCAAATTCAAAAACAAAGCTGGAACCGCAACCACAAAACCAGTTACAATGGTTGCATACGAAGGTGTTTTAAATTTTGGATGCACTGTAGAAAAACGTTTTGGCAACAAACCATCACGGCTCATACTCATCCAAATTCGAGGTTGTCCCATTTGAAAAACCAACAAAACACTTGCCATTGCAATAACTGCACTCACAGCAATAATTCCCGACATCCATTTTAGGTCTAATTTATCGAATACAAAAGCAAGAGGATCGCCTACATTCAACTCACTGTAACTCACCATTCCGGTCAAAACTAAGGCAATGGCAATGTATAAAATAGTACAAATAATTATGGCCCACATCATTCCTTTTGGTAAATCGCGCTGCGGATCTTTACATTCCTCGGCTGTGGTAGAAATTGCATCAAAACCAATATAGGCGAAGAAAACCGCTGAAACCCCTTTTAAAACTCCACTCGCTCCATTGGGTGCAAACGGATTCCAATTGGCCGTATCAACATAAAAAATACCAACAGCAATAACCAAAAGTACAATACAGACTTTAATTATAACCATCAAATTACTGGCGTTTCTGGACTCTTTCATTCCACGATAGACCAAAGCAGTAATCAAAATAATAATCAACAACGCAGGTAAATCGGCAACAAAATGGAAAGAACCAAGTACTGGCGAAGTCGTCCAAGCCGTGTGTGCCGCTTGCAATCCTGAACTTAAATTTTCGAAAGATTTTCCGCCTTGCATCAAAGCTGTGGCATCTTTAAACCCATTCGAAGCCGTTAAATAATCCATTTGAACCCATTGTGGAAGATGAATTCCACCACTTTCAAGCAAGCCTGTAAAATAATCACTCCAGGAAATAGCGACAGTTATATTACCAATGGCGTACTCCATTATCAGTGCCCAACCAATTATCCAAGCGATAATTTCACCAAAAGCGACATAAGAATAGGTGTAAGCACTTCCTGAAACGGGAACCATAGAAGCAAATTCAGCATAAGCAAAAGCGGCAAAACTACAGGCAATAGCAGTAAATAAGAATAGAAAAATTACGGCTGGACCTCCGTCTGCACTAGCTTTTCCGATTGTGCTAAAAATTCCTGCACCAACAATTGCAGCAATACCAAAAGCGGTTAAATCTCGGGCTGTCAAGTGTTTTCCTAAAGCGTTATGACCGTCAGATTCGTTTTTTTCAACTTGTTTTAAAATATCTTGAACTGTTTTTTTTCTGAATAAACGGGAAAATGCCATTTTGTGAATTTTATTGTTATTTGTAAAAATATTGTAAATTATGCAACATTATTTTACATATGATGCGAAATATTTTGAATATTCAAATATAGAAAAGATTTTAAATTATAAAGACTCATACTACTATTTTTTCTAAAGTTTTAAAGAGACTAAGAATTTCACAGTTTTAAAATAATAAAATGACTAAAATCATTTAAATTTTTATTAATTGTTATTCGAAAGCAAAGTAAAAAATCTATTTTTGATTTTTTATTAAAATCTATAATTATAATGACTTCAAATAAAGGCTTTTTAATTCTCCTTACGTTTTTCCTATTCACTTTTTGGACTGCTAATTCACAGTATAAAACCATTCATCCAAAAAACGAATTCAGAGCCGTTTGGATAGCTACAGTAGTAAATATTGATTGGCCAAAAGCAGGTACTGATTCTGTCGAAAAACAAAAAGCAGATTATATAGAAATTTTAGAGGCTTATAAAAAACTAAATTACAATGCCGTAATTGTACAAATAAGAAGTGTTGGAGATGCTTTTTATCCTTCGAAATTAGCGCCTTGGTCACGATATTTGACAGGAAAAGAAGGTCAAGCACCCAAACCGTATTACGATCCTTTGGCTTGGATGATTGAACAAGCACATCAAAGAGGTTTTGAATTCCACGCTTGGCTTAATCCATACAGAGCCACATTCGATACTAAAATAGAAACGCTGAGCAAGGAACACGATTTTTTCAAACATCGCGATTGGATGATAAAATATGGCGAAACTGGTAAGGAAAAATATTACTATAATCCAGCATTACCTGAAGTTCAAACTCATTTGATAGCGGTAGTTGAAGAAGTGGTTAAAAATTATGATATCGATGCCATTCATTTTGATGATTATTTTTATCCTTATCGAGTGGCGGGTAAAGTTTTTAATGATTCTGCTTCTTTCAAAAAATATGCCTACAAGCAATCTCTTGCCGATTGGAGACGTGATAATGTAAATACCTTTGTCAAAAGTATCTATTATTCGATAAAGAAAATAAAACCTTGGGTTCAATTTGGCATCAGCCCTTTTGGGGTTTGGCGCAATAAATCAGTAGATCCAAGAGGTTCAGACACACAAGCTGGGCAAACCAATTACGACGATTTGTATGCCGATCCAATCGCGTGGATGGAAGGAAAATACATCGATTATATGTTACCACAATTGTATTGGAGCATCGATCATAAAACTGCTTCTTATTCGAAATTAATTAAATGGTGGGCAGATAATTCATCAAATGCAAATGTTTACATCGGAAATGGAAGCTATAAAATTAAAAGTGACTCGGATAAAAAATGGTTTATTCCAGGCGAAATTCCAAACCAAATTGATCTCACCAGAACCTATCCTAACATTCAAGGAAATGCCTATTTTAGCGCCAAAGCTTTTGTGAACAACAATAAAGATGTGGCACAATTACTAGAAAACAATCAATATAAATATCCTGCTATTCCTTTTCCAGTACCAAGTTCAACAAAAACGGGACTCGAAAGACCTTTAATCAGTACTTTTACTAAAGATGGAACTTCATACCAGTTTTTGTTCAAAAAAACGCAAACAGACCAGATTCGATATATTGTGGTTTATGGTTCAGAACATAACACAAAACTAGACAGTAATGATCCTAGTCAAATTGTTGAAAAAGTATTTATAGATGCAAAAAGTGAGTCGATAAAGTATTGCATTTCTAAAGACAAATTAAATAATGTTAAAAAAGTAGCTTTCACTTTTATCGATTTTTATGGTAACGAAAGTGTTGCAGAAATTGTCAATTTACAGACCGAAATAAAACCAAACTAAAATGAACAACTCGAAAACAAAAAATAAGCCTTGGTTTTGGATACCTTTATTAAATTTTGCTTCGGGTTTTCCGTATGTAATTATCATTTCAGTTTCGGTATTGATGTACAAAAACCTAGGAATCAGCAACGAAGACATCGGTTTTTATACGAGTTGGTTGTATTTACCTTGGGTTATAAAACCTTTGTGGAGTCCATTTATAGATTTACACGGAACCAAACGAAACTGGTTTTTGAGTATGCAATTATTCATTTCAATTGCCTTTCTAATTGTTGGTTTTATTATTCCAACCAGCCATTTTTTCTTGTTGAGTTTAGCTGTTTTTTGGGTAGCAGCATTTGCTTCTGCTTCGAATGATGTGGCGAGTGATGGTTTCTATTTATTGGCTTTAACCAAAGACCAACAATCTTTCTTTTTAGGAATTAGAAGCACTTTTTATAGAGCTTCCATGCTCACAGGAAACGGATTGATTATTTTATTGGCTGGTTATTTAGAACATCAATACAGCGACAATCAAAAAGCGTGGTCTTACACGATGATTTTCGTTGGTTTAGTAATGACTTTTTTAACGATTTACAACTATTTTGCCACTCCAAAAACCGAATTACCGATTGCAGCAGGAAAAACCGAAGAGAAAAATTTTGCCACTGTTTTTGCTAGTTTTTTCAAAAAGAAACAAATTGGATTAATTCTCGCTTTCATACTTTTATTTCGTTTGGGAGAATCGCAATTACTAAAAATGTTGACTCCCTTTTTAGTCGATAAAACCGATGTTGGCGGTTTAGGATTAGCCACCGAAGATGTAGGAATTATTTATGGAACCTTCGGATTAATTGCGCTTACAGTTGGTGGAATTCTGGGTGGAATTGCCATTTCGAAACAAGGCTTAACCAAATGGTTTTTACCCATGATTTTAACAATGCACTTGCCTATTCTTGGTTTTGTATTATTGGCACATTTTCATCCAGCTTCGGTTTACTATATTTATGCAGTTGTTATTATTGAACAATTTGGTTACGGATTCGGTTTTGCTGCCTTTATGATGTACTTAATTTACGTTGCCGAGGGCGAATCAAAAACGTCACATTACTCTATTGCAACAGGTTTTATGGCTTTAGGAATGATGCTTCCTGGAATGTTGAGCGGTTATATTCAACAGTATTTAGGTTATGGAAATTTCTTTATTTGGGTATTTTTGGCCACAGTACCTGGAATTATCTTATCTCGATTTTTGATTTTTCCAAAGGATTTTGGAAAAAAAGAGGAGTAATCCCTTTCTCAAAAAATAACACAAAAAAAACTCTATTCACTTCATAAAATAACAATTTTAAACCAATTATAAAATTGAAATTTAAATAAATTGTACTAAATTTAAGCCTACAAAATGTACACTGATGTTAACAATTAAAATCATAAAAATCAGGTGAAAATGATTATAAAATCTAATTAATCTTGGTGACATCAAAGCATTAATTTCTACAGCAATGACATTAGAACAAAAAATTGGGCAATTCTTTTTCCCCGCCGTTTTTATCAACGACACTGAAGAAAACATTCAAGAAATAGAACGTCTTATCAAGGAACACAACATTGGAGGACTTACTTTTTTTCATAGTAGAGCTAGTGCTGCTACAAATTATGAATCTAAAAAAGTAGTCGAACATAACGACAACAGTTTTGACCGATTAAAAGAACTCATCGTTCGTTTCCAAAAATGTGCTTCCACTCCTCTATTGATGAGCATCGACGCCGAATGGGGTTTGGCTATGCGGGTCGAAAATACGCCACAATATCCTTATGCGATTTCTCTTGGTGCTTTGCCAGAACGTTACGAATATTTGGCTTATGAAGTAGGAAAACGTACTGGATTGGATTTGAAAGCTGCTGGAATTCACTACAATTTAGCGCCTTTGGCAGACATCAATAATAACCCTAACAATCCTGTAATTGGTTATCGTTCCTTTGGTCAAAACAAAGAAAAAGTCACCAATTGTGCAATGGAATATTTAAGAGGATTAAATGAAGTTGGTGTTTTAGGATGCTTGAAACATTTTCCCGGACACGGAAACACGAATATCGACTCACATTTAGATTTACCTGTTTTACAAGAAAATCTCGAAGAATTAATAAAAAACGAATTGGTTCCTTTCATAAAAGGAATCGAAAATAATGTGGATTCTATAATGATTGGACACTTAGCCGTTCCTGCTTTGAATGATGGAAAAAACACATCGGCAACCTTGTCTAAAAATGTGATTGAAAACCTTTTGAGAAAACAATTGGGTTATGATGGTTTGGTCATTTCCGATGCTTTGAATATGCACAGCGTTTCAAAATTATATAAAAATAAAGGCCAACTCGAATGGGAAGCCTTTAATGCTGGAAACGACGTTTTGTGTTTTGCCGAAAATGTAGCTGAAGGAATTCAAGAAATTCTCAAAAATGCAACTCCAGAACGCATCGAAGATAGCTTTAATCGATTATGGAAATGCAAACAAAAAGTTGGAATATTAGAGGGAAATTTTGCCCCAGAAGGCGAGTTTGATTTTGAAGCCACTTCGATTTTAAATCGTTTAATTGCCGATAAAAGCACAACTTTAATTAAGGACAAACAAAATGGATTACATTTATTCGAAGCAAAAAATAATGATAAACTAGCCAAATTAAGTCTATACAAAAACATAGATAATATCTTTTTTAAATCGCTAAAATTAGTTCTTCCATCTCAAAAATTTGCTCTAGAAAAGGGAGATAAAGAAGCTGTTAAAAACATTAAAGAAGAATTAAAATGTTTTGATACAATTCTTGTTACTCTATTTGTTCCTAATGCAAAACCTTTGAATAATTTTGGCATAGAAGATTTTGTATTAGACTTTTTAGGAGATTTATTCTCTAAAAAGAAATGTGTTTTGTATGTTTTTGGAAATCCTTATGTCTTAGAAGTAATACCTAATTTGACATCAACCATAGGAATAGTCCAAGTGTATCAGGATTTTCGTGAATTTCAAGAAAGTGCTGCACGTCAATTACTAAGAAATTCAAGGTGTAGAGGAAGTTTACCTGTAGTCATAAATGACTTAAATAAGTAATTACTATATAAAAATAAATAACAATAACTATTAACTATCATAACATAAAAATATATAATTACAATTGAAGATCGAAGCTTACCTTTTAAATTACATTTGCATCAGTAAAAATTAATATCAACTTTAAAACATAAAAAATGTCATTAGTAGGAAAAAAATTCCCAAACATCACAGTAGACGCCATTTCAGAAATGGGAGACAACTTAAGAATCAATGTACTTGAAGAAGCTACAGAAAACAATCAAAAAGTACTATTATTTTGGTATCCAAAAGATTTTACTTTTGTTTGTCCAACAGAATTACATGCTTTTCAAGCAGCATTAGGAGAATTCAAAAAAAGAAATACCATTGTAATTGGAGCTTCTTGCGATACCAATGAAGTGCACTTTGCTTGGTTGAACACTCCAAAAAATAATGGTGGAATCGAAGGTGTTACTTATCCAATACTTGCAGATACAACAAGAAACTTGGCTGCTGAATTAGGAATTTTAGACATCGAAATGGAATACGACGAAACTTTTGATGGTGAATTATTAGTAGGTTCAAATGTAACTTACAGAGCTACTTATTTGATTGACGAAGACGGTAAAATTTTCCACGAAAGTGTAAATGATATGCCATTGGGTCGTAACGTAAACGAATATTTACGTTTGGTTGATGCTTACACTCACGTTCAAACTAAAGGTGAAGTTTGTCCAGCAAACTGGGAAGAAGGAAAAGATGCCATGCACGCTGACAGAAAAAGTACTGCTGAATATTTAGGAACTCACTAAAAAAAACATCAAATCTCAAATTCCAAAAGACAAATATCTATCAATTTTAAAATTTTCAAAACTGTTTTCAGAAATACTCTTTTTGTTTTATACGTTTGAAATTTTATAATCAAATTCAATTTTTAGAATTTGAAATTTATTAGATATTTGTTTTTTGTCTTTTGGAATTTATATATTTAAATTAAAAAATAACAATTATGTTAATCGAATTAAACGAAGATACATTACAAGATTTAGTTTCACAAAACGAAAAAGTAATCGTTCAGTTTTCGGCCTCTTGGTGTGGAAATTGCCGAATTATGAAACCAAAATTCAAAAAGTTGGCTTCAGAAAACGAAAACTTGACTTTTGTTTTGGTTGATGCTGAAAATTCTCCAGAATCTAGAAAACTAGCTAACGTGAGCAACTTGCCAACTTTTGCTACTTTTGTAAACGGAAAATTGGCAAACGAAACTCAAACCAATAAAGCCGAAGTTCTAGCGGAATTGGTTAACGAAATCAAGTAATTATGAAACTACCCATAATCAAACATTTATCTCAATTTATTGAAGAAAATGACCAAGATTACCTTGTTGAAACTATTGAAGTTCTAGAAGCTTTGACTGAAGTTTCTTCCTTGAAAGATGAAGAATTAGATGTTATTGGTGAATTAATTTCAAATATGTACGGTGCTCTTGAAGTACACAAGATGACTAAAGACGGGATGGACAAAAAAGAAGCTTTGAATACTTTTATGAAGCGAGTTTTAGGTTCAATAGACAAATAGATTCTATAAGATTTTTGACCATATACCCTATTAAAATAAATAAAAAAAGCTGCATTAATCAAAATGCAGCTTTTTTTTGCTAAATAGAAAAATAAATTTTCTATTTTGTTTTCATCGGTGGTAAATCAAATGCTTTTCCATCATGTTCAAAATTATTGCGATGTGAACCATCACAAAAAGGTTTGTTGGCAGATAATCCACAGCGACATAGACCTAATGTTTCTCTTCCTTGCAATCCGTAAACATTGCCTTCTTGATCCACTATTTCGAAATCACCTTCAATTTTTAAAGACCCATTTCTATTAATTGTTAGTTTTGTTTTACTCATATTTTTTTATTTATATTGAGTCAAAGATGATAAAAAAAAGGAAGTAATCTAGTTTTTAGATTACTTCCTTTTTTTATTTAAACTCCAAATATCTTATTTAAAACTTAACTCCAAACTTCAAAGCTTCAGCTTTAGCTTCTGGAATTAACTTTTTCAAATTTGCAATTCTGGTGGCATCGGCTGGGTGGGTACTCATAAATTCAGGTGGTTTATTTCCGCTGCTACTAGCAGACATTCTCTCCCAAAAGTAGATAGCTTGATCTGGATTATAGCCTGCAATTGCCATAAGAGTTAATCCAATTTTATCAGCTTCAGTTTCGTGATTTCTACTAAAAGGAAGCATCACACCTACTTCCGAGCCCAGTCCATAATATTGTTGCCACATTTGTTGCTGCTCAGCACTTTTACTTCCTGTCGCTACTGCGACACCAACAGCTCCTAATTGTTGCAATTGAGAAGCACTCATTCTTTGAGCACCGTGATTGGCCAATGCGTGTGAAACTTCATGTCCCATTACAGTAGCTAATCCAGCATCGTCTTTCGTTACAGGTAAAATCCCTGAATAGACTACAATTTTACCTCCTGGCATACACCAAGCATTAACTTCTTTATTTTCAATCAATTTATATTCCCATTGATAACCATTCAAATATTCAGCCTGTCCATTAGCTTTTAACCAACGTTCTGCAGCGGCTTTGATTTTCATCCCAACAGTTTCTACTCGTTTAGCATCTGTAGTCCCAACAATAACTTTATTTTCTTTCAAAAAAGTCCCATATTGTTGAAAAGAAGATGGAAATAATTGACTATTGGATACAAAATTTAAACTTTGTTTCCCTGTGAATGGATTTGTGGCACAAGAAAAAAACAATCCTAATGTGCAAATTCCAACTAATAATGAGTGCTTTTTCATAAATATAATTTTAAATATTTAACAAAATTACCAATAAAATCGAATCCTAACTTATAAAATAAAAATTAAAAGTATCAATATTTTTGGATAATTATTGAATCATATTTGAAATCTAATATTTATAAACAGTCACACTCAAAGGTGGTAAAAGCAATTCTATTGAATAATCTCTACCATCATAAGGCAATGCCTCAACCGTTAATTTAGTTGAATTTTTCACTCCACTTCCACCATAAATAGAAGCATCGCTATTGAAAATTTCTGTTAGTTTTCCTTTTTTGGGTAAACCAATACGATAATTTTGGCGAACGACTTGTGTGAAATTACAAACCACAATTACATCATCTTTTGGCTTATTTCCTTTGCGGATAAAAGTCATCACCGCGTTTTGATGATCCGAATAATTGATCCATTCGAAACCTTCTGGGCTAAATTGTTTTTCGTGCAATGCTGGTTGTGTTTTATACAAAGCATTCAAATCGGTTATGGCTTTTTTGACCCCTTCGTGAAAATCATATTGCAACAAATGCCAATCTAAACTGCCTTCGAAATTCCATTCAGCACTTTGTCCAAATTCACTTCCCATAAACAATAATTTTGCTCCAGGATGCATAAACATATAACCATAAAGCAATCTTAAATTGGCAAATTTCTGCCATTCGTCACCCGGCATTCTTCCTGCTATAGATTTCTTTCCATAAACCACTTCATCGTGAGAAAGCGGTAACATAAAATTTTCGGAAAAAACATAAGTCATTCCAAAAGTTAAATCGTTTTGATGGTATTTTCGATACACGGTTTCTTTTTGAAAATATTGCAAAGTATCATGCATCCAACCCATCATCCATTTCATTCCAAAACCTAATCCTCCTACAAATGTTGGACGAGAAACCATCGGGAAAGAAGTACTTTCCTCGGCAATAGTTTGTACACCTTCGAAACTCGAATAAACGGCTTCATTAAATTCTTTCAGGAAACTTATGGTGTCTAGATTTTCTCTTCCACCAAAGATATTGGGTTCCCATTCCCCTTCTTCTCTGGAATAATCCAAATACAACATAGAAGCGACAGCATCTACTCGAAGTCCATCGACATGATAATGTTGCAACCAAAAAATAGCATTACTAATCAAAAACGCACGAACTTCATTTCGTCCGTAATTAAAAACTAAACTTTTCCAATCGGGATGATAGCCTTTTTTGCGGTCTGGATGTTCAAATAGATTAGAACCATCAAAAAATCCTAATCCGTGCGCGTCCTCTGGAAAATGTGAAGGAACCCAATCCAAAATCACTCCAATGCCAGCTTCGTGCAATTTATCGACCAAAACCATAAAATCTTGCGGTGTTCCAAAACGGGATGTTGGTGCAAAATATCCAACCAATTGATACCCCCAAGAAGGATCGTAAGGATATTCCATTATAGGCATAAACTCAACGTGGGTGAAACCAGTTTCTTTTATGTAATCGACCAATTCTGTAGCCAATTCAAGATAAGTCAAAAATTTCCCTTCGGCATTGCGCTTCCAAGAACCCAAATGAACTTCGTAAACCGAATAAGGTTTGTCTAAATCATTGTGCTCCTTACGGGTTTCCATCCATTTTTTGTCCTTCCATTGGTAATCCAAATCCCAAACAACTGATGCAGTATGAGGAGGATGTTCGCAATACAACGCGAATGGATCTGCCTTTTCGGTAATAATTCCACCATTGTTGGATTGAATTTTATACTTATAAGTGGTTCCTTTTTCGATTCCAGGAATAAATCCTTCCCAAATTCCTGAGGAATCCCAGCGCACTTGCAATTGATGATCGCCCTGAATCCAATAATTGAAATCTCCAACTACAGAAACGGAACGAGCCGATGGTGCCCAAACGGCAAAATATACGCCTTTTACACCATCTACTTCTACAAGATGTGCGCCTAGTTTTTCGTATAATCTGAAATGTTTTCCGGCTTTGAATAAATCAATATCGAAATCGGTAAAAAGGGAATAAGGTTGTACTTTGTTCATTTTATTTTTTATTTTAAACTTTTAACCCAAATTGGGTTGTTAAATTATTTATTACTAAACTCCATAATACTGGCAATTCCCGTCAAAGGAATTACGGCCCATCTTGGTCGAGAATTGAGTTCATACCCCAATTCATAAATTGCTTTTTCAAGCAAACAATATTTCAATAAGAAATCAATTTCCTTGCGGTAGCCAATGTTCAAGTTTTCGCCTTGAGCAACATCTGTATAGGTTTGCAGAAACACACCTACAAAATATTTGAATAAAATTTCTCCAGCCTTGAAAAGTTCCTCTTGTTCATACGGATATTTATCTTTGTTGTTGAAAATCGTGGCATAAATTGCATAATGAAACGAGCGAAACATTCCCGCAACATCTTTCAAAGGAGGTTGTTTTACTTTTCGGTCGCGAATCGTACTTTCAGGCTCACCTTCAAAATCTAAAATATAAAAATCATCCCCATTGACCAAAACTTGTCCCAAATGATAATCGCCGTGAATCCGAATTCTTTCGGATTTCATTTTTGTCCAATCGAAATCGAGAAATAATTTTCGGATTTCTTTTTTATGATCCAAAAACTGATTGGCCAATTCTAAAGCCAAACCATCCAATTTATGAAGGTTATTTTCTAGAATATTCAATCGATTTTGAAACTGGTACGTCAATCGATTTTTAAGCCAAACCGTATAATCACCATTATAAGTCGTTGGCGTAAAAGCGGTTTCGTGAACATCACTTCCTAATGCAATATGCATTTCGGCGGTTCGAACGGCTAACTTTTGGATTCTCATAAAAATATTCAAACCTGCCCAATCAATAAGTTCGTGCGGAACTTCGTTGATTTTTAATCTTTTAAACAATTCAATATCAGGCAATTTACGTATGTTGATTTTTTTATGTTTTAGATTTTGAAAGATGGCATCTACTTCATCCAACATAAATTGCCAGGCATCGCCTTGATTTGGTACTAATTCCTGCATTAAGCCTAAAGTGATATCACCATCGGCCAAGACAACATTGATACTTCCCATATAGGCTGGAGAATTCTTGAAGTCCATTCTTTCAGTAAGAAATCTACTGATTTCATAATCAGGATTCGTACTGATATATATTCGCCTGAATATCTTTAGAACCAAAGTATTATTATAAATAATGGAAGTATTGCTTTGTTCTACCCCCATGAATTTGGATGATACATATTCCTTTTCTTCAAGTTTAACTCCCTTATGAAATTTTACAATTGAATCGGATTTTTCTTTCGCATTGACAATTTTATCGAACAATAATTTTTTGAAATCCTCTTGATGCAAAGCATCGACAAGAAATCCTGAAAGACCGTTCATTTTTACCGGTGCAATTATCGTGTTTGTATCCAACTCCTCTTCGAGCATAAAGGCAATCGGCATAAAATAATGCTGATAAAATGCTTCTTTAAAGTTGACTTCAAGTAAAACCCCATAATAGGTATTCTTTTTGGAAGTAATTTTGAAAAAGTCAACCACTTCAATGTACTTTAAAGTGCTTGCTTTTCCGCCATACCAGCGTTTATTAATAATATAATTTTCAAGAATATCTGAAGAAAAAACTTGAACAAATTCTTTATCTTCGAATGCATTTTTCCAATCTGTTTTAAAAACAAAAGGATTTTGAAATTCATCTTCGTTCATTGTTTGCATTTATTATCGTTCAACTTTAAACAAATGGAATGGTAAATCCGGTGAAATCTCTACAAAATTCCATTCTTTCTCCCAAATATAACTATTTCCAGTGATTAAATCGGTAATTTTTAGCGGAAGCTTACTCAATAACTCTTGAGGAAGAAGCACCATGGATTGAGCAGTATAATTAGAATCGAGACTTGCAACCATCAGTGTTTCATCCTGTTTTTCATCATCAAATTTATAATAGGCCATTACCTTATCATTATTGGTAGCACAAAAATCAATATTATTTGTTTGTTGCAAGGAAGCATGTTCATTTCTGATTTTGTTTATTCTACTTATCACGGTAGTAATCTTATTCTGTTTATCCCAATCCCATTTAAAAAATTCATATTTTTCAGAATTTAGATACTCTTCTTTTCCCGGAGCCAACGGAGTTGAAATTTGATATTCGAAAACGGGTCCGTAAATTCCAACACTTGAACTCAAAGTGGCAGCCAAGAAATATCGTTGAAGATGAATAGATTCATTTCCGTGTTGCAAATGCCCTGGATTAATATCAGGAGTATTGGGCCAAAAGTTGGGGCGATAAAATTCTTTTTGATCGGATTTAGTCAATTCCTCGACATATTCTATTAATTCATTTTTAGAACTTCGCCAAGTAAAATAAGTATAAGACTGAGTAAATCCTTGCTTCGCCAATTCATTCATAATTTTTGGACGTGTAAAAGCTTCAGCCAAAAACAAAACGTCAGGATGTTTTTTCTTGATTTCACCAATCAACCAACCCCAGAAATAAAATGGTTTTGTATGTGGATTATCCACTCTATAAATCTTAACATCGCACTCTTCAATCCAAAACAAAGCTACATCTAATAATTCCTTCCAAAGATTTTTCCAGTCGCTACTTTCAAAATAAATAGGTTGAATATCTTGGTATTTTTTGGGAGGATTTTCGGCATATTGCACCGTTCCATCAGGACGCCATTTGAACCATTGTGGAAAATCTTTCACATAAGGATGATCGGGAGCGGCTTGCAAGGCATAATCCATCGCCACTTCAATTCCTAAATCTTTGGCTTTTTTGACCAATGATTTAAAATCTTCAATACTTCCTAATTCAGGATGCGTAGATTTATGTCCGCCATATTGTGAGCCAATTCCCCAAGGAGAGCCCACATCACCGGGTTCAGCATTAGTTGCATTATTTTTTCCTTTTCTATTCACTTCTCCAATAGGATGAATCGGCGGAAAGTACAATGTATCAAAACCCATCGAAGCTACTCTTGGCAACAACCTTTCACAATCCTTGAAAGTTCCATGTTTTCCTTCTTCAGAGGATGCTGAACGAGGAAAAAATTCATACCAAGTACTAAACAAAGCTTTTTTTCTATCAACGTAAACTTTTAAATCTAAAGATTTATTTTCTAAGAAACGCTTTGGATGTTTCTTGAATAAGTAATTCAAATGTGGAGAAGTAGCTTCTCGAATGGCATTTTCGTATTCGTGTTCCGTAGTAAAATAATGAATCAAAGTATTCAAATAATCTTTTTCGTGTGAATCGACTTCATCTAAAATGGCTTTTACATATTCCGCACCTTCTAATAATTCAGATTTCACATATTGATTGTCTTGAATTTTTCGTAGGGTTCCGTGTTGCCAATTCAAGGCATAATCTACCCAGCCTTCAACAAAAAAAGTATAATATCCTTGTTTCTCTACCTTAAAACTAGCATTCCAACTATCATTAACTGTAGGTTCCATTCGGACTTCTTGCCATTTTTTATCTTTTTCATTCTTGAATTTAACACAACATTCAATGATGTCATGTCCATCAGAAAACACATCTGCTATTACATTTACATTTTGATTTACTATTCTTTTTATCGGATTGACACCACCATCAAGTTGTGGCATCACATTTTCGATTACAATTCTGGTTTGATTCTGCATTTTCTAATTTTAAAATTCTACTAAATTTAGCGCCCATAATTTGAAATACCGCCAGTAAAATTGATGGCAGTATTTCAAACTAAGTTTATAAATTAATTACTTTATGGTGTAGCCATCTGGAATAGTCACCCCTTTTTTGATAACGACAATTCCTTCTTTTATCATATACAATTCATTGGATACATCCTCTAAATGCTTACCACCATTGATGTGAACATCATTTCCAATTCTGCAATTTTTATCGACAATAGCATTATTTATAAAACATCTATCTCCAATTCCTATTAATTGTTTTTTGCTATTTGTGTCACTAATCATTTCATCTATACTTTGATAAAAATCATTACCCATTACATACGTATTTTGAATAATCGTGTCAGCACCAATTCTAGAACGATTTCCGATAACTGAGCGAACAATCTCTTTGGTGTTTATAATACAACCGTCAGATATCAAAGATTTGTCAATACTCGTTTTTTTGAATTTTGTAGGAGGTAATAATCGTGGACGAGTATATATTTTATTATCGTCGTCAAATAAATTAAATTTAGGCACATCGTCTGTCAACCCTATATTAGCTTCAAAAAAGGAATCTATATTACCAATATCTGTCCAATATCCTTCATATTGAAAACTAAATATTCTTTTGTGTCCAACAGCTTGAGGAATAATTTCTTTACCAAAATCTTTAGTACTTGATTCCGCCATAACATCCAACAAGAATTCTCTATTAAAAATATAAATTCCCATAGAGGCCAAATATAATTTACCTTCACTTTTCATTTGATCGCTCACATCAGATTCCCATTCAGGTAAAAGTGCTGCAGCCGGTTTTTCGATAAAAGATTCAATAAAACTATCCGAATTAGTTTTTAAAATTCCAAATTCAGGGGCATCTTTTGAGTTTACAGGCAAAGTAGCGATTGAAATATCGGCTTCGTTTTTTATATGCTCTTCAATCATTTGATTTAAATCCATTTGATACAATTGATCTCCCGAAAGAATCAAAGCATAATCAAAATCATGATTCAAAAAATGAGGCATACATTGTCTAACAGCATCGGCGGTACCTTGAAACCATCTTGCATTATCCGGGGTTTGCTCAGCAGCCAAGATATCGACAAAAGCGTGACTAAAAATGCTAAAATGATAGGTGTTTTTGATGTGTGCATTCAATGAAGCTGAATTGAATTGCGTCAATACAAAAATTCTGTAAATATCCGAATTCATACAGTTCGAAATTGGAATATCGACTAATCTATATTTTCCTCCAATTGGAACAGCAGGTTTTGAACGTGATTCTGTCAATGGATACAATCTAGAGCCTTGTCCTCCACCGAGGATAATTGCGATAACATTTTTCTTTTTGGGTTTCATTTTAGTTAGTTATTAAATGGTACATTTCTATATATTGTTGACAAACCCTCTCCCAAGAGTGGTCAATATTCATTCCTATTTTTCGAATTTTTTTTAGATTTCTTTTATCTTTATACAACTTTACAGCTCTTTGAATCGAATAACAAATATCCACAATAGATGCTTGATCGTGACAAATTCCGTTTCCATTATCTCCAATATCAGTAACCGTATCTTTCAGTCCTCCTGTTCTTCTCACTATCGGAATTGTTCCGTACCGAAAAGAATACATCTGATTTAAACCACAAGGTTCCACTCTGGAAGGCATTAATAAAAAATCGGAACCAGCATAAATCAAATGAGCCAACTCTTCGTTATAACCTATGAAAACATTATAATTCCCTTTGAAACTCGTTACCAAATGACTCAATTGATTTTCAATTTCTGCATTACCTGAACCTAAAATTAAAATATTTATTTCCTTGAAATTCTCAGACAATGCAAGTGCTGCTGCGTGTGGCAACAAATCGGCCCCTTTTTCTTCTAATAATCTTCCAATAAAACTAAACAGCGGTTTTGTTGGATCTAAATTAAATTGGCTACACAATTGCTCTTTGTTTTCCTGTTTTCCCTTTTCTAATGTTTTAATTGAATAATTGACAAATAACATTTTATCCTTTGATGGATTCCAAACCTCTGTATCGATTCCATTCAAAATCCCTTTGGATTTATGTCTGACTAAATTAAATAAAGATTCTAATCCATAACCAAAATTATTAATTTCATTCAAAAAATTGGGCGAAACTGTCGATACTTCTGATGCGCATTTTATGGCTGTTGCCAATGAATTAATCTTGTTATCCCATTCTAAAAGGTTTACTTTCGACAAATCGAACTCTGGTA
>Ga0075152_10000642_pt1 | contig 25290 bp, 18 predicted proteins | sample JI61114C2DNA_FD_70964 | JGI IMG/M metagenome (GOLD analysis project Ga0075152, IMG submission 70964) | Wastewater effluent complex algal communities from Wisconsin, to seasonally profile nutrient transformation and Carbon sequestration -... | ecosystem: Engineered > WWTP > Effluent > Algae...
TGAAGTTTTCCCAGTGGTAGAGGCTCCATGTTTTGCCTGAGTTTCGCAATTCCGCCGTGATGGCAGGGTTCTTCGGTGGATCACGGTAAACGCCACTGCAAGAGGCCAGGAGAGAAACGCAGAGGGCGAGGAGAAGCTTTGAGAATAGAAGGTTGCTCATAGGTATAGGTATTCTCGTGAGAAATTTGATTGTCAATCGGGCGGCTTTCTGATCGTATCTTGCGTTGTCCGGTTTTGCCGGACCTTCCCCCCTCATCTTAAACACGTCAGCAAATCCTCCCCCATGAAAGCATTGCTCACCTTCCTCGCGCTGGCTGTCGTCGTCGGCATCGCCAACGCCGCTCCTGTGAACTCCACCTGCATCATGAGTGGCAAGCCCATCAAAGATGGCGTCACCTCTGAATACAAAGGCAAGACCGTCGGCTTCTGCTGCACCAACTGCAAAGCCCGCTTCGACTCGAACCCCGACAAGTTCGGCAAGAAGATCGCCAAATAATCCCGAGCCTGCCGCAGCGCGCAGGTCTCTTCGAAAAGGCGGAGTTGGATGACCAACTCCGCCTTTTTCATACGTTGATGCTTCACTCAATCGCCAACCAACCATGAAACGGCTCCTCATCCTCTCCGCCCTCCTCCCTTTGCTCTCTGCCCAAGCTGCCAACTGGCCCATGTGGCGCGGCCCGAACGGCGACGGCACCACTGCCGAGTCCGGCCTGCCGGAAAAGTGGAGCCAGACTGAGAACGTGGTCTGGAAGGTGGAGCTGCCAGATCGCGGCAACTCCACGCCCGTCGTCTGGGGCGCCAAGGTCCTCCTCACTCAGGCTGTCGAAAAGGTCGGCAAGCGCATGTTGCTCTGCTTTGACCGCCAAACCGGCAAGCAGCTCTGGGAAGCAGGCATCACTTACAAAGAGCCTGAACTCACCCACGGCACGAACCCCTACTGCGCCGCGTCTCCGGCCACGAATGGCGAGCAGATCGTCGTCTTCCACGCCAGCGCAGGTGTCTTTTGCTACGACATGAACGGCAAGGAACTCTGGAAGCGCACCGACCTCGGCAAGCAGCACCACATCTGGGGCAACGGCACTTCCCCCGTGATCGCTGGAGATCGCTTCTTCCTCAACTTCGGCCCCGGTCCGAAGACCACGCTTTATGCCTTTGACCTCAAAACCGGCAAAACGATCTGGGAGCACAATGAACCCGGCGGCGACAGCGGCGAGCGTGGCAACAAGTTCTGGCTCGGTTCCTGGGCCGATCCGCTCTTTCGCAAGATCGGCAGCCGTTACGAACTCATCATCGGCTATCCTGGCCGCGTCGCCGCCTTTGACCCGATCTCAGGCAAGGAACTCTGGACCTGCGCTGGCCTGAATCCGCTGGTTTACAACTCGCCTCTGCTCACCCCTGACAATGTCGTCATCGCCTTTGGCGGCTTCGGGGGCATGGGCGTTGCCGTCAAAGCCGGTGGCAGCGGTGACGTTACCGAAAAGCGCCTCTGGCATCTGCCCAAAGTCAGCCAGCGCATCGGCAGCGGCGTCATCCATGAAGGTCACCACTACATTCTCAGCGATGGCGGCCTCGTCGAATGTCGCGACCTCAAAACCGGCGAGATGATCTACAATGAACGTCTCAAAGGCCCCGGCCCTACCGGCAACAACTGGTCCTCCCTCGTCCTCAGCGCCGATGGCAAATGCTATGCCGCCAATCAGGGTGGCGACTGCTTCGTCTTCAAAGCCAGTCCCAAATTTGAGCTGCTATCCACCAACACCCTCGGCGAAAAAATCATCGGCAGCATCGCCGTCAGCGACGGCCAGCTCTTCATCCGTGGGTATAAGAACCTCTGGTGCATCGGGAAGAAATGATTTCCCGCGTGTGGAGGGGAGATTACTTCCTCAGATAAATCAGCAGGCGGTCATGCACGAGGAGGGCTAGGTCGAGCTTGCCGTCGGCGTTGAGATCCAGCGCGGTGTAGTCGTGGGGTTCATTCTCACGGCCGCTTTTGCCTCGGAAATGCGGATCGGTCTCGAAGATGCGGAAGTACATGGCGCTCTGCCATTCGGCCGGCGTTTTCTCCGTGGGCTGGAAGAACTCCAGCACGCGGCTGGCGCTGAAATCGACGAGTGCGAGGTCATCCGTGCCGAGACCAGAGAAGGCGGCGGGAATCAGATCGGAGGGCTTCGTGTCTTTCAACTCGGAGTCGAAGGAGACGATGGTTTCCAGCCGCAGTGAGCTGCCTGCGAGTGGTGTGAGGTCGAAGCTGGTTTTGCCAATGACGAGCAGTTTGTCTCCGAGGAGATGCATCTGATCGGCGGTGAGTGAGGACAAGGCGTGCGTGTGAGCGGCGCGGAAGACACCGTCGGTGCCAGGGCTCATTTCGTGGAGCTTCTTTTGAGCGCTGTCGGCAAGCAGGACGCGCATTTTGCCATCGACCTTGGTAACAAGCACGGCGCTGAGCTGGGAGCTGGAATCGGGGGCGTTGAACTGCTCGACGGTGACGGCTTTGCCATCGGCTCCGACTCGGAAGGCGCGTGCGAGTTGGTCTTTGGCGACGATGATCTCGGCCTTGTCATCGCCATTCACATCAGCGGCGGTGAGGGCGATGGGGGTGAGCTTGTTGACGAGGGAATCGGGCAGTCCTTCGACACGTTTGAAGGGCACCTTCGCATCTGTTTGGCTGAGCAGGATCTGCATCGGCGCGAGTGTGGAGAAGAGCGCGAGATCGCCACGGCCATCTTGATTGGCATCGATGACGCGGACGGCGTTTGGCTTGCTCGGGCTGCTGATGAGTTCCTGCGTGGTGGGTGTGAATTTCTTGTCGGTGGCGCTCCACTTCAGGCTGATAAGGCTGACTTTGCTCTTCACTTCCGCGAGCGCGAGGATGGCGGCGGTTTTGTCGCCAGTGACGTTGCCGGTGGTGAGGGTGAGCAGTGTGTCGGTGCTCTGATAAACGACCTCGGGATAAGCAAGGCGGTCCTTTTGCCAGCGCGCGAGGCCGATGGATTTCTCACCGGGGCTGAGGACGATGAGTTCGGCTTTCGAGTCGCCATCGACATCCGCGATGGTGATCGTCTCGATGCCGCTGAGCGCGGGGAACTCGCGCCCTTCGCGGAAGGAACCGTCTTTGCCACCGGCGAAGAACCAGAGGCGGGCGTTCTTGGCTTCGGTCAAAACGACATCGCTGATGCCATCGCCATTCAAGTCTCCGAAGGCGACTGCACCGCCCTTCGCATCGCTGGCGGGCATGGCGTAGCGGATGCTGGCGGCGCGGTCGGCATTCGGCTCGACTTCGCCGGTGGTGAGCTTTGCCACCTCGATCATGCCGGTGGTGTCGTGGATGTAGGCCAGGCCGGTGGCTTTGCTATCTTTGCCGAGCTTCATCGGGTGCGCCCAGCAGCGGCTGGTCTCGGTTTCCAGTCGCCATTCTTCGCCAAAGGAGAAGGCGTCTTGCTGGAGCCGCACGAGCACGGCATCCGCATCGGGCGAGGTGTAAAAGAGGTCCGCTTTGCCATCGCCATTCAGATCTCCCGTGCGCAGGCCGCCGCAGCCGGGCTGGCCGAGCACATAGCTCTTCGGCTCGGCCCAACCATCTTTGGCCTGCTGCCAGATCATGAGCCGCGTGTTCGTCAGCAGCGCGAGATCGGCTTTGCCATCGGCATTGAGGTCGGGGGAGATGAGGGATTCGGTATCGTCAGCGGTGGAGTCGAGGATGAATTCCTTCTTCTGCGTCCAGTCACCCGCCTTTGCGCCTTGGGTGCGGAGGATGATTTTGTCTTCATCGGTCACGAAGGCGATGTCGGGTCTCTTGTCGCCATTCCAGTCGCCCACGGTCAAAGCGAAGGCGCTGTGGCCGATGACGAGCGGTTGTTTGTCGAAACGCGAGACTTCGAGAATGGGGTTCCAGCGATCCGTGCGGGAGCTGCGCTCCGGCTCGCCAGGACGAAGGCCGTCTTTCCGCTGGAGCAGGAACTCCAGGCGCGCACGGTCTTGATTAATGATGACGATATCTGCGAGGCCGTCACCATTGAAGTCAGCGGAGCGTGGGCAGGCCGTGTTCCAATCGAGCTTCACGACCTCCGGACCATCGAAGTAAAGGCTGTCGGCGGCAAGAGCGGAAGTGGTGGCGAGGATCGCGAGAGCTAGCGGGCGCATGATGGAAAATGACGAGTGACGAAATCAGAATGACGAAGCACAACCCAGAGAGCTTTGTCGATGATAAATGCTAAGCCGTGCGAACTCTCCTTTCCAAGAGCAAAGGTCTCTAAATCGAAGGCGGCTAGGTGTGGAGTCTCCGTCTTGCGAACCATTTTCTGATTTCCTCCACCCACAGCACGCTGCTGCCGATGAGGCCGAGGAGGAAGACGTCGGCGAGTGGGATCGGGACGGTGTGGAAGATGTGGTTCATCGTATCTGTGTAGATGACGAGAAAGTGCAGCAGGTTGCCCAGCAAGAGACCGCCGACGAGCCAGAGGTTTTTGAAAACATCGAGACTGAGCGTGGATTTGAGAGCGCTGCGGCAGTTGAGGACATTGAACCACTGGCTGATGGCCACGAGCGTGAAGGTCTCTGTCTGCACCAACTCAAACGGTGCGCCGCTGGACATGCGCCAGACAAAGAATCCAAAGATGGCGATGACGGATGTGCTGACCATGAGCATCAGGCGGTGAAACATCAGACGCGTGATGAGTGACTCGCCTGAGGGTGTCGGCTTGCGGCGCATTTCATCGCCTTCGAGACCTTCCATGATCAGGTTCACAGTCACGGTGCCTTCGGTCACGATATTGATCCAAAGGATCTGCACGGCGGCCAGTGGTAGCGGATAGCCGCAAAGCAGCGCCAGGAGCAGCACGAGGACTTCGTCGATGGACGTGGCAAATAGGAACAACACCACCTTCTTGAGGTTCTGGTACACCAACCGGCCCTCTTCGACGGCTTTGACAATGGTGGCGAAGTTATCGTCGGTGATAACAATCTTCGCGGCCCCTTTAGCCACTTCTGTTCCCGTGATGCCCATCGCCACGCCGACATCAGCCGTCGCGAGTGCGGGGGCATCGTTCACGCCATCCCCCGTCATGGCGACGACCTGCCTCTGCGATTGGAAAGCCTCGACGATGCGCAGCTTCTGCGCCGGATGCACACGCGCGAAGACTGAGATGCGGTCCAAATTGGCACGCAGGTCTTGTTCGGGCATCGCTTCGAGTTCGCTGCCATCCACGGCGATGTCGCCGGGCCTCGCGATGCCCAATGCCGTCGCAATGGCGAGTCCGGTGGCTTTGTGATCACCCGTGACCATTACAGGACGGATACCGGCGACGAGGCACTCCTCGACAGCGGCTTTCACTTCATCACGAGGCGGATCCATCTGTCCCAGGAGGCCAAGGAAGCGCAGCCGTCCGCGATAAGGATCAAAGCCTGCGGCTTCATCCAATACGGCATCATTCACCTCAGCCACGGCCAGCACACGCAAAGCCTGTGCAGCGAGATCGTTGGCGGTTTGATGTGTCTTGGCTAGATCGAGCGTCGCTGGATCACAGAGATCGAGCAGCATCTCAGGCGCGCCTTTGAAGACAATGCGCCCGCTGCTCCCATGACCGTTCTGTGTCGCCATCATCTTCGTGGCGGCATCAAAAGGAATCTCCGCGCGTCGTGGCGAGTGGTGGCGCAGCGTGTCCGGCTCCACACAACCTTTGAGTGCGACCGTGAGCAGTGCGGACTCCGTCGGATCTCCCAAGGCACGCCAGCGAGTGTCGGCAGCATCGGGTGGCACGAGTTGTGCATCATTGCAGAGCACCACGGCTTCGAGCAGCGATTTTAATGCCGCGTCATTGGTTGCCGTGATTTCCTTGCCATCCACGCTGAGCCTGCCTTCAGGTGAATAACCCGCACCTGTAATCTCGACGCGGCGTGCATCAGGCAAAATGAGCGTGGTGACGGTCATCTCGTTCTTCGTGAGCGTGCCCGTTTTGTCGCTGCAAATGATGCTCGTCGATCCCAGCGTCTCCACCGCAGCGAGCCGGCGCACAATGGCTCCACGTCGTGCCATTCGCTGCATTCCCACCGCGAGTGCGATCGTCATCGCCACTGGCAGTCCCTCTGGCACCATCGAAACCATCTGACTGATCGCCACCATGAATATCTCGACAAAAGGCAGTCCGCGCAGCAGCCCAAAGGCAATGATGACACCAAAGAGCAGGACAGAAGCCGCGACGAGCCATTGCCCGAACTGATGCAGCCGTAGTTCCAGCGGTGTTTTCGGATCGATGGCAGTCGAGGTGAGCTTCGCGATCTTCCCGACCTCCGTTTGCAATCCAGTCGCGACGACGACTGCACGCCCGCGGCCTGCGGTGAGATGCGTGCCCGAGTAGATCATGTTTTTTCGATCACCGAGTCCCGAGTCTTCAGGCAGTACCTCGGTATGTTTTAGAACCGGGAGAGATTCGCCTGTCAGAGCTGCTTCTGTGGCCTCCAGAGCTGCTGCTTCCAACAAGCGAGCATCCGCACCCACAGCATCACCCGCAGCAAGAAGCACGATGTCGCCAGGAACGAGATCACGAGCCTCGATGATGGATTCGGTGCCGTCACGCACGACGCGCACCTTGAGCGATGACATCTTCCGCAGTGCCTCCATTGAGTGCTCGGCGCGTCCTTCCTGCAGCGCTCCAATGACTGCATTCACCAGCACCACGGCCAAAATCACCACGGCATCACTGGCATGACCCATCGCAAACGAGATCACGGCTGCGACAAACAAAATGTAAATCAGCGGACTGGCGAACTGCGCGGCGAACACCTTCCACATCGGCTTGTGCGCAGCCTCGGGCAGTTCATTGGGGCCAAATTGCACAAGACGCGCAGCAGCCTCCGCCACGGTCAACCCAGTCTTTTTGCTGCTTTGTAGTGATTCGACAACAGGTCCGGCATCCAAGTTATGCCAATGGTGAAGAGAGGTTGCAGGCATGTGGCAGGCGTAGCACGAAACTACCGCTGATGCATTCGCAACTCTTCGCGAAGTTGCTCCACTTCAGTGAGCAGGCTCGTGAATAGTTTCAAGCCGGCGAGGTTCATCTCGCACGTCTCGCGCAAATGCTCGATACGGCGAATGGCGCGGATGGTTTCGTCATCAAGCTCTGGGCGGATAAGGCCGTGCTCCTGATATTGCACGATGGTTTGCGTGGAGGCCCCGGTGAGTTCGGACACAATCTCCAGGCTGTAGCTGACTTCGGGCATGGGTTCGTTCATGTCAGGCGCGGGGTTTGAAGGTGGATGTGCTGCGGAGCTGCTCCCAGAGCTTGCGTTCGTCATCGCTGATCTGCGTGGGCAGCACGACATTGATGGTCACGAAGAAATCGCCGCGTTCGCCAGTCTTCCCCTTCGGCAGGCCTTTGCCGCGCACGCGGAGTTGCTGGCGATCTTCGGTGGCAGCGGGGATGCGCAGTTTGATGGAGCCATCGAGTGTGGGCACGATCACTTCAGCACCCAGCACGGCCTCCCAGGGTGCCACGTCGAGCTCGTGATGAAGGTCGGCTTCTCGCGTGGTGAAGTCGGGGTGAGAGGCATGGCGCACGCGCAGATACAGATCGCCTGCTTCGCCACCGTTGATGCCGGGCTCTCCCTGGCCGGGCACGCGGATGCGGCGGCCATCGGTGGCTCCAGGCGGGATGCGGACTTCAAAGGTGTGGGTGTTTACCGCGCCTGTCTGGCGATTCATTGTTTGCAGCGAAAGGGGGCGCTGGGTGCCGTGCATGGCTTCCTCCAGCGTGACGAGGATGTCGCCCTCAATGTCGTGACCTCGACGCGCCCGGACTTGTCTGCTCCGGCCGGTGGGAATGCCTTCGTCAAAGCCCTGTGGGAAACCGTACCGGCTGCCACCGCTGAAGTATTGCTCGAAGAAGTCGCTGAAGCCGGTGCCACCAAAATGGACATCCTGCTCGTGGGCGGCTGCCTCGGGCTCCTGCCAGTTGGCACCGAGCGTGTCATACTTTTTACGCTTCTCGGGATCGCCGAGAACTTCGTTAGCCTCGTTGATCTCCTTGAACTTCTCCTCGGCAGACTTCTTGTCCTTCGCGGTGTCGGGATGGTATTGGCGCGCGAGTTTGCGGAAGGCTTTCTTGATCTCGTCAGCACTGGCATCCCGGGAGACCCCGAGCGTGGCATAGTAATCTTTGAACTGGGCGGGCATGAGTAAGCCATGAACGTGGTAAGCTGCCGTGTCGTTGCCATTCATGCAGCATTCCTTGCTGGCAATGCGTGACCAATGATTGGCAAGCGCGGAGAAGGACAACGCGCAGTCAGGTCGTATTTGTCAGCCTATGAAAGCCAAACCTAGCCCGCTCGGTTCCGCGAAGAAAAAGAAGGCCGCCGCAACGGGCGTGACCGCCATCCTGAAGACACCGAAGAAGCCTGTGACAGAGGCGATTCACACCGAGGAAAAGCCCGGTGCCAGGGGAACGCACGGCAGTCCTGGTCGCGGGGAGATCCGCAAGACCACGCACCGCGTCATGGGTTCTCGTCAGTCGCAGAAGCCAGCGGAGCGCAGTGATCAGGCGCGCAAAAAACGCGGCTGATCATTCACGGCCACAGAATCAATATCCCAACGCCTCCGAGTAAGGCGATGCCGAGACCGAAGAGTGCGGGCTTGATGAAAGCCCGTGCTCCGAGCACTGCGACGAGAATGCCTTTGAACACAATGTTTGCCAGTCCGCCAACGAGGATCATGCGCCAGGCGGTGCTTGTTTCGAGATGGGCGGCGCTGACCAGATGTGAAGTCGAGAGAGTGATGGCATCCATATCGGTCAGGCCGGAAATCGCGGCGGCGATGTAGAGGCCGGAGTCGCCAAAGTGCTCGCGGGCGGCAGCGACGACGATCAAAACAACGGCGTAAAGCAGGCCGAAGAGAACGGCGCTTTTGAGTTCAGACGGCGGGGACTCATCGGCGGTGTGTTTGCCTGTTTTTTCCGAGATGCGATAGGCAATGGCCGCCACAAGCCCAAACCAAAACATCATCGCCAGCAGCGGTGGTAGCATCTCTTTCAAATGAGCTGGCGCGGCGATGGCGACCTCGATCAAAACGCGAACGAAGACGAAGGCGGAGGCGATGAGTGATATGGCCGCGAGACTGATGCCGCAGGCTCCCTGATCATGACTGCGCCGTGCTACGCTGGCCGTCGTCGCAGTGCTGGAGATGAGCCCGCCGAAGATGCCCGCAAGTGCCGCGCCCTTCGTGCCGCCGAGAAATTTGCCAGCGAGGTAGGCAGCGAGGCTGATGCCGACGATCAGCACCACCATGAGCCAGATCGAAAAGGGATTCAGCACACCTAAATAGCCCATTTCACGATTCGGCAGAGCTGGCAAAATAACGAGCCCGGCGAGCACGAGCCGGGCGATTTCACGCAGATCATCTTCGCCGATGCGGCGGACCATGTTGTGCAGCGGCTTTTTGCTTTGCAGCAGCACCATGACACTGCCGGCGATGATCACGGCGAGCAGTCGCTGGCCTGAGACGGTGATGATGCCGGTGGCAAACATGACGAGCAGTGCCATCTCCGTTGTGAGGCCGGAGTCGGGTTCTTTGTGCTTCAGCTCCGCCAGATGGCCGAGCACCACGAGGCTCGCGAAGGCGATCAGTGCCGCAGCAATGACCCAACCGCCGTAGATGAGTCCGAGTAGTCCGCTAAGCGCCCCAAAGACTCCCACGAGCGCAAACGTGCGGATGCCCGCGACACGGTTCTGTTCCCACTCACGCTGTAGTCCGACGAGCAAGCCGAGGCCGAGGGCGGTGCCGAAGGATTGCAAGAGCTCGCTGGTTTCAGGAAGAGTGGTTGGCATGGCGGCAATGTGACAACTGGCGTGACATTGCACAAGACTGGTCTGCATCTGGATTGGCGTGACACTTGCGGCAGCGGTGGATTCAGCCGAGAAGACCCCGTGCCCGATCCTGCTCCAACTCCGAAGCCACGCCGCCGCTTTTGGCGATGGGTGAAGCGTCTATTTCTCGCGGGGCTCGTGATGATCACCTTGCTCGCCGTTTTTCATCGGCCTCTGATTCTCTCGCTGGTTCAGTGGGCTGGACCAAAGGGCGCTGCCACTCAAGGGCTGCCGCTCTCCTGGCAAGTGAATGGATCACTTTGGAGTGATCTTGTGATCTCCGATCTCAAAACAGGCGGTGGAGAACAGCATTGGTTGCCGCGAGCCACGATCGGGAAGTTGGCGCTGAGTTACGATGTGCGGGCTGACTTGGAGCACATCGTCAATGGCGTGACGTTGCACGATCTCGATGCTGAGGTGGATCTGCGTCATCTGCCTGCTTCCTCGAAGGTTGAAAACACGGCGCAAGAGCCAACAAAGCCGACTGGCAAGGCTCCGCCGCTGGTGTGGCCAAACTACCTCGATCTGAAGAATCTCGATGTCACGGTGACGCTTACCGATGGGAAGCGAATCGCGGTGCGTGGATTGACGCTGCAAGTCGGCGAAGGAATGCCCGGTATCTTTGAATGCCGCGAGCTGCGTGTGGAGCCGGATGGGCCGAACTTCGAGTCCCTCAGCGCGAAGATCGACTGGCAGTCGCGCCTGATCGTGATCCGCGATTTCACGCTGCCAAAGGATGTCGTGCTGGATGAACTGCGGCTCGATTTGAAGGAGTTCGAGGCTGGGAAGGTGATGACTCAAGTGCTGGCCCATCTCGGCGCGGCGAAGATCAAGACCGATGCTCAGGTGGAAGGTGTGTTTGGTGAAAAGATGCGCGTGCTGGCCGATGTGCAGGTCAGCGATCTGCGTGCGGCGGAGCTGCAAACGCTGGGTCTGCCGAAGGACGTGAACTTTGATGGCGGAAAGCTCGCCGTGCATGTGGAGGGTGATCCGCTCGCGCCGCCGCAGTTGAAGGTGACGACGAGCTTCGAACTGGCGAATATTCGCGCTTCCGGGGCGATGATCGACAAGGTGGAGCTGGCACTCGATGTCGCGGATTCCAAAGCAGAGGTCAAAACGCTGCGAGTCACACGCGGGAGCAATCGAGTCGATGTCACCGCGCAAGCGCAGTTGCCCGCGAAGCTCGACGAGTGGCCGAAAACGACTTGGTCAGCTGTGGCAAAGGCCAGCATCGCGGATGTCTCACAACTCCTCGTGAAGCCACCGCCAGTGAAGGGCCTCGTGACTCTGGATGCGAAGGCGGAAGGACTCGGCACGACGCCCACGAAGGTCACCGGCAGTGTGAATGGCGACTCACTCGCCTTTGGAAATTATCGCCTACCAAAGCTGGCGACGCTCTTCGTTCTCGATGGCAAAGAGGCACGCGTGGAGATTCCAGGGCTGGCATTGGGCGATGGAAATCTGATCACGCTGAAGGCCACGATGATGATGCAGGACGCCATGCCAGTGAAGGCCGAGTGGAGCGTGACTGTCCATGATCCAGCGAAGCTCATCGAGACCACCGGACTGCCGAAACCTGAGAAACCAGTGGCCGCCAAGCTCGACCTCCAAGGCAAAGCCGACTTCGCGGTGAAGGACCTCAGCGATGGAGCCATGGAGAAGCTGTTGGCAAACCTCACGCTGAAGGTCAGCGAAGGTCAATTTGGCGACAGCGTGCTGCCGAGCATCGCGCTCGAAGTGCAGGCGAAGGACGGCAAAGCTCAGGTGAAGCCTTGCAGCATTCGTTTTGACGATGAGAACCATCTCGAACTCAGCGCCGATGTAGGGATGAAGGCTCCGTATGCCTTTGAGACCACGGGCGGCATCACGATGCCTGCTTTGGCGAAACTGAATGCACTGCTAGCCAGTGTCGGTGCGCCGGAAATCAAGACGGGCAGCGTCTTCAGCCAGCTCGATGCGCGTGGCGAACTGCAACCCTGGAAATGCGAAGGCAAAGCGAGCCTGACGGCAGCCAAGGTGCATCCCGCGACGTTGCCAGAGCCAGCGGACCTCACCCTGGATGCCACCTTTGCCGGGACGCGGGCGGATTTGAAGTCACTCGAAGCCAAGCTTGGTCTTTGGAAGCTTTCACTGACCGGCGTGGTGGATGAGAAGTCGGCGAACCTTTCCCAACTTCGTCTCTGGCAAAAGGACACACTGCTCATGGAGGGGCACGCGAGTGCGCCGTTTGATGTGATGCAGGACTCAAAGGCCGACAGCATGCCTGTGGATGTGGTGCTGAAGGCGACGAACCTCAAAGTGAACGAGATAGCCACTGCCGCAGGTATAAAGGACGTGCCGCCGGGCGTCTTGAATGCAGACATCGTGATCAAAGGCAGGCTCGAAACGCTGGATGGCATGGTGAAGCTGAACCTGCGTGAGGTGAAGGTGCCGAATGGCCCGAAAGCCTTTGGTTTGGCCACGCTGGACGTGGATACCACGCTGCGTGGCGATCAGGTGAAGTCGCTGATCAAGCTCGTGCAGCCACCGCTGCAACCTCTGACCGTGGAGTCTGACATGCCGCTGGATGTGGATGCCATCGTCGCCAATCCAAAGCTGGTCAATGACACCGCTTTGAAGGTCGCCGTGCGCATGGCGGAGAGTGATCTCGGCTTTCTCAATGAGTATGCGCCGGACATGATCCGCAGCCTGCCCGCGAAGCTGAAGCTCAATGCCGATGTCGCTGGCACCGTGGCGAAGCCGCTGATCAAGGCGGCGGTGGATCTGGATGTGAATGAAGTGTCGTGGGCCAAAGCTGACATGCCTTCCGTGCGCGATGTGAAGGTGCGTCTGCGGGTGAATGATCGCCTGCTGAACATCGAAGATGTCTCGCTGATGATGGCCGGTGGTCGCGTGAAGCTCGGCGGCACGGTGGACGCCAAGGACACGGCGAATCCAGCGATGAATCTGAAGGTGGAAGCCCGCGAGGCGCTGGTTTTCCGCGACCCGACAACCTCCCTCCGTGCCAATGCCGACATCACCTGCGTGGGCACTTTGAAACAAGCCCGAGTGGCAGGGCTCGTGGAAGCCGTGCGCGGTCGTGTCTTCAAGGAAATCGACCTCATGCCCGTGCTGAAACTGCCCGCCGATGTGCCGCCGGTGCCCGAGAACACTCAGCGCAGCAGCGCGAAGCTAGAACTGCCGCCGATGCTCAAAGACTGGATCTTCGATCTGCGCGTGAAGACCGCCGACCCGCTGCTCGTCTCCGGCAATCTCGTGAATGGAGCGATCTCTGCCGATGTGCTGCTCGGCGGCACAGGAGGGGCTCCACAGCTCACCGGTGGTGCCAACATCGACCGGCTGCTTTTGAAGCTGCCCTTCAGTCTGGTGAAGATCACGAAGGGTGTGGTGACGATGAATCCGCGGAAGCCCTTCGATCCCGCACTCGACATCCGCGGCGAGTCTCGCATCGGCAGCAATGACATCACGCTCTACATCTACGGCGACTCGACGAACCCCAAGACGCGCTTTACCAGCACACCGCCGATGAGTGAGGCTGACATCGTGACCTTGCTCGGCACTGGTACGACTCTGAATGGCAGCGGCAGTGACCTCGCCACTGAGGCTGCCACCCGCGCTGCCTTCCTTTTCATCAGCGAGATGTATCGGAAGACCTTCAACAAGAAGAAAGTCGTGCGCGAGGAGCCACCGCGTCTCAGCATGACCTTCAATCCCTCCGGCGCGGATCGCAGCAATGACAGTGTGCAGGCCGCCTACGACCTTACGGACCACTGGCGCGTGAGTGCCCGCTTCACGCAAACAGGAAGGATGAAAGCTCTGCTCGGCTGGGTGCTGCGCTTTGGGAAAGCGGCGCAGGCAGTGGGTGGGGAAGCTCAAATGACGAATGACGAATGACGAAATCAAATCAGAGCTTCTGGTTCGACATTCGTCATTCGGGTTTCGTCATTCCTTAATCGCATCCGCAGCCAGCGCAGCATTTCCGATGATGCCGGCTTCGTTGCTAAACTTGGCAGGCACGATCTGCAGGCGCTCCCAGACGACGGTGCTGAGCATGGACTGCACTTTTCGCTTCAAGGGATCGAAGATGAGGTCGCCCGCCTGGGCCACGCCGCCGCCGATGACGAAGGCGTCGGGATTCAAAAGCCAGGCGATGCTGGAGATGGCGGTGCCGAGCCAGTCGGCGATTTCATCCCAGACCTGCCGGGCGATGTCGTCACCAGCCTTGGCGGCTTCGGCGATCATCTTGGGGGTGCATTCTTCGACTGTTTTGACGATGTGCGCCTCGGCGTAGCGCTGCACGGCGTGCTCGGCGATCTCTTTGTTACCCGTATATTTCTCCAGCGCGCCGAGATTGCCGTAGTGGCCGGCTTTGCCATCGCAGTCGATGCTCATCTGGCCGATCTCACCCGCCGCGCAGCCGCTGCCGCGATACATCTGACCATTCAAAACAAGGCCGCCGCCGATGCCGGTGCCCATGGTGAGGGCGACGACGTTTTGCAGACCGCGACCTGCGCCGTAGCGGAACTCCGCCCAGGCCATGGCGTTCGCGTCATTTTCGACGACCACAGGCAGCCCAGTCTTTTCACCGAGAATGGCTTTCAGCGGCACATGCTTCCAGCCAGGAACGTTTGTCAGGATGTGGACGAAGCCATGCTCGAAATCCACGAGTCCTGGCACGCCGACGCCGATGGCGCAGATGTCGGGATAGGTCTGGCGGAGCTTTTCCACACGCGCGGCCATCTCGGTGATGAGCGCGGCTGGGCCGGCGAAGTTCGCGGTGGGGATGGGCTCGTCAGTGATGAGGAGCTCGCCATCACGGCAAACGCCAATCTTCACAGCGGTGCCGCCGAAATCGATGCCAACAGAGGTGCGGGGAGTATCAGACATGGGAAAGGGGCGCGAGATTGCCCACCAAGCGCAGTCCGTGCAAGGTCAAATCCGGGTCCACCGCGATCTCTTCGCCGATGCCCGCGATGATCCACCCCGCATCACCACCGGTGGCCACGACGTGGACGTGCTGGCCCTGCGGGAGTTCTTTTTTCAAAGCCTGCAGGATGCCGCGAATCATGCCGCGATAGCCGATAGCCGCTCCAGCCTGGATGGCCGCGACCGTCGATGTGCCGATGGCGCTGGCTGGCTCGCAAAGCTCGACCTGCGGCAGTAGCGCGGTGCGTTCGTGGAGGTAGTCGGTCATCAAACGTAGGCCGGGGGCGATCACACCGCCGATGTAGTGCCGGTCAGCCGAGAGGATGTCGAAAGTCACCGCCGTGCCAAAGTCGATCACGATCCCTGGCGCGCCATGCAGATGGGCCAGCGCGACGGCATTCGCGAGGCGGTCCGGGCCGATGCTTTCGGGCTTCGGGTAACGGATGCCGATGCCCATGGGCGTGTCATGGCGCAGCTCCAGCAGGTCAGGAAAAACCGCGCGCCAGACCGGGACGACCGCTGGAACGACGCTGGCGATCACCGCCTGGTGGAAATCCCAGCCGGCCACGGCTTCGCGGATCAGCTCCGGCGTCACCTCGTGAGTGGGCAGGTCTCGGCGGTCCAGCAGGGCATCTCGGGTGGCGAGGCCGAGCTTCGTGCGGCCATTGCCCACATCGATCAAAAGGTAGTCGGCGGTCATCGGTCGGGTTTATTGGCCGGGACCGGTGTCGGCAGCAAGGACGGAAAAACCGTTTGCGAAAGGAAAGATCACCTCCACTATGCACGCCCCTTGCCCGGTTCGGCCCCTCCAGGAACTGCGCGGCGAGACATCCTCCTATCTTTTACCATGAGCAACATCATCTCCAAAATCGAAGCCGAGCAACTCAAGAGCGACGTTGCCGCATTCCGCGTGGGCGACACCGTGAAGGTTCATACCCGAGTCGTCGAAGGTGACAAAGAACGTATCCAGATCTTCGCTGGCATCGTCATCGCCCGCAAAGGCAGCAGCCTGAACGAGGCCTTCACTGTCCGCAAAATTTCCTATGGCGAAGGCGTCGAGCGTGTCTTCCCCCTGCATAGCCCGAAGGTGGCGAAGATCGAAGTCACCAAAGAAGGCCGCGTCCGCCGTGCACGCCTGCATTACCTCCGTGGCCGCAAAGGCAAAGAGGCCATGACCGTGAAGGACGTCTTCCAGGACTCCAAATAAGAATTTCCGGCGTCGGCAGGCGTGATGAGCCTCTGTAGTTGGTTTGTTGACTAATATTCAAAACACCTCCGTGTAGCAACGCGGGGGTGTTTTGTTTTGGAGGATGCAGAAGTCAAAAAAGTCATGATCATCAAAGTGGGGCGACACTTGATGGCAAGTCGCTGCTTCGACTTTCCATCTCCTTGACCGCCTCGACTTCTCTTGACCCCTAGACCGCATTTTCCCATGTCCGCCACCGATCCACTCAGCACCATCGAAGCCCGCATCCTCGGCTGCCTCCTCGAAAAGGAAATCACGCTGCCAGACTACTATCCGCTGACGCTGAACGCCCTCACCGCCGCCTGCAATCAGACGACAAATCGTGAGCCCATCATGACCTTGGATGAAGGCCAGATCCGCCGGGCAGTCGAGGCGATGAAGACACGCGGCTGGGTCTTTGAGATCAGCATTGTCGGCGCGCGGGTGAGCAAATTCCGCCACAACCTGAAATCAAAACTCCCCGGCCTGGAACGCCCGGCCACCTCCCTGCTCTGCGTGCTGCTTTTGCGCGGCGAGCAGACTCTTGGGGAGCTCCGCCAGCGTACCGAACGCCTTTACGCCTTCCCCGACCTCGAAAGCATCGAAGCCGAGATCCTGAAGCTCATCACCTACAGCGAGGGGCCGCTCGCCGCCTGCCTGCCTGCAGGGCCTGGGCGCAGAGTCGCGCAGTATGTCCAAATGCTCACCGGCGAGCCTGACTCAGCCTACGCGCCACCGCGCGCCGAGATCGTCATCGAGACCCCGCCAGCCACTCCCGTCACCTCCACAGATGACCAAGCCTGGAAGCAGCGCATGGAAATGGAGATCGAGATCCTCAAAGCCCAGCTAACTCGGTTGAAGGTGCGGCTCGGTGTGGAGGATTGAGCCAGAATACTCGCTTGTCGGCTTTGCTTTCCGTGCTGGGCATTGTTTGATCTCAAAGATTACTCATGATGAAAAAAACGATTCTTCCGGGTTTGGCTGTTGGTGCTTTGTGCTTTGCTTACTGGCTTGCTGGAGAGAAGACGGCTCCCACCGCCAAGCCGACGGCACAGCCCACTCAAACCCATGCATCCACAGAGGGGGGGCAGTCCGCGATGGATCCCGCCAAAGCGGCGGCACCATGGCCTGACAGCAAGGATCACCAAGGGGTGATAGCCGCAATCCAGGCAGCGGCCATCACTTATGAAGTGGTCAAGCTGCCCGAGATCCAGCCATACCTTGCACACCCGGATCCAGTTGTTCGAGCAGCAGCCATGAATGGCATCGTGGAACTGGGATACCCGTCCGGCGCCCAAGTGCTACGAGAGGCTGCCGCCCGTGCTGCGACCTCTGAAGAAGCGGCGCTTCTAAATGCCAAGGCGGACTACCTGCTGCTCCCGAGCACCTACCAGCTCATGAAGTCCAAAAAATTTGGTCTGCCGATGCCAGCCAACCCTGCCCCGAAGTAATCGCAGACCACTTGTACACAGCCTGCACGTTTGCCATCGGGCGTATCCTGTCTTTAGATAGCCCTCATTAAACCCATGGATTGCCGCCAGGAAGAGATCGTCCAAAGCCTCATGGCCTCGTATTGCGAGGTCGGTGGGATCAATCATGTCGATAGCGGCAACTTGCCGTCCAAACGCGCCATCGCTGTGCTGTGTGAGGATCTCTTGCAGGTGCTCTTCCCCGGCTTTTTCTCGGAAGATGCGCTGTCCTCGCAGGACCTTGAATTGCTCACCCACGAGCGTGTCGCCGGGATGCGCGAGCGGCTGAACATCGAAGTTCGCCGCAGCCTGCGCCTGAGCGATGGCAAGGGCGGCGACAACCATCGTGAAGAGGCCATGAAGCTCGTGTGCGACTTCATGGTGCGGCTCCCCGAGGTCCGGCAGCTACTGCAAACGGATGTACAGGCCGCGTTCGATGGTGACCCCGCCGCCCGCAGCTTTGAGGAGATCATCCTCGCCTACCCAGGCCTGGAGGCCATCGCCATCCAGCGAAGCGCACACCTTTTGTACAAAGCGGGCGTGCCCCTGCTACCGCGCATGATGACCGAGTGGGCACATGGACGCACGGGCATCGACATCCATCCTGGCGCGGAGATCGGCAGTCATTTTTTCATCGACCACGGTACTGGTGTCGTCATTGGCGAGACCTGCCAGCTCGGCGCGCATGTGAAGTTGTATCAGGGCGTCGGCCTCGTGGCGAAGTCACTCGCCGCAGGTCAGGCGCTCGCGGGGAAAAAGCGTCATCCCACACTCGAAAACAATGTCACCATCTATGCCGGTGCGACCATTGTCGGAGGTGACACTATCATCGGCGCGCGCAGCATCATCGGCGCGAATGTCTTCCTCATGGAAAGCGTGGCTCCGGACATGGTCTATGCCCTGGGCGATCAGGAGCACCGCATCCGCGACCGCAAACAAACACCGCTGAAAAAGTCCCCGAACACTGGCGATGCCTGAGCCATGAACTTCGCGCGGAAAATCTCCCAGCTCTTCTTCGACTTCGGCTCCCAGCCGCCGTGGAAGCCTGCGGACGGAGCCCTCTTCGAGCGCTCCAGCGAACCGGATCAAGCGGGCAGTGATGAGCCTATTAAAGAACTGACGGCTGACGAAGCGCTGACCCAGACCTGCCGGGAATTGCTGATCAAACTGGATCTGACCGGCATGGCGAAAGTCGTGCAGGTCTTTTGGAATCCACGACTTCGAAGCACCGCTGGTTATGCCTCCTACCCAAGCTGGCGCATCGAGCTGAATCCCCGCCTGCGTGAATTTGAAGGCCAGACCGAGCGCACTCTGCGCCATGAACTGGCGCATCTAGTCGCCTACCATCGCGCGGGGCGCCGCCGCATCGAGCCTCATGGTGGTGAGTGGAAGCTCGCCTGTGCCGATCTCGGCATCCCCGGCGAGTCCGCCCGCCACACACTGCCGCTGCCACGCAGGCAGGTGAAAAAGAACTACATCTATGCCTGTGCGCACTGTGGGGCCATCTCTCAGCGGGTGCGCAAGTTCCGCCGCGGCAGCGCCTGCCGAAAGTGCTGCGACGACCACAACGGCGGCAAGTATGATGCTAAGTATCGCTTCGTCCTGATCGAGAAGGCACGGTAAAAGCCCGCATTTGCTCTCTGAGCACCTCCGTGTAGCCTCCGCGCCCCTTTCACCATGCGCCATCAGCACGGACATCGTCCGCCACGTCATCGCTCAGCTCCACAGCCTCAAGTCTCCAGCACTCCGCTCGGTGAGATCGTGCGCGACTTTGAAGCCTGGCGAAAAGCGCAACCTGGCAAGCCAGGGCGTGGAGCCTTGCGGGAGTATTGGCGTCCTCAGGATGCGAAGCTTGGTCCACGCGTCGATTACCTGCTCTGGCGGCACCTGCATTGCCCTGACTCGCCTCCAGAGAAGCGACAAGACATCGGCGAACTCGCAGCGCGTGCCCTCAAGGAGCGTGAATTATCACTGGTATTACCAGCAATCATGCTGGTAGCAGGATGCCTGATCGAGGGCAAGACCGTAGCAGTGGAGGCGCGGATCAAACCGGCTCTCAAAGAGGCTTTGGCGCGACTGGAGCATGTGCTATCCGCAGACAAAACGGCTTTACTGATGCGCTGGCTTGCTCGTGCAGCGCTTGAATCTGATTCAAGAGCACAGTTAGCAGAGCTGGCGGCGCTCTTCTCAAAGACGGACCCAGCTTGGAAACCAGGACGAGGCCTGACACTGCCGCACGCTAACTGGCTGCCTGTGATGCCGCGTGTGATCGTTCGTTGGGTCGTGACCTCTCTCAGCCGACTGCCTGTCGATGCTCACTGGGCTCAAACCGCCTGGCGAATCATGCGGAGCCTGCGGCCTGAGGGCGCTTTGATTCGTCCCGCCGAGTGGGAACTGCTCATGGAAGCGGCTTCATCTGCCCGTCGAGCAGGCTTGATGCCTGAGGCCATTCGTCTCACGACACTCGCTTTGCACCTGCTGCCTGATCGTGCGCCGGAGCCACTGCGTCAGCGCGCGAAAGTGGCGGCATGGTTCCTCGCCGAGTCGGGCGTGGAGGCTCCTGCAGCCTTGCGCGTCAGTCTCGATGATCTCCCCTTCCCTGGCGATGCGCCGACGACTGAGAAGGGCCTGGAGGCCACACGACTCTTCCGCGATGATGCCGATGATTTTCAAACGCAGTTGCTAGGCGAGATCGACACTGACGCCGACTGGCAAAAGCTCCGTGCTGCTGGTGTTATGCTGCATCACCCGCTCGCCGCTCTAGCCTGGGTGGGCAAGCGAGCGCAGTCCTATGCTTTAAAAAAGCAGCACGACCTTCTTCAAGCCGCCTCCCGGCTCGCACTGCGGAATCATTCGTTGGGCACGCTGGCTCGAATTTGTGCCGAGTTTCCTGAATCAGCCGAGTCCGTGCTTGAGCTGGCGCGTGCGCTGCGTGAGAGCCAGAGACGACTGCCCGTGCTTCAAGATTGGGCGGAATGGAAACGCGCCACCGAATGCCTGCGCACCGCCTGGGGGCGGCTGGAGGCAAACGCTTTCCACGATGAAGAGACGCTCTTCTTCCTGCATGAAACACTGCTAGATCGCGAAGCCACCTTGCTGCGCTGCTTGCCAGAAGACCTGCGCGCCTTGGCCGTGGAGCATCCGCAGAGCAGCCGGCACCCATCCGCGATGATTCAGGCTTTGGATTCCGAGCCTAAGCTGATGCAGTCACTGGAGCATCAGCGTGCCGTGGAGCTGTGGTCCATCGCCTCCGAGATGCGTGAGCGTGCCGATATGGCCGACGAGGTCTGGGTCAGCCTCGTGACGAAAGGGGATGCCACCTCCGGCAAATACAGCTGGATCATTCAAAGCGCTGTCGGCCGTAGAATGGCCCAGGGAAGACTACGCACACCGGGTGATGAACTGCCGTTGTTGGAGGAGCTGTCTGCCGCTGTCAGGGAATGCTGCCCCGAACCGCGTCGGGTGATGTTTGCCGCAGATGCAGGTTGGTCGGAAATCAGCAGCCACCCAGCCTTCGCGGCTCTGCTGCGCGGAGTGGAGATGAAAAAGATTTCATCGTGGGAATATGCCTTCCGTGAGCGCCGGACCAGAGGCAATTGAGTGCTGTAGCGCCCAATAGGCCGAAAAAATAAAAACCCACGCCACGCGCTCGCTTATTGAAACCGCGCCCTGAGCGCGTTTGGTGCGCCCGCGTGAAACCAACCTTACTCTCCCTCGCTCTCCTCGTCAGCATCGCCGCACAGGCCGCTGAGCACGACGTTGTCATCTACGGTGGCACCTGTGCCGCTGTCACCTCCGCCGTTCAGGTGAAAAAGATGGGCAAGTCCGTCATCATCGTCTCTCCAGACAAGCATCTGGGCGGGCTAAGCAGCGGCGGTCTCGGCTTTACCGATACTGGAAACAAGGCCGTGATCGGCGGGCTCGCGCGTGATTTTTATCACCGCATCTACATGCACTACGACAAAGACAGCTCCTGGGTGCAGCAGAAGAAATCCGAGTACGGCAACAAAGGCCAGGGCACTCCCGCGATGGATGGCGAGAACCGCACGATGTGGATCTTCGAGCCGCATGCTGCCGAGCAGGTCTTCGAAGATTACATCAAAGAGTTCGGCATCGAAGTCGTGCGCGATGAATGGCTCGACCGCGCGAAGGGTGTGAAGAAGGACGGCGAAAAGATCACCGCCATCACCACGCTCAGCGGCAAGACTTATGAGGGAAAGATGTTCATCGACGCCACTTATGAAGGCGATCTCATGGCCGCTGCCGGCTGTGATTATCACGTCGGGCGCGAGGCAAACAGCGTCTATGGCGAAGAGCACAACGGCATCCAGGTCGGCGTGCTGCATCATCGCCACCACTTCGGCGCGGTGAAGGAAAAGATCAGCCCCTACAAAGTGCCGGGCGATCCGAAGAGCGGCCTGCTGCCACGCGTGAGTGCTGAAGATCCCGGCGTCAAAGGCGAGGGCGATAAGCGCGTGCAGGCCTACTGCTTCCGCAGTTGCTACACCACCGACCCGAGCAATCGCATCCCTTTCCCAAAGCCCGAAGGCTACGACGCCACGCAGTATGAACTGCTGCTGCGCGTGCTGAACACCGGCTGGGGAGAGTTCTTCGAGAAGTTTGATCCCATACCGAATCACAAGACGGACACGAACAACCACGGGCCCTTCAGTTTTGATAACATCGGCTTCAACTACGACTATCCCGAAGCCAGCTACGAGCGCCGTAAAGAGATCATTGCCGAGCATCGCACCTACCAGCAGGGCTTGCTTTGGTTCGTCGCCAATGACCCACGCGTGCCGAAGAAAGTGCAGGAAGAACTGCAAACCTGGGGCCTGCCCAAAGATGAGTTCACCGACAACGGCAACTGGTCCCACCAGCTCTACATCCGCGAGGCTCGCCGCATGATCGGCCACTACGTCATGACTGAAAACGAGCTGCGCAAAAAGAAGCCCACGCCCGAGTCCGTCGGCATGGGCAGCTACACCATCGACAGCCACAACGTGCAGCGCCACATCACCGCCGAAGGTTATGTGCAAAACGAAGGCGACATCGGCGTGAGCACGAACGGCCCGTATGAGATCGCCTACGGCTCGCTCGTGCCGAAGAAAGGCCAGGGCTCGAATCTGCTCGTGCCCGTCGCCATGTCCGCCACGCACATCGCCTATGGTTCGATCCGCATGGAGCCCGTCTTCATGATCCTCGGCCAGAGCGCCGCCACCGCAGCGGTTATGGCCATCGATGGTGGCCTGCCTGTGCAAAGCGTGCCCTATGAAAAGCTGCGTGAGCAATTGCTCAAAGACGGCCAGATCCTCCAATACACGGGCCCCAAGTCAGCTCGCGGCATCGAAGCAAAGACACTCAAAGGCATCGTCATGGATGACACCGAAGCGAAAGTGACGGGCCACTGGCAGGAGAGCGGTGCGGCGAAGAGCTTCATCGGCGACGGCTACAGCCACGACGGCAATGCCAAGGACGGCCAGTGCAGTCTCCGCTTTGAGCCAAAACTCACCAAGCCCGGCAAATACCGCCTCATGCTCGCCGCCCCGCCGAACACCAACCGCGCCAGCAATGCCCAGGTCGAAGTGCAGCACGCGGGCGGTGTGCAGAAGATGAAGCTGAACCTCAAAGAGCCCAAAGCAGGCGAAGGCGTCTTCTGGCTCGACCTCGGCGAATTCGAATGCGGCAACGACACTGCCATCACCATCAGCAACGAAGGCGCCGACGGCTACGTCGTCGTCGATGGCGCGCGCTGGTTGCCGGTGGAGTAGGCGCTGCAAGAACCGCAGTCGCTCCCTCGCATTTCCATCATGCCACATCCCAGCGGCCAGACATCTCACATCAAGCCATCAGCAGGCTTGTATGACCTCGCTTTGGCTGAAGATGAAACGCTGGATGGGGCCACTGGGGATGTCGCATCCAGCATGGACACGCCCGGCATGACCATCGCCGGGCGTTATGTTTTAAAGTCCATCCTAGGTGATGGTGGCACCGGCCATGTCTGGTGCGCGGAGCAGACGCAGCCGGTGCGGCGTGAGGTGGCCATCAAAATCATCCGCAGCGGGCTCGTGATGCAGCCCGTGTCAGCTCGCTTCAATCGCGAGCATCAGGTGCTCGCGCGGCTGGAGCATCCCCACATCGCCGCCGTTTTTGATGCGGGTGAGCTGCCAGATGGGCGCACCTACTTTGTCATGGAGGTCGTCTCCGGCGCACCGATCACCACCTGGTGCAAACAACACGAGACCTCATTGCGTGAGCGGCTTCAGATCTTCCTCCAGGCATGTCAGGCCGTGCAGCACGCGCATCAGAAAGGCATCCTGCATCGTGACATCAAGCCCTCCAATGTCATGGTCACGCTCGTCGATGGGCAGCCGCGCGTGAAGGTGATCGACTTCGGCATCGCGAAGGCTCTGGAGGGAGATCTCTCCATGGGCGCAGACATGACCCTGCGTGGCATGGTGCTCGGCACGCCACGCTACATGAGCCCCGAGCAGGCCGGGCTCACCGGGCAGGATGTGGACACACGCGCGGATGTCTATGCACTCGGCGTGCTGCTTTACGAGCTGCTCACCAGCACCACGCCCATCCAGGCGGTGTATGAAAAGGATGAGACGCTGCCCGAGCTGCTGCATCGCGTGCGCCAGACCGAGATCGAGCTGCCCAGCCGCCGCGTCGCCCATCTGGCAAACGAGATCAAATTTCACGCCTGTGAACTGCGGGGAGAGCTCGACTGGATCGTGATGCGAGCTTTGGAAAAAGACCGTGAGCAGCGCTATCCCACCGTGCTCAGCTTTGCGGAGGATATACATCGGTATCTTTTGGACGAGCCCGTCATCGCCGCACCGCGCAGCACGGCTTATCGGCTGAAAAAATGGTTCGTCAGAAACAAGAGCGCCATTTCCTCGACGGCGGCCGTGGTCGTCTCAGTCGGTGGTGGCATCGCCGCCACCTGGTGGGCGCTGGGGCGTGAAGAAGCTCAGCGGCTGGAGGTCCTGAAGCAACGGCAGACGGCCCAAAGCCATGCCCAGCTCGCCCAGCAGGTGGGAGATCAGCTCCAGGAGCTGCTCGTCAATGCCCGCAAGCATGCTGATGCAGGCATGAACACACAGATGCTGCGCAAGCTCGCCGATGAGTGCGCCGCCAGCATGTCCCGCTTCACTGATCAGCCGCAGGCCGAGGCAGAACTCGCAGGCCAGCTCGCCAATCTTTACCTGGCGCTCGAAGAACGCACGCGCGCCCTGCCCTGGTTTGAGCGTCACTGGGAACTGCTGAAGAAGACACAGGGTGAAAAGTCTCCCGACACCTTGGTGGCGCTCTTCGAGTTAGGCCTGCGCTGCCTCTCTTTGAATCCAAAGGATCGGGCTATCGAGCACCTGCGTGCCGCTGCCGAGGGCTTCGAAGATCTGCAGGAAGCCAACAGCGAGATGCGGGGCCGCGCCCTGCTGGCGAGAAAGGAACTCGCCCGCGCACTATCCCTGGCGGGGCGGCATGATGAGTCGCTCGCTCTCTTTGCCAAAGTGATCCGCGAGAAAGGCACAGACGATCCGATAGAAATCTCGGCCTGGTTCCGGGAGCAGGCGGATGCCCTGCGTGGTGCTGGCCGTCTTGAGGAGTCCACGGCTGCACTTCAGCATGCCTTGGACTTGCTGCCGCAAGAGCGGAAATACATCGCGCGTCGGGCTTACATCCTCAGCAGTCTGGCCACCACCAGTCAAATGCAGCAGCATTACGACGAAGCCCTGGAGGCATCTACAGCACGCATCGAAATCCTGGAAGAAGAGTACGGCACCCATCATCCACGCGTGCTGAACGCTCTCA
>Ga0075152_10000645_pt1 | contig 25215 bp, 23 predicted proteins | sample JI61114C2DNA_FD_70964 | JGI IMG/M metagenome (GOLD analysis project Ga0075152, IMG submission 70964) | Wastewater effluent complex algal communities from Wisconsin, to seasonally profile nutrient transformation and Carbon sequestration -... | ecosystem: Engineered > WWTP > Effluent > Algae...
CAGTTCACCGTTACGTATTCAGGTGTTCCGGCTACGGGCCTGCACATCAAACCGAACAAATACAATGACAGAACATTTTTCAGCGACAATTGGCCCGATCTAACCCGAAACTGGCTCCCTGTGGTAGATCACGTGGCCGAGAAAGCAACCTGCGAATTTATTGTTACCGCCCCAATTCGCTATCAGGTTGTCTGCAACGGGCTGCTGCTTGAAGAAACAAATCTCAACGCGACACAAAAAATAACACACTGGAAGCAATCTGTTCCTATCTCACCGTGGCTTTATGTGTTAGGTGTTGCGGAGTTTGCTGTTCAGTATGTTGATACCTTTGATGGCAAATCAATTCAAACATGGGTCTTTCATCAGGATCGTGATGCAGGATTTTCTGATTTTGCGAAACCAACTAAAGAAGTGCTTGAATTTTATACACGCTATGTTGGTCCTTTTGCGTATGAGAAGCTGGCAAACATTCAGGCGAGCAGTGTGGCAGGCGGCATGGAATCTGCTTCGGCAATCCTGTACAATGAGAAAAGTGTAGTGGGTGATGGAAACTTTCGTTGGAAAAAAGTTGTGGTTCACGAGATTGCACATCAATGGTTTGGTTGTGCCGTTACTGAATCGGATTGGGATGACGTGTGGTTGAGTGAAGGCTTTGCAACATACTTCACTGCCCTGTTTATTGAGCATGCCTACGGCAGAGATGAATTTATAAAGGAAATGCAGGATTGCCGAAGAGTAACCTTCAATTTTTATAAAGACAACCCGACTCACACCATTGTTCACAATAATTTGTCGGATATGAGTAAGGTCACGTCAAGCCACACGTATCAGAAAGGAGCTTGGGTGCTGCACATGCTTCGAAGCATGATTGGCGATGATGCCTTTGAAAAAGGAATTAAAAATTACTACCGGCTTTACATGAATTCAACGGCCAGTACAAAAGATTTTCAACGTGAAATGGAAAAAGTATCCGGACTGAATCTGACCGCTTTTTTCAAGCAATGGCTTAACCAGGGCGGGAAACTTACAATGAATGGAAGTTGGACATATAATGCCGGCTCAAAAACAATTGAATTGGATCTTACGCAAACCCAAACCGATGGAACAACATTCAGCGTTCCCGTTGAAATTGGTATTTATAAAAAAGGTCAGCTGGTTCCGGATGTCAGAAAAGTTGAGTTGACATCAGTATCTGGTCAGTTTAAAATTCCGTATGAAGGTGAAGTTGAACGAATTGTGATTGACCCAAAAACTGTTCTGTTAGCCGAGTGGAGCTTTGAGAAGAAAAATTAAACAGATCAGGTAATTATTCGCTTCAACTGTTCGGAAACTTCATTGGCTCTATTCACGATCATAAAATGACCACCTCCGTTAATGATGATGTCGCCCAGAGCGCCAGGGAATAATCTATCGTGTGAACCACTAATGAGAACTGTATTGTGTGGAATAATTGTATTCTTCCATAGAACAATTTTGTCAATTGCCCAAATCAGAAACTTGGAATCGGTATCTCGAACAATATCAGATAAAAGTTTTTTCTCATGATGATTCTTCACCCCAAAGAGATAAAACAACAATCTTCCGGGGGATTTCAACCATGCTTTCGGTAGGAGTTTATGGAATCCAAAAAATCCAATGAAACGCGTGTATGCCGGGATCTCATGCATAGTACGCGCAGATGAAATTAGTATAATCTTCTCAGCCTGTAATAGTTTTCCAATTTCAACGGCCATCATTCCTCCAAACGATACTCCGATAATAACTGGATTGCTCGAGCTTATTTGATTGGACAATCGACCCGCATACTGTTCGATTGATTCATTGTTGAAAGGCTCAATCCAGGAAACAACCTGACGTTGATAACCGGAAAGATTTAGAAAATCGAAAACCCTGTGGTCAGCACCAAGACCAGGAATAAGAAAAATTGTCTTCATTGAATAGACTACTATCTCCTCCTACGCCCAGACCTTCGTTCCTTCCGTGCAATTTTTGCACATCTCAATCTCATCGCGTGAACGAAGTAGCGAAGCGCGGAAGTCGTTATACTTTGCGCTTTGCCAGATTTCTTTGAATGATTGTGTTTGCAGATCGCCCATTACATAATGCGCATCCTTATCAAAGCAACAGGGAACGACTTTGCCATCCCAGGTAATTACGCAGCTCTGCCACATCTTCCAGCAATGGCTTTCCAATTCGTTCTTGATGGAATACGAATCATCCGCATTCTTCTGATAGCGTGAGTATTTATCGATTGTTGGTATTAAATCAGAGCCGTTTTGGTAATCGTAAATCTGCGCAGTCTTTAACGCAACATGATCAACACCAATTTCTTTAGCGAGTTTGTGTACTTCTTCTATTTGGTGTTCGTTGGGTTTCACAACCAAAAACTGGAACACCACAAAAGGCGTTAGTGATTTCAGTTCCTTCTTCCAGCGAACAATGTTGCGCGCGCCTTCAATAACCTTGTCGAGCTTACCCCCCACCCGATACGATTGATATGTTTCTTGCGTGGTCCCATCAATCGAAATGATCAACCGGTCCAGGCCCGATTCAATCGTACGCTTCGCCATTTCATCACTTAGATAATGGGCGTTCGTAGAGGTGGCCGTATAAATATTCTTTTCAGCAGCATATTGAACCAACTCCAAAAATTTTGGATGCAGATACGGCTCACCCTGAAAATAAAATGTCAGATAGGATAACGTATCGGAGAGCTCATCGATTACTTTTTTAAATAAATCCGCCTGCAGCATTCCGGTGGGCCGTGTAAACGACCGTAAGCCGGACGGACATTCGGGACATCTCAGGTTACACGAAGTAGTAGGCTCAATGGATATGCTGGTTGGTAAAGCCCAATGTGATGGCCTCTTAAGTAACCTTGAATAATGATAGCTCGAAAGGACTTTTGCTGCATTATACGCACGCGCTGGCGTTGTTTTCCTGGCAAGATTCAATGTGTCTCTGAAATTTCCACGCAGCGCATCCATCCGTCAAAATTACCGATTGTTTTTATCTTTAACGGATAATTTTACCCCATGAAAAAAGCTCTTCTACTGGTTTTTGTTCTTTTATCAACGATTGTAGTTGCACAGCGGCCGCTTTCCGACAGCGCTCAAATTTCCGTTCTCACACTCGGCCCCTACCAGGGCGAGCTTTATTCAGCTTTTGGGCATAGCGCTATCCGCGTTTACGATCCGGATACACAACGTGACTTGGCTTTTAACTATGGAGTTTTTGATTTCGACCAGCCTAATTTCTATCTCAATTTTACGCGCGGCCATCTGTTGTACATGCTTGGGTATTACGACTATGATCTGTTCCGTGACCATTACATTTCACACAACCGGTTCGTACACGAACAAGTCCTGGATTTAACGCCTCAACAAAGGCAACGGGTTTTCGATTACCTTGTATGGAATGCTCAACGCGAGAACAAGAACTATCTCTACGACTATTTTTATAATAATTGCGCCACTAAAGTACGCGATGTATTTGTTGACATTTTTCGTGACAGCATAAAGTTTGATTTGTCGTATGCCAAGCCTGGTTACACCGTTCGGGATATAACCCATGCATATCTCGGCCAACAGCCCTGGGGTGAGCTCGGAATTGAAATTTGTCTCGGCCAGCCCATGGATAAAGAACTTACTCCTTATGACTATATGTTTATTCCCGACTATATCGAATCCGGTTTTAACCACGCAACACTAAACGGTAAGCCAATCGTAAAAGAGACGGTTCCCGTTTATGAAGCCCGGCCGGAGAAGGAAGCATTCAGCATTTTTCATCCATGGATTGTATTCGGATTGTTCTTAGTGATTACCATCGTCCTTACACTTCGCGACCGGAAACGCAGGCAGCTTACCAAATGGTTTGATGTAATTACATTTTCGATTGTGGGTTGGCTGGGACTATTGTTGTTCATCCTGTGGGTAGCTACCGACCATCGCGCTGCAGCGAATAATTTTAATTTGCTGTGGGCTTTCCCGTTGCATGCTGTAGCAGCCCCTATGCTGTTCCGGCCGAAATATTATGGGTTTGTCAAAAAGTATTTTACCGTTGCCGGAATCGTATTAACCGCAACATTAGGCATGTGGGTTGTGTTGCCACAACAATTAAACATATTTCTAATTCCGTTTGTAACCGCACTGGTAATCCGGGCATTTGCCATACGAAAATTATTGTAACAGAATAATTATAAGCATGTATTCTAATCGTCCATCAACGATCCAGATCGCTATGAAATCCATCCTTATTCTGTTTGTGTTGTTTTCTCCACTCGCTGTTAGTGGGCAATCATCCATCGATTTATTTACGCTAGCGGGATCGTACGGCTTCCCTGCTGCTTATCAAGAACCACTTAACGGAAAAGCTACCGAGTCAGGAATGCTATCCAACCTGAAGGTGCCACTTAAGATCAGTGATAAGACAATCTGGTACAACGACTTCACCTATACATTGCATTCTATTAACAATGACCTGAATCCTGAGCCAGCGGATATGCTGACGTCCATGAACCTGCATGCCTTTATCTTTCAAACCGGCATCGCGCAAAAAATCAATGACAGGGATGGCTTTCATCTTTTGCTTGTGCCGCGCTACACCACCGATTTTGAAGGATATAGCCGTAGAAACTGGCAGATGGGTGCAATAGGATTGTATGAACACCGTGTTCATGAACGTTTATTGATGCGCTTTGGCGCTATGTACAATGGCGAATTGTTCGGACCGCTGCTGGTGCCATTGGTTTATCTCGACTGGCAGCTGCATGACCGCTGGCACATTACAGGTCTGATGCCGATCAGTCTCAAAGTCAGTTATAAAATTAACGAACGCCTTTCCGGTGGATACAGCCATTTCGGATTCATCACTACGTATGCGATTAATCAACCAGGGTTTGATACAGATTATGTTGAACGCAACAGCATAGACGAAACATTGTTTGTACGATGGAAAATGCTAGGCAACCTGCATATTGAAACCCGCTTTGGATATTCGTTAAGTCGCGTGTATGCGCAATACGATCAAAATGAAAAAATGGATTTACGCCTGAGCATTATTGGCTTTGGAGATAACCGGACGCAAAAAAATGTAAACTTCAACAGCGGAGCGATTACGTCTTTGCGGTTGGTCTACAATCTTCCGCTGGACAGTCGCGCGGAGGAATAATCTATTGATGGGGGTTCGGACCGACTTATCGACAGACCGGATTTTGCGATTCTAACACAAAAAATTAATGAGTGACATGCTGATCCAAAATCTGTCGTTGGTCATTTGTAAAAAGATAAAACGGAAGGTGCATTCGGTTGGCTCTGGTAACGTGAAGAACATAGTACCAGTTCTTTTTTGATATTTCTTCAAATCCCTCAAACATGATTTTACTTTCCGAAAACTCATCTGTTATCACGATAAAGTCACCCTGAACCTCAATTGCTACATCAACCGTTTTAAAAGAATTCAATCTAAATAGAATCCAGATCAACGGTTTAACAATCAGGTAGCTGCCGTATATGATAGAGAAGTAAGCAAAAGCCGGCTCTCGATACGTATTTAGGAACTTAATTCCCACATAAATTATTAAAGGGCCTGTTCCAATTCTGATCAGGGTAAGAGCTTTTGAGGGTCCGAAATAATATTCCTTCAGAAACATTAACACGCGATCTTTTGCTAACAGCTTAACCGGGGCTTTCATTGCTTCTGATTTATCATTTGATTATTGTTTTACATTTAATACATGTACGGACAGGAAGTCACAATAAAACAAGAATCGTATCGCTTTAAAACACGTAGAGACGCTGCCGTATGTGCGTCTCTACATTTGATATTGATATACCAACAAATTACATATGAATCGGCCGGTTTGCCGTTGCCGCAAGGCACGCCTCTTTCACACCTTCCATGTAAGTCGGGTGCGCGTGTGACGTACGCGCAATGTCTTCCGCAGAGGCGCGGAACTCCATGGCCGTAACACCGGCTGCAATCATATCAGCCGCACGGGCGCCAATGATGTGTACACCTAAAATTTCATCGGTGTTTTTATCGGCAAGGACTTTTACAAAGCCATCGAGATCCATAGATGCTCTTGCGCGGCCTAAGGCCTTGTATGGGAAGTTTCCGACCTTATATGCTTTGTTATCAGCTTTCAGTTGTTCTTCTGTGAAGCCCACACTGGCAACTTCAGGCCAAGTGTACACAACTCCGGGAATCAGGTTGTAATTAATGTGTGGCTTTTGTCCGGCTAATTGCTCAGCAACCAAAACACCTTCTTCTTCGGCTTTATGTGCGAGCATGGCTCCACGAACCACGTCCCCGATCGCATACACATTATCAACTTTCGTTTTCAAATGATCATCTACCGGGATTTTTCCCTTGTCGAGCTCAATGCCGATTTTATCCAAACCAAGTCCGTCTGTGTAGGGCCTGCGGCCAACGCTTACTAAACAATAATCTCCTTTCAATTCAATCGCTGCTCCGCCATTTTTGGGTTCGGCTTTCAGCACAACTTCTTTACCCTTGTTTTCAACCGCAGTAACTTTGTGGCCCATGTAAAACTCCATACCTAGCTTCTTCGTGGACTTCATTAATTCTTTCCCAAGCGCAAGGTCCATTGTGGGAATCAGGTTGTCCATAAACTCAACCACCGAAACCTTTGATCCAATTCGTGCATACACAGATCCAAGCTCCATGCCGATAACGCCTCCACCAATCACAATCAAGTGCTTCGGAATTTCTTTCATTTCCAACGCTTCCGTGCTGGAGATGATTCTTTTCTTATCAAAAGCAGCAAACGGTAACGGGGTTGGTTTAGAACCCGTAGCAATAATTACCTTTTCCGTTGTGATGGTTTTATCCTTTCCATCCTTGCCGGTGATTTTGATCGTGTTCTTATCCACAAACGAACCGACTCCCGTATGAACCTCAATCTTATTTTTCTTCATCAGGAAGGCAATACCGTCTACGTTTGCTTTCACCACTCCTGCCTTGCGCTTGATCATTTGCGTGATGTTTGCTTTCGGTTCGTTGATATCAATACCGTGTTCTTTAAATGTGTGCGCAGCATTATGATAATGCTCGGTTGAATCGAGTAAGGCTTTCGATGGAATGCAGCCCACATTCAGGCACGTTCCGCCAAGCGTATCATACTTTTCAATCAGCGCGGTTTTAAAACCAAGCTGTGCACAGCGGATGGCGGCTACATATCCTCCGGGGCCAGAGCCGATAACGGTTACGTTGTATTGCATATTGACGGGTGTGTTTATTGTTTAACCGCAGAGGCGCCAAGGTCGCTGAGGTTTCTTTCTTATTGAGTGTCTGTTATTTAGTATTGCTCATTCTTTGCGAACGCTGCGTCTCTGCGGTTTTTTCTTACACTCCAAGAATCAAACGGCCCGGATCTTCCAGCAATTCTTTCACCCTCACCAGGAAGCTTACTGATTCACGGCCATCCACAATGCGGTGATCGTACGAAAGCGCCAGGTACATGATCGGACGAACAACAACCTGTCCGTCTTTCACCACAGCACGTTCAACAATATTATGCATACCGAGAATGGCAGATTGCGGAGGATTCAAAATTGGTGTCGACATCATCGAGCCAAATACTCCACCGTTGGTAATAGAGAATGTTCCACCGGTCATTTCATCAATTGAAAGTTTACCATCACGGCCTTTTGCCGCGAGACGAATTATCTCAGCCTCTATCTGGTCAAACGATAAGGATTCAGCATTTCGGATAACCGGAACTACCAATCCGCGTGGCGTTGATACCGCAATTGAAACATCGCAATAGTTGTGGTAGATGATTTCCTCTCCATTGATCTGCGCATTAACCGCAGGCCACTCTTTCAATGCTATACAAACTGCTTTGGTGAAGAACGACATGAATCCTAAGCCCACGCCATATTTTTCTTTGAACTTGTCTTTGTACCGCGAACGCAGATCCATTACAGGTTTCATGTCTACTTCGTTAAACGTAGTAAGCATGGCTGTTTCATTCTTCACGGATACGAGACGCTTTGCAATGGTCTTGCGAAGCGAAGTCATTTTTTCAGAACGCTTATCGCGGCTTCCGCCTGAAGCAATTACCGGAGGTGTTGCAGCGGTTTTAGCTGGTTCAGTCTTCGCTGAAGTCTTAGCCTGAGCTTTTTCTGCGTCTTCTTTCGTAATACGCCCGTCTTTTCCACTTCCGTCAACCTCGGATTTCGAAATACCTTTCTCATCCAGAATTTTAGAAGCAGCCGGAGAAGGATGTCCGGAGGCATAATTTTTATCGGTTGACTTAGCTTCCTCTTTCGGGGCGTCTGTTTTCTCTTTCGGAGTAACTGTTCCGCCTTCCGTGATTTCAATTTTACAGATCAACCCACCAATTGGTAATGTTTGACCTTGTTTCGCTACTACGCGAAGAATACCGTTTGCTTCAGCCGGCAATTCAAACGTTGCTTTGTCGGATTCTACCTCAGCAATGATCTCATCCAGCGCGACCGTATCGCCATCTTTCTTTAACCAGGTCGAAATCGTTACTTCCGTGATTGATTCACCAACTGCAGGAACTTTCATTTCTTTCACGCCACCGGTTGCCTTTGCTTCTGATTTTGCAGGAGCTTCAGATTTCGTTTCGGTTTTAGCTGCAGGTTTTGATTCTTCTTTCTTCGGTTCTTCTTTTTTAGAAGCACCGCCCGCGCCTTCAGCAATTTCACAGATCAATTCTCCGATCTTAGCCGTATCACCAGCTTGCTTAACAATCTTTAATGTTCCGGCTTGCGGAGCAGTCAATTCAAATGTGGCTTTATCCGATTCAAGCTCGGCAATCACTTCATCCATCTTCACAACATCACCATCTTTTTTAAGCCAGTTGGCAATCGTTACTTCTGTGATCGACTCGCCAACGGTTGGTACTTTTACTTGTGCCATGTAATTATTTTTATTGTGAATTATCTTTTCATTTACTCCGAACACCTCCCTCTCCCTGGGGAGAGGGCTGGGGTGAGGGATTTAGATTTCAAATGCCTGGTTAACGATTTTCTCCTGCTCAAGCTTATGAATTTTGTTGTAACCAGTTGCAGGTGATGCGCTCGCTTTACGCGTTACACCCTGGATCTTCTCATCCGGCATGATGCGCTGAATGTACGACCAATAGCCCATGTTCAACGGTTCTTCCTGTGCCCACACCAGTTTAGCGCCCTTGTATTTTTTAAGAACGTCTTTCAGTTGTTTTTCAGGGAACGGGAACAATTGCTCAAGCCGAACAATCGCAGCATCTTTAATTTTCTTTTTCTGCTGAGTTTCCTGCAGATCATAGAATACTTTTCCGCTACACAGGATTACCCGCTTCACATCTTTAGCGGTCGCATTCGGATCGTCCATCACTTCTGTAAATGTTCCGGAAGTAAACTCACTCACCGGAGAAGCCACTAATGGATTACGAAGCAACGACTTAGGTGAAAACACAATACAAGGCTTTCTGAATTCCCACGCAACCTGCCTTCTTAACAAGTGGAAGAAGTTTGACGCAGTTGTAATGTTCGCAACCACCATGTTGTATTCAGCGGCTTGTTGTAAAAAGCGTTCAGGACGTGCGCTGGAGTGTTCAGGTCCCTGACCTTCATATCCGTGCGGTAACAGCATCACCAACCCATTCATGCGCTGCCATTTCGATTCCGCGCTGGAAATAAACTGGTCAATGATGGTTTGTGCTCCGTTAACAAAATCTCCAAACTGTGCTTCCCAGATCACTAACGCATGCGGTGTAGCCATCGCATAGCCGTACTCAAATCCAAGTACACCAAACTCCGATAATAAAGAGTTATAGATATGAAACTTACTTTGTGATTTATCGATGTTTTCTAAGCCGGAGTACGCTTCGTTCGTATTTGCATCCCACACACAGGCATGGCGATGCGAGAACGTTCCGCGCTTCACGTCCTGTCCTGACATCCGTACCGGAAATTTGTCTAGTAATAATGAGCCATAGGCAAGCAGCTCTGCTTCAGGCCAGCCTAATTTCTTTTCTTCAAAGAATGCTGTATTCCGATCTTTCAATAATTTTTCAATCTGCTTTAATGGCTTGAAGCCTTCCGGAATTGTTGTCAGTGCTTTTCCAACTTTATCGACAACAGCTTGCGTGATCGCAGTTTTCGGTGATTTGTCAAAATCTTCCGGTTTGGCTCTGCGTAGCTGTTCCCATTCTTCCTCAATCTTTTGAGGTTTGTATGGAAGCGGCTTTTGCTTCACTTCGTTTAACCTGTCTTGCAGTTGGTTACGGAACTTCGCATCCATTTCATCTGCAAGTGCAGCGTCCACACCCTTCGATACAAGTTTTTTAACATAGACTTCGCGCGGGTTCGGATGCTTTGCGATGATGTTATACAGTTTTGGCTGCGTGAATTTCGGTTCGTCACTTTCGTTGTGGCCATGCCTGCGGTAGCAGAGCATATCAATGAAAAAATCCTTCCCGAATTTCTGACGGTACTCTACCGCCAGGTTTGCACACCACGTTACTGCCTCTGCATCATCACCATTCACATGAAATACCGGAGCATCTACGATTTTGGAAACATCCGTACAATAAATTGCCGTACGTGCATCATCAAAGTCGGTTGTAAAACCAACCTGGTTGTTAATCACAAAGTGAATCGTTCCACCCGTAGTGTAGCCCGGCAAGCCAGACATCTGCACAACTTCATATACAATTCCCTGTCCGGCAAGTGCAGCATCACCATGGATTAGGATGGCCATTGCTTTTTTCAAATCACCTTTGTACTCATCATCGATCTGACCGCGTGTGTATCCAATCACCAACGGATCAACTGCTTCCAGGTGTGACGGGTTAGGTGTAAGTTTTACATAAATTTTCTTTCCGGAGGGAGTGTTGATATGACTGGCATATCCCAGGTGATACTTTACATCACCATCACCCATCGTTAAATCAGGATTTACGTTTCCTTCAAACTCGGTAAAGATCTGTTCGTATGTTTTTCCAAGAATGTTAGTGAGTACGTTCAGGCGACCACGGTGCGCCATCCCGATCACAACTTCTTTTACATCCATCTCCGCAGACTTGTTGATGATTGCATCCAGAGCCGGGATAGTATTTTCTCCGCCTTCTAATGAAAAACGTTTCTGACCTAAGAATTTCGTATGCAGGAAGTTTTCAAACACGACCGCTTCATTCAACTTGGAAAGAATGCGTTTCTTCTCATCCAGGTTGGGGTTATAGGCGTAATATTCCTTTTCAATTTTCTGATGCAGCCAGGCTCTGATTTCATCGTTGCGAATGAAATTGTACTCAAACCCTATCGGCCCGAGATAAAGTGCATTTAGCTTTTCAATGATCTTGCGAAGGGTTGAACGCTGCATACCGATCTCAGCGGCAACGTCAAACTCGGTATCCAAATCAGCATCGGTCAGACCAACGCTTTTATGATCCAGGTTTACATTATGATCGCGTCTTTCGCGAACCGGGTTAGTTTTTGATTTCAAGTGACCGAATGAACGGTACTGGAAAATCAAATTTCGAACCTGGGTCTCCTTAATCGAGAGCGAATCTCCGGCTCCGGAGGTCTGGCCGTTTGTGCCGCCCTGCTGCTGCGAAAATTCGTAGCCCTCAAAAAACTTCTGCCACGTGGCATCTACGGAGTTGGGGTCTTTTTTATAGTTCTGGAAGAGTTGGTCGAGGTAGCCAACATCTGCATTGGAGATGTATGAAAACTTGTCCATGGGTTATTTTGAAAAGGAACCAAATGTAACCGGGGACGCCCAAATTAAAAAATTGTATAATCGCTTAAGCAAATATATCTGATAGTCATTTTATTAGCTATTTCTGATTCATGTGATTGCTAAACAGCATATTTGCCGTATCTTTGCAGACTTTTAAAAAACCGGACGAGATCCAACGTTTAAAAACTAACCAAAAATGGCAGTTAAAATCAGATTGGCCCGTAGAGGCCGCAAGAAACTGGCGAAATACGATGTAGTCGTAGCAGACGCCAGAGCACCACGTGATGGTCGCTTTATTGAAAAGATCGGTACCTACGATCCATTGACAAATCCCGCAACTATCGAACTGAACGAAGACAAAGCGTTCCAGTGGGTAATGAACGGGGCTCAACCTACCGATACGGTGAAGGCTATGCTTTCATACCGCGGTATTTTGTTCCGCAAACACCTCGCGATTGGCGTTGCAAAAGGCGCGATCAAGCAGGAAGACGCTGACAAGAAGCTTGCTGACTGGAAACAGGAAAAAGACTCCAAAATCCAGAACAAGAAAGACACACTTTCTCAAAGCAAAGCAACTCAGGCTAAAGCTCGTAAAGAGGCTGAGACAAAAGTTAAAGAAGCGCGTGCGGAAGCAATCCTTAAGAAGAAGAAAGTTGCTGAAACACCAGTTGTTACGGAAGAGGCTGCACCAACTGTTGAGAGCGAAGCTCCTGCAGCAGAAGGCGAAACACAAGCTTAATTCGATTAAGAATTTCTCAAAATGCTCCTGGACTATCGGGAGCATTTTTTATTTGTACCCATTGCATGAAACCTGACGAGCTCTATAAAGCCGGATTTGTAATGCGCCCGCATGGATTGAAAGGTGAAGTCACCATTTCATTGGATGCCGATGCACCTGCGGACTGGGATTCGCTTGAGTCAATTTTCCTGGAAGTTAAATCACAACTCGTTCCGTACTTCATTGAGACTATCTCCGTACGTCACGATAAAGCGTTTTTGAAACTGGAAGATGTTAGCACACCAGAAGCTGCGGCTGCATTAAAAGGTGCTTCCATCTATCTGCCGAAAGCAAGCCGGCCAAAATTAGCGCGCGGAGACTTTTATAACGAAGAGCTTATTGATTTTGAAGTGATCGATGAAGAGCTTGGAATGCTGGGTACTGTACAAGCCATTGAACAGGCCGGACCCAGCCGGTTTATTGTCTTCTCGCACAAGATGAAAGAAATAATGATCCCGGTGAACGGGCCATTTATTAAAAGCATTAACAGGACTAAGAAAACAGTGAGTGTAGCACTACCGGAAGGATTTTTGGATATTTGATCATGCACATTTCTATCATTACCTGCGTCCCCAAGCTTTTAGAAAGTCCTTTCTCGGATTCAATTCTGAAACGCGCAATCGCAAAAGGTTTGGTGTCGGTTGAGGTAATTGATTTAAGAGACTACTCAACCGACAAACACAAATCGGTTGACGACTACTCCTACGGTGGGGGTGCTGGAATGGTGATGATGATTGAACCCATCGACCGGTGCATTACTGATCTGAAATCGCACAGAACATATGATGAGGTGATCTACATGAGCCCGGATGGCGAGCAGTTCTCCCAATCTATCGCCAACCAACTAAGCCTGAAACAAAATCTGATCCTCCTTTGCGGTCATTATAAAGGCGTGGATGAGCGCGTGCGCGAGCACCTGACCACGCGTGAGATCAGCATTGGAGACTACGTACTTTCAGGAGGGGAGCTAGCCGCAGCTGTTATTGCCGATTCTGTCATCCGGCTTTTGCCCGGGGTCTTAAATGACGAAACTTCCGCGCTTAGTGACTCTTTCCAAAACGGCCTGGTGGCACCACCGGTTTACACGCGTCCGGCCGAATACAAAGGTTGGGAAGTGCCTAAAGTGCTGATTTCAGGCCATGAGGCTAAAATTGAGGAATGGCGCCATGAACAGGCCCTCGAAAGAACCCAAAAAAGAAGGCCTGAACTGTTCAAAAAAGGCTGATTCTGAAGCGTTTCAGGCGAAAATTCTTAATTCGACATTCTGAATTCTAAATTCTTTTAATACCTTTGCAGTCCGTTTTCGGAAAAACATTCGTTTTATGGCAGATTTAATTAAAATCGTTGAGCAGGAATACGCAAAAGTGCGTGAAGGACTGCCGTCTTTCAAGGCTGGTGATACTATCAACGTTCACGTAAAGATTAAGGAAGGTACCAAGGAGCGCGTTCAGCAGTTTCAGGGCGTTGTAATACAGCGCAGAGGCTCAAGCTCAAACGGTGAAACATTCACTGTACGCAAGGTTTCAAACGGTGTAGGTGTGGAAAGAATTTTCCCAACCTCTTCACCTTCCATTGACAAAATTGAAGTAATGAAACGCGGAAGCGTTCGCAGGGCAAAGTTGAACTACCTGAAAGGTCGTCACGGCAAGTCTGCACGTATCAAAGAAAAAATATAATTGCTCAAATTATAGAGAAGCCATCCCCAAAAGGATGGCTTTTTTGTTTTTGATCAGGATTCGCAGGATTTTTGGATTTATCAGGATTCATCCTGCAAATCCTTAAATCGTGAAAATCCTGATTAACTTTGTTTTCCATTCAAAATTAAATCATGGCAAAAAACATCACCGACATCTTAGGCAAGGACGCCAGCTATCTTCTTGAACACAAAAGCAAAACCATTTCTAAAGACCAGCTCTTCACTCCTACTCCTGATTTTGTAGACAGAGTATTCATCAACTCGAATCGTAGTACACAAACATTAATGAGCCTACAATCCATGTTTGGCAAAGGACGTCTTGCAAACACGGGTTTCCTGTCAATCCTTCCGGTTGATCAGGGCATTGAGCACAGTGCCGGAGCCTCGTTCGCGAAGAACCCATTGTACTTCGATCCTGAAAATATTATCAAGCTTGCCATTGAAAGCGGCTGTAACGCAGTAGCAACTACCTACGGTGCATTAGCAATCATGTCAAGAAAATATGCGCACAAAATTCCATTCATTGTTAAGATCAATCACAATGAGTTATTGACATACCCGAACAAAGCAGATGAAATCATGTTCGGAACCATCGAAGAAGCCTGGAACTTAGGGGCGGTTGCTGTTGGTGCAACTATCTATTTTGGTTCTGAGAACTCAGGCCGTCAGATCATCGAGGTATCAAAAGCATTTGCACATGCGCATAAGCTAGGAATGGCAACAATTTTATGGTGCTATACACGGAACAACGCCTTCAAAAAAGATGGTGTTGACTATCACGTATCGGCCGACTTAACCGGTCAGGCTAATCATATTGGTGTTACGATCCAGGCGGATATCATCAAGCAAAAGCTTGCTGAGAACAACGGTGGTTACAAGGCCCTTAACACAGGCGGAAGCACCTACGGTAAGCTGGATGAAAAAATTTATACAGAACTAACTTCTGATCACCCAATCGATCTTTGTCGCTACCAGGTAGCCAACTGCTACATGGGCCGTGCAGGTCTTATCAACTCAGGCGGTGAATCAAAAGGTGCTAACGACCTGGCCGATGCAGTACGTACAGCCGTGATCAACAAACGTGCAGGTGGTATGGGCTTGATCTCTGGTCGGAAAGCATTTCAGCGCCCGATGAAAGAAGGCGTTGAGATTATGAACGCGATTCAGGATGTATACCTGGATAATTCAATTACACTCGCATAAAGCAAGTGAGTTAAAGTTTGCCTGTCGAAAGACAGGTTCGGAATTTTAAATTTTGAATTTTTATGTCTTGGTTTAACAGAACAGATAAAGGAATTCTTACTCCCACCGAATCGAAACGCGAAGTGCCGGATGGCCTTTGGTTTAAATCGCCTGCGGGAAAAATTGTTCACACACGCGAACTGAAGAACAATGCATACGTTGTACCGGAAGAAGATTATCACGTACGCATCGGGTCGGAAGAGTATTTTGAAATTCTTTTCGACAACAACGAGTTTACCGAACTGGATGCCAACATGGAGTCAGCTGATCCGCTGAAATTCAAAGACACTAAGCCGTATCCAAAAAGAATAAAAGAAACCCAGGCCAAGGTTGGTTTGAAAGATGCTGTCCGTACTGCCTATGGCAAAATGAACGGATTGGAGATCACAATCGCGTGTATGGACTTTAGCTTCATTGGCGGATCAATGGGATCTGTTGTGGGTGAAAAGATTGCCCGCGCCATGGATCACAGCCTGAAGAATAAAATCCCATGTTTAATGATCTCCCGTTCAGGTGGTGCGCGCATGATGGAAGCAGGTTTGTCACTTATGCAGATGGCAAAAACGTCTGCGAAGATCGCGCAGCTTGATCAGGCTAAGGTTCCCTACATCTCTTTGTTAACTGATCCTACAACGGGTGGTGTTACTGCTTCCTACGCGATGCTGGGTGATTTCAACATTGCCGAGCCAAGTGCATTGATCGGCTTTGCCGGCCCCCGAGTTATCCGTGAAACGATTGGTAAAGATCTTCCAAAAGGATTTCAGAGTGCCGAGTTTGTACTCGATCACGGCTTTTTGGATTTTATTGTTGACCGGAGGAATTTGAAAAGCAGATTGAGCACGTTATTGAGGATGATCCAATAAAATTATTTAGATGTAGAGAATAAACAAAAGCATCGCCAAAAGCGGTGCTTTTATTTTATAAACACATCATACGCGAACCGAAGAATTGTTCCGCATATGATAACCAGAAAGAATACGCGGATAAAAGCATTGCCTTTTAATAGCGCAAACCGTGTTCCCACAAACCCTCCAGCCATGTTACAGGCAGCCATCGGCAAGGCAACTTCATATAAAATATGTCCTGTTGAAGTAAAGAAAATAATAGATGCAATGTTGGTCGCCAGGTTTACCGTTTTAGCGTGAGCACTGGCATGCATAAAATCGAAATGAAGCAAGCCAATGAATACGAGGACTAAAAAACTTCCGGTTCCAGGACCAATGAAACCATCATAAAATCCAATGAACAGCGCACTGATCATACCCCGTACCACAGCCTGATTGAAAGACAAATCTTTTTCCTGATGCTGGCCAAAGTTCTTCTTCGTATAGGTATAGATCGCAACAAGGATTAAGCAAACAAGAATGATAGGCTTGAACGCTGCGTTGCTTACGTAGGTGACTGACCACGAACCGAGCATGGCAGCACAAAAAGCAGCCAGTGCAATCCACAGCACCAGTTTCCATTGAATGGTAACATGCTTGGAGTATTGATACAACGAAACAGCTGTACCTGAAAAAGAAGGCAGCTTGGTTGTGCCCAATAATGTAGCAACAGGATAGTGAGGAAAAACCATAAATAGTACGGGTGTTTGTACCAGTCCGCCTCCACCTACAACGGCATCAATAAACCCGGCAGCAAAAGCAGCTACGCAAACAATAAGAATGTCTTCCATCGATTTTTAACGGCAACAAAAGTATTCTCAAAAGTGTTGGCAGACAAGGCAATTAAGTAACGCCAGTTTAAATATTCCTTACCTTCCGGAATGGTCAGAAAACTTCTTGCCGGGATAACCCTTGTTAGCATATCATTTTTTACACAGGCACAAGGTTATTTTTCTATTGTGTGTGACAGCTCCCGGCTGGCAACCGAATCGGTAACACCCTTTATCGAACTGGTAAAAGACAAACAAATCATCGGATTAGGAGAAGCAACACACGGTACGCATGAATTTTTTACGACAAAGGCCGAACTCATTAAAATTCTTGTTCAGCAAGCTGATGTTAGAATACTCGCTTTCGAAACCGGCTTCGATGCTTACCAGGTAAACAAATATTTAACCGGAAATAGCAATGACCTGGCCTCGCTCATGAGAACGTTTTACCTGATTTATCACACCCGGGAATTTATTGAATTACTCCAATGGTTGCAGAGATACAACCTTTCTGTACCGGAAGAAAAAAGAGTTACGGTATATGGAGTTGACAGTCAGCATATCAGTAATCTGCCGTCTATGGTTATGGAGTATCTCGAACAAGTAGATCCGCTCTTTATCAATGAAGCAGATTCAAAGCTACAGGAGCTTCAAGACAAGCTTTCTTCCGGAAAAAGAACCCGGTATCTTGAAAACATAGAGTTTGTTATTCAGCACATGAATGAACGAAGGGCTTTTTACATAAAACAAACCTCTGAAAGAAAGTTGAACCTTACCCTTAAAGCGCTGGAGACCATGAAGAGTGCAGTTAATCAGTCCACACTGATCAACGACCATGGAACAAAGGCCCAGACGCTACGGGATGAAGCCATGCTGGAGAATGTTAAATGGATTACGAAATATGAGTCTGACTCAAAAATTATTCTTTGGGGTCACAATGGCCACATTCAGAAAGTAAACTTTAACTTAAAAAAGAAAGATCATTTTCGGTTAGGTGTGGGTCTGCACCAGGAATTTGGTTCAGCCTACTATGCCATTGGCTTTGACTTCGACAAGGGATCATTCAATGCAGTGAACTACCAAAACGGAGCAAAGATGCAGCCGTGTTACGTTAACAACGAAAAGTCAACTTCGTTTGCCGCTCAGTTTAAACATGTTGAGTTACCGTGCTACTTTATTGATTTTAATGTGCTATCCGTATCCGATAAAGAAAAACTTACACGAGCCGATTGCATGCGTGAATCGGGCATAGGATTTTCGGGGGAAGAATACACTTTTGTCAACCTGAAAGTTGAAAATGCCTTTGACGGGATGGTATTTGTACAAACCACAACTCCGTCAACGTTTATGGATGTGAGGAAAATCAAATAATCCAGCCTCTCTTACAAGGCAGCATACTGTAACATTTTCACTTTCCATCCGACTAATTGTATTAAACCGTAACCCCTATGGCCAATACGCTTGAAGATCTTAAAGTCAACATCAAGCTCAAACTTGCCGCCCTCTGGACATCCCTGATGTTTTGTTATGTGTACGGTGACTTTTTCTCGCTGTTCGTACCCGGGCGGATTCAGCGTTTAATAGACGGTGAATCAGGCGCTGGTGAAACTACACCGGTCATGCTCCTGCTGTACGCTGTTCTGCTGGCTTTGCCTGCACTCATGATTTTCTTTTCGGTAACGTTGAAGGCGCGTTTAAACAGGTTACTGAATATTATCATGGGTGTCTTTTTTACGCTGGTGATGATTTTAGTGGTACTCACCTCGCTGAGTGAGTGGATGATATTCTACACTTTTCTTGGAGTTATTGAAATTATACTGACGTGCACAATTGTATGGCAGGCAATTAAATGGCCAACGCTTAAACAATAACGAAAAATGGATTCACCAAAAACAACGGCACGGATTGCCGGAGCTTTATACCTGGTTGTAGTACTCACCGGATTGTTTGCGCTCATGTATGTTCCATCCACCCTGATGGTATGGACTGATGCGCAGGCAACGTTCAACAACATTGTGGCTTCCGAAACACTTTTCCGGCTGGGGATTTATGCAGGTATACTATGTTACACTGCCTTCCTGTTGCTTCCATTAGTTTTATACAAGCTACTTCAACATGTTAACAAAACGCATGCGGTAGCCATGGTAGCACTTGCGTTAGTCAGCGTACCGATCTCACTTTTTAACCTCACACACAAATTTGCTGTACTTACCATGATCAACAAACCAAACTTTTTCACGGGAGTCGATCTCCACAAGCAGGTGTTGCTGCAGCTAGAGTACTACAACAATGGCATTGAAGTAGCCGCTGTGTTCTGGGGATTGTGGTTATTCCCATTCGGCTACCTGGTCTTCAAATCGGGAATACTTCCCAAAATTCTAGGAATACTGTTAATGGCCGGATGCTTTGGCTACCTGATTAACTTTACCGGAAGCTTTTTATTTCCGGGTTATGATTCGCTGGGTATCTCCGGATACATTTCACTACCCTCTGGCCTTGGGGAAATCGGAACGTGTTTGTGGTTGCTGATTGCCGGTGTAAGAGTAAAAAGTAATGAGCAGCTAAATTAAATGCACAGATCCCCGGCCCCGTGCCGGGGTCTCCCGAAAAGTGCAGCGCGTTTGGCTGACGTTAAGATCACCTCGCATTAAGTATAGGGGGATCGCGGCACAGGGCCGCGAATGTGCAAAACAAAAAGCCCCTGCTCTTTCAAACAGGGGCCTCTGTATAATTCTTATCTAGGGATTAAGCCTGAGCTTCTGCAGGAACGATAGAAACGAAAGACTTGTCGTTCTTTCCTTTTTTGAATGTTACCACTCCGTTAGTCAACGCGAAAAGCGTGTGATCTTTTCCAATGCCAACGTTCTTGCCAGGATGATGCTTCGTACCGCGCTGACGAACAATAATGTTCCCCGCGATAGCCGCCTGGCCTCCGTATATCTTAACGCCTAATCGTTTGCTTTCCGATTCGCGGCCGTTCTTTACTTTACCTTCACCTTTTTTGTGTGCCATGGTCGAATGTCTTTTTTGTCGTTAAAAAATTACCCGATGCTGTCGATCTGAACCTTGGTGAATTGCTGGCGGTGGCCGTTTTTCACAGCGTAGCCTTTGCGTCTCTTCTTTTTGAAGATGATCACCTTGTTACCTTTCACGTGCTCCAGTATCTTCCCAGATACCAGTGCGCCTGCAACAGTAGGGGCGCCAATAGTTACTGTGCCTCCGATGTCTGTAAGAAGGATTTGGTCGAATTTAACCAAGTCTCCGATCTCTCCTGACATCTTTGGGGCATAGATATATTGATCTTTAGCCACTTTGAACTGCTTGCCGGCAATGTTTACAATTGCATACATAGTTTTCCCAAAAATTGGACTGCAAAGGTAGCAGAAAAATTAAAAATTTTCAATCCTTGATCGAGTATTTCCGGGAGGAACCGCCTAATCTGGCCGGAATCGAAGTGTGGATAAAAAATTTAATTTTTTTTATCATGATTTCTACTGAAAGTCCCGCATTTCCAACCTGAAAATAAGCTCCTCTTTCACAACCACTTATCACTACGCAAACCTTTAAATTCTGTTTGAAAACCTAATTTTTGACAAAATCAACCCCTTTGATTTAACCGCTCTCAATCTCATATTTGTACACTAACGAAGATTCGAACAGGTAATCTTGTCTTCGAGAGACCAAGCAACTTTTAACGACATTTTTAAGATGACTTTTCCCGGTTCGTCATCCCGGAAAGGCTGTCTTTTTTATACAACCCTAAAACCCATTACAGGAGATGAGCAATAATCTTCAGGAAGAACCAATTCTTAAAGAGAACAAAGACCGGTTCGTCCTCTTCCCGATCCGCCAGCACGAGATCTGGAAATATTATAAGCAAGCCGAAGCAAGTTTTTGGACAGCCGAAGAAATCGACCTCAGCCAGGACCAGAAAGATTGGGACGCGCTGAATGATGGCGAGCGCCATTTCATTAAGCATGTACTTGCCTTTTTTGCAGCCAGCGATGGTATCGTAAACGAGAACCTGGCCGAGCACTTCATTTCTGAAGTCCAGTACACAGAGGCTAAGTTCTTCTATGGCTTCCAGATTACGATCGAGAACATCCATTCAGAAACGTATTCACTATTAATAGATACCTACGTTCAGGATCCTAAAGAAAAGGACTCTCTTTTTCACGCAATCGATACGATGGAGTGCGTAAAGAAGAAAGCACAATGGGCATTACGCTGGATTGACAAAGGAAGCTTCGCTGAACGGTTGATTGCGTTCGCAGCAGTAGAAGGAATTTTCTTCTCAGGATCATTTTGTTCGATTTTCTGGCTGAAAAAGCGCGGTTTAATGCCGGGTCTGACCTTCTCGAACGAGTTGATCTCCCGAGATGAAGGCCTCCACTGCGACTTCGCCTGTCATTTGTACACCAAGCACGTGGTGAACAAGCTGCCCGAGCAAACAGTTATTGATGTTATTAGAGATGCCGTTGAGATCGAGAAGGAATTCGTAACGGATGCCCTGCCGGTAAACTTAATTGGTATGAATGCAGAGCTTATGCGGCAGTACATAGAATTTGTCGCAGATCGCCTCCTGAACGAGCTAATTGGCAAAAAAATCTATGGAGCGACAAATCCGTTCGACTTCATGGATATGATTTCGCTGAAAGGTAAAACCAACTTCTTTGAGAAACGCGTTGCAGAGTATCAAAAAGCAGGTGTGCTGAACAGTACTGAAAAAGAATCTTCTAAGTTTTCACTTGACGAAGATTTTTAATTAAATTCAACTCACTTTTTCACCACATTTTTTAAACTTTTTAAAAACAACCCAACCAAATGCTTGTCCTTAAAAGAGACGGACACCGTGAGTCCGTAAAGTTTGACAAAATCACAGCTCGCATCGAAAAACTCTGCTACGGTTTGGATACCAAATATGTAAGCGCGGTTGAAGTTGCGATGAAGGTGATCAATGGTTTGTACGATGGCGTAACCACGATTGAACTGGATAACCTGGCTGCAGAAATTGCCGCTACGTTAACCACCAAACACCCGGATTACGCAAAGCTGGCTGCCCGTATCGCGATTTCGAATCTGCACAAGGTTACGAGCAAGTCTTTTTCCAGCACAATGAAAAGGCTGTATACGTATGTAGACCCGAAAACCGGCCAGAACGCCCCATTGCTTTCGAAAGAAACGTGGCGCGTGATTCACCAGAATGCGGCCGAGCTCGATGAAGCGATCCTGTACGATCGTGATTTCGGGTACGACTACTTCGGATTCAGAACCCTCGAACGTTCTTATTTGATGAAGATCGATGGCAAAGTAGTTGAACGTCCGCAGCACCTGATCATGCGCGTTGCTGTCGGTATTCATGGAGATGATATCGCTGCTGCCATTGAAACCTATAATTTATTATCCGATAAGTGGTTCACGCATGCAACGCCAACGTTGTTTAACGCAGGAACTCCAAAGCCTCAGCTTTCTTCTTGCTTCCTGTTAACGATGCAGGACGACAGCATTGACGGTATTTACGATACATTAAAACAATGCGCTAAAATTTCTCAATCCGCTGGCGGTATCGGACTCAGCATCCATAACGTGCGCGCGAAAGGATCATACATTAAAGGAACGGGCGGTACTTCAAACGGTATCGTGCCAATGCTCCGGAACTTCGATATGACTGCACGGTATGTTGACCAGGGCGGTGGTAAGCGTAAAGGAAGCTTTGCGATCTACCTCGAGCCATGGCATGCTGATGTATTCGATTTCCTTGCACTGAAGAAAAACCACGGTAAAGAAGAGATGCGCGCGCGCGATCTTTTCTATGCGATGTGGATGCCTGATCTTTTCATGCAGCGTGTAGAGAACAATGAAATGTGGTCATTGTTCTGTCCGAATGAAGCACCCGGACTTGCAGAAGTTTGGGGTGAAGATTTCGAGCGTTTGTACGAGAAATATGAAAAAGAAGGCAAGTTCCGCAGGCAGATAAAAGCTCAGGACCTTTGGTTTGAGATTCTTGAATCACAAATCGAAACCGGAACCCCTTACATCTTATACAAAGACTCAGCAAATCGTAAGTCGAACCAGAAGAACCTGGGTACGATTAAGTCAAGTAACCTGTGTACTGAGATTATCGAATACACAGCAAAAGATGAAGTTGCAGTTTGTAACCTCGCATCGATCGCGCTGAACAAGTTTGTAACGGAAGAAGGTACATACGATCATCAACGTTTGTACGAGATCACGAAAGTGATCACCCGTAACCTGAACAAGGTTATCGATGTTAACTACTATCCGGTTGAAGAGGCGAAGAACTCCAACATGCGTCACCGTCCGATTGGACTGGGCGTACAAGGATTAGCGGATACGTTCATCATGCTTCGCATGCCATTTGATTCAGATGAGGCTCGCAGACTAAATGAAGATATTTTTGAAACCATCTATTTCGCGGCCATGGAATCGTCTATGGAGCTGGCGAAGAAGGATGGCGCTTACGAAACCTTCAAGGGTTCACCGGCATCAAAAGGCATCTTCCAGTTCGACATGTGGGGCGTTACACCTAAGAGTGGTCGCTGGAACTGGGAACAACTGAAGCAGGAAGTGAAGAAGCATGGTGCACGCAACTCATTGTTGGTTGCTCCGATGCCAACAGCTTCTACATCACAGATCCTCGGTAACAACGAGTGCTTTGAGCCGTATACGTCAAACATCTACACGCGCAGAACGCTTTCTGGTGAGTTCATCATTGCCAACAAGCACCTGATGAAAGACCTGATTGAGCTTGGCCTGTGGAATGAGAACATGCGTCAGAAACTGATCGCAACAAACGGTTCAGTTCAGGCAATTCCGGAAATTCCACAGAACATTAAGGATATCTATAAAACTGTTTGGGAGATTTCTCAGAAAGCAATCATTGATATGTCGGCTGACCGAGGCGCATACATCTGCCAGTCGCAAAGCCTCAACATTCACCTGAAAGATCCAAACTTCGGCAAGTTGACTTCGATGCACTTCTACGCATGGAAGAAAGGGTTGAAGACCGGTATGTACTACCTGAGAACTCAGGCTGCAGCTGACGCAATTCAGTTCACGCTTGATAAGACTGCGATGCAGCAAAAGCCTGAGGTGGTTGAGAAGAAGGCGGTTGGTGTTGCTGAAACCTTAGCTGTGCCTGTGGTAGCCACGATGGTTGAAACCCAACAACAAGCAATTCCATACGATCAGAACCGTGCCGACATGGCATGCTCTCTGGATAATCCGGATGCATGCGAGGCGTGCGGTAGTTAAAATAGTATCAGACGATAAAAAAAGCCCGGTCAATGATCGGGCTTTTTTTATTTTAAAGAACTGCAAAATTTTGCGTCCTACCTGAATGTGTTTACTCTCCCCAACGCTTAAAGGATTTTGAATTCATCTCTACCTTCGTAAAGTCAAATGTGAATGTTTTATCCCCGCCTTGCTGAATAGTTACGTGCATGGGCAATTTTACGCCTTGGTTCATTCTCCAATCAGAATACGAGAAACTGATTAGGTCAGTGGTATCACCCGGATTACGCATGGTGATCGATTGAATTTCGGGCGAGCCTTTTCCAATATAAATTGCGATCGGGTTATTAAGCTCATCCAGCGCATCAATTTTGATTTGATTTGATAAATATTCTGGCACACTGAACTGATGAAACCGCTCTTTCAAATCAATTAGTATCATATGAAACTCATGGCTTTTTAAAGCAGTAATGATCTCTTTGTCTAACGCGCCACTAATCGAATCATTCACAAGTTGAAATGCACTATCATTAATGATTACCGCTTCAAATGAATTGTCGCTGTAGCTATACGTTTGCTTAAAGTAGGTGTAATCAGGGCCCGAGTGCACTACTGTTGTATACGTTCCCTTAGGTCCCACGCAATTTGCTTCTGTTATAAATGTCTGAATGGTGTCTGCTGAAGTAATGGCGTGGACAGCATTATCAAGCAAATCGCCCGCTGAGGGATTTTTCGTGCAAGCCATTAAGGCGCATAGAAGTAAAAACATAAGTGTTCGTTGCATCTGTATCATCGGGCCTGGGGATTTACTATAGTAACGCAAAATCCTGTGCGCGGTTTATGAAACTCTGTCCAATCTTTTCTTATGAAACCCCG
>Ga0075152_10000646_pt1 | contig 25211 bp, 15 predicted proteins | sample JI61114C2DNA_FD_70964 | JGI IMG/M metagenome (GOLD analysis project Ga0075152, IMG submission 70964) | Wastewater effluent complex algal communities from Wisconsin, to seasonally profile nutrient transformation and Carbon sequestration -... | ecosystem: Engineered > WWTP > Effluent > Algae...
CGACCGGGGTTGGCGGCGGCGAAGCGCAGCAGATCTCCGAGCAGGGCGCGGTTTCGCGCGGCGCTGCCGAGGTAGAAGCGCAGGGCGTCGCGCCAGGCGGGGCTGAGCGCGGGCGGGACGGCGCCGATCGCCTCGGCCAGGACCTCGCGCAGCAGCAGGTCGAGGTGGCGGGCGAAGGCGCGGGCCTGCAGCGCCTCGCAGCGCTCCGTCAGGCGGCGCAGGGTCCAGCCGCGATCCGTCAGCCCGGGCTCGGCCAGCTCGGCCGTGACCGCGGCGAGGCGGGCGCGCTGGGCCGGGCTCGGGTCGGGCAGGGCGGCCAGGAACTCGCGCTGGCCGGCGATGCGGCGCTCGCGGTCGAAGTCGCGCCGCAGCTGGCCGGAGAGCGTCACGGGCTCGTCGGCGAGGGCGCAGAGGTGGCAGTAACGGTCGAGCAGCGGGGCGTCGGCGAGCCAGGCGGCGAACTCGGGCAGCAGCTCGCGGCCGAGCCCGGCGGGGGCGCGGGACAGGTCGGCGAGCAGCGCCTCGGCGCGGCGCGGACGGGCGGCGAACAGGCCGAGGGTGGCGCGCAGGCGGGCGAGGCGGGCGTCGGCGGCCCGCTCGTCGGGGACGTGGTGGACGATCAGGCAGTGCGCGAGCAGGGCGAGGCCGCCGCGGTGGGTGGCGTGCAGGCGGGCGAAGTGCTCGGGGCGCAGCTCGAGGGTGATGCCGAGGCGCTGGTAGTGGGGGACGAGGTCGACGAGCCAGCCGGCATAGGCGGCCGCGAGCGCGGCGTCGCCGTCCAGCGCGGCGAGTCGCTCGAGCTGCTGGAGCGCGGCGACGCGATCGACGAGCGCGGGGGCGAGGCCATCGGCGACCCAGGCGGCCAGGACGGCCCGGATCCGGGCGTCGACCGGGAGGCGCAGCAGCCACAGGGCGCGGCCCAGCGGTAGACCGGAGGGTAGACCCGCGGCGACGGCCTCACGCAGGCGCCGCTCGGCGGGCCCCAGCTCGTCGACGGCGAGCGGCGGCGGCGGCGGGGCGCCCGGCGGCTGCGGAAAGGCGAGGGCGTGAGCACCCAGGACCCGGCGCAGCGCCGCGAGCCGGGCCGGGCTGCGGGTCGAGCCGAGCGCCTGCACGAGCTCGGCCCCCTGCGACCGCACCTGCGTCAGCAGGATGGCCATCGACCTGGCTCCCAGGCCAGGTGCGAAGGCCCTGGCCGCGGGGGCCGCAGGGACCTGTCGACTGGCCTCGAGGACATGTTGCCTGGCTTCAAGGACAGGCGCGGCGTCCGGCGGCGCAGGCGAGGTGTCCCAAAGGTCAGGTGCATCTCGCTCGGCCGCGGCGTCGGGCGGCGCGAGGGCGGCGTCCGAGGGGCCGTGGGCCGGGGCTGCCGGCCAGGCGAGGACGCCGCGCAGGAGCGGTCCCAGGCGCCGCGCGGCGGCCCGGCCGGGGAGGCGGCCGAGACGGCCGAGCTCGGCCGCGGCCGCGTCGAGCATGGCGGCGAGGGCCGGGGGCTCCCGACGTGGCGCCTGCGGGTCGTCGATGCGTGAGACCAGGGCGTCGAGGCGGGCCTGGGCCGCGCGGCGGCGGCGAGCGCCGAGCGCGGCGCTGCGGTCCAGCCAGGTGAGCAGCGCATCGGCGGCGTGGGCGCCATGGAGGTCGGCGACGAGCGCGAGGACGGGGACAAATTCCTCGGGGACGGGCTCACGCGGGCCCTCCGCGCCGGGGCCGGTGGCGGTGGCAGCGCCGGGACCGCGGGTGGCGGTCGCAGCGCCGGGACCGCGGGTGGCGGTCGTAGCGCCGGGGTCTCGGGTGGCGGTCGCAGCGCCGGGGTGGAGGGCGTGCCCGAGGGTGTCGAGGCGGGCGGCGCGGGCGGCGAGCCACTGCTCGTCCAGCGGGCCGAGGCCACGAAAGTGGCGTGGCGCGGCGCGGACGAGGGCGAGCCAGTGCGAGGCGGCGAGGGCCCGGAGGTCGCGCTGGGCGCGGGCCACCCGGGTGGCAGTCAGGTGTTCGGGCTCGGCGGTGCAGCGAAGGCCGGCGCGCAGGGCCGCGAGGGATGGCAGGCCAGCGGCCGCGAGGGATGGCAGGCCAGCGGCCGTGAGAGATGGCAGGCCAGCAGCCTCGCAGGCGGCGAGCAGGGCGAAGGGGTCCTGGACCTCGACCCGGGCGAGCAGCACGGGGCCCTCGGCGGTGTGGACGATGGCCCCGTCGAGTCGGGCGAGGCGGCCGAGGCGACGCTGCAGCTCCTTGATGGCATCGTCCGCCTTGGCCATGGCGGGATGATACGTCGGCGTCGTTCAGCGCGGGGCGCCGGACGCGTCGTGCAGAGCGGCGCAGCGCGGAGGGCGCTGACCGTCGCAGTGACAGTTCGTGTCGGTCCTGTGACCGCGAGGGGAGCGCCGGCGCGGAGCTGACCCCTGACCGCACCTTGTCGGGCCTTCGCGGGTTGGGTATGTGTCCCTGGTGCGGCCGACGGTCGATGATGAAGCAGCGTCTGGCACGATCCTCATCGTCGAGGATCACCAGGACACGCGCGAGACCTTGCGCGATTACCTCGAGGAATTTGGGCATATCGTGGATGTCGCGGTCGACGGCGCCGACGGCCTGCGCAAGGTCCAGGCCCGGGACATCGACCTCGTCATCACCGACCTCAACATGCCGCACGTCAGCGGCCTCGAGCTGCTGGCCGCGATCAAGAGCCACAAGCTGACCCCCGACGTCCTCGTGCTGTCGGCGACCGGATTGATCAGCAAGGCGGTCGAGGCCATGCGCCTCGGCGCGGTCAACTACCTCGTCAAGCCGGTCGACCTCGACCAGCTGACCAGCGAGGTCCGCGCGGTCATGCGCGCGCGTCGCCACCGCGACCTGGAAAAGAGCGCCAGCGAGACCACCGTCATGCTCGACAACCCGCCGGGCGAGCCGACCCGGCCGCAGCTGGTCCTCGACCACGACACCGGCCAGCCGCTGCCGCTCGCGCAGAACGCCGCCGCCGACGGCGAGCCGGGGAGCGACTCGGAGACCCCGACGATGATCGGCCGCTATCAGGTGCTCGGGGAGCTCGGGGCCGGCGGCATGGGCACCGTGTACAAGTGCTTCGACCCGGCGCTGCGGCGCACCGTCGCGGTCAAGGTCGTGACCACCGGGGCGATCCGCCGGGTCCACCGCGAGCTGCTGCTCCAGCGCTTCTCCCGCGAGGCCCAGGCCGCGGGCATGCTGAACCACCCCAACATCGTCACGGTCTACGACTACCACGAGGACCCGCGCAGCCGCTCGGTGTACCTGGCGATGGAGTACGTGTCCGGCCGCTCGCTCGGGGCCGTCATCGCCGAGGCGGGCAAGCTTCCGTGGCCGCGGGCGACGCTGCTGGCGTTTCAGATCATGGACGCGCTGGAGTACGCGCACCGCAGTCAGATCGTCCACCGCGACGTCAAGCCCGAGAACATCCTCGTCACCGACGGCGACGTCGCCAAGATCCTCGACTTCGGGATCGCCAAGCTCGCGGACTCCGAGCTGACCCGCCCCGGCACCTTCGTCGGCTCGCCCAGGTACCTCGCGCCGGAGAGCTTCCGCGGCGGCGGCGTCGACTACCGCGCCGACCAGTTCTCGCTCGGCACCGTCTTCTTCGAGATGCTCACCGGCGTCCCGGCCTTCAAGTTCGAGGACTTCTATGCCGGCGTGCACCGCATCCTCTCCGAGGTGCCGCCGCCGCTGGCCAGCCTGGGCGTCGTCGGACCGCCGCTGCTGCAGGAGATCGTCAGCCGGCTCCACCAGAAGGACCCGGACCGGCGCTACTGCGACGAGATGGCGCTGCTCGCCGCGCTCAGCGAGCTCGGCGCGCTCGCGGGTCTGAACCTGCAGGTCGGCGTCGCTCGCACCTCCCCGACGGGGAACGGGCGCTAGCGGGCCGCCGCCGGCGGGGTTGCACGCGCCGACGATCCGCCCCATGACTCGGAGCCACGCGCTCACCGCTCAGGTCGATCGAGCCGCGGTTTCGCCGCTGCGCTGCCCCCGCACCGAATCATAAGCCAGCGATCTGTCCCAAGTGCCATGTGGCGCCAATGCGAGGCAGCGCCGCCGACGCGCGCGGGATTTCTTTTGACGGCCGGATTCGATCTTGCGAGCATCGCGGATTAGGGCGTCATAAGGAGCCGTTTGGAATCACCCGTAGACATCCTGCTCGTCGACGACAACCCGAACAATCTCCTCGCGCTCGAGGCGATCCTGGCGAACATCAACGGCCGCTGCGTCAAGGCCAGCTCCGGCGCCGAGGCGCTGAAGTGCCTGCTCGGTCAGGACTTCGCGCTGATCATCCTCGACATTCAGATGCCCGACATGGACGGCTTCGAGACCGCGGAGATGATCCGCGGCCGCGAGCGCAGCCGCCGGATCCCGATCATCTTCCTCACCGCCTTCAATCGCAGCGACACCCAGGTCCACAAGGGCTACGCGCTCGGCGCCGTCGACTTCCTGTTCAAGCCGATCTTCCCCGAGGTCCTGCGCTCGAAGGTCCACGTCTTCGTCGACCTGTTCCGCAAGACCGAAGAGGTCCGCAAGCAGTCCGAGCTCCTGCGCGACGCCGAGAAGCACGAGCACGCGCGCCGGCTCGCCGAGGAGAAGCAGCGCTGGGAGGCCGAGCTGCTGCGCCGACAGGTCGAGCAGGAGCGCCAGGTCTCCCAGGCCCTCGCCCTGACCATCCGCGAGCGTGAGCGCGCCGAGGAGGCCCTCCGCCTCCGCAACGCCCGCCTGCGCCTGCTCGCCGACACCGCCAACCAGCTGCTGTTCAGCCCCGAGCCGCGCCGCTTCCTGTCCGCCCTCTACGGCCAGCTCGCCGCCCACCTCGGCCTCGAGGTGTACAACTGCTACCTCGTCGACCACCAGCGCGACGGCGACGAGCTGCTCACCGGCCACGAGCCGCCGCGCCTGCGCCTCGAGTCCGCCAGCGCCTGCGCCGAGGGCGAGGAGCCGGCCGATGAGTGGCTCGACTTCGGGCAGGGCGTGCCCGGCACGGTCGCGCAGCTGCGCGAGCAGCTGGTGGTCCGCGAGGGCGACGGCGCCCCGCAGCTGCCGTGCGGCGCCGGCCTGCGGGTCTTCGTGTGCTACCCGATGATGGCCGACGGCCGGCTGATCGGGACGCTGGGCTTCGGCACGCGCACGCGCGACCGCCTCGAGGACGACGAGATCGACGTGCTGCACATCATCGGCGACCAGTCGGCGATGGCGCTCGAGCGGGCGCGCCTGGTCGAGGAGCTGCAGTCCCGGGCCGAGGCGCTGGCGGAGGCCGACCGGCGCAAGGACGAGTTCCTGGCGATGCTGGCGCACGAGCTGCGAAACCCGCTGGTGCCGATCATGACCGGCCTCAAGACCTTTCAGATGGTCGAGCCCGGGAGCCCCAAGCTGCAGCGGGCCCGCGACGCGATGGAGCGTCAGGTCCGGCACATGGTCCGCCTGGTCGACGACCTCCTCGACGTCTCGCGCGTCACCGCCGGAAAGATCGAGCTGCGCAAGGACCTCGTCGACGTCGGCGTGATCGTGCAGCAGGCGGTGCAGACCAGCCAGCCGATGATGGCGGAGAAGCAGCACGAGCTGCGCGTCGCGCTCCCGCCCGATCCCCTCGAGCTGATCGTCGACCCGGCGCGGCTGGCCCAGATCGTCTGCAACCTGCTCAGCAACGCCGCCAAGTACACCGACAACGGCGGCCGCATCGAGCTCAGCGCCGCCCCGGTCGGCGAGCTCGTCGAGCTGCGCGTGCGCGACAACGGCCGCGGCATCCGCTCGGAGATGCTGCCCCAGGTCTTCGGCCTGTTCGTCCAGTCCGACCGCACCCTCGACATGGCCCAGGGCGGCCTCGGCGTCGGCCTCACCCTCGTCAAGCGCCTGGTCGAGCTCCACGGCGGCACGATCACGGCGCGCAGCGCCGGCGAGGGCGCCGGCAGCGAGTTCATCGTCCGCCTGCCGGGCGTCAGCCGTCGTCAGGCGGAGCGCTACGTGCCGCCGCCGCGCCGCGACGTGACCGGCGAATTCCGGGCGCCGTCGCCGGTCCTTCCTGACGGCGAGGAGCTCGAGCCGGCGCGACACCTGCGGATCCTCGTCGTCGACGACAACGCCGACATCCGCGCCACGCTCCGCGACCTGCTGGAGATGCAAGGTCATCGGGTCGAGGTCGCCGAGGACGGTCCCCAGGCGTTCGAGCGCGTGCTCGCCACGCGCCCCGACGTCGCGATCGTCGACATCGGCCTCCCGGGCATGGACGGCTTCAGCCTCGCCCGGGCGCTGCGCCAGGACCCGAAGATGCGCACGCGGCTGGTCGCCATGACCGGCTACGGGCAGGCGGAGGACCGCCGCCGGGCCCTGGACGCGGGCTTCGAGGCCCACGTGGTCAAGCCCGTCGAGCTCGACGATCTGCTGCGTCTGTTGCAGGAGCAGCCCTGAGCGATCCCCTGCACAACGAGCTGCTGCTGGCGGCCCTGCTGGCGATGCGCCGCGGGGACTTCTCGGCGCGCCTGCCGACCGACCAGACCGGCGTCGCCGGCGAGATCTACGCCACGCTGAACGAGATCCTCGAGCTGAATCGGCGGATGGCCGACGAGCTCGGCCAGGTCATCGGCGCGGTCGCCAGGGGCGACCTGTCGCGGTCGATGACCGAGGAGATCGCGGGCCGACCGCTCGAGGGCGAGCTCCTGCGCACCGCGCGGAGCGTCAACACGATGGTCGAACAGCTGCGCTCCTTCGCGGCGGAGGTGACCTGCGTCGCGCGCGAGGTCGGCACCGAGGCGGTCGAGGGCGCCCCGGGGACCTGGAAGGACCTGAGCGACTCCGTCCAGGCGATGGCCGCGAACTTGACTGGACAGGTCCGCAACATCGCCGAGGTCACCAAGGCGGTCGCCACCCGGCTCACGCTTCAGCAGGAGGAGCTGAAGCAGACCAACGCGGAGCTCGAGGAGCGGTCGGAGCTGCTGCAGCTGCAGAACGCCAGGGTCGAGCGCAAGAACCGCGAGATCGAGCAGGCGAAGGTCGAGCTCGAGGAGCGGGCGCAGCAGCTCGCGCTGTCCTCGAAGTACAAGTCCGAGTTCCTGGCCAACATGTCCCACGAGCTGCGCACGCCGCTCAACAGCCTGCTGATCCTGGCCAGGCTGCTCGCGGACAACCCGAAGGGCAACCTCGACGGCGAGCAGGTCGAGTTCGCCCGCACGATCCACAGCGCCGGCTCCGACCTGCTGTCGCTGATCAACGACATCCTCGACCTGTCGAAGGTCGAGTCGGGGACGATGGCGATCGACGTCGACGAGCTCGAGCTCGAGCTGCTGCAGGACCACGTCGAGCGCAACTTCATGCACGTGGCGCACGGCAAGGACCTCGAGTTCAACGTCGAGATCGACGCCGACGCGCCGAAGGTGATCTACACCGACCCGCGGCGCCTGCAGCAGGTGCTCAAGAACCTGCTCTCCAACGCCTTCAAGTTCACCGAGCGCGGCGGCGTCGGCCTCACGATGGCGCTGGCGACGGAGGGCTGGGGCCCCGACAACGACGTCCTCGACCACGCCGGCGCGGTGCTGGCCTTCTCGGTCACGGACACCGGCATCGGCATCCCGCTGCACAAGCAGAAGATCATCTTCGAGGCGTTCCAGCAGGCCGACGGGACCACCTCGCGCAAGTACGGCGGCACCGGCCTCGGCCTGTCGATCAGCCGCGAGCTCGCCCGCCTGCTCGGCGGCGAGATCCGCGTCAGCTCGGTCCACGGCGGCGGCAGCACCTTCACGCTCTACGTGCCGCAGACCCACGCGCCGGCGCCGGGCAGCGCCTCGCAGCCGCCGGCCCTGCTCGCCGCGCGCGCGCAGCCGCCGGCGCTGCTCGTCGCCCCGGCGTTCAGCGGCAAGAAGGCGCTGGTCGTCGACGACGATGTCCGCAACATCTTCGCCATCACCAGCGTGCTCGAGCGCTACCAGATGAGCGTCGTGTACGCCGAGGACGGCCGCCGAGGGATCGAGCTCCTGCGCGAGCACCCGGACGTCGACGTGGTCCTGATGGACGTGATGATGCCGGCGATGGACGGCCACGAGACCACGCGGGAGATCCGCAAGGAGGCGCGCTTCGCCGACCTGCCGATCATCGCGCTCACCGCCAAGGCCATGAAGGGCGACCGTGAGAAGTGCCTCGAGGCCGGCGCCTCCGACTACATCACCAAGCCGGTCGAGCCGGAGCAGCTGCTGGCGCTGCTGCGGGTGTGGCTGGATCGCTAGCCCCGGGGCGGTATCTCGCGCGGACCGGGTGCGTCGCGGGCGGCGGTGCGCTAGCCTCGGCCGTCTATGGATGACATGCACAAGCCGCGGAATCTGGTCATGGGCGCGATCGCCGGACAGGGCGCGCTCGGCGTGCAGCACGCCGCGCAGGCGCTCTATGAGGCGGGCGGCAAGCGCTTGCTCGGCCAGAGCTTGCAGGCCGGGGTCCAAAAGATCTGCACGCGGGGGGCGCTGGACACCATCACCGTGCTCGCGCCGACGCTGCTGGTCGCGGGCACGGCCGAGGCGGCCGCGGTCGCGGTGCCGTCCGGGCTGCGGGCGCTGACGGTCGCCGCCGGCGCGGCCACCGTCCAGACCGCGCGGGCCGCCGGCGCGCAGGTGCTACGCGGGGCGCTGCGAGCCGGCGGGGCCGGCCTGGTGATCGACGGCGCGCTCGGGGCGGTCTCCGGTCTGTGGGCGTACCGTCGCGGGTCGATGACCGGCAAGCAGGCGTGTGTGCACACCGTCACGGAGGCCGGCACCGGCGCGGTGTCGACGGCGACGGGCGTCGCGCTGGCGGCGGGGGTCATCGCCCTGACCGGCGTCCTCGCGGCGCCGACGGTCCTGGCGATCGGCGCGGGTGGGGCGCTGGCGACCAAGCTCGGGCTCACGCGGCTGCTGCGGCGTAAGCCCGCCGCGGGGGCCCTGGTGGCCGCCTCCGCGATCTGAGCATCCGGTGCTGTCGCAACGCCGCGGGCCTCAGTCTGCCGTCTCACCCTCGCGCCAGACCTGCCAATAGACCTGCATGCGGCGCAGAAACGCCCGCGGGCGCTCGGCGTAGATCCTTCGCCCGAGCTGCCAGGCGGCGCGCCGCAGCTGAGCGTGGCGCGCGTTCAGGCGCTCGCCCAGCGCCGGGCTGGCCGCGGCCGCGGCCGCAAGGACGGCGAGGTCGTGGTCCTCGCCGAGCTGGTCGCCGAGCTCGGCCAGCTGCTCCGTCAGCGCGCGCAGCTGCGGCGGACAGCTGCCCTCCAGCACCTGCGCCTGATACCACAGGTCCTTGGCCCGCTTTCGCCACCCGTGAAAGGCCTCGTCGTGAAGGTCGGCGAAGGCGGCCCGCATCGCTGCGCGCCCGCCCGCATAGCTGGCTCCGAGGCCAGCCGCGACGACATCCCAGTCGAGCACGCCGAGGCCCTCGACCAGGCGCGGGCGCAGCGTGGCGAGCGCATCGGCGGCGGCGTGCAGGGTGGCGTCGTCGGGCGTCGCCCCGCGGTCGCCGCTGCGGGCGACGAGGTCGAGGCGCACCGCGGTGAGGAGGGGGTCGGGCACGGGGACGAGCAGGTCGAAGGTGCTGATGGCGACGGCGGCGTCGCGGGCGGCCGAGAGCCCGCGGGCAGCGTCGCGGAGCGCGGCGTTGTCGGCCGCGAAGCGCTCCTTGCGCATGCTCGAGCGCAGCAGCCGGAGCAGGGCGCGGACCCGCTTGATCGACTTGCGAGCGGCGTGCACCCGCTGGTCCGGGCCGCCCTCCTCGCCGCGCAGGCGCGCGATCGCGGCGGCGAGCTCGTCGTCGGCGAGGCGGCGAGCGCCCTCGGTCGGGGGTTCACGGCGAGACAGGCGAAAGGCCATGGTCGCAGTGTAACCCGGGTGCGTCGCGGTCGTGGCGGTCGCGAGGCGCATGAACTATCTTCACCGCCATCATGCGAGCGCCCGCACCGATCCCAGAGCTGCGCGGATGGACCCCCGTCGGCAACCTCCTGCACCTCGGACTCGCTCCCGACCACTTCTGGCGGCGCGCCGCGACGCTCGGCGACATGGTCCGGCTGCGCATGCCCGGCTTCTCGGCGGTGCTGCTGCGGCACCCGGACCTCATCGAGGAGGTGCTGGTCACCAAGAATCGCAGCTTCATCAAGGACCGATTGACGCGCGGCCTCTCGGAGGTGGTCGGTAACGGCCTCCTGGTCAGCGAGGGCGAGTTCTGGCGTCGCCAGCGGCGAATGGCCCAGCCGGCCTTCCACCGCGAGCGCATCGCTCGCTACGCCGAGCAGATGGTCGCGGCGGCGACGGCCGCGACATCGACCTGGCACGAGGGCCAGGTGATCGACCTGCACGCGGCGATGATGGACCTCGCGCGCGAGGTCGTGGCGACCACGCTGTTCTCGAGCGAGGTCGGGCGGGCGGCCGAGCACGTCGGGGCCGCGCTCGACGTGTTGATGGCGCGCTACAGCGACTGGCGCTACGCGCTGGTGCCGGCGCTGGTGCGGCTGCCGCTGGCGGAGAACCGCCGCTTCGACGCCGCGCGGGCGCGGCTCTTCGAGCTGGTGGAGGGCATCATCGCGGAGCGGCGGCGCGGCGGCGAGGACCGCGGCGACCTGCTGTCGATGTTGCTGGCGGCGCGCGACGAGGATGGCGCAGCCATGAGCGACGCGCAGCTGCGCGACGAGGTGCTGATCTTGTTTCTGGCGGGTCACGAGACCACCGCGCTGGCGCTGTCATGGACCTTCGTGCTGCTGTCGCGGCGCCCGGAGGTGTGGGCGCAGCTGGGGGCGGAGGTCGACGCGGTGCTCGCGGGGCGCCCGGCCGCGGCCGCCGACCTCCCGGCGCTGCGCTACACCGAGAGCGTGGTGCTCGAGAGCATGCGCCTGTTCCCGCCGGCCTGGAGCATCGGCCGCGAGGCGACCGAGGACGTCGAGATCGGCGGGGTGACGATGCGGCGCGGCACCCAGCTGTGGATGGTCCAGTACAGCTCGCACCGCGACGAGCGCTTCTTCCCGCGGCCGCTGGCCTTCGAGCCCGAGCGCTGGGCGGGCGATCTGCTGCGCAGGCTGCCGCGCTTCGCCTACTTCCCGTTCGGCGGCGGCCCCCGGCTGTGCATCGGCAACAACTTCGCCATGCTCGAGGCCGTGCTGCTGCTGGCGACGATCGCCCAGCGCTGGCGCCCGCAAGTCGCGCCGGCCGACACGCCGCGCCCACAGTTCTCGATCACCCTGCGCCCCCGCGGAGGCGTGCGCGCGACCCTGCACCGGCGCTGAGCTCGACCGGGTAGCTCGACCGGGTAGCTCGACGGGTAGCTCGACCGGTAGCTCGACGGGTAGCTCGACGGGTAGCTCGACCGGAGGGCGTCGGATCGCGCGGACCTCTGCGATCGAGCCAAAGCTTGGACGGACAACTTGACCGGCTTCGGGCCCGGGCCTCACGCTTGTGCCGCGTGCTGTCCCCCGGCCTCATCGCGGTTCGCCGAGCGCTCGTCGCCCTGTGGGGAGCCGGCCTCGTGTTCACCGCGCTCGCCTACCTCGGCGGATTAATTGATACGCGCCTCGGCCTGTTCCTGGCGACCCTCGTCGTCGAGTGCGCGGCCGTCGTGGTGGCCTTCGCCGGGCGCCGCCGGCTCGCCGTCGGCGATCCTGGCCGGCGCGCGTGGACCTGGATCGGCGTCGCCCTCGCGCTGCGCCTGCTCGCCGAGCTCCGGCTGGCGACGCTCTACCTCGATCTGGTGCCGGGCTTCATCCTCGACACCGGGCTGTGGGACATCTACTTCTTCGGGCTGCGCTACCTGTACACGCTGTCGGACCTGGCCCTGCTGCCCGCGCTGCTGGCGATCCGCCGCGACCTGCAGAGCACCGGCCTCGACTTCCACCTCCGCCCGCGCGACGCGCTGGTGCTGGTGCTGCTGCCGCCGCTGCCGGTGACCGTGCACCTGCTGCAATCGGCGCTGGCGACCGGGCCCGTCGACGCCGGCATTCACACCTTCCGCCTGGTGGGCGCGACCGTCGGGATGGTCGTCAGCGGCGTCTGCGTGGTGCTGGCGAGCCCCGCCCTGCAGATGGGCGGCGGCGCCTGGGCGTGGATCTGGGGGGCGGCGGCGGCGGCCGGCATCGCCCGCGGGCTGGCCTTCGCCGCGGCCGCGGTGGCGCCCAGCCTCCCCGACAGCCTGATCCTCGAGCAGGCGTTGCTGTGGACCTTCGCTTGCGGGTGGCTGCTGGCGACCTCGTTGCATCTGCGCCTGATCAGCGGGCGCCGCTAGTCGACGGCGCTCAATCGAGGGCCGCGAGCTCGCGGTCGAGCTGGGCCTCGAGGACGTCGCGGGGCCGTGGCGGCGAGGGCGGCGACATGAAGGCGGCGGGTCCCCGCGGGTCCTCGCCCCGACGGACCCGCTCGAGGTCGGCGAGCAGGCTCTCGCCCTGCTCCGGGTCGGCGAGCGTGAGCGTCGAGATCCTTCGTCGCACGCCGTCGGCGCGCAGCTCGAGGACCATGCCGCGCGACACGCTCGCGACCGGGATGGCGATCATGGTGACGCGGACGCGGACCCGCGTCACCCGCAGCTCGAGGCGCTCGACGGGGAACCGCAACAGGTGGCCGCGGGCGTCGGGGACCTCGACGAGCTCGCGGCTGATGCGGATCGCGCCCTGGGCTCGATACTCGCCGGTGGTCATTACATAGACGATCGGCAGGACCGCCATCAGGCCGCCGAGACCGAGGATCGTCCACGACAGATAACTACCGAGCAGCATGTAGACGATGAGCCCGGCGCTGGCCAGCCCGAGCGTCCCCAGCGCGCCGACGACCACCCAGTAGAGCGGCTGCGTACGAACGGGGTAGAGGACCGACGACATGATGGTGGACATTAACCGGTCTCAGCGCGGGCGACTCGCCCATTCGGCATGGACCATCCGCAACGCCTCATCGAGGCCGTCCGTCCGGTACCCGAGCTCGCGGGCGGCCTTCTGCGACGAGATCCGCGGGTTGCCGGCGAGCTGGCGCAGGTCCTCGGGCGTGAACGCGGGGCGCCCGCGCGTGAGCCGGGCCACCGCGCTCACCACCGGGAGCCCGGCCCGCGCCAGGCCCAGCGGGATCGAGAACCTCGGCACCGGCGCGCCGCACAGCGGCCTGGTGCGCTCGAGCAGCTGCGTCAGCGAGGCATGCTCGCCGCCGAGGATGTAGCTCTCGCCGGTCCGGCCGCGCTCGGCCGCCGCGATCGCCCCCGCGACCAGGTCCCCGATCGCCACCGCGTTGAAGCCGCCGCGGAACGTCGCCGGCAGCTTGCGGGCGAAGTAGGCGACGAACAGGCTCTGCACCACGCCGAAGTGGTGGGTCTCGTTGGGGCCGATCACCACGGTCGGATGGACGAGCACGGCGTCGAGGCCCCGGGCCACCGCCGCCCGTATCACCTGCTCGCCGACCACCTTCGAGCGCACATACGGCGAGCCCTCGCTGACGCGCAGGCGCGCGCGGGTCTCGTCGAGCGGCTGGTCGTGAGGCGCCGGGTCGAAGACCACGATCGAGGAGAAGTAGAGCAGGCGCCGGGCGCCGACGTCGGCGGCGGCGGTCGCCGCGTTGCGTGCGCCCTCGACGTTGACCTGCCACAGCCGCAGGTCGTGTCGGGCGCTGGTGCTGACCATCGCCGCGAGGTGATAGATGGTATCGGCGCCGGTGAAGGCGGCGCGCAGCGCCGCGAGGTCGCGGACATCGGCGACGGCGATCTCGACGTCGTCCGCGTGCAATCTTGCGATCGCCGGGTCGCCAGGGAGCACGACGGCGCGCACGGACTTGCCCGCGGCGCGCAGCCCCCGACACAGCTCGAGGCCGACCTGCCCGGTCGCGCCGGTCACGACGTGGATCCCGCTGTTAGACATCACGATCCTCGGTATCCGCTCAGAACAGGAATGGGACCAGGACCCTGCGGTGGCGCGGGTAGTCCGGGAACTTCTTCAGGTACCAGCGATGATTGGCGATCGCCCGCGGGATCAGATTGGCGGCCGACAGCGCGAGGATGAACACGCCCGCCAGCGACCAGGTCAGCAGCGCGTAGCCGGTCCAGAGCACCAATTCGCCGAGGTACTGCGGGTTGCTGACGAAGTGGTAGCCGCCCCCGCGCGGGATGCGATAGACCTTGGCCCCGCGCGCGACCTCCTCGGGGCTGCGCAGCCGGCGGACCATGGCGTCGGCGTGCACATTGAGCGCGAGCCCGCCCACATACAGCGCGAGCCCGAGCAGGAATCTACTGTCCCCGAGCCACGCCGGGGTCAAATGATCGGCATAGCGCGACAGATAATATCCGCTGAGATAACCGTGGATCGTGGTGACGATCATGCCGAAGGCCACCAGGAAGATCCCGAAGGTCCGGCTGCCCTTCGGGGTCCGCATCATCCACGGGAACAGGAATCCGCGGTTGAAGTAATGCACGCCCCAGATCCCCGCGACCAGGGCCGGCACGAGCTCGCAGGCGCGCGGCCCGGTGAGGAAGGCCGGCCAGAACACGAGGGTCGCCGGTAGCTCCATCAAGAACCACCCGAGCCGCCCCGAGAGCTTGCCCCACGGCCAGCTCTCGCCGTACTTCCCGTAGGGCGCCGTCAAGAACCGCGAGCTGAGCACCGTCAACGGCGGCAGCAGCAGCGCCACCAGCAAGATCGTGTCGTAGACCGGGTCGTCAGTGTACCAGCGCACCCGGCTGCATGTAGCACAAGCCGCCGGAAGATAGTAGACAGCCCGCATGACCGACCGCGCTGTGTCTGCCGACCGCGCTCCGCTCAGGGGCGATTCGCTGGGTGTTCGCGACGGCCGACGCGCGCGCAGCTGGGACATCACGCGCGACGTCCTGGTCGTCGGGCTCGGCGCGGCCGGGGGCAGCGCGGCCATCGAGGCCCGTCGCGCCGGCGCCGATGTCCTCGTGGTCGACCGCTTCGCCGGCGGCGGGGCGACCGGCAAGAGCGCGGGCATCATCTACTTCGGCGGCGGCACCGAGCTGCAGACCGCGGCCGGCTACGCGGACTCGCCGGAGAACATGTTCGACTACCTCCGCATCGAGGTCGGCGACGCGGTCTCGGAGGCGACGCTGCGGGCCTTCTGCGAGACCAGCGTCGCCAACTTCGAGTGGCTGCGCCGGCTCGGGGTGCCGTTCCCGGTCAGCGGCAAGGTCGTGAAGTCGGCGTATCCGGAGAGCGACAGCACGCTGTACTTCTCGGGCAACGAGCTGTGCCGTCCGTACCGCGACCACGCGACGCCGGCGCCGCGTGGTCATCGCCCGCTGGGGGTGGGGCTGACGGGTCACCTGTCGGCGGAGGCGATGCGGCACGGCGCGCTCGAGGCGGGGGTCGAGCTGCGCCCGTACAGCCGGGTGGAGCGGCTGGTGGTCGACGGCGACGGTGAGGTGATCGGCGCGGTGGTCTGCGAGTCGACGGCGCCGCGCTGGCTGGTGGAGATGATGGAGCTGCTGGTCCAGTACGGCGGGGGGATCAGCGCGCGGCTGGGCGGAGTGCTGCAGGCCACACTTCGCCGGGTCGAGCGCAGCTGCGAGCGCCGGTACGTGCGCGCGCGTCGGGGTGTGATCCTGTGCACAGGCGGCTTCGTCTTCGACCGCGCGCTGATGCTCGAACATGCGCCGGGCTACGCGAGCTGCAGCATGCGCCTCGGCACGGCCGGCGACGACGGCTCGGGGATCCAGATCGGCCAGGCCGCCGGCGGGGCGCTGGGCAAGATGGACCGCTGCACCGCGTGGCGCTTCATCGACCCGCCCGCCGCGTGGTGGGGCGGCATCCTCGTCGGCCGCAGCGGCGCCCGCATCTGCAACGAGACGCTGTATGGCGGCAAGGTCGGCGAGCACATGATCGAGGGCCACGGCGGCAAGGGCACGCTGATCGTCGACGCCGCGACGATGGCCCGGGGCCGCCGCCAGGTCATGTCGGGTAATCCCCAATTGTATCAGCGCATCTTCGGCCTCATCAACGGCTATGTGACCTGCCGTTCGGCGCCGACGCTCCGCCAGCTCGCCGCCCGCGTGGGCATCGACGCGGACGGCCTCGAGGCGAGCGTGGCGACCTACAACGCCGGGGTGCGCGCCGGCGTCGACGGGCTCGGCAAGCAGCTCGAGGGCATGAGCCCGATCGACGGCGGGCCCTATTATGCGATCCCCTTCGACAACGACGGTCTGCTGTATCCGACCCCCTGCCTGACGCTGGGCGGGCTGCGCACCGAGGGCCTCACGGGGCGGGTGCTCGGCGCCGACGGTGCGGCGATCCCCGGCCTCTATGCGGCCGGGCGCGCGGCGGTCGGGGTGTCTTCCAACGGCTATGTCAGCGGCCTGTCGGTGGCCGACGGCATCTTCGCCGGACGCGGCGCCGGGCGCCACGCCGCGGCGCGAGCGACATGAACGAGGAGCGACCATGACGGACCCACAACAGACATTCGAGTTGGCCCTGAGCTCACCGACCCTGGTCGGTGTCAAGGATAAGGCGGGCTGGGTGGCCCTGTTCCACCCGGAGGCCTTCGTGGAGGATCCGGTCGAGGCCGGGTGTTATCGCGGGGTCGCGAACATCGAGATGTTCTGGGACGTGTTCATCGGCCCCCAGCCGAGCGTCGGGTTCGACGTGAAGCGCGACTTCTTCGGCCTCAACACGCTGATCCGCCAGGCGACGGTGGTCAGCGTCACCGAGGCCGACCCGGAGGCGGTGCTGCCGGTGCCCGCGCTGATCTGCTACACGCTGCGCGACGGGCTCGTCGGCTCGCTGCAGGCCGTCTGGGAGCCCCGACACGTGATCGCGTGGTTCGTCAAGCGCGGGGCCGCCGGCCTGAAGGCGCTCAGTCGCCATGGCGCGCGCATGATCGGCCGCGCCGGCGTGCTCAATGGTATGCGCTTCGGCAAGACGCTCGTCGGCGGCATGCGCCACGACGACGCGCGCGCGCTGGTCCACGCGATCATCAGCGGCGACACCCAGCAATGGAGCTGCCCCGGCACGGCGAAGATCACCGTCGGCTGCGAGACCGCCGAGGAGGAATTCGACGGCGCGCCCGAGCCCGCGCTCGCCCGCCTGCAGAGTTATGCGAGCGTGCCGCTCGCGCGCCTGGCGATCGAGCAGATCGTCGTATGCGGCCACCACATCGGGGCCTTCCTCGCCGACCCGAACGGCGAGGGCGCGCTGGCGCTGATGATCCGCGTCAAGCGCAGCGAGGTGGCCTCGCTGCGGGCGCTGTGGTCCGGGACCCGGCGCGTGCTCGGCGGGTGAGCGCCGACCACCGCGGGTGCCGCGGAGCATGCCCCGCTGCGCCCGCCTGACGTCTCAGCTCCATTCGTCCGGCGGCGCGAGCTCCCAGTCGACGTGGAAACGACGCGCCTGATCGTCGTCGCTGGCCGTCACGAAGTGTTGCGCGTCGATCACCGCGATGTCCCAGATCACGTGCGTGTGCCCCTCGACGACGGCCAGGCACTCGCCGCTGCGAAGATCGAAGATACGCGCCGTCTTGTCGAAGCTGCCGGTCACGACGTGATCCTCGCCGAGGAGATCGAAGCACGAGACCGGCGCCCGGTGGCCGGTGAGGGAGATGACGCGCTCCCCCGAGTCGAGATCGAGGACGTGGAGCGCCCCGTCCGCGCAGGCGTGGAAGACCCGGCCGTCCTTCACCTTCACCGCCGCGACGGATCGGCGACCGGCCGACGTGAACCCGGTGTAATCGCGCACGAAGGCCTCCGGCGGCGCCGGTCCCCGGTCGTCGTCGGAGTTCCACTCGCCGGGAGCGAAGCCGCTCTCGGCGGCCCGCGCGAGGTCCCAGAGCACGAGATGGCCGTCATAATCGCCGACGATCAACCGATCGTCGCCCGCGAATGCGACGGCGTTCACCCAGTTCTCCGGTCCGCGCACGGTCGCGGTCCGCTCCATGTCCGCGAGGCGGATGACATGCGCATGGCCGTGATCGTCGAGCACCGCGAGGAGGCCGCCCTGCGGGCCGCCGAAGGCGAGCGCCCTGGCGTAGCCCCGGGGCACGGTGCTCATGCGGGTCGGCCCACCGGTGAGATCGAAGACGTGCACGTGTTTGTATGTGCCGACCGCGAGCAGCGTGCCGTCGGCAGATACGGCGAGCGAGCGTGCGGCCAGCTCCCCGTCCGGGAACTTGATCTCACGGGTGCGCTCCGGCATCCCCCCTGAAGCCAGCGACCGGACACTCACCGTACCCATGCTGTCCGCGCTGGCGATGAAGCGCCGCGAGGGGTCGATCGCAAGCCCAGACGACGCCTTCACCGCGCCCCAGCGATCCACCGGCCAGACCGCGCGCACGCCCGTGCGCCTCGCCCGTTGCGCGATGCGCTCCCAAACGGCGAGCACGTCCGGCGCCCGCTCGAAGCTCTTCGCCTCGCGGGCTCGTCGGGCCGCGGCGAGGGCCGCGGTGATGCGACCCCTATCGAGCGCAGCGGTCGCCTCCGCGAGCGCCGCGTCGACGGCCACACGCCCCTCGGTGAGCTCGCGTGAGCGGCGGGGCAGCGCGACGATGGTGGGCGCCTGTGAAGGCGCCTCGATCGCATAGCGGTGCACGGTGCCGGCCCAGTCGAGGGTCACGAGCTCGCCGCTCGCGAGAAAGACGGCCCTGGTGATCAGCTTTGGGGCCTCGAATGTACGCACGCAGCGGCGCGCCGCGAGATCCCACAAGGACCAGTGGAGACCGTCGCTGCACACGATCCAGCGGGCGTCCCGGCTCACCGCGACGACGCTGACCCACGATTGCAGGTCGCGCAGCGCGCCGAGCGGCGCTTCGGTCGCCAGGTCGTGGAGCGTGACCTGCTGATCGCCCCGGCCGACGAGGAAGGCCTCGCGGCCGCCGTCGGACGCGAACGCGAGGGCATACGGGCGCGACGACAAACGCATGGACCGGCCGATCGCGCCGGACTCGACATCGATGAACCGCAGCACGTTGTCCTCGCCGCCGACGAGCAGCGTCTTCCCGTCCGGGGTCAGCGCAGCGCACATCACCGAGAGGTCGTCGGGGAGCGCGAGCAGATCGCCGACCTGCGCCGCGCGGTCGTCCGTGAGCGCCCACGCGCGCAGCGTGCCGCCGAGGCTCCCCGTCCACGCCCGCCGCTCATCGCCCGCGAGCACGAGGTGCGAGAGCTTGCCCGGCTGCTGCTCCCTGAAGATCTGCCGGCCGCTCTCGACGTCGTGCGCGGCGAAGGTCTCATCCCAGCTCGCGGAGTAGACCCGTCGGCCATCCCGCGTGATCGCCACGCCGAGGACGTACCCGGTGTGGGCCATGATCCGCCGCTCGCGGCGACCGCTGGCGAGATCAAAGATACCGATCTCGCCGTCGCGCCCGCCCACCACCACGCGCCGCTCGTCCGCGGAGAGCGCCAGAGCGTCCGCCGTGCCGTGGCTCGCCTGGAAGCTCCCGACCTCGCGCACCGCGTCTCGCACGGCGCGCGACGCCCGGGCGACCGCGCGTGTCCCCCGAACCACGCCGGCCGCGTGCTCGGCCACGCGGTCGAGCACCGCCCACGCGCCCTTCTCGTCGCCGCGTTCGATCTGGATCCACGCCGCGAGCAGCTCCGCCTCCCAGTCACTGCTCGCCGCGACGGCCTGTCGCACGCGATCGAGCGCGCCCCGATCGGTGGTATCGCCCGCGCGCCACGCGAGGAGCGCGTCGTTGAAGACCGCCTCGGGGTGGCAGGGATCGATCGCCAGCGCCTCGCGGAGGCATCGCCGCGCCTCGTCGTGCGCCGCGAGATCGAGGAGGGATACGGCGCGATTGTTGAGGGCGTCGGCCCGCATCTCCGCGACCCTCGGCGGCCCGCGGTGGACGCCGCGGCGCTCGAGCAGCGCCGTCAATTCGGCGGCGACCTCGACGGCCGTCGGGCGCGCGGCGGGATCGTCCGCGAGCATGCGGCGGAGCAGCGCGAGCGCGTCGCTCCACGGCCCGTCCACTGCGCTCAGGAGCTCATGCACCGCCCCCGGTCGCCACGGCGCGTCGCCGATCAAGGTCTCGAGGAGCGTGAGACCCAGCGACCATATGTCGGTGGCGCGCGTGATCTGGTGGCCGTCGCCGCGTCCGGCTCCTCCGAGGGCCGCGAGCTGCTCGGGTGAGGCGTAATGCGGCGTCATCCCGACGACCGTGGCCACGATCGTGCCGTCGCCCCGGATCGCCGACCCGGCCCCGGGGTCGACCTCGACCCGGCCGATCGCGGCGATCCCGAAGTCCGTGATCTTCGCGCCCTGGGCGTCGAGGAGGACATTGGAGGGCTTGATGTCCTGGTGCACCACGTTGGCCGCGTGGGCGTGGGCGAGCCCGTGGGCGACATCGAGGGCGATCGAGAACGCGTGGACGACCAGCGCATCGGTCGTCGCGCCGTGTTTGAATGCGCCGCGCTCGATAGCGGCGGCGAGCGAGCCGCCCTCGACGAACTCGATGAAGATCACCGGTGTGTCCGCGAAGCTGCGGACGTAGTGGCACGTGACCACGTGCGGATGACTCGGGAGCCGGATCCACGTATCGGCCTCCCTGCGCAGGCGTGCGACCCCGCCGGCCGAGGCGACGGCGGCCGGCAGCGGGACCTTCGCGGCGAGGTCGAGCTCCCAGATCCGATGCCGGATCCGGATGACCTCGCCCATCCCGCCGCGCCCGAGCGAGCCAACGACGGCGTAGAGCCCCTGAAACTGAGGATCCTCGAGCGGCGAACGCATGGCCCCGCGAGCCTATCAGTCGCCGCGAGTGCTGGTGATGACGCAGGCGCCGGCCCTCTCCCGCAGATCGGGCATGCGCAGGCTGACCCCCTGCGGCACGGCCTGGGCGAGCGGGTGCGCCAAGCGCGCTAAACCCATTTTTTGTCAAAACGGGCTCCTTGGACCCCATTTTTTGCAATGGACGGCAAATTCGCCGTCCCTAGCTCCCAAAAATTCCCCGACCACTGCGGATAATTCGCGCGGGCCGGGCGTCCGAGCCGTGATATTCGGCGGCTGGTCAGTCGCGGCGATACATCGTGATGACGCAGGCGCCGCGAGGCCGAGCTTGTGTTGCGGCGCGGGGGTCAGTCGCGGCGGTACATCGTGATGACGCAGGCGCCGCCGAGGCCGAGGTTGTGCTGCAGGGCGACGCGGGCGCCCTCGACCTGGCGCTTCTCGGCCTGGCCGCGCAGCTGCCACACGAGCTCGGTGCATTGCGCGAGGCCGGTGGCGCCGAGGGGGTGGCCCTTGGAGAGCAGGCCGCCGGAGGGGTTGGTGACCCACTGGCCGCCGTAGGTGTTGTCGCCGTCCCAGATGAACTTCTCGGCCTCGCCCTCGGGGCACAGGCCGAGGGCCTCGTAGGTGAGGAGCTCGTTGGCGGTGAAGCAGTCGTGGAGCTCGACGACCTGGACGTCCTTGGGGCCGAGGCCGGCCTGCTTGTAGACGGCCTCGGCGCAGTGTTTGGCCATGTCGTAGCCGACCATCTTGATCATGCTACGTTCCTCGAAAGTGGAAGCATAGTCGGTGCGCATCGCCTGGGCAGCGATATATACGCTGTCTTGCAGGCCGCGCTTCCTGGCGAACTCCGGGGTGCAGATCACGGCGGCCGCGGCCCCGCAGGTGGGAGGGCAGCACTGGTAGCGGGTGAGCGGGTCGAAGACCTCGGGCGAGGCGAGGATCTCCTCGACGCTGAGCAGCTCGCGAAACAGCGCGTAGGGGTTGTTGGCGGCGTGCTTGCGGGCCTTCTCGGAGATCTTGGCGAAGGTCTCGCGGCGGGTGCCGTGCTTCCAGCGGTACTCGCGGCCGGCGCCGCCGAACATCTGCGCGGCCGGCGGGGCCTGCGTGAAGCCCTGCACGTCGTTCATCACCCCGGCCTGCGGGTCGAGCGGGGTCGGGCGGTCGTTGAACTTCGAGGCCAGCGCGCCCTTCTCCATCTGCTCGAAGCCGACGACGAGCACGCACTCGGCCTCGCCGCTCAGCACCGCCTGGCGGCCGGCGAACAGCGCGGTCGAGCCGGTCGAGCAGTTGTTGTTGACGTTCACGACGGGCACGCCGGTCAGGCCGAGCTCGTAGACCGCCCGCTGACCGCAGGTGCTGTCGCCGTAGACGTAGCCGGCGAACACCTGGTCGATGTCGCCATATTCGACGCCCGCGTCCTTGAGGGCCGTGCGCGCGGCGTTGGCCGCCATCACGTGATAGTCGTCGCTTGCCCCCGGCTTGGCGAACTTCACCATGCCGACCCCGATTACGTGGACCTTGTTGGAAGTGCTCATGGACGTATCCCCTGTGTTCGTCAAAGTGCGCCCGCGAGGAGCGAGAGGTGGTGGGCGAGGCGGGCGTCGCCGTCGACGCGGAGCTGGCCGCGCTGGAACAGCGCCTGTGCGGAGGCCTTGCCCTGGGCGAGGGCGAGCAGGTCGTCGTCGGCGAGGGTGAGGGTGGCGGCGGGCATGTCGGCCTCGCCGGCGGTGATGTTGCCGCCTTGCGGGCCGAGGGTGAGGACCCAGGCGCTGGCGGGGTCCGTGACGCGCAGCTGCAGGGTGACGGCCTGGTCGAGCTTGGCGCCCGCGAGCTTGCTGGCGAGCTTGTCGGCGATCGCGGGGGCCCGCGCGGAGCGCTCGGGCGGGTTGCTGCTGCTGCCCCCGGTGCGGGCCGGACCGCCCGCGGCGGCGCTGGTGGCCTTGGCGCGGTTGGCCGCGATGGCGGCCTGGGCGGCCTTCATGTCGAGCTTCTTGAGGAAGCCGAGCTTGGTGGAGGCCATCACGTTGCCGCCGATCTTGAGCTGGCCGCCCATGAAGAGCTGCTGCGGGTCGGCCTTACCGGAGGTCATGGCCATGAAGTCGGCGTCGCTGAGCTCGAGCGTGCAATCCGGGCTGCCGACGATGCCCTCGTGGACGCTGCCCTTGCCGGCCTTGAGGTCGATCGTATAGGCGCTGTCGGGGCTCTTGAGCTTGAAGGCGAAGATCGTCTGCAGCTTGGGCGCGAGCTCGGGGCTGCGCTCGATGTGGTCGCGGATCGCCACGAAGACGTCGGCGCTGGTCGGGCCGGCCTCGGCGACCTCGGGCACGACCTCGGCGGCCGCGGTCACGCCGAGGCGGCCGCGCATCGCGTGCATCACCAGCTCGGGGTCGAGCTTCTTGAGGAAGCCCAGCTTCATCGACGCCATCAGGTTGCCGCCGATCTTCAGCTTGCCGCCCGTGAACAGCTGCTGCGGGTCGGCCTTGCCGGTGCACATCAGCATGAAGTCGGCGTCGCTGAGCTCGAGCGTGCACTCGGGCGTCGCGGTCTCGCCCTGGCCGACGTTGTTGGCCTTGCAGTCGATCGTCCACACGCTGGCGGGATTGGCGAGCTTGAACTGGAACACCGTGCCGGCCTTGGCGGCCAGCTCGGGGTGCTTCTGCAGGAACTGGCCGATCGCGGCGAAGATGTCGCCGCTGGTCGGCTCGGCCTTCGCGGTGGGCGCGGCGGCGGTCGCGGTGACCCTGGCCTTCGGGGCGGTGTTCGGGATGTCCTTATAAAACTCGATCGCGGCGTTCGAGAGCACGACCTTGTCGCGCTCGACGACCTTGCAGCGGAGGATCGCGCGGGTCTCCGACTCGCGCCAGATCTCGGTGGTCACGGTCTCGCCGGGGTACACGCTGTCGGCGAAGCGCACCTTGATGCTCTTGAACTTGCGCGGGTCGACGCCGAGCGCCTGCAGGGCGTGCCGAGCGGCGTAGCCGAAGGTGCACAGGCCGTGCAGGATCGGCCGCGGGAAGCCGAAGGCGGTGGCGAAGCCGGCGTCGACGTGCAGCGGGTTCCAGTCGCCCGAGAGCCGGTACAGCAGCGCCTGGTTGGCGCCGATCTGCTCGGTGCGGCTGAAGTCGGGGGCGCGGTCGGGCGGGGTGTTGACGTCGCTCGCGGGCCCGCGCTCGCCGCCCCAGCCGCCCGCGCCGCGGATCACCGCGCCGAGCTCGTTGTAGGCCAGGACCTCGCCGGTCTCGTCGGTGGTCTCGATCGCCATCACGACGAAGGCGTTCTTGCCCTTATCAAAAATATCCTTCACCCAGGTGCGGTGGCTGAGGCTGGCCTTCGGCGGCAGCGGGCGCCGCAGCTCGGTGTATTGCTCGCCGTGCAGCAGGCGGTCGAGGCCGTAGTTGAGGCCCGGGGCGTTCTGGCCGTCGCGGAATGCATTCATCACGCCGGTGAGCGCGGGGATGACGGCGTAGGTCGGCAGGGCGGTGAAGCCCTTGCCGTGCATCTCGTAGACGTAGCGCAGCTCGTCGTCGTCGGCCGGGTCGGCGGCCGCGCCGACGCCGAGCGCGTAGAGCGACAGGTCGCGCTCGTCGTAGCGGGTCTTGATCGGGGGGAACTCGTAGCCGAGGGCCTGGTCGACGTCGATGAACTCGTTGCCGCCCTTGCTCGCGCCGGCGTTGACGTTGTCGAGGACCGGCTGGAGCGCGCGGGTGACGTCGGTGGGGTGCGTGGACTTGCCGAAGTCGACGATCGTCGGCCAGACCTTCTCGACCAGCTCGGGGGTGATGTTGCGGCCGACGCGGAACAGCTGGCCCTCGGCCCGCTCCCAGCGCAGCTTGGCGAAGAAGCCGCCGCCGACCTCGAAGAGGCCGCCGGTCTCCTCGCACCGCTCGTGCGCGAGCCAGGCGACCAGCGGGCTGACGTACTCGGGGCGCAGGGCGTCGGTGAGGTCCTTGGGGAGGATCGTCTCGGTGAGGCGCGAGCCGGCGATCGGCGCGATGGTGTTGACGCGGATGTTGTACTTGCGGCCCTCCGCGGCGAGGGTGAAGCCGAGGCCGACGAGGCCGAGCTTGGCGGCGCTGTAGTTGGCCTGGCCGAAGTTGCCGTAGATGCCGGCGGCCGAGGAGGTGAAGAGCACGCGGCCGTAGCCCTGCTCGCGCAGGCGCGGCCACGCGGCGTGCGTGACCTTGAACGCGCCCTGCACATGCACGCGCATGATCAGGTCCCAGTCCTCCGCGCTCATCTTGTGGAAGCTGGTGTCGCGCAGGATGCCGGCGTTGTTGACGACGATGTCGATGCGGCCGAAGCTGTCGAGCGCGCACTGGACGATCTTGTCGCCGTCCTCGACCGAGTCGTAGTTGGCGACGGCCTCGCCGCCCGCGGCCTTGATCTCGTCGACCACCTTGTCGGCCGCCGCGCTGCCCTTGCCCTCGCCGGTGTGGCTCCCGCCCAGGTCGTTGACGACGACCTTCGCGCCGCGCGAGGCGAACGCCAGCGCATGCGAGCGCCCGAGGCCATTGCCCGCGCCGGTGACCACCACGACCTTGCCGTCGAACCGCAGCTCCTTGCCCATCGATGCCTCTTTCTCTGTGCG
>Ga0075152_10000653_pt1 | contig 25133 bp, 17 predicted proteins | sample JI61114C2DNA_FD_70964 | JGI IMG/M metagenome (GOLD analysis project Ga0075152, IMG submission 70964) | Wastewater effluent complex algal communities from Wisconsin, to seasonally profile nutrient transformation and Carbon sequestration -... | ecosystem: Engineered > WWTP > Effluent > Algae...
GGTGCAGGCGATCTACGTGCCCGCCGACGACCTGACCGACCCCGCGCCGGCGACGGCCTTCGCCCACCTCGACGCCACCACGGTGTTGAGCCGCGCGCTGACCGAGATCGGCATCTACCCGGCCGTCGACCCGCTCGACTCGACCAGCACGATCCTCAGCGCCGAGGTCGTCGGTCAGGAGCACTACGACGTCGCCCGTAAGGTCCAGCAGACCCTCCAGAAGTACAAGGAGCTGCAGGACATCATCAAGATCCTCGGCATGGATGAGCTCAGCGAGGAGGACAAGGCGATCGTCGGTCGCGCCCGCCGCGTGCAGCGCTTCCTCAGCCAGCCCTTCGACGTCGCCAAGGTGTTCACCGGCAACGACGGCAAGTTCGTCGACCTCGCGGACACGATCCAGAGCTTCAAGGAGATCGTCGAGGGCAAGCACGACAACCTCCCCGAGGAGGCCTTCTACATGGTCGGCGGCATCAGCGAGGTCATCGAGAAGGCCAGGAAGCTCGCCAGCGCCTGAGGCCGCGGCAGCGCATAAAAGGAGCCCGATATGGCCGCGACCACCATCAAACTCGACATTTTGACCCCGCTGGGCCCGAAGCGCCGCGGCGTCGAGGTCTCGGGCGTGGAGATCCCCGGACTCAACGGCGAGCTCGGGGTGCTCCCGGACCACGTGCCCTTCGTGACCCCGGTGATCCCGGGCGTCGTCCGCTTCCGCGAGGGTGATGTGTCGGTGCGCATCGCCGTCGGCGCGGGCTTCCTCGAGATCGGTGGCGACGGTCGCGTGGCGATCCTCGTCGAGCGCGCGCTCGACTCCTCCGAGGTCGACGTGGTCGCGTCGCGCCAGGCCTTGACGCGGGTCACCGCCGAGCTGGCGAAGCTCCAGGACTCGATCGACGCCGTCGAGCACCGCAAGCTGGTGATGGAGCACGGCTGGCTCGAGGCGCAGATCCGCGCCGGCACCTGAGCCCTCATCCCTTCGTCCACGGCGGCGCCGATCCAGGTGGATCCGGCGCCGCTTCGCGTTCTGCGTCACTCCCCGTCGCCGCAGGGCGAGGCGTCGTCGTCGCCCTGCTGGGGGGCGTGAAGCATGCTGCGAGGGATCGCCGCGGGGGGTTCGCCGCCGAAGGATGCGAGCAGGGCGACCGAGGCCTCGTCGGCGTGCTCGACGTATTCGACGCGCAGGTGGTGCTCGCCAGGCGTGAGCTCGATGGTCGCGCCCCGGGCCGCGACGGTGTGCTTGCCCCAATTGTCGAGGGCGAGCTTGCCGTCGATATAGAGGCGCGAGCTGTCGTCGGAGACCAGCTGAAACGGCACGGCGACGGCCGCCGGGACGTCGAGGCAGGTCTCCCAGCGCGCAGAGAACCTGTCGTTCGGGATCGCGTCCATCGGCGACTTCTCGCCCCAGTCGAAGTGCACATCGAGCTCGCGGCGCGGGGTCGAGGCGCCGCTGAAGTCCGGGCGCTTGAAGTAGGTGCCCGCCCAGGGGCCGAGGTTCTCGGCCTGCCACGGGCGCAGCGCCAGCAAGGCGAGCGCGAGGCCGGCAGCGCCGAGGGCGACGCGACGTCGCCGCGCCTGACCGGCGTGGCCCGGCGCCTGATGGCGCGCGAGGATCCGGGCGAGCGCGTCGCAGTGGCGCTCGAGCGTGGCGTGCGGGACGGTCCAGGGCAGGGGCTCGAAGGGCGAGCGACCGCGGACCGCGAGCAAGGCCGGCAGCACCTCGTCGATCGCCCTGGCGAGCGCGGCCGGGAGCGCGGCCCGGTCCCCCGGCCGCGGCGCGAGCGAGACTGGCTGTCCTTCGGGACAGGTTGGCGATCCCGCGGGCGGGACCAGCTGGCCTTCGGGGCAGGTTGCGAGCGCGAGGGCCTGCCACGCGGTCGCCAGGTGGGTGGCGGCGAGCGAGTCCTCGCAGCTGGGGTCGAGCACGATCGCCTGCGCGGCCCGGAGCTCGCGCGCGGCCACGGCGAGCCGCGCCCGCGGATCAGCCGGGGGCGGCGGTGGGCTCGTGGTCTCGGTCGGCGTCGTCATGGGCGTGGCCTCTCGCGCAGGTCCTTGACGACGTTGAGCCGGGCGCCCTCGCGCTCGACCGCGACGATCACCGGCGCATGCGGGTACCGCCGGTCACAGTGGCTGCGCGTGTAGCCGACGTGGAAGTCGGCGCTGGCGCCGAACAACGACCGGCGGTGGCGGCGGATGTTCGGCGGCACGTAGTGGTGCGAGGTCGGGGCGCTGATGCAGCCGCGGAACGAATAGACGGTGTTGAGGTAGGCGGCCGGCTCCTCGCGCCACAGCCACAGCTGGAGGCCGGCCAGCGCCTCCTTGAAGGTGTTGCCGTAATAGTCGGTGTCGTATTTGCCCTGCGCGCCGGCGAGGCCGCCGATCAGCCGGTTGAAGTAGACGTACTCGTGGGGATGGAGGCGATGCATGGTGACGGCGAGGTCGAGGCAGCCCGCGGCGACGACGGCGGCGACCATGGCGCGGCCGGCCCGACCGATGCGCGCGGCCAGCCGCGTGGCGACGAGGTCGAGGGTGAGCGCCGCGATCACGGTCAGCGGCGGGACGACGAACAGGAAGTGGCGATAGCCGTCGTAGAGGACCGAGCCCTTGACGATCGCGTAGACCGGCGGCAGCCAGGTCGCGAGGCCGAGCGTCAGCAGGGCCAGCGCGGGCCCGAGGTGGCGGTGCTGGTGACCGCGTCGGAGCAGGACGAGCGCGAGGGCGGCGCTGCCGAGCAGGCCGGCGATCAGCACGAGCTCGGGCAACTGATAGGCGAAGTAGGTCGGGAGATAGTCCCAGCCGATCTCGGTGTTCAGGATGTCCTCGCCGCCGAAGGGCATCTTTCGCCGGTGCAGGCTGTAGCTGCTCATGTGCGTCAGGGTGACGAAGGGCCGGCGCAGCGGGTCCTGCTGGGCCCAGGGCCAGGTGAGCAGCATCAGCGCCCAGGCGCCGGCGGCGACCCCGAGCGCGCGGGCGCCGAGGCGCCCGAGGTAGGCCAGCGCGGCGTCGAGGCTGCGCCGCATCTTGCCCTGGTGGACCGCGTAGAGGCCGAGCGCGAGGCCGAGGTAACACAGCAACAGCACGCCGGCGATGCGCACGCTCATGGCGACGCCGAAGGCGAGGGTGAGGGCCAGCCAGTGCCCGCGACGCGGGCGGGGCAGGGCGGCGATCACGACGATCAGGGCGTCGAGCGCCCACACATAGGCGACCGCGAAGGGCAGGTCCTTCGGGTTGTTGAACATGTGGCCGAAGTACACCGGGTTGGTGGCGAGCAGCAGCGCGGCGACCAGTCCGGCGAAGGGGCCGGCGAGCCGGCGCGCGAGCCTCCATGTGCCGATCACGCCGAGCACGCCGACGAGCCCGCCGAGCAGGTGGACCGCGCGAACGCTGGTCATTGGCCGGGCCAGCCAGCGAAAGGCCGCGGACAGGGCGTCATAACCGCCGCCGTAATAATAGTTGGTGCGAAACTCGAGGGCGCGGTCGTCCTGGAATCCGCTCAGGTAATAGCGGCCGATCAGCTCGCCGTAGTGAATGTGCGGGGGCTCGTCCCAGGTGACGCCATAGTCGCCGAAGACCCAGAGCACGAGCGCCAGCAGCACCGCGAACAGCAGCACCGCGAGGCGGTCGCACCAGCGGCCTGACGCGTCCCCTGACGCGCCGCGCCCGTTCGGCAGCAGCCGCGCGAGCAGCGATGAGGTCGGCGGTGCGTGGCCTGCCACGTCGGCAGCAATTAGCGCGGCCGCGCCCGGTGAGCGAGCGGCGGCGGCGGTGTGTTCGCGCACCGACTGGCTCACTGGATCGCGAGCGGCAGCATCGTCGCCGTGAGCACCGGCGTCTGGCGCAGCTGCAGGGCCTGGCCGAGGGTCGCGATCACGGACCTGAGGGCGCCGTGGCCGAGCTCCGCGCGGACCAGGGCGAGCGCGGTGAGGACCTCGGCGCGACCGAGCAGGTCGCCGGGCGAGCTCTCGGCGAGGCCGGCGAGCAGGTCCTTCAGGGTCGGCTCGGGGGGATAGACCTCGAGCGCGACCTCGCGGCCGATCTTGGCGGCGTCGCGGGCCGCGTCGATGACGGTCTCGAGGTCGCCCATCGCGTCGACGAGGCCGTGCTCCTTGGCGGCGGCGCCGGTCCACACGCGGCCCTGGGCGAGCGCGTGGACCTGGTCGTAGGTCTTGCCGCGGCCCTCGGCGACGCGGTTGACGAACACCTTGTACACGTCCTCCATCATCGTCAGGACCAGGGCCCGCTCCTCGTCGGTCCAGGCGGTCATCGGCGACCACATCGCGGCGCGCTTGCCCTTGGCGAGCGAGTAGGTGTCGACGCCGACGTTCTTGAGCATGCCGCCGAGCGCCAGCTTGCCGCCGACGACGCCGATCGAGCCGGTGAGGGTGTCGGGCTGGGCGAAGATCTTGGTCGCGCCGGTCGAGATGTAATAGCCGCCCGAGGCGGCGAGGTGACCCATCGACACGAAGACCGGCTTCTTGGCCTTGAGCGCCGCGATGGCCCGCCAGATCTCCTCGGAGGCCTGGGCGCTGCCGCCACCGCTGTTCACGCGCAGCACGACCGCGGCGACCTTGTCGTCGGCGGCGAGGTTGTGCAGCGCGGCGGACAGCGTGTGCCCGGCGATCTCGTTGCGCGCGCCGATCAGGCCGCCGCCGCGGCCGTCGATGATGTTGCCGACCGCGTAGACGAGCGCGACGTGCGGCTCGCTCGGGCGCTTGGTCGGCATCATGCCGAGGAACACCTGCAGCTTCTCGAGGTCGAAGCCGGCCGGGCCGGCGCTCTCCTTGAGCTTCATGCGCGACCACGGGGCGCCCGCGGTGCTCTCGGCGCGAAACTCCTCCCAGGTGGCGACGGTGTCGGCGAGCTTGGCGGTCACCGCGGCGTCGGCGAAGAACATGCCGGTGTCGATGGTCTTGATCGCGTCCTCGCGGCTGAAGCTGCGATCGGCGAGGCCGGTGATCATGCTGTCGTAGATCTGCTGGATGATCGCGTCGAGGGTGGCGAGCATCTCCTTCGAGGGCTCGCGGCGGGTCAGCGGCTCGGCGGCGCCCTTGAACGCGCCGACGTGCACGAAGTCGGCGACCACGCCGAGCTTGTCGAGCAGGCCCTTGAGGTGGATCGGGGTCGCCTGCGGTCCGGTCAGCGCGATCTCGCCGAGCGGCTGGAGGCCGATGCGATCGCAGACGCTCATCACGTAGTAGGCGATGTTCGAGGCGCCATCGGTGTGGCACAGCAGCTTGGACTCGCCCTTGCTCGGGTCGGCCTTGAAGTGGCTCAAGGCGGCGCGCAGATCCTCGGCGCCGGCCATGTCGAGCTGCGGGTCGTCGAAGCGGACGATCAGGCCGCGCACGTTCTTGTCGGCGCGGGCCCTGTGCAGGCGCTCGGTGAGGGCCCGCAGCTCGGTGACCTCGCCGCCGCCGCCGAACAGGTTCATCGGCGCGAGGTCGTCGATCGGGCCCTTGAGCTCGAAGGTGAGGTAGTGCGGGGCGTCCTTGTCGAAGTCCGCGGAGTGGATCGGCGCGTCGTAGGGGCCGGGCTGCTCGAGGTTCTTGGCCATCATCGCGGAGAGGGGGCCGAGCGCGGCCAGCGGGTTGCCCGCGGGCGCCGGGGCGGGGCCGTCCTTGGGCTCGCTCTTGTCGGCTTGCTCGTTCGGCGCGCTCTTCTTGCCGGACTCGGGCTGACAGGCGGCACCCAGGAGCAGGGGCAGACACAGGGACAGGGTCAACGATCGCTTGGTCATTCGAGGATCTCGCTTCGAGCAGGCTTGGACCCGGGCGAGGCTGCAGCGTTTCGCGCCGGATCACCAGCCCACGTTGCTCAGGTCACGCTGGCTGCCTGTTCAGGTGCAGATGGTCCGCGGGCGGATATGCTCGGCCCGATCATGCAGCCCCCCGCGCCCGAGGCCCTCGCGTCGCTGGCGGAGGTCGTCGCCGACCCCGCCCGAGTGTTCATCGCCCATGCCTGCGTGCGCGGGCTGCAGGAGGGGCGCACGCGCCAGGGGCGGCCCTTCCTCGACTTGACGCTGTGCGACGCGAGTCGGGTGCTGGCGGCGAAGATATGGGACGACGTGCCCGAGGCGCTGGAGGCCGGGCGTGCGATCACCCGCGGTCAGATCGTGAAGGTGATGTTCCGCGCCGAGCTCTATCAAGGGGCGCTGCAGCTGAGCGTGCGAAGGATCCGGCCGGCGCAGCCCGGCGAGGCCGAGGTCGGCGCGATCCTCGGCGAGGGCCACGAACCCGTCGCCGACGTGCTGTGCCGGGCGCTGGTCTTCGACATCGAGACCGTGCCCGTCGGCCCGCGGGGGGCCCTTCCGGAGGGCGTGGCCAAGGCCCTCGACCGCTTCTCCGGCGGGGACGACGACGCGGCGAACCTCGCGTGCAGCCTGTCGCCGCTGCTCGGCAAGGTCGTCTCGCTGGCCTTCGCCGACGGCGACGCCAGGACCGACGGCGAGGCTGGCCCCGAGGAGTCCGCGGTCACGGTGCTCGCGGTGCCGCCGCCGGGGCGCTCGCGGGACCCGAAGGATTATCCGGCGTGGCTGCGGCCGGTCGACGAGCCGGCGCTGCTGCGGGCGTTCTGGGTGCTGGCCTCGCAGGCGTCGGTGGTCGTCAGCTACAACGGCCGCAACTTCGACGTGCCGTTCCTGGTCAATCGCAGCCTCTTGCACGGCGTTCCGGCGCGGGTCGACCTGCTCGGCAACCCCTACAATCTGCGGCCGCACCTGGACCTCTATCGTCTGCTGCAGCCGGGGCGGGCGTTGGGGCCTGCGGGCCTCGATGTGCTGTGTTGGGCGCTGGGTCTCGAGTCGCCGAAGGGCACGCTCGACGGCAGCCAGGTGGCGCCGACCTACGCGCGCGGCGACATCGAGGCGATCGCGGCCTACAACCGCGGAGACGTGCGGGCGACGGTGGGGGTGTATCAGCGCGTGCGTGACACGATCCTTCGTTATCGCCAGGACTGGTGAGGGGCTCTGGAAAGGTCACGGCCCGGTTTCTTGTGCTCGCCGGGGAAACTGTGTTGATTGGCGGTCATGCTGACCGCTCGCCGTCTCGCCCTGCTCGCTCTGCTGTGCGCTTCACCTCTGGCCTGCGGGGGTCGCGGGGGCGGGAGCGGCGACGAGTCGAGCGGGGGCACCGTCGGCGACACGGGCGATGAGCTCGGCGATCCGGAGGTGTTCCCGGGCCTGCGCGGCGAGGTCGAGATCCTGATCGACGACCGCGGCATCCCGCACATCTACGCGCAGAACGACCGCGACCTGTTCCACGCGGCGGGCTACCAGATGGCGACTGACCGGCTGTTCCAGATGGACCTGATGCGCCGGCGGGCCTTTGGCCGCAGCGCCGAGGTGCTCGGCGATCTCAAGGTCGACGAGGACAAGCTCTCGCGGCTGTTCAACTTCAAGCGCTGGGGCGCCCTCGACGCGGCGCGCCTCCTCGAGGAGTCGCCCGCGGACTACGCCCTCTTCAGCGCCTGGGTCGCCGGCGTCAACAAGCGCATCGACGAGATCAAGGCCGGCTCGCAGCCGCTGCCCTACGGCTTCGGCGTCAACGAGGCCAACTTCGAGCCGGAGCGGTGGGACAACGTCGACCCGTTCATCATCGCCAAGATGATCTCCTTCGGCAACTCGAACACCCTCGAGTACGAGTTCCTCGCCAGCGTGGTGAAGCGCATCGCGCCGGGCGCGTTCGCGTCGATCCAGCTGCTGCGCCCCGGCATGCCGACCTTCACGATGCCCGCGGAGGACCGCCCGGCGTCCGGCGTCCAGCCGCTCCAGCGGCCGGACGCGGAGCCGCTGGCGAAGCTGAAGGAAGCGGCCGCGGCGGCGCTGCCGGCCGACGGCGCGGCGGCGCTGCACCGCATGCACGCGGCTATGGCGGGCTTTCGCGTGCTCGGCAGCAACAGCTGGGCGATCGACGGGCGTCATACCGACAACGGCATGCCGTTGATCGCCAACGACCCGCACCAGCCGCTGCAGAGCCCCTCGGTGATGTACGCGCAGCACCTCAACAGCGCCGACGGCGGCGGCGCCTTCGACGCGGCGGGCTTCGGCTTCGCGGGCGCGCCGGGGGTGCAGCTCGGGCACAACCGCAACCTCCACTGGGCGGCGACCACCGGCTTCGCGGATTGCATGGACCTATTCAGCGTCGGCGGCGACGACAAGGCGGTGCTGATCGGCGGCAAGTCGGCGCCGATCACGGTGCGCAGCGAGGAGATCAAGGTCAAGGGGGCGCCCTCGACGGTGCTCGAGGTGAACGACGTCGACGGCTTCGGGGTGCTGCTCGGCGACGCGCTGCCGTTCCCGGAGGCGCTGGTGGTCGACGCCGGGCGGCGGGTGCTGATCAACTGGACCGGCTTTCGCGCGACCAACGAGGCGGCGGCGTTCCTCGGCATGAGCCGCGCGACCAACCTCGACGAGTGGGAGCTGGCGGTCGACAAGATGGAGGTCGGCACCTTCAACTGGTTGGCGGCCGACAAGGACGGCATCAGCTACCACCTGCACACGCTGATCCCCGATCGCGGCGACCCGTCGGCGCGGCCGATGCCCTACACGGTCGTCGACGGCGACGACCCGGCGTACCTGTGGAGCGGCCAGAGCCTGCCGGCGAGCAAGCTGCCGCAGAGCCGCGCCGAGCAGACCGGCTACATCGTCACCGCCAACAACGACCCCTTCGGCTTCACGGCCGACGGCGACGTCGAGAACGACCCCTGGTACTACGGCGCGTTCTACGACCCGGGCTACCGGGCCGCGCGGATCGAGAAGCAGATCAAGGAGATGAGCGGCAAGGGCAAGCTCGGCGTCGTCGACATGCAGACGATCCAGACCGACACGTACAGCGGCGTCGCGGACCAGCTGCTGCCGGTGCTCGCGGAGGCCTACGCGCAGGTGCCGACCGACGACGACCTGGCGCCGTATCGCGACCGCCCCGATCTCGACACGCTGATCAAGCTGATGACGGTCGAGTGGAGCCGCAGCATGCAGCAGGAGGAGGCCGGCGCGCTGGCCTTCCATGTCTTCGCGCACTACCTTGCCACGCAGATCTACCAGGACGACCTGATCCTGGCCTTCGGCCCGGTGATCGAGGCCTCGCCGATCACGGCGCTGAAGTTCACGGCGCTGGCCGCCACCGGTCAGTACCCCGACGGCGACGCGGTGATGCAGGGCGGCCGCGACCTGCTGGTGCTCGCGGCGCTCGACCAGACCGCGCAGTGGCTCGCGGCCGAGTTCGAGGGCGTCAACCCCGGCAACTACACCTGGGGCGAGCGCCACGGCACCGGCTTTCGCAACGGCTTCGGCGGCCAGCTCGACGGCGGCTGGGTGGCCACCCACGGCGGCGAGGACACGGTGAACGTCTCGAGCACCGTGTTCTACGCGCCGATGACCACCGAGGTGGTCAACCCCTTCGAGTCGAACGACGGCGCGGTGTTCCGGGTGGTGACGCGCTTCCTCGCGGACGGCACCCCGGAGGCGATGATCAACTTCCCGCGCGGCAACAGCGGCGACCCGGCCGACCCGCACTTCGCCGACACGGTCGAGGACTGGCGCGAGGGCGTGTACAAGAAGTACCCCTTCGTCCGCGCCGAGGTCGACGCGGCGATGACGAAGAAGATCGTGCTCGAGCCCTGAGCGCTTGAACGCGGCGGCGTCGGCGGCTATCGTCCGCCGGCGTGTCCGTCCCACTCCGCGCGACCGGCCTGTGCAAGCGCTACGGCGCCCGTGCGCTGTTCGAGGGCCTCGATCTGGGCGTGGCCGCGGGCGAGGTCGCGGCCCTGCTCGGGCCCAACGGCACCGGCAAGTCGACGCTGCTCGGCTGCATCACCGGCGCCGTGATCGCGGACGCCGGCCGGATCGAGATCGGCGGCCACGACCTCGAGAGCGCGCCGATCGCCGCGCGTGCGGCCCTGCGCGCGCTGCCGCAGGAGGTCGAGGTGCCGGAGGGGCTGACGGGGCGCGAGCTGCTCGAGTTTCATGCCGCGGTGTTCGGCGAGCCGCGCGGTCAGGCGGGGGCGATCGAGCTCGCGGACCTCGGCCCGGCGATCGACGCGCTGGCGACGACCTACAGCGTCGGCATGCGCAAGCGTTTGATGTTCGCGGCGCTGACCCTCGGGCCGGCCGGGCTGTATGTGCTCGACGAGCCGTTCGCGGGGGTCGATCGTGAGGGCCGCGGCCGCATGGTCGAGGCGCTGGCGCGGGCGCTCGCGCGCGGGGCCGGGGTGCTGCTCTCGGCGCACGACGCGGAGGACCTGCAGGGGGTCGGGCTGCCGGTGCGGGGGATCCGGCTGCGCTGAGCGAGCGCTCAGCGGACGGAGATCAGCGGACGAAGATCAGGCCCGGCTGGCCGTTGAGGTTGCCGCCTTGACAGTCGTCGTAGCAGGAGCGCCAGCCGCTGATGAAGAGGCCGAAGTCGTTGCCGTCGACGTCGCGGAAGTGAAAGCTGTTGGTGTTGCCGGTGAAGCCGATCCAGTTGAACATGGCGGTGGCCCCGCACGCGCCCTGGACGGTCGTCGGCGCGCCGATGAAGTAGTGGCTGTTGACGAAGGCGTCGACGAGGTTGGCGACGACGGTGTGGCGATAGACGCTGCCGTTGAAGCTCTTGCCGCCGTTGTGGTTGCCGAACAGGACCTGGGTGAAGGGCACGGCCTTGCCGCCGACGTCGAGCGAGTAGGCCTGGCTGTCGTCGTTGACGTTGCCCGCGGCGGTGCGCCAGCCGAAGCCTGAGAGGCCGTCGGTGCCGGCGCAGCCGGGGTTGCCCGGGGTGTTGCGCGAGCGGCCGACGAGGGTCCAGCCGCCGCCGTCGGTGCTCATGTCGCAGTGGACGTCGAAGGGTTGCCTGGGGCCGTCGCCGTCGGTGTCGAGGGTGTAGACGCCGCTGGGGGTCATCGGCAGGCCGACCTTGAGCTGCTTGCACGAGGTCGGCAGGTTGCAGGCCCCGTTGACGCAGGCCCCGGTGACGCAGTCGGTGTCGGCGAGGCAGGCCTTGCCCTTGTTGCAGTCGCTGCAGGTGCCGCCGCCGCAGTCGAGGTCGCTCTCGTCGCCGCTCTTGAGGCCGTCGTCGCAGGCGGGGAGCTCGCAGGCGACGGTGCAGGCGTCGAGGTTGCTCTGGTTGCCGTCGTCGCAGGCCTCGACGCCGGCCTGGGCGACGCCGTCGCCGCAGGCCGCGACCAGGCAGGTGCCGAGGCAGGCGTCGTTGTCGAGGTCGTTGCCGTCGTCGCAGGCCTCGCCGGCCTGGACCACGCCGTCGCCGCAGGAGGCGAGGGCGCAGGCGGCGGTGCAGGCGTCGTCGTTGTCGGGGTTGCCGTCGTCGCAGGCCTCGCCGGGCTGGACGAAGCCGTCGCCGCAGGCCGCGAGGGCGCAGGCCTGGGTGCAGGTGTCGGTGTCGAGGTCGTTGCCGTCGTCGCAGGCCTCGCCGTCCTGGACCACGCCGTCGCCGCAGGCCGCGGTCATGCACAGGGGGTTGCAGGCGTCGCCGTCGTCGAGGTTACCGTCGTCGCAGGCCTCGCCGGGCTGGACGAGGCCGTCGCCGCAGACCGCGAGCAGGCACTTGGTGGTGCACTCGTCGGTGTCGAGGTCGTTGCCGTCGTCGCACTGCTCGTCGCCCTCGACGACGCTGTTGCCGCAGACGGGGTCTGGGTTGCCGGTGCCCACGCCGGAGTCGGTGGCGGTGGCGGTGGTCGAGGTCGGGGCGTCGCCGCTCGAGCCCTCGGTGGCGGTGGCGGTCTCGGCGGTGGCCTGGGACGGGTTCGAGGTCGGCGCGCCGGTGGGCCCGGTGAAGCTGGTGGCCTCCTCGCTACCGCTGGCGCAGGCGAGCAGCGGGGCGAGCAGCAGGGCGCCGAGGGCGACGGGTGAGGCGAGGCTGTGGGTGGTCACGTGGAGTCCGGCGCAGAGAGGATGAGGGGCCGCCCGACGGAGACTTCAGAACATTGAAGGATTTGAACCTTCATGTCCTCGATCCGTAGTCGAGTGCTCTACCAGGTTGAGCCAAATGTGTAGCCAACGCCCACGTGGCGGCCCCTCGCTCGCAGGATAGGCCAGGCCGGGGCGCCGACGCAAGGCGCGGGATGAAGCCAAGGACATGCCCCAAAGGGCAGGTCGTTCGGATGTCTTGAAGATAGCGAGGGGCGCCCGACGGCCGCCGTTACCGTGCGGGGATCGAACCCGCACTCCCCAGATTGAAATTCTGATGCGTTTACCAGTTACGCCAACAGTATGATGGCTGGCTCGCCCACGTGGCGCCCCTCCGCCGCAGGATAACCGCGACCGGCGGCGCGTCGCAAGTCGCCCCGGGCGCGCGTGTACGCATACACGCGCGCCCGCCCGCGCTCGGGGCTCAGGGCTTGCCGCGTTCGCGCATGCTGTCGCTGCTGCGCGCCAGCGGGGTGCCGCGCACGACCTGGGCGAGCAGGTCGGCGGGGCTCTTGCCGCCGAGCAGGGCGACGAGGTTCATGTTGGTCGCGGCGGCCTTCATCACCTCGCTGTCGGCGGCGGCATGCAGGGCGCCGACCAGCTCGCGCTGGATGGCGCCGAGGCGGACCGCGTCGGCGCTGGCGAGCGCGGCGGCGGTCTGCTGATCGATCTCGGCGAGCGCCCGGGCGTGGGCGTGGGCGGCGGTGTTGGTGAGCTCGGCGGCGCGGGCCTCGGCCTCGGCGGACTGGACCCGCTGGGCGGCGGCGGCGGCCGACTTCGCGGCGAGGTTGGCGGCCGCGAAGTCGGCGATGGTCCGCTCGAGCGCGTGTTTGCGCAGCTGTCGGCTGTCCTCGCGATCGGCGGTGAGGCCGAGCTTGTGCAGCTCGAGCGCGTGGGCGTCGAGGGCCTCGAGGCGCGAGGTCTCGGCCATGCGCTGGCTGGCGGCGCGCTGGAGGCCGTGCTCCTCGGCGTCGATCTGGTCGCGCTGGCGGGTCGAGTCGACGCGGCGGCGGTGCTGCTGATCTTGCAGCTGCAGCGAGACCGCCTCGCGCTGGACGTTGCCGAACAGCTCGGCGAGCGCGCCGTCGGCGACGGCGACGGCGAGCAGGTCGACGCCGGTCAGGACCATGCCGTTGTCGGCGAAGCGCAGCTGGCTGTGCTCGCCGAACAGCGCCTGACGGACCAGGGTCGGCAGGTCCTGCAGGATCTGGGTCGCGCTCTGGGTGCGGGCGACCTCGCGGACGCGGGCGCGCACGGTGTCGGCGAGCAGCTTGACGGGGTCCTCGACGTTGAACCAGCGCTCGGGCGCGCCCTCGAAGTTGCCGGAGAGGCCGAGCTTGACCCGGAAGCGCACGAAGTCGACGGACTCGATCTCGAAGTTGTCGGCGACCCGACCGCCCTGGATGCGCAGGAAGCAGGTGGTGATCGTGGTGTGGCCGTCCTTCGTCTTGCCCTTGCTCAGCTTGATCGGGGTCAGCTGCTCCTCGAACTCGAGCAGCTCGGTGCAGGGGCCGATGACGACGCGGCGGCCGTGGCGGGAGGTGATCAGGACCGCCTCGTTGTTGGGGACGATCACCGACAGCGCCCACGGGGTGGTGACGGCGGCGGCGGCGACCTTGTGCGGCTCGGCGTGGCCGATCCACAGGTTCCAGCGGTCGTGAGGGACGTGGCGGTGGACGTGCTCCTCGCAGCGCGGGTCGACGAGGTACGAGGTCTCGCCGCGGACCATCTTGACCATGCCGTTGCGCAGGTCGCGGACGTAGATGCCCGACTTCTGGTCGATGCCGATCGCGCTGAGCACGACGTTGTCGTGGTCATTGCCGACGTGTGGCTCGCGGCTCAGCGGGTTCAGGACCTCGGCCTCGATGAAGGGGAAGAACACGCTCGGGAGGCCGCGCACCAGGCACTCGTAGCCGGCCTCGAAGTGGGCGCGCTGCTCGAGCGCGGTGCCCCGCGGCAGGCGCTCGAGCAGCTGCTCGCGCGAGACCGGCGAGATGATGCGCAGGTACAGGGCCTGGTGCTCGCCGAGCTCGTAGGCGTCGTAGACGCGGCGCCGCGAGCCGCGGATCATGAAGGTGTCGTGCGGGCCGGGGAACACGCGCGCGGGGCCGCGGACGATCCGCGGGTTGCCGTCGGCGTCGAAGAGGTAGCAGAAGTTCTTCGGCCCGAGGATCACGGCCTTGCGGGCGTAGGGGTCGGTCGCGCCGCGGGTGGAGCCGTCGCTGGACTTGCCGCCCTTGCGGGTGGAGCGGTCGTTCCAGGCCTCGTCGAGGGCGCTCAGGATCACCGCGCGCTCGCCGGTGCTCAGGTCCTGGCGGTGGCGCAGCTCGTTCTTGAGGACGCTGAACTGGCGGATCGAGAGGCCGTCGCCGACCTGCGCGAGCAGCCGCGCCAGCTCCTCGGCGGCGGCGGCGGGCAAGGAGGCGACGCCGTCGTCCTCGCGGCTGCGGCCGTCGTCCTCGAGCGCGGGCACGACCTCGATGCCGGAGGGCGGGATGAAGAATTGGGTGTGGCGGCCCTGGATGACGATGCGCTGACCGACGCGCAGCGCGGCCGGGCCCGACTTGCCGGCCGCGTCGTGCTTGCTGGCGCCGCCGTCGCTGCTGGGTCCGCCGTCGGCGGCGTCGATGACGACGCTGCTGAGCTTGGCCGAGTCGATGACGAGCTTGAAGTAGGGGGCCGCCTCGTCGATGGCGCCGACGACCTCGATGAGGAGGTACTGATTGGCGCCGAGCTTGTGCGCGGGGCGGACCTCGGCGGACTGCCCGGGCCACAGCGGGAAGGCGCAGGGCCCCGGGATGATCTTCTTGGTCCCGAGCCGCAGCTCCTTCTCCTTGTTGCCGCCGGGGATGAAGCCGCCGTTGGAGCCGCCGTCGACGGGCTCGACCATCACCGGGTTCTCGAGCAGCACGTACTCGCCGTCGCGGGCGATGACGAAGGGCCGCGCCTCCATCGGGGCCGGCTCGTAGCCGCCGCGGTTGTTGGCCCGCACGATGCGGTCGTTGGCGCTGGGCGTGAACTCGGTGGGCCCTATGTGCGTGAGGATCTCGCCCGAGGTCTCATTGAGCGACCACAGGAAGGAACGACGCGGGACGGGGATCTTCTGGCGGTTTTCCATGGGAGGCATCGGCGTGGCGCGGGGGGGGGCCGAAGCATCGCACAGGGCGCTGCACCAGGTGAAGCGACGCGAACGCGCGCGACGACGCCGCTCGGCTGATCCGGGCATGGGCGCGCGAGTGCACCCATGGACGACGGAGCGACGGAGCGGCGGCGCGCGGACGTGGGCGCGAGGCGGGCGCTCAGCCGAGCTCGCGACGGAAGGCGTCGCGCGCGGCCGGGCCGAGCTGGCCGGCGATCGACTCGATCAGCAGGCGCTCCGCGTCGGAGACCTTGCCGATGTTCAAGAAGCCGCCGCTGGCGCTGGCGACCTGGACGCACAGCTCGACGATGTTCTCGGCTCGCGCGCCGCCGACCGCGAGCTTGAGGATGGCGAGGGTCTGCTCGAGGAACTCAGGGGACGGGCGCTCCTCGAGCAGGGTCTCGATGAGGATGTAGGGGTCGCTGCCCGGGCCGATGCCGCGGCTGGCGACGACCTCGAGGATGGTGGCGCGCTCCTGACGAGACACCGAGCCGTCGGCCCAGGCGACGTGGATCAGCGGCATGAGGTCGAAGACGCGGGCCTTCTCGCCGGTGAAGCCGAGCTTCTTGATGCGCTCCGCGATCGGGACCTCGCCGACGCTGGTCTGCTGACCGAGCTGCCCGGCGGCCTCGCTCAGCTGGTCGCGCAGGCGCTGGCGCAGCTCCTGGTCTTGCTTGCGGAAATGGGCGTCTTCGTGGTCGGAGGGATTGACAGGCATGGCGCCGCCAGAAGCTATCAGGCGCCCGCTGGTTGTCAATCCGGGCTCATCGAGCCAGTCAGGCCCATCAAGCTCATCAGCCGCGACGAGCCCGACGAGCCCGACGAGCCCGACTGATCACGCTGGCCACGCCGCCTGCGGGTGCAGGGCGGCGCGGCCGCGCGCGGGGTTCACTGCGGGAGGGTCTCGAGGTCGAGGCCGCCGGGGTACCAGTAGCTGGTGTACTGGCCGTAGCCGTAGACGGAGACGCCGAAGGCCTTGTCGCCGAGCAGGTCGTGGTTGCCGTCGACGTTGTTGCCCATCTTGACGCGGGCGACGCCGAAGCCGGTCGCGCCGATCGCCTTGAAGCCGCCGACGGCGACGCCGTCGAGGGTGATCGCGGCGCCCATCGGGGCGGTGATGTTGACGTAGTTGCTCTCGTACTGGATCGGTGCGTGCACGAGGTACTTGGTGCGGTACTGCTCGGTGGCGACGGCGAGGGCCATCGCCGGGTCGCCGGAGTTGCCGCCGGCCTGCTGGCCCTGCATGTACTGGGCGACCATGATCTTCTTGTCGGACTCGATCTCGAAGTCGTTGACGTTGACGGCGATCTCGGCCCAGTCGCCGGGGTTGGCCAGCATCGCGGGGGCGCCCGGCTGCGCCGGGTCGTAGGTGAGGGTCGTCGCGGCCTCGGTGGCGATGATGCGGATCATCTGCGCCTTGGGGATGTTGCCGCCGGTGGGGATCAGGGGCGGGGTGATGATGTACTTCTTGGCGAGGGTCTCGATCGGCAGCATGGCCTCCTCGAGGCGGTCGCAGGCCTGGGTGCCGACGGGGACCTGGGTGCACTTGTGGCCGCCGAACACCTCGACGGGCTTGTCGGCGTTGATGATCGTGCCAGTGAGGTCGGAGTTGTCGGGGATGCCGCCGGCGGTGGCGGTGAAGACCTCGAGCACGTCGCCCTCGTTGAGCACGACGACGCCGGTGCCGTTGCCCGCCACGCCGCCGCCCGCGAACACGCTCTTGCCGGTGGCCGAGGGCACCAGCGTCACGGTGGTGTTGTCCTGGCTGGCGACGACGGCGTACCAGCCGGGCAGGTTGAAGCCCTGGATCGGCCAGTGGTTGCGCGAGGCGACGATGTAATTACCGGTCCAGGTGTTGACCGGGAGCAGCAGGCTGGCGTCGTTGGTGAAGGTGAACAGGCCGTTCAGCGTGTACTCGATCGGCTCGTACTGGTAGACGGTGACCGGCTGGTTGGAGCGCAGGCGGTAGGCGCCGTCGGTGACGACGGTGCTCGGGCCGGCCTCCTGGATGCTCGGCTTGACGAGGCCGTTGACGTAGGGGAGGTTGATGACCTTGGCGGTGTTGGGGCCGACGGTGGTGTTGGTGACCGGGTTGGCGCCCTGCGTGATCGTGATTTCGGCGACCAAGTCGGTGGTGTTGGCGACCACGACCGCGTAGTGGAAGTTCCAGGGCTGGGTCTCGTGCAGGTTCGAGAGGGTGGTCGGGTAGTAGTCGCAGCCGATGTAGCTCTGGCCGAGCAGCTTCTTGGCGCAGGTGCCGACGCAGGCGCCGACCTGCGCGTCGCAGGTGATGCCCTGGATGTCGTCGCAGATCTCGTCGTCCTTCCACGCGCCCTGATCGTCGCAGATCTGGGCGGCCTTGCCGACGCACTGGGTGGCGCCGGGCTCACACTCCGTGCAGCCGACGCCGTCGATGCAGGCTGCGTCGCAGAGCACCATGTCCTTGAAGCCGCCGACGCCGTCGCAGACCTGGGAGGTGTCGCCGTCGCAGACGATCGTGCCGTCGGGACAGACGGCGCCGGTGGTGCCCGTGCCGCCGGTGCTGGTCTCGCCGGTGGTGCCCGCGGTGGTGCCCGCGGTGGTGCCCGCGGTGGTCCCGTCCGTGGTCGTGCCCTGCGTGTCACCGGTCGTGGTGGTGCCGGTGCCGGCGGTTGTGCCGGCGGTTGTGGCCATCGTGTCGCTGCCGCTGCCCTGGGTCGACGTGGTCGGATCCGTGGTGGTCGGCAGGGTGCTGGCGGTGGTGCCGGTGCCCTGGGTCGTGGTGCCGGGGCCCGTGCTCGAGCCGGCCGTGCTGGACTCGGTGGCAGAGTCGGTGGTCGCGGGTTCCGGATCGGTGCAGGCGGTCAGGCCGAGGCCGAGGGTGAGCGCGGCGAGGCTCGTGCGGGGTATGCCATGGAAGCGGGTATTCATGTCCGGAGGCTCGCACAGCGCCTATCCCGCGCACAAGGCGGAAACCGTGTTATCCGCGCGGTGATTCGCCGCGCCGGGGCCGATGGAGGCGGTGGTTGTGAGGCGGTGGAGGATCCGCCCGGAGGGGCGTCAGGCGTCAGGGGACGAGCCGTCCATGTTGGCGGGTGCTGTCCTTTCGGACAGGCGGCCACGGGGCGCCTGGACCGTGAACGCGCGCTCGTGACCGATGAGGATGGTCAGGGCGACCGCGAGGATGCTGGCGAGCGCGACGAGCAGCCCGAGCAGCCCGAGTGACAGGCGTGGCGCGCGGAGGCCGGGTCGGGGCGGGGCGGATGGTAGCGGGGTGGATGGCAGCGGGGCGGACGGCAGCGGGGCGGCGGGCGGCCGGGTGACGCGCGTGGCGAGCGGGTCGGGGGGCGACTCGTCGACGGCCTCCACGATGGCGATCGCCTCGGCCTCGGCCTCGGCGGCGGCGGCCTGGATCGCCTTGGCCAGCGTCCTCGCGTCCGGGAAGCGGTCGGCGGGGCTCTTGGCGAGCGCGCGCAGGACCACGGCCTCGAGGCCGGCGGGGATGTCCGGGTCCGACTGCACCAGCGGCGCCGGTGCGGCCTCGATGTGCATCGCCATGATCGCCGCCGGGCTGTCGCCGGTGAAGGGCAGGCGGCGGGTCAGCAGCTGGTACATCATCACGCCGACGGCGTAGAGGTCGACGCGGTGATCGCAGGTGAAGCCCTGCACCTGCTCCGGCGCGAGGTACTCCGGCGCGCCGAGGCGACCCGGCGGGGTCGGGCGTCCGCCGGCGGGCCTCAGGCGCGCGAGGCCGAGGTCGAGCACCTTGACGAAGGTGAAGTCCGGGTCGCGCTCGTGCTCGTCGTGCCGGTCGCGGCGGACCAGGAAGCAGTTGCCCGGCTTGAGGTCGCGATGGATGACGCCGCGCTCGTGGGCGGCCTGCAGCGCGGCGCAGACCTGCACGATGATGGTGACCACGCGGCGCCACGGCAGCGGGGCCGGGCTGCTCGAGAGCAGGGCGTCGAGGCTCTCGCCCTCGAGGTACTCCATCACCGAGTAGAAGAGGCCGTCGTCGGTCTCGCCGAGGTCGGTGACGGCGACGCTGTGCGCGTGGCGCAGGCGTGGGCCGAGCAGCGCCTCCTGATGGAAGCGGCGGCGGAAGTCGGCGTCGCGGCCGTAGTCGGGGTGCAGGACCTTGACGGCGACGGCTGTCCCGAGGGTCATGTCGCGGGCTTCGTAGACGGTGCCCATGCTGCCGCCGCCGATGCGTCGGCGCAGGCTGTAGCGGGAGCCGAGCACGCGGCCCGAGAGGTCGGTGGAGCGGGCGACGGGCAGGGGCAGCTCGGCGTCCGCCGCGGCGACGGCAGCGGCCCGAACATGCGCGCTCGAGATGAATCGGATCTCCATGATCGCGCGGACGCCAGCTCTTGAGATTTCATGGATCGGGGGCGCTGTCCACTGCGCCCGATCAGAACGGTCTGCGGTGTCTCGCAACTGTCACTGTCATTTATGAATTCTTCCTGACATTTGTTTCAGAGGGTGATCGCCGAATGTGCGGGCCCGGAAACGACGACACCCGCCCCCCGCGGCGGGCCGCGAGGGTCGGGTGCGTGCGCGCGAGGCCGGGGCGGCTCAGACGGGCGGCATGGTCTGCGGCTTGCCGGTGGGCTCGCAGCCCCACTTGAAGTTGTCGAGGAACGCGTAGCTGTCGAGGATCGGGTCGGAGAGGTCGAAGATGGCGAACACCACGGTGATCGTCTCGCCGGGGGTGACGCCGGCGGTGGTCGTCAGCCAGTTGGTGCCGGCGTGCTGGCGCATGCAGGTGCCGGCGAGCACCGGGCTGTTGCCGCCGTCGTCCTTGAAGGCGAGGAAGCCGGCGTTGAGCGAGATCGGGTTGCCGTTCTGATCGAAGGAGATGTTGCCGGTCCACAGCTCCGACTCGAGCCAGCCGACGTACATGTCGTTGAAGCCCGAGCCGTAGTAGGCCGGGTACTCGGTCGAGAAGAACGCGAAGTCGTAGCTGAACGAGGTCACGTCGGGCGGGACCTGCAGCGTGAAGCGCAGCTCGGTGTAGTCGTAGGCGCCGCCGCCCTGGTTGAACTGGGCCTGGATCGTGGCCGAGCAGTCGCCGGTGCCGACGCCCTGGCCCTGGCTGCAGTCGCCGGCGGCGGGGTTGGTCTTGAGCGGGGCGGGGAGGGTGTTGCCCGGGTCCGGCGAGCCGGCGAGCGTGTCGTTGCAGTGGGTCGGGTCGCTGTCGAAGTCGCCGTTCGGCGTGACCTTGTTGAGGTCGGCGACCAGGCCGCTGCCGATCACGGCGTACTGCGAGCCCTCGCGGGCGTTGAAGATGCCGGCCTGCCCGAAGGTGCTGCGCACGCCGATCGCCCCGCCGTCGCCGTTGGCCTGGGCGTTGACCTGCAGCTCGCCCGGACAGTTGAGGCCCATGGCCAGGAACGGGTCGACGACGCCGTTGTCGCAGGCGACGTGCTCCGGGATGGTGCACATGCACTCCGGGTTCATCGGGTCCGCCTTGCAGTCGATCACGCCGGTGTCGGTCTGGCCGGCGTCCGGGGGCTGTCCGAGGTCGAACTTCAGCCCGCCGCCGTCGTCCGTGGCGCTGGCTCCGCCGCTGCCGCTCGACCCGCCCGTGGTGCCGGCGCCGCTGCTGTCGGCGTCGGTGACGCCGCCCGAGCCACCCTCGCTGGTGCCGCCGGACTCGAGCGTGAGACTGCCAATTCCGGGGCCCGCCCCGGCGTCGCCGTCGCCGCCGTCGGAGTCGGCGTCCTTGGTGCAGCCGCTTCCTGCGAGCAAGACGAGCACACCGCAGGCCGCGACTTTCAGGACGGGGGTCATCATGTCCTCACGGTACCGAACTGGCCCGCCAGCACAACCCATGATTTTTCCGTCCGGGTCCAGGAGCCGGAGTTCCGGGGTCGGGTCGGGGTTCCGGGGGTATTCAGCTCATTGAAATATATGTATTTGAAAATACTAAATATTGCCCCTCGACCGCGTCCGGGGCGGTGTCGAGGCGTGGGGTCCGGTGGTGAAAGTCACGAGCCCGCAGCCGCCAACAACGGGAGCAGCCGCGCGACCAGTTGCCGCGCCGCGCCGGGGCCCTTGGTGCCGCCCTCGATCTGGGCGCCGCTGCCCCGGCCGTCACGCCCGGGGAGCGCGAACAGGGGCACGTAGCGCGAGCTGTAACCGTCGGCCTCGAGGCGGGCCCGGTCGCGGTCGAGGTCGAACTCGAGGAAGCGGACTCCGGCGAGGTCGGCGTCGAGCTGGCCGGCGAGCAGGGCCTCGTGGAAGGCCACGCAGGGCTCGCACCAGGCGGCGCCGACGTAGACGACGAGCTGCCCGGCACCGCCGCCGCGCTCGGCCTCGACGATCTCGGCGACGCGCCCTCCGGGCGGCGCGGCGACCAGACGCGGCGGGGTGGACGGCGTCCTGGCGGCGGCTGGCGAGGACGATGGTTCGGCGGCGGCCGGCGTGGAGGCCGGCTCGGCGGAGCAGGCGAGGAGGGCGGAGCAGAGGATGAGCAGCGGGCGCGGCATCCCGGGATGCTAACAAGCGGCGGCGGTCAGCGCGATCTCGACAAGGGGGGCCGGCTTTGGCAGGCTCGCGGCCCGGTGAAGGCCCTGCTGTCCGCGCTGTTCTGGCTGTACCTGGCCGTGAGCCTGATGGTGTTCTGGTTCGCGGTGGTCCCGGTGTGGCTGGTGCTGCTGCCCTTCGATCGGCGGCGCCGCTTCTCGCACCGCTACGCGTGGGTGTGGGCCAATCATTACGTCGCGCTGTCGCCTTACTGGCGGATCCACGTCGAGGGCCGCGAGCGCATCGCCGACGATCGGGCGTACGTGCTGGTCGCCAACCATCAGTCCTTCGGCGACATCTTCGTGCTCTACCAGCTGCGCAAGCAGTTCAAGTGGGTCGCCAAGGACTCGGTGTTCTGGGTCCCGTTCCTCGGCTGGATGATGTGGATGGCCGACTACGTGGCGATCCGCCGCGGCGACGCGGTCAGTCGCCGGCGCATGCTCGAGCGCTGTCTGCGACATCTACGGCGCGGGTCGTCGGTGCTGATGTTCCCGGAGGGCACGCGCTCGAAGGACGGGCAGATCCGCGAGTTTCGCCGCGGGGCCTTCGCCATGGCGGCGGCGGCCGGGGTGCCGGTGGTGCCGATCGTGATCGACGGGACCTTGCACGCGCTGCCGCAGGGGACCTGGGTGTTCCAGCAGGACGGGGTGCTCGACATCCGCGTGCGGGTGCTCGAGCCGGTGCATCCGGACAGCGTCGGCGGCGACGCGCAGGCGCTGGCCAGGGCGGTTCAAGCGGCGATGGTCGCGGCGCTGGCCGAGATGCGCGGCGAGCGGGTCGCGCCGCGGGCCGTGGCTCCGCAGTGAGTCGGCGGCTCGGCGTCAGCGCGGCGGCGGGTCGGCCAGGGTCGCGGCGAGCTGCTGCGCGAGCTCGGGGTCGCCGGGCTCGATCAGGCCGTCCCGACGCCACACCATGCCGCCCGCGCGATCGATGAGGATGCTGGTCGGGTAGCCGTTGACCTGGAAGGCGCGGCTGATGTTGTTCTGCGGATCATGGATGTTCGGGTAGCTCAGGCTGAAGCGCAGGACCATGCGACGGACCTCGTCGGCGAGGCGGGCCGCGTCGACGCTGACGCCGATGACGGTGAAGCCCTGATCGCGGTGCTGCGCGTGCAGGGCCTGCAGCTCCGGCATCTCCTTGCGGCAGGGCTCGCACCAGGTCGCCCAGACGTTGAGCAGGATCACCTGGCCGCGCAGGCCGATCAGGTCGAAGGGCTCACCGTCGAGGGTGCGGCCGGCGAAGGCGGGGGCGCGCGGATGCGCGGCGGCGGCGCTGGCCTGCGCGGGCGCGGGCTTGCCCTCGCAGGCGCCGAGGGCGAGGCTCAGGGCTGTCCCAAAGGCCAGGTGAACGAGGCGGGAGGTCGAGGCGGGCATCGGCGGCGTGGGGTGGGAGCATAGTCGCAGCGCGAGCCGGCGGCCGCCCGGCGGCGCTCGGCGCAGGGTCACACGGCGGCGGCGAGACCACAGGCGCGCGCGTAGTCGCCGAGCTGGTCGCGGAGCAGGCGACGGGCGCGGTGCAGCCGGCTCATGACGGTGCCGAGCGGACAGCCGACCTGCTCGGCGGCGTCGCGGTAGGCGAGGCCGCGGAGGTCGACCAATTCGACGACCTCGCGGTAGGCGGCGGGCAGGGTGGCGAGGGCGGCGAGGACCTCGTCGGCGAGGCCCTGGCCGTGCCAGACCTGCTCGGGGTCGTGGGCCTCCTCGAGGCGGCCGCCGTCGAAGAGGTGGTCGAGGAGGTCGCTGCGAGCGGCGGTGACGTCGACGACGCGCTGGTGGCGGTGGCGCGAGATGAAGGTGTTGACGAGGATCCGGGAGAGCCAGGCGCCGAGGCTGCCGCCGGGGCTGTAGCGGCTCCAGTTGGCCCACGCCTTGAGCAGCGCCTCCTGCACCAGGTCCTGGGCCTCGCTCGGCTGGTGGGTCAGGCGCATCCCGACGCGGAACAAGCGCGGCAGGTGCGGCGTGGTCTGGGTCAGGAAATCATCGCAGGCGGTGGTCATGCCCGGTGTCAAAGCAAACCGGGACCCATCGTGAAAACGCTGTGATCTCAGAGTCTTGCTAATTGACCAGGGGGCCCGGGTCTGGACATGATGGCGATTGCAGCATCGATGTCACGGATTGTCGCAAGCGCGAAGGCGAGCCCTCAGCGGGGCCCGGGGCCCGGCAGGATGGCGTCCTCGAGGGCGGGGAGCAGGAGGTAGCGGCGATCGTCGAGGGCCTCGGTCGGGAGCCGCAGGTCCTGGCCGCGCCAGCGCAGGTCGACCCAGCCGGCGCCGGCCGGGTCGCCGGCGACGGGCGTCCGGGCCGCGTCGAGGTCGAGCAGGCCGAGGCCGCAGGGCTCGGGGCTCGGGGCCTGCAGGTGGGCGAGCGCGGCCGTCGCGGCGCGGACGACCCCCGGATGCGGGTCCTGGGCGGCGAGCCTGGCGATCTGGCTCTGGGTGGCCGGGGACGGTCGCAGCGGGCAGGCGGCGATGTGGAAGCTGGCGCTGGCCCGGACCCTGGGCGAGTCGTCGAGCAGGAGGGCGGCGAGCAGGGCGTCGTCGGTGGCGATCGCGGCGGCGCAGGCGCGAACGGCCGGGCGCGGGTCGCTGGCGGCGGTGACGAGGGCGGCGGCGGCGAGGTCGGCGTGGGCCGGGGCGTGGGCCCGTTCGAGGGCGGCGAGGGCGAGGCAGCGGTCGAGGACGGCGAGGCCGGCGTCGGCGACCCAGCCGGCGAGGCGGGCGGGGGCGGCGCCGTCGCCGGCGGGCAGCAGCGGGCGCGAGGCGGCGGCCAGCGCGAGCAGCCAGGGGCGGCGAGCGGCGGCGCCGTGCTCGCGGGCGAGGGCGCCGACGGCGGCGCGGCCGAGCCAGGGCGGCGGGTCGGCGGCGAGGGCGAGGGCGGCCGGGAGGGCCCCGGCCGGATCGCCCAGGCGCAGGTGCCAGGCGTCGAGGTCGGTGCGGGCGGGCCAGAGCGGGGCGAGGCTGGCGGCGCGCGCGGGCGGCTCGAGGGCGGCGAGCAGGCGCTCGACGGGCAGCGCGAGCTGGGGCTCGAGGCCGCGCGCGTGGGCGGCTCGCAGGGCCGGGCCAGCGGCCTCGCCGAGCTGCAGAAGGATCTCGAGGACGGGGGCCTGGAGCGCGTCCTCGCGCAGCCGGGCCATCAGGCCCGCGATCAAGGCGGGGCCCGGAGGGTGGCGGCGGCCGAGGGCCTCGGAGATCGCCCGCAGGGTGAGGCCGCGGGGCGGGGCGTCGAGCAGGCGCAGCAGCGCGGCTTCGATGTCGGGGCCGGGCAGGGCGGCGAGCGCGAGGACCAGGCTGCGGCTGACGAAGGCCTCGTCGCCGGCCTCGAGCACCCGCAGGAGCGGCGCGGCGGCCCGGGGATCGCGGAGGCTGCCGAGCGCCTCGGCGGCGTCCTGGCGCACCTGCGGGTCAGGATCGGCGAGCAGCCGCGCGAGCGCGAGCGGGGCCGGGTCCGGCAGGCGTGGGACGGGGGCGGCGGACCGGGTCGCGCCATCGGTCGGGGCGGTCGATGGGCCAGCGCGGGGCTGCGTGGGGGCGGTGTCGCCCGTGGATGCGGGCGCGGCGGGCTGCGTGGGGGCGGTGTCGCCCGTGGATGCGGGCGCGGCGGG